>Ga0114916_1000937_pt1 | contig 17600 bp, 13 predicted proteins | sample MalvirAntarct_66_FD_83501 | JGI IMG/M metagenome (GOLD analysis project Ga0114916, IMG submission 83501) | Marine viral communities from the Global Malaspina Expedition - Malaspina viral metaG Antarct_66 | ecosystem: Environmental > Aquatic > Marine > Oceanic | place: West Anvers Island... | reverse complement strand
TAGAAAAGGGTAACTGAAAACAAGAAATTTATGTAGTTTTGAATAAAAATAAAGGATGCGATTTATTATCTTCTTCACCATTACCCTGCTGTTAACATCTTGTTTTAAAGGTAAACATGTAGATATTATCATTCATAATGCTAGAATTCATGTGATGGATGAAAAAATGAGTATTCATGAAGCTATTGCAATTAAAGATGGCGAAATAGTTCAAGTTGGACCTGAACGTGAGATTCTCAATGGATATAGTGCCGATAAAATAATAAACGCTGAACAAAAGGATGTTTTCCCAGGTTTTCACGATGCCCATGGGCACATCATGAGTCTTGCCAAACAAATGCAAAACACTGATTTAACAGGTGTTGTCTCTTATGTTTCGATGATTACAAGATTGGAAAAATATCAACAGAAAAACAATAAAAAAATTATTATTGGTCGTGGTTGGGATCAAAGTTTATGGGGTGAAAAAGTACTTCCTAATAACAAGCAGTTAAACGAGGCTTTTCCAGACACACCAGTTGCATTAACAAGAATTGATGGTCACGCCATGCTTATTAACCAAGCGATGATTGATTTCGCAGGAATTACAGATTCTACTTCAGCAGAAGGTGGTGTAATTGTTAAAAAAGATGGCGAATTAACAGGAATAATCTTAGACAATGCCATCGACTTAATCAATGATCAACTACCCCAGCCAAGTGATGCGGATTTAAAAGATGCAATACTTCAAATTCAAAATGATTTGTTCGCTCTTGGAATAACCCATGTGCATGAGGCAGGTCTAAAACATGAGGAATTCAAACTTTTTGATGATTTAGCCAACTTTGATCAATTAAAACTAAATACCTATGCCATGTTATTTCCCACTGAGGAAAACATCGCGTTTGCTCAAAAAAATGGACATTATAAAAACAAATCATTATCTGTTAGAAGCTTTAAACTCTTAGTAGATGGTTCTTTGGGTTCTCATGGCGCCTGTATGATTGCTCCTTATTCTGATTCAGCTACACATGGTATTTTATTGGAGTCAATTGAAGAGATTAAAAACGTTTTAAACACGGCTAAGTCACTGAACTACCAGGTAAATAGTCATTGCATAGGAGACTCTGCAAATCGTATAATATTATATGCAATTGACACGCTTATGAATGAAATAACGGATCATCGTTGGAGAATTGAGCACGCTCAAGTCGTTCACGAAAATGATTTCAAATATTTTGGCTCAACAGGGGCTATCCCTTCTGTTCAACCTACACATGCCACAACCGATTACCGCTGGGCAGAAGATCATATTGGTGAAGAGCGATTAAAAGGAGCTTATGCTTACCATTCACTACAAAAAGAAAATGGAATGATTTTATTTGGAACGGACTTCCCTGTGGAGTCTTATAATCCTTTTGCGACAATTCATGCGGCTGTAAACAGGAAAAACACAGATAACGAACCTATCGACGGTTTTCTAATCGAAGAAGCTGTTGATTTGACCACAACGCTTAAAGCAATGACTCTTTGGCCTGCTTACGGTTGTTTTGAGGAAAGTAGCGTTGGTACTTTGGAAAAAGGTAAGAAAGCAACATTAACAATTTTAGATCAAAAATTAGAAGTAACTGATACTTACCTTCCAAATTACGCATATATCACCATGATCAATGGTGAAATTGTGTTCAGCATGGAGTAATCAGTCGACAAAGTAAATCGGTAAAACGTTGTGTGTTGGCTCGTAATACGGCGAGTTTTTATAAATAAAATAAAGCTGTTCCCATCTCGAGGTATCATCTTCTGTGTCAAATTCCGCTTGATATTTCTTTCTCAATGCATCATCATTTTTCAGCAAGTCGACAGCAATTTCCTCAAAGACATAAGGAGAAAAATATTCTTTCTGTTGTAAGTAAGAATCGAAAAAATTCCAAGCGAAATAACTATCTCTGAAGTTTGCAGATAAAACATGAGTAATGAAATTTCTCTTCAGTTGATTTGTCGATACTAAAACATCTCCCTTTTTTAATTTCAGCTCAGTTTCTTCATGAACCACCTTTATATTCGAATGTAAATAATGACCTTCATAGGGTTTTGAAGTTGTTGAGTAATCTAAGATCTTGTTATTCTTAACCTTTAAGAGGCTATCCTTTTTAACAAGTTCTATATCAATTCCATTTGCTTTAAGACATTCAATAACATCTACTTCTTGTCTTTGAACTATGAAGTAACTCGGTATAGTCAGTGTATCCGTCGGATGAAAATTCTTATAGTGTGGAATATACTTTTCGAATGGCTTGTCTTGATAATATTTCAGCCTTTTCTCATCTGTTAACATGCTTTCGATAAACTTCCATTCATACCCTTTAAATAAAATACTATCTGGAACAGTATCAGCCTGAAAGTTGCTGGGATAGGATGTGCTATTTTGATCAAACTTAAAAGCCTCGGCTCGTGCTTTTTCAATCTTATCTTGATGATTCATTGCGTAACCAATAACTTCCAGCAAAAAGGCATAGGTAGAACGCACACGCTCATCAAAAGGCTTAAGCATATGGGTTTCTGTTGTAAAACTTATACAATTAAATAAATCGGCATACCCCATGGAATATCTCGGTGTTGCATTGTAATCTACAATTCCGTCATCCAAAGTTTGCCCTCTTAGATTGACATAAGTCACTAAATCATAATTCCATTTTTTTGGCATATTCTCGTGTAAATGAGGAATGAGATCATCATAAATAATGGATTTTATGGACGGAGCTAGTTTCTCTTTAATTGGTGCGATGTACGTCATTGTATATTGGTAATCTGCTCCGTTACTTGTATGTGTATCAACAAAAATATCAGGGTCTAGTGCCTGAAAAATAGTTGCAAAGGTGAACATGTTCTTACTGTCCATTTTTATAAAATCACGATTCAAATCCAGATTTTGTGCATTACCTCGAAATCCGTGTTCCTCCGGACCATTTTGATTCGCGCGACTAAATGAACCTCTGTTTTTCATTCCTCCAACGTTGTATGCTGTTATGATTGCCGTTATAGGAAAATTTACTTTACTTTCTGGAGGCATTTCATTTGCAAACGAACTTGCAACTTGCATACTTGCATTGACACCACAAGGCTCTCCAGGATGAATGGCATTATTTATTAAAAGAGTAGTATTAGTTCTTGCACTTTCCAAAGCTTTTAACGAATCGTTGGGTACATTCAATAAACACAGATAAATCGGAAGTCCGTAATCAGAATCTCCCATATTAAGTAATAAAACATCTTCATTTTTGTCTGCCAACTCCTGATAAAACTCTACCATCTCCTCATAGCTCGGCGTATAATTGCTATTCATCAGTTTCTCGGTGTCAATTTGGCCAAAAGACAAGTTTGTGAAGAGAAAGAATACAGTAAAAAGAAAAAGAATGCTTTTCATATTGAGAATTTTAATACAAATCTAAAGATTCATTTTAAATTTGCACTATGCGAATAGATATACTCACAGTTGTACCGAAATTATTAGAAAGTCCATTCAACCATTCTATACTTCAAAGAGCTAAGGATAAAGGACTAGTAGAAATAAATGTTCATAATATTCGCGATTACTCAACAGATAAGCACAAAAATGTAGACGATTATCAATATGGTGGAGGCGCAGGCATGGTCATGACGATCCAACCAATTGCGGATTGTATCGATAAATTAAAATCTGAACGAGAATACGATGAAATCATCTACATGACTCCAGATGGGGATGTACTCGATCAAAAAATGGCTAATTCACTGAGTATGTTGAATAATGTCATCATCCTTTGCGGTCATTACAAAGGAGTTGATGAACGTGTAAGACAATTATACATTACAAAAGAAATTTCAATCGGCTCCTACGTGCTTTCAGGCGGAGAACTTGGAGCTGCTGTTTTTGTAGACAGTATTGTAAGGTTGATTCCCGGGGTCTTAAACGATGAAACATCAGCTTTAACAGATTGCTTTCAGGATGATTTGCTTTCTCCACCTGTTTATACACGTCCGGCAGAGTATAAAGGACTTAAAGTTCCAGAAGTATTGCTTTCGGGAGATTTTAAAAAAATTGAGGAATATAGAGATCAAGCTGCTTATGAGAGGACTAAAGAGAGACGACCTGATTTGTTGAAGTGAATAAATTGATGTAGGGACGCACGGTCGTGCGTCCCTACATCAATTTATTCACCTTAACCCTACTCCCACAAAATATCCTCAAAATCTCCATTTGTGAGAATCAAAGTATCATTGGGATCGCTATCTGATAATAATTTTGCCTCAAAAAATCCTGACAGTCTATTATCGGTATGGTTTATATCAGAAAAAAGCACTGTACCACTTATAAGTGTAGAATATCCTTGAAAATTAACCACGGCACCCGAGTTAGTTGGAATAATGTTTCTTGCTCCTAAAGAGTCACCATCGCCAAAATTTAAAGAAGCTACGATTGTATCATTTGAGAAGTTCAATATCCAATTAGGATTTTTGTTTAATGAGTAATCGTGAAAAATAGCTGCAGAATCATTTACTTTACAAAGTAATATTGGGGAATAAGGATTAGGATCATCCGAAGGACATGGGGGACAAACGCCTCCGCAATCTAACTCATGTTCCTCATCTGGTGAAAATATTCCATCTGAACACGATTGCTCATCATCTTTGCAAGAAAAAAGAGAGGATGTCAATAGTAATCCAATTATAAGTCTATTCATCTGTTTCATTTATCCAAAATTGTTTTTTAAGGTCATTCCGACGCAAAATCGGGACAAGTTATGGAATCACCATATAAATTATATCGATTTTTGTTTGAATTTATCTTTATGGCTTATTTCATATCTTTCGCAATATAAATACATTTGCGGTAAATTAAAAATTCTGGAAACACCAAAGACATATAAAACGCTTAAAGGAACTTCAACTGGTCAGTACAAAGAGAAAGGATCAAAGTTTATCGGAATTGCTGCTCCTTGTGAAGACGAAGAGGAAGCAAAAGAACTTTTGGGTCAATGGAAAAATGAACATCACCAGGCAAGACATTTGTGTTATGCTTATCGTTTTGGAATATTAAAAGATGTTTATCGTGCCAACGATGACGGTGAACCCAGTAATAGCGCTGGGGCTCCAATTCTAGGGCAAATTCAGTCTTACGACCTTACAAATGTTTTAATTGGAGTCGTTCGATACTATGGTGGAACCAAATTGGGAGTTGGCGGTTTAATTAACGCTTATCGCACAGGAGCAAAAGAAGCTATTGAATCAGGTGAAATCATTATACAAACCGTAAAAGACCGTTTTAATTTGTATTTTGAATACGATGAAATGCCCTTAATTATGAATGTCGTAAAAGAAAGTCATGCGGAAATTAAAAAACAAATCTTTGAAACAAGTTGTTACCTTCGCATCGCTGTAAATATTGAGTTTACAGATATTTTACTAGAACAGTTAGAAAAATTTAACGGATTAAAAATTGAAAAAATTGGCACATACTAAATTTGAATTGTTAGAAAAATTGATTAATGTTCCTGGCGCGTCAGGAGATGAAGAAGCAATTCGAGATTTTATCATTGACTATATTGACAATAATCAGGATAACTGGAAAGTCAAACCTCAACTATTCTATGGCGAAGGTTTTCAAGATGCTCTTGTACTCATTTTTGGGAAACCTAAAACAGCAATTTTTGCTCATATTGACACCATAGGGTATACAACAGGCTACAACAAAGACCTCATCAGAATTGGTGGGCCAAAGGCAATCGACGGTATGCATTTAGTTGGTTCCGATTCAAAAGGTGAAATAGAAACTGAATTGATGATTATCGAGGAGGATTCTGGTGAAAAGATATTGAAGTATGTGTTCGATCGAGAAATAGATCGCGGGACTAACCTAACTTTCGCACCTAATTTTAGAATAAACGATAAATATATCCAAAGCCCTTACTTGGATAATCGTCTGGGGGTTTGGAATGCTTTGCAAGTTGCAGAAACACTTGAAAACGGTGCGATTGTCTTTTCTACCTATGAAGAACATGGTGGCGGATCTGTTGGTTTTTTAGGTCGCTTTTTATACGATAAATACAACGTTCACCAAGCATTAATATCAGATATAACCTGGGTTACAGATGGCGTTCAGCATGCTGGAGGAGTAGCTATTTCGATGCGAGACAAAGGTGTGCCAAGGAAAAGTTATTTAAACCGAATCATTGAAATAGCAAAGAACAATAATGTAAAATTTCAATTAGAAGTAGAATCTGCTGGAGGTAGCGATGGAACGATGCTCCAAAATACTGATTTGCCCTTTGACTGGTGCTTTATCGGCGCTCCTGAAGACAACGTTCACTCCCCTGATGAGAAGGTTTTTATTGAGGATATTGAGGCGATGGTTGAGTTGTATAAAGTTTTGATGCGAGAGATGGGTTGATTTACTGGAATTTGAAAGTATTCTAAAGCCTCATTAAAATCACATAATGTTACAATTCCGCTTATGCTAATGACCATTGTTTTAACAAAACACTTGAAAATTTAAAATAAAAACAGCCTCTTCTTGAGAATTTCATTTTTAATTTAAGAAAAACTTATATGTTACTGATTTCTAAACAATCAAATACGTATATTTATTCCCGAAAAACTAAAAAAACACTTCAATGAAACGAATTCTATTCAAACTGATGATTACTGCAATTCTAGCAACATCAAGTAGCAACATACAAGCACAATGTTATTCTGCCGTACAATTAGACGGAACGAATGAATATATGCACACACCATTTTCGAATTATACTTTCACCACTTTCACAATGGAAATGTGGATTAATTCTGCGAATTTTCTAGCAAATGAACATTATATAAGTCTGTATCAAAACTCATACATCGTGTTGGGAGGATGGGATGGTTCAGGTTCTTTTGATACTTGGGCTGATGGGCTCTCTCCAATTGCGATCAACTCTAATACAGTTCCTTCAACAAATAGCTGGCATCATGTCGCGTTTGTATTTGACGGAACAAATCAGATTTTGTACATCGATGGTACTGCTGTAGCTTCTTCTGCTTCATCAGGTTCAGTTACAAACTCAGCATCCTTCAATTCTGGTCTCGTTATCGGTGCTCGATACGATCAAACACAGCAATTTACAAATACTGCATTTGATGATGTTCGAATTTGGAATGTCGCACTAACTCCAACCCAACTTTCAGCTAATATGAACACTAACCTAACAGGAAATGAAGCTGGTCTTTTGGCTTATTATCGATTTGAAGATGGACAAGGAAGTACAACTGTGACTGATTTAACTGGAAATGGAAATACGTTAACTTTATATAATATGGATCCGATGACAGACTGGTTCGCACCGACATCTTCAATAGGTAGCGCCGTTAATACGACAGATACTCAAACAGCTTGTGATTCGTATACATGGATTGATGGTAACACATATACTTCAAACAATAACACGGCAACTTTTACTTTTGCAGGAGGCGCTGCCAACGGATGTGATAGTATTGTAACACTAGATTTGACAATAAATTCTCAAGGTACATCCGTCGATTCCCAAATTGCATGTAATTCATATACCTGGATTGATGGTACCACCTATACTTCAAGTAATAACACAGCAACTTTTACTATCGCTGGTGGATCTGCGAATGGATGTGACAGTATCGTAACTCTGGATTTGACTATAAATCCCCAAGGCACATCAGTTGATGCCCATACAGCATGTAATTCATATACTTGGATTGACGGTAACACCTATACATCGAGTAATAACACAGCGACTTTCACTATCGCTGGAGGATCTGCAAATGGCTGTGACAGTATTGTAACACTAGATTTGACAATTAATAATGTTGATGTTTCGGTGAGCAGTAATGAACCAACACTTAGTGCAACAGCAATAAATGCAACTTATCAATGGATTGACTGTGACAACGAAAACGCACCTATAAGCGGAGAAACTAACCAATCGTTTACGGCTACTGCGAATGGAAGCTACGCGGTAATTGTGACTCAAAACGGATGTGCAGATACATCTCTATGTATTGATGTGTCGACCATTGGTATCGATGAATTAACTAAAGAATTGAAATTGGTGGTATATCCTAATCCTTCCAAGAGTATATTTAATGTAAGTTATAATGGTGATAATATGACTGAATTTACAGTTTGTGATTTGGCAGGAAGAACATTAAAAACAGGTTATTTATTAAACGGCAATAATTTGATTGAACTAGACAGCGAGCCTAAAGGAATTTATATACTTAAAATAGAGAGTGAAATAGACAAACTAGTGAAACAATAGAGTAATCTAAAAATTCATTAAAATGAAATTTAGTAAAATATTTTAAGAATATCGCGAAATAATTGACTGAATAGCGTTTGCTTTTTTTTATGAAACTTTTTTACATATTAGGTCTGGTCTTTCTTCTGCAGGGTTGCTACTCCGCAAATATGATGCAAACTGCGAAACCCTTAGAGAGAGGAGAGCATGAGTTAAGCACTGGATTAGTTGGTTACAGTCGTGAGAATTCGATTGAAGAGGATTATTCAATGAAGAATAGTCCTCTTCCTGGAATAGATGTCATGTATAGGACCGGACTGTTTAAAAATGCCGATGTGGGAGTGTCGTTTGCTCCAAGCGCAACTGTTGGTCATCTTCGTGCAGATATGAAATATAACTTTTATAGAAGTTCGAACGAAAACACTTTTGTCAGTTCTCTTTTATCTATTGAAGCAGATAACTTAAGATATATTAGCTATGGTTTTAAGGATGACTTGTTCGTTGCTAGCGGATTAGGATTTATAGCATCTTTCAACCATCAAATTTTTTTTCAACCTTTTATCTATCAGAAACTGACATTTGGCCTAAACGATTTAGGCGTATTTAATCAATATCAGATTGATACACCCCCTGAAGAGTTTGTAAATTATTCTCATAAAATGTATTATATCGGGGGAGCTGGATTTCGCTACCAGTTTAAAAATAATCCGAGACTCCAGTTATTATTTGATGTTTCCTACTCTGCTTTGCGAAGAACGCTTTATTATAATTATGAAGGATTTTCAGGGGATAATGAAGTGATGAAGCTATCAAAATCGATCCAACGTTACATAAATTATCAATGTACTTTTGGTATCAGCTTCCGATTAGGAAACCAAATCCCAACTTTAAGAGAAGATTCAAGCACTAATCCTAAAAAAAACTCTCCGCTTCCTCCAAATAAATTAAATAGATTCAAAATATCAACAAACTTGATTCGGCCTTTTATGGAGTTTCACGCTTTACCAAGAAATAATGGGTGGTTTTTCAAATCCAGGTTTCTATCAAGTTCAAGAGATATTAGTATTGAACCAGAGTATCAGTTTTCAAAAAATTTTGCCGTAGCTGCTCCGCTATATATTGGATTAACCAAAATGGATAAGAATGTTGAAAATCATGAACTTTATACAAATTGGAGTTACGTAGATTCAAATTCAATTCCTACATTAAAAAATCCCAGTCCTTATTATTTTAGACGACTTGATTTAATAGGGCAACTTGGTTTGCAAGGTAAATGGTATCCATTTGGCCGAGAAATACAATACTCGTCAAAAATTTATCCATTTGTTTCTGTGGGTACGCATTTTGCCTTATACGATATTTATTCATTTGATTTTGGACAGACCTGGAGCTCAACCTCAATTGCCGAGCTCGGTGAATATTACTACAATGATTCTAAGAATTATGACATTCCTGCTATTGAAATTAGATCACACAGAACTGGAGTTTTTCGAGGTGAATTTCTTACCGGAATAGAGTTTATGTTTAACAAAAGAATTGGACTTATTTATTCAATAGGATATTCTACTCAAAGACTATATTTTAGCAATGCAACTGATCGAATTTATACCAGAATGGAAGGAGATGAATATAAACTTATAGAAGAGGTCGGTTTTCCTAAGAATAGGGGCTCTAATAACGATATTGGAGGATTCTTCATCAATAGGCTAAAACTAACCTACTCTTTTAATTAAATATAGAATTATTCAACGATTATCATCAATAACTATTCTTTAAGTTTTGGTATTAAATCATGTTTTCATTAACACCTTAAAAATCCAAATCCTCCTTCCCTTTCGTTTGAATGGTTTGAAGTTCTAGAATCGAAAGAATAAAGTACATGATCAAAATAATAAAAGAAAAAGGCCAAAAGAAAAAATTCACTTTAGATACTTTTCCTCCAGATACGATAAATAACCCTGCTATTATAGCAAGTAAGGCATAAATACTCCAAACTACAATACGATAGGCTCCTACCTTTTGTTTGGAGACCAAATGAAGTAAAGAACTCACAATAATCCAACCAGTCAACGCTAATAGTATCCAATACAGATACCCTGATGTACCAAAAACAAAGAATAGAATAATACCTGTCATTAAAGCAACAGCTTGTAAAATTGTATCCAAGAGTTTAAGTGCGTACATAAATTATAATTTGCGTTTAGGGTAATCATCATCCCACTCCTGAACATGTGGCTCCCCTACTTTCCCAACTGATTTACCAACAATCATAGATACAGCAGCATCTCCTGTTACATTAACCGTTGTACGCAACATATCCAGCGGTCGATCAATAGCAAAAATCAAAGCTAATCCTGCTTCAGGAATTCCAGCCTGAGCGAGTACAATGACCAACATTACCATTCCGGCTCCTGGAACAGCAGCAGATCCAATACTGGCAAGTGTAGCCGTTGCAATAATTCCTAACTGCGCACCAAAGTCAAGATCCATTCCAAAAGCTTGTGCAATGAATATCGCTGCGACCGCTTGGTACAAACTCGTTCCATCCATGTTAATCGTTGCACCAATCGGTAATACAAAACTAGTCACCTCCTTACTTACTCCAAGATGCTCCTCTACTCTCTCCATTGTTACAGGAAGTGTTGCTGCTGATGAACTCGTACTAAAAGCCAAAAGTTGCGCCGGAGAAATTCCGCTCAAGAAGAATCTTGGAGATTTTTTTGTGATTAGGCTTACTAAAAGAACGTAGAATATAATCATGATAATTAAGCCAAGCACAACACTCACTGCATACCACAGGAGCGCCACAAAGAGGTCTTTACTCGGTGATTCGACGACCAGGGAAGCCAACAGTGCAAATACACCATAAGGTGCTGCTAACATGATCAAATCAATCAGTTTAAGAATTACTTCATTAAATCCATCAAAAAAGGCTTTTACAGGCTTAGAATTGGATTCGGGGATTAGTATTAATCCGATGCCAAAGAAAATCGCAAAGACGATTACTTGCAACATATTTCCATTGCTCGAAGCGGCATTAAAAATGTTATCAGGAATTAAATCTTCCAACGCTTGCAGTGGACCTTGCTCCTTTTGTTTTGCGGCATTATCTATGTTTGTTTGCGCATCACCACTGTAGTTTTCTACCAAATCATTTCGAGTGTCTTCTGTTATAGATTTTCCAGGTTGAATAGCATTAACTATCAACAAACCGATACTTACTGCAACTATCGTGGTTGCCAAGTAAGTCAGAATCGTTCTCAAGCCCATTTTAGAAAGCTTCGAGATATCTTTTAAGTCAGAAACGCCCTTGATTAAAGAGGCTAGTATCAATGGAACCGCTATCAATTTTAGCGCATTAATAAACATATTTCCGAAAGGCTTAATCCAGTTTCGAACGAATAAACCGGCACGCGTGATATCAACTTCTTTTCCATCCACAGTAATTGAGGTCATACCTGCTCCCCATGAAGTACTTAAAAGTACCAAACTAAAAATTACACCAGCAGCCATTCCAATAAGAATTTTCCAGTGTAATGCTAAGCCCTTTTTCTTCTTTGACATAAAATTATAGTTGTGTCGTTTTATTTCGTAACAAATGATCAAACAATGTGATAGCAGCCATTGCTTCAACAATAACTACCGCTCGAGGAACAACGCAAGGATCATGTCTCCCCTTTCCTTGAACCGTAACTTCTTCACCCTTATCGTTGATACTTTTTTGATCGCGCATAAGTGTAGCAACTGGTTTAAAAGCTACGCGCATATTGATTATTTCACCGTTGGAAATTCCTCCTTGAACTCCTCCGCTGTTATTAGTTAATGTGCTATTGTCTTTTTGAATCAAGTCGTTGTGTTGACTTCCAAACAATTCAGAGCCTGCGAAACCTGAACCAAATTCAAATCCTTTTACGGCATTGATGGAAAGCATTGCTTTACCGAGGTCTGCGTGTAACTTATCAAAAACAGGTTCTCCCAATCCAATGGGTGTTCCTGTAACATGACATTGGATAACTCCACCCACGGTATCGCCTTGTTTTCTGACTTCTTTTAAAAAAGTAATCATCTCCTCAGCTACTTTTGGATCAGGACAACGAACATCATTTAATTCTGTTGCTGAATAATCAATATTCTCAAAAGTCAACATTTTGATTTTCCCTACCTGCTCAACAAATGCATTGATTTCTATCCCTTTACTTTTGAGAAACTGCTTGGCTATTGCACCGGCTACAACTCTCGAAGCTGTTTCTCTTGCACTTGAACGCCCCCCTCCTCTATAATCGCGGTGACCGTATTTTTTATCATAAGTTAAATCTGCGTGAGATGGACGGTATTTGTCTTTTATATGACTGTAATCCTTAGACTTTTGATTTTCATTTTGAATCATAAAACCAATCGGGGCACCTGTTGTTTTACCTTCAAATATTCCCGAAAGTATCTGAACAGTATCCGATTCCTTACGCTGTGTAACAATTGCCGACTGTCCAGGCTTTCTTCTATCGAGGTCTTTCTGAATCTCATTGACATCGATTTCAAAGTTTGCAGGCACGCCATCAATCACTCCACCAATCGCAAGTCCGTGTGACTCACCAAAAGTTGTCAAGCGAAAAATCTGACCTATTGAATTACCTGCCATGTTACAAAGCTAATCTTTTCGTAAAAATAATGAAATTTGGGATGGGGAGTTTGAATACCAAAAATATGTTCTCGTAACTTTTTCATTTTATCTTACCATGTTAAGCAAAAAAAAAGCTGCTCAAATCAATGAACAGCCTTTTTATCTCAAAACTTAGCTATTTAGCTAAACATTTATTAAACGAAATTACATTTTCACAAAACGACTTCTGTAAACGTTGTTATCACTATTAATGTTAATGAAGTAAGATCCTTCTTGTAGGTTTGAAACATTCACTGGGTTAGCAGAAATCTCTCCGCTTAGAACAACTGAACCGTTCATGTCTACAATTGAATACGAACCGTTCGATACGCTTTCAATGTTTACAAAGTTTACAGTTGGATTTGGATAGATAGAAACTGTTTCAAAGTTCAAGTCTTCAATTGATGCTGTAGCTGGGTCTAACACTTTATCAATAGCATGAACCACACCATTGTCAACATCTACGTCAGCAGTAATAACCTCCGCATCGTTTACAAATACACCTGAAGTCAGATCAATAACTACATCTGATCCATTTAATGTTGTCACAGGACCGTTCACAAGGTCACCTGAAAGAACTTCAGCACCAACAACATGGTAAAGAAGAATATCTTCCAAATTAGGACTAGCCAATAAATCTCCAGCCGTTATTCCTAAATCAGTCAACAAGTCATTAAACGCTGCATCAGTTGGAGCAAATACTGTTAGATCTGCAAAAGGATTTGTCAGTGCAGGAAGCAATCTTGCCTCAATTACTGCATCAGTTAATATTGTAAAGTTATTATCAATAGCTGCATCGACAACTGTTTCATTAGAAAGAATCACAGCGTCGATTGCGTGAACCGTTCCGTTATCTGCAGCAACATCTGCTAATTCTACCAAAGCCTGATTAGCATACACGTCACCCGCACCAGTTACGGTCATTTTTATTGAGTTTGCAGGATTCAAAGGATTTACAATATCTCCATTATTGATTGCACCAGAAGCAACTTCTACTCCTAAAACGTGATATAACAAGATATTTTCTAAATCCGGACTTGCCAGTAAATCTCCCGCTGAAATTCCCAATTCTGCTAATGCGGCATTGAAAGCGGCATCAGAAGGCGCAAAAACTGTCAACGATGCAAAAGGATCTGTTAAAGCAGGAAGTAATCTAGCTTCCACAACCGCTGCAACTAAAGTACCGAATGAGTTATCAATAGCAACGTCGGCTACTGTCTCATTTGCTAGAACTACTGCGTTCAAAGAGTGAACCACACCGTTTGTCCCTGTTAAATCAGCAGCATTAACTTGTGCTTGATTAACAAAAACGTCAGAAGTTGCTGTAACCGTTAACTTCAAGGTATTGGCATTATTCAAAGGAGTTACAATATCTCCATTATTGATTGCACCAGATCCTACTTCTGTATTTAAAACGTGATACAACAGATAATCATCTAAATTAGGATCATTTAGAAAATCATTAACTGTGATACCTAACTCAGCGACTAAATCATCAATAGCATTATTATCAGGTGCAAAAACTGTAAATTCTAGGGTAGCATCAGATAATGTACCATTTAAACCAGCTTGATCAATTGCCGCTGTTAAAGATGTGTGATTTGGACTATTAGAAATAATATCGTAAACGGTTTGTGCATAAGATGTTGCTCCAACAACTAATGATAACATCACTGCTGCGAAGAATTTCGAACTTTTAAATAACATTTTTTTCATTTTTTTAATTGTTTATGGTTTAGACAATTAACATCTGTTTAACTTTTTAGTTCAAAAGATTAAACAATAAATGAAAAAACGTCATCTATATTACTTAATTCATTTGATTTGAAAGAATCGTATTTTTATAAATCTGATGATTAGAAGCGACGTTAATAATCATTGATGCGGCGCAGATCGCTTCAGAATCACTTCAAAATCCTTTCTGCCCTTTCAGTAAGATCATCAATATCATTTTTTTCTCTGATAGTTTCCTTACCGACCGTCAAGACCATTTCAGCATGTTTAATTACAGCTTTTCGCTGCTTTTCCTTCTTTGAGAAGGACAGAATTGTTGAAAGTGCTTCCATAAGCCTAATGATAACAGCGGCGCTTCCTCCTGAAAATTGACGAATTTGATTAAATGCTGCATCCAATACTCCTTCAAACTCTAATGCGTCAGCTACAATTCTCAGGTTACCATCATCATCGAAACGATATTTTGATGGAAACTTGGCTTTTGCCAAATAGCACATGGTTGCTGAAAGGTTGTCAATACACGTAACTGCTGTGTAGGGATCATTTACTCCTGGAGAGAGTGCTCTAGCAGCGATTTCAACCATTTGATGAATTGAAAACTCAAGATCTTGCTGCGCTGTTTTTGTATTACCGATTACAAATTGATCCAACAAATCTTTTAATGCATTTTCTTTCCAGTCAACTTTTGAATAAACAACACCTAATTCAAGCCCTTCTACCATGAAGCTTCCTGGCCGATGATAGAGCTCTAATATTAAATCTTCCTCAACTACAATATTCATTAAAACCTCAGTATCTATATACTGAATATAACCATTTTTCGGTGAAGTTAAAGAAATGCGCTTTGTGTAATTTGATGTTTCCGCTGCAATATTAATCTCTTGTTCATCTTCCGTTTCATCGCCCATATATTCGGGGAAGATTTCTTTAACCTGCTTTGAGATTGAACCTGAAATGTCTGAAATAACTTTGTCAGCTTGTATACTAATAGCTATTTGATGGATGAATACAATAAGTAAAATAATATTAGCTATTGCAGCCAAAATTGCTACAAAAATTGATATTGATGGAATAAAAGTATAATCTGCACTTTCTTTTACCGAGTTCAATATGAGCAAACAATATAAATAAGTAGACACATAAGAACCAAGTACAACCTGATTGATTTTAATGTACATAAAGTTTTTGATGAGTCGCGGACCAAATTGTGAGGAAGCCAGTGTTAAGACAACTAAAGTAACTGAGAAAACCGTTCCTGCCACTCCTATCATAGCTCCTGAAATAGTCGATAGAATACTACGAGCAGAACTAGTACTGTTAACCATAAAAAAACGCTGCCAACCCTCCTGAGAAACGGTTATATAACTATCTAAAGTCACGAGACTCACCGATAATATAACTGAACAACAAATAATGAATACTGGCAAGAACCAGAATGTTGACATTAATTCCTTCCAAAAAAATAGTAGCTTTTTCATGCCAAAAAAAAAATATCACCCCATAGTTTTTATCGAGGTGAAAAATAACTGAATCACTCTTTAAGATTTAATATTAAAGAGATTGTTTAGAGTCAAACTATGCTATAAAAGTACATATTTCTTGAATATAAAGTTTATAATTGGTTTATTTTACCCAATCACTCCAACCTCCGGAGTAATTCAAAATATTATCAAAACCTTCTGCTAAAAGCAATGAATAAGCAATGGCAGAGCGACTTCCAGTTCCGCAGTAAATCACAACCTCTTTGTCACGAGGAATTTTATCAAGATTTTCATCAATTGTACCGATAAACACATTCTTAGCTCCATCAATATATCCGTCTTTATATTCCGACTTACCTCTGATATCAATAATTTGAACATTCTCGTCTGAAATCTTACTTTCTACTGTCGACTTATCAATTGGTTCATACGAGCTGAAATTGCCTTTTTCAAAGTTTGAATGTTCCTCTGGAGTGATATATCCAAGTATATTGTCGAGTCCGATTCGCATTAATTTTCTGGTTAAATCTTCTACCTCATCAGAATTAGCAATCAAAACAAATTCTTCTTCATAATTCATGAACCAACCCATCCAAGTTGAAAAGGAGTTGTTGTTGGGAATATTAAGCGTTCCTTTGCGGAAGTGCTGATAAAACTGCTCTTTTGACCGTGTATCAATAATATTCAAATCCTTTGCTTTCGCCTCTTGGTAATCCTTTATACTTAAGTTTTTAATTTCAGGAACTTCGGTAAGCAGTTTTCGGCCGACTTTATTCAGCTTTTTCATCATCGCGAAGTACTTCGGCGGTTCAGGCTGATCTTCTAAGAGCTCTTTTGTAAATTTCGCTTTGTCATTTAACAACTGTAGCGCCCAATTTCTTATTTTCTCGTAGCCTACTGTCGACATATTTACTGCTCCTAAGGCTTTTCCACACGCAGACCCCGCACCGTGCGCTGGCCACAATAAAATGTGATCTTGCATTTTCACAAAATCCTGAAGTGAATCGAAGAGATTGTGAGCTCCTTTCTCTTGGGTATCTTTAATACCAGCAGCTTGTTCAAGTAAATCGGGTCTTCCGACATCTCCAACAAACACAAAATCACCAGTAAACAACATCGCTGGCTCCTCCGTTGCTGCATGGTCCGTTAGCAAGAAACTCAAATGCTCAGGAGTGTGTCCTGGTGAGTGTATAGATTCAATAGAGATATTTCCCACTTTTATAACATCTCCGTCTTTTAATTTAGTATGTAGAAATTCATATTTCCAATCTTCATCTCCTTCATCTGATAGAAATAATTCAGCTCCGGTTAATTCCTCTAATTCTCTCGATCCACATAGGAAATCAGCGTGAATATGGGTTCCCAGGATGTGCGTAATCTCAAAATTATTTTCTTTAGCAATTTTAATATAGGTATCTACATCTCTTTTGGGATCTATAATTGCTGCTATACCCGATTTTTGAC
>Ga0114916_1000936_pt1 | contig 17606 bp, 12 predicted proteins | sample MalvirAntarct_66_FD_83501 | JGI IMG/M metagenome (GOLD analysis project Ga0114916, IMG submission 83501) | Marine viral communities from the Global Malaspina Expedition - Malaspina viral metaG Antarct_66 | ecosystem: Environmental > Aquatic > Marine > Oceanic | place: West Anvers Island... | reverse complement strand
GAGCGGCTGCGGTGGCCTTCTCGAACGCTGAAATCCATTGCTCGGTATCCTGTTCGCGACGCCCATTCGGCCCGCTGATCAGCTCGTGGCTCGCAGAGCCTTGGCCTAGGACGCGTCCGCTGGTGGCATCGAGCAGCAATGCTTTGGTGCCCTGGGTTCCGCAGTCGATACCGAGATACATGGAGTCGACCTCAGCGCGTTAGCAACAGATCGAGCGTTCCGCTGACACCCAGCGTCCTCAGCCTCAGAAGGTTGCGCTCGAACGCATCGTGAAACGCCGGAGAGCGGGGGATCTGGGCGCCAAAGATTTCTTCACGACTCAGCAACCGCTCGGCGACCCCTTCATCCTCCTCGACCAACGTTTGGCAGAACTCGGCGCGTGGATCGGGAATGCTGTACCGGGTGCCGTTCTCGTCGACGCCTTTGAGGTACATCGCCCAGGCAGCGACGACCAGTGCCGCGCGGTCCAATTCTGCATTGTCAGCGATCAGCCGGTTGATGGTCGGCACGGTAAACTTGGGAAACTTTGATGAACCGTCCGAGCAGACCCGCTCAAGCTGATCGGCGATCGCGCAGTTCGAGAACCGTTCGATCAGGGTCTGCTTGTACTCGGTCAGGTCGATACCGGGCACATGGGCAAGCTGCGGCGTGACGTCTTCGTCCATGTAGCGGCGGATGTACTCGACGAACAGCGGGTCGGCCATGGTTTCATGAACGAACCGATAGCCGCGCAGAAACCCCAGGTAGGTTAGCGCCAGATGGCTGCCATTGAGCAGCTTGATTTTCATCTCCTCGTAGGGCGCTACGTCGTCGGTGAACTGCACGCCAACCTTGTCCCAGGCAGGCCGGCCGGCGACGAAGTTGTCCTCCAGCACCCACTGGACGAAAGGTTCGCAGACCACTGGCCAGGCGTCGTCGATGCTGTGCTGCTGCTTCAGATTCTTGCGGTGCGTTGCGCTGGTCATCGGCGTAATGCGGTCGACCATGGCATTGGGAAAGCTGACGTTGCTTTCAATCCAGTCAGCCAGCTCTGGATCGATCAGATTAGCGAAGGCCAGGGTTGCCTTGCGGGTAACGTCACCATTGTGGGGCAGGTTATCGCAGGACATTACCGTAAACGGTCCCGTGCCTTCGCCACGACGTCTGGCGAGCGCCGCGCAGAGCAGGCCGAACACGCTGATTGGCGTTCGCGGATTCTCCAGATCATGCTGGATGTGCGGCAGCGAGGCGTTGAACTGACCGGTGCTGTCATCCAGACAGTACCCGCCCTCGGTAATGGTCAACGAGACGATGCGGATGGCCGGATCGGCAAGGCGTGCAACCACCGCTTCAGAGCCATCGCGAGGAACCAGCAGCATGTCGCGGAGGCTGCCAATGACTCGAACTTCAGTGTCCGGCCGGTCATCAAGCTCCACCAGCGTATAGAGATGGTTCTGCGAGGCGAGCGCGTCACGCATGGGCAGCTCATCGACACGAGTGCCAATGCCGCAGATGCCCCAATCGAGACCTTCGCCTGTGTTCATCAGCGCATCGGTATAGGCCGCCTGATGGGCACGATGAAAACCACCTACTCCGATGTGTGCGATACCGGCCGTAACCGATTCAAGCGTGTAGGAGGGGCGGGCGATATGTACCGGCAGCTGCGGCAGGTTCTGTTCATTCAGCTTCATGTCAGGCCTCGCTGGGCGTGGAAGGGGGATAGCCGGCGGTGTGATCGCTGCCGTGATAGCAGCGATTGGTCTGCGAGATGGCTGTGGCTAGATCGGGTTGGTTATCAGGCGACCTGTTGCAGCGGCTGGCCGACAGCCAAGCCATTGCTATCGAACAAGTGGCAATGGCTGGCATCCAGCACCAGGGTCAACGGCTCGCCATAACGCGGCGTGAAATCGCCACGGATACGCATCGTCAGCGGCTCGCGTGTCTCGGTAATTACATGGCAATAGGTATCGCTGCCCAGTCGCTCGCTGACATCGGCCTTTACCGTCAGCTGGCAACTACCTTCGCTACCGCGGTTGAGGTGCTCCGGACGAATGCCCAACGTAACCGGGTCGCCTACCGCCAATGCAGCGCCGCCCAGCGGGAGAAACAGGCGGCAACCGGCTTCCAGGTCGACTTCCACACCGGTGGCTTCGGCCCGGCTAATACGGCCTTTGAGGAAACCCATTTTCGGTGTGCCGAGAAAGCCTGCGACGAACAGGTTCGCCGGATGGTGGTAGAGCTCCATGGGCGAGCCGACCTGCTCGATGCGCCCGCCGTTGAGCACCACGACCTTGTCGGCGAGGGTCATGGCTTCGACCTGATCGTGGGTCACGTAGATCATCGTGGCCTGCAGCTCTTGATGCAGGCGCGACAGCTCGAGGCGCATCTGCACACGCAGTGCCGCGTCGAGGTTCGACAGCGGTTCGTCGAACAGAAACACCTTTGGATTACGCACGATGGCGCGGCCAATCGCGACACGTTGGCGCTGACCACCGGAAAGCTGGCGCGGTTTGCGCTCCAGCAACGGTTCCAATTCAAGGGTGCGCGCTGCCGCTTCGATCTTGCTGGCGACTTCTTTTTTGTCCGCCCCCGCCAGGTCGAGCGCGAAGGACATGTTCTTGCGCACCGTCATGTGCGGATACAGCGCGTAGGTCTGGAAGACCATGGCCAAGTCACGCTTGGCCGGGCTGAGATCGGTGATGTCACGGCCATCGAGTTCGATTTTCCCGCTGCTGACTTCCTCCAATCCCGCAATCAGGCGCAGCAGCGTGGACTTGCCGCAGCCGGACGGGCCGACGAAAACGACGAACTCCCGGTCGCGGATATCCAGATCGATGCCCTTGATGATGTCGTTGCCGTCGAAGCTTTTCTTCAGGTTGTGGACTTTCAGATCTGCCATGTTCGAATCCTCTGTTGTTCTTTTTGGCTCGTCGGCGTCACTTGACCGCGCCGAACGACAGGCCACGGACCAGCTGTTTCTGACTGATCCAGCCGAATATCAGGATGGGTGCGCAGGCGAGGGTGGATACGGCCGAAAGCTTGGCCCAGAACAGCCCTTCGGGACTGGAATAGGAGGCGATCAGGGCAGTCAGCGGGGCGGCATTGGACGATGTGAGGTTCAGCGACCAGAAGGCCTCGTTCCAGCTCAGGATCAGCGACAGCAACATGGTGGAAGCGAGGCCGCCTTTGCTGATCGGCAGGAGCACGCGAACCATTTCCTGCATTAGCGTGGCGCCGTCCATTCGGGCCGCTTCGAGAATGTCGCGAGGGATGTCCTTGAAGTAGGTGTAAATCATCCACACCAGAATCGGCAGGTTGATGAGCGTGTAGATCACAATCAGCACCGTGCGGCTGTCGAGCAGGCCGAACTGTTTGGCCAGCAGATAGATCGGCACCAGCACGCCCACTGGTGGCAGCATCTTGGTCGACAGCATCCACAAGAGTGTGCCCTTGGTCCGCTTGGTCTCGTAGAAGGCCATGGAATAGGCCGCGGGAATGGCGATCAGCATGCCCAGCGCAGTTGCACCGAAGGAAATGGTTACCGAGTTCCAGGCGTACCTGAAGTAGCCGCTGCGGTCCTGGATTTCCAGGTAGTTCTCAAGCGTTGGCGTGAAGATGAACTGTGGCGGCGTCGCGAAGGCGTCAATCTCGGTCTTCAGGCTGGTCAGCAGCATCCAGAAGATCGGGAAGAACAGCAGCAACGCGATAGCCCAGGCGAACATCCCTACCACCAGGGTATTGATGCGGCGACTTTGTTTGAGCGTCAGCATCGGTCTGTCCTCAGTATTTTTCGGTGAGATTCTTGCCGAGCATCCGCACCAGGATGATCGCTGCGATATTGGCAATTACCACTGCGATCAGGCCGCCGGCTGATGCCATGCCAACGTCGAACTGCAGCAGCGCCTGGGTGTAGATCAGGTAGGCGAGGTTCGTGGAGGCGTAGCCGGGACCACCGCTGGTGGTGGTGAAGATCTCGGCGAAAACGGAAAGCAGGAATATGGTCTCGATCATCACCACTACGGCGATGGGGCGCGCCAGGTGCGGCAATGTCAGGTGCCAGAAGATGGCGACCGGGCCGGCCCCATCGAGGCGAGCGGCTTCCTTCTGCTCCTGATCCAGAGACTGCATGGCGGTCATCAGAATGAGGATCGCGAAGGGCAGCCACTGCCAGGACACGATGATGATGATCGAGAGCAGCGGATGTTGGGCCAACCAGTCGATCGGCTGCGCCCCGAAGAACTTCCAGACTGCGGCGAGGATGCCGGATACCGGATGGTAGATCAGGTTTTTCCAAACCAGGGCGCTGACGGTCGGCATGATGAAGAACGGCGAAATCAGCAGTACGCGAACGATGCCGCGGCCGGCGAAATCAGCCGCCTCCAGCAATGCGGAGATCAGCACGCCGAGCACGACGCTGATCAGCAGCACACTGCCGACCAGCAGCAAGGTGTTGATCATGCCGGGCATGAAGCCCGCATCCGTCAGGAAGTAATGGAAGTTCTCCAGCCCGACGAAATCATTCTCGCCGGGATAGAGCAGGTTGTAGCGAATCACAGAGAAATAGACCGTCATCGACAGCGGTACCAGCATCCACAGCAGTAACAGCGCAACGGACGGGCTGACGAGGAACCAGCTGGGTGCGAACCGGCGCAGCTTGCGCTCGTTCGACTCGCTTGCCGTATCGGTAACAGGGGCCTTGGGCAAGGCTGTGGTCGTGGTAGCCATGGGCGTGCTCCGGCTGAAAGAAGGCCATGAGGGCTCAGCTGAGCCCTGTCCGGTGGGATGCCTACTGTCGGTCTACTTCGGGTAGCCGGCGCGCTTCATTTCACGCGTGGTCGTTTGCTGCACAGCCGTCAGCATCTGTTCGACTGGCATTTGCCCGGTAAGCGCGGCGGAGAACATCTTGCCGACCTGTGTGCCAATGGCTTGGAACTCGGGGATGGTCACCAATTGAATGCCGACATAAGGCACCGGTTTTGCGGATGGTGAGGCCGGATCAGCTTGCTTCAGTGATTCAAGGGTGATCTTGGCAAAGGGGGCGGCCGCCATGTATTCCTCGCTGTAGGTGGACTCCCGGGTGCCCGGCGGCACGTTGGTGACGCCGTCGGTCTTGGCCACCAGGTCAGCGTAAGACTGGGAAGTGGCCCAGGCGGCGAAAGTTTTGGCGGCGTCTTTTTTCTGCGAGCTGGTTGGAATGGCCAACGCCCAGGAGTAGAGCCAGGCTGAGCCTTTGTCGGTCGTCTGCTGTGGCGCGAACGTGAAGCCGACTTTCTCAGCAACCTTGCTCTGTGAAGCATCGGTAACGAACGAGCCGGCGACGGTGGCATCCACCCACATGGCGCACTTGCCACTATTGAACAGCGCCAGGTTTTCGTTAAAGCCGTTGCTGGATGCGCCTGGTGGGCCATATTTGCTTAGCAGGTCGACGTAGAAATTGGCGGCTTTGGTCCATTCCGGCCCGTTGAATTCGGGCTGCCATTTTTCATCGAACCATCGCGCGCCAAACGAATTGGCCACGGTGGTGACCAGTGCCATGTTCTCGCCCCAACCAGCCTTGCCGCGCAGGCAGATGCCGTATTGCTCTTCGCCTGGCTTATGCAGCTTCTCGGCGAATTCAGCCATCTGCGTCCAGGTCGGGTGCTCCGGCATGTCCAGTCCGGCCTTTTCGAACAGATCGGTGCGGTAGTAGGTCATCGAGCTTTCGGCATAAAACGGCAGGGCATAGAGGGTGCCATCGACCGAAAGGCCCTCGCGCACAGAGGGGAAGATATCGTCGAGGTTGTAGTTATCAGGAAGGTCGGTCATGGGCGCCAACCAGCCTTTGTCGCCCCAGAGCGAGGCCTCGTACATGCCGATGGTGAGGACGTCGAACTGACCGCCCTGGGTGGCAATGTCTGTGGTCAGGCGCTGGCGCAGGACGTTTTCTTCCAATACGACCCAATTGAGGTCAATGTCGGGATACTGTTCTTCGAAGGTCTTGGACAGGCGCTGCATACGGATCATGTCAGCGTTGTTGACGGTGGCGACGGTCAAGGTCTCGGCGGCTTGCGTCGCGCTAATGACTGCGATGCAGGTGGTTCCGATCAGCAATTTTGCGAGTTTCATCTAGGGCTCCTCTTCCGCAGCCGGAGGGCGGAAGCACTTATTGTTTTTGTTGTTGCTCGCTTACTGCCGTACGAGCGGCTCACGAGCATTACAACGCCAGGGATGTCAGGTCACAAAGCCCTGACTGCACGTCATCTGGTACTTTCTTGCACTCCTTTATCAGTGATTAAAGGCAAGTGACGAGCACATCCAAGCACCGCGAAGCGACGCAGCTGTGCCAAGCCTGCGGTCGGCATAACCAAAAAGGGCGAAGCGTAACGTCATCTTTGTTGCGGCAGGGAGCGAGGATGCGTATCAGCTGGCGAGGTTCTGCTCGGTCAGTCGCTGCTCCACTAGGCGGCGATAACAGGACGGCGTCATGCCCTTTAGTTGCTGGAAGCGGCGGTTGAAGTTGGACAGGTTGTTGAAGCCTGACTCGAAGCAGACATCAGTGACCGGTTTGTCGTTATCGAGCAGCAACTCGCAGGATTTGCTGATGCGCAGACTGTTGACGAACTCGACGTAGCAACGGCCAGTGGCACGTTTAAAAAAACGCGAAAAGTAGGTGGGTTTCATACCCAGATGACCGGCGACTTCCTCGAGAGGCAGCTCACGCATGTAGTTGTCGAAGATGTAATTGACCGCCATGTTGGTTCGATCGGCATGGTGTTCGTCGCCGAGCTGTGCCGAGGTAGCGCCGGAGAGCAGCTGGTAGTCTTCGCAGCTGGCGAGCAGCTCCAGCATGATCAGGAAATAGCCGAGGCGGGTGGCACCCCGGCTGTCAGCAACCCGGTGCATCAGTTTGCTGGCCTCGGCAATGGTGTGAGGGCAGCGATACTCGATCCCGTAGCGCGAACGTTCGAGCATTGGTGTCAGGCTGCGCAATTCGGAAAAGACGTTATGGCCTGCTTCGAATAATTCATCGGTGAAGTTAACCAGCATGTCCCGCTTGGCGACGACCTCACCTTCGTCGACCTGGCTGATCCAGTTATGTGGCAGATTTGGCCCGGTGAGAAACAGGCTGTCGGGACCAAAATTGCCGACGTAGTCTCCGACGAACACCTTCCCTGAGCTGGCTACGATCAGGTGCAGTTCGTATTCCTTGTGGTTGTGCCAGCGCACAAGCGGACAGGGAAAGCCATGCTCTCGGTAGATCAGTGAGTTGCCATGGTGATCATCCATCAGTTCGTAGGATGGGTCGGAGATCTTCAACGCTTTCATGTCTGGTTCCGTCGCCCTTATTCTTGTCCCCTTGGGGTTATAGACGTTCGTGCTGTTGCGGCCAACCTGTCAGACAATTTCGTATCGGTAGGGTAGATCCGGGCCGCGACGGGAGCAGGTGATCGCCGCAGCCTGGACAGCAAACGCCAGCAAGGCCTGTAGTTGATCGCGCTGAATCTGCGCCAACGCTTGGGCGGTATCCAGCTGCTGGTCATGCAGAAAGCTCAGCAGGGCGGCCTGAAAGGTATCGCCCGCGCCAACCGTATCGCGCACGGTGACAGCTACTGCGGTTACATAAAACTCGCCATGGCGACGGCTGAACAACTGAGCGCCTTCTCGGCCTCTGGTCAGCGCCACCAGTTCACAGCTTCCTTGCAACCAGCGCTTGGCAATGGACTCGGGGGCTTCGCCGGGATAGAGCAAAGCCAGATCCTCATCGCTGACTTTGATGAGATGCGCCAGCGCGGCTATCGCCTCGACGCGCTCGCGCCAGCGGGCCAAGTCCGGTTCGACGTTCAGGCGGATGTTTGGGTCGAGCGAAATGAGCCGGCGCTTGTTTTCGCGGCGCACCAGCGACAGTAGGGTGTCGGCGATCGGGGCGGTCACGATCGAGTAGGAACCGAGGTGGATGCCGCGGATCTCCTCGCTGAGCGGGGCGAGATGCTCCTCGCGCGGCAGGCGATCAGCGCAACCTTCGCCGCGAAAACTGTAGACGGGAGAACCGTTGGCGCCCAGTGCGACCATCGCCAGTGTGGTGGGTGCATCGAAGTCGATCAGGTAGTGCCTATCGACCCCTTCGTCTTCGAGAACTTGTCGAAGTTGCTGGCCCAAGTGGTCTTGAGACATGCCAGCGAACAGAGCCGACGGCGTCCCCAAACGCGAGAGGCCGACTGCTACGTTAAAGGGGGAGCCGCCAGCCACCGCGTCGAGACTCAGGCGATTGCGGGGGGCGCCTCCCGGGGCTACAAAAACGTCGAACAGGGCTTCGCCACAAACCAGATACATGATCGTTTCCGCTGCTGGAAATCGTCCGAGCTTAATCGTGCTGGCGTCGACGTAACAGTACGCCGCTGGCTATCGACCGATACGATCTTGCACCGGCACCAGATCGCTCAATACACCCATACTTCGACGCGGCGGTTCTTGATGCGGCCGCTCGGCGTATTCGAGGCTACTGGAAGATAATCTCCTAAGCCGTTGATTTCTTTCACAAGTACCCCGCCTCTAGCAAGCTCTCTACGTACGGCCATGGCGCGAAGTTTGGAGAGCAAAGCGGTACGCGCCGGCTCGCCGCGAGCGTCACCGAATCCAACCAGCACCGCTGCGCTCATCGTTTTGTTGGTGCTCTGCAGATAGTTAATTAGGCGCTCCACGTCACGTTGCGCCTTGTTGTCCAGCCGTGCGCTGCCTTCATCGAAGCGGAAATTCACCGTTAACCGCTGCGCCTGGCTGGCGAGGGTCTGATACGGCTGCGGCATGTCAGGAGAGGGCGAGAGGCTGATCGCGTCGATGGCCTGTCCAATGTAGCCAGATTTAGCAACGATGGCCTGGCCAGCGGCGCTGTGCACGAAGCTCAGAAAGGTCCGGGTCCATTGCGACTGCTGCACCGGATTGGCGTAAAAAAACAGCCGCCGCGACAACGGATAATCTTCAGTCGCCACTAACGCTTTGCTGGGCAGCATAGGCTGAGAATCGCCGTCGGCTATCGCCAGCGCGCGGGCTTTGCCTACCGATGCCAGGCCAACGAAACCGATCGCACCGGGACGGCTGCTGACGATCTGCGAAAGCTGATCATTGGATTCATAGCGGGCGGCGTCCGCGGCCAGTGTCTTGCCTTGGACGCTCAGTACCAGCTCCTTGAAAGTGTCGTAGGTGCCCGACTGATCATCCCGTGCATGCAGCTCGACCGGAACGTCCTTCCCGCCGAGCGCTTTCCAACTACGAATCTCGCCGGCAAACAGGCTAGCGACTTGCTCAACGCTGAGGGAGGAGACCGGGTTGTCCGGGCTGACGATGATCGCCAATCCGTCAATGGCAATCACTTGTTCGGCGTCTGCGCTACGTAGATCGCCCAAGCTGGCGAGACTTGCATGCTCGCTGTCCTTGATTGGGCGCGAAGCGGCGGCCAGATCGGAGGAACCGTCCTTGAGCCCGGCGAACCCGGTACCGGTGCCGTGTGCTGCAACCAGTGCATGATAGGTTCGGCCGGAGCTGTCGACGGCACTGATACGCTGTTCGTTCTCCTTGCCGGCTGGGCTGACCCGTACCGAATTCAGGCCCTGCGCTTCGAAAAAACCGGCTAGAAGCATCGGCGCGAGCTTCGCACCGACCGTATTCGATCCCTGTATGCGCAGCACTGGACTGTTGGCAGCAGGCGCAGCCAATGGCTCACCTAGCGCGAGCGGGCTGGCGCAAAGCAGGCCGAAGACCCACAGGCACAGCGCCCGTTTCCTTATGGCGCTGGCGGACGCTGAAGCTGTCATGCGACGACTCTCCCTTTCAAAGAAGCGGGGGAGATTAAGACGCTTTGCTTACCGTTATGTGACAGCTGGCTGCGATGGATCGAAGATGTCGATCAGCTCGCAAATATGCGTTTTGGGCTCGGCGCGCGTGCGGCATCGCACGCGCAGTTATTGGCCCAGCTCGATCCAGACGGGGCAATGGTCCGACGGCTTTTCCATGCTGCGGATGTCATAGTCGACTCCGCAATCCGTGACGCGCTTGTGCAGGCCCGCGGTGGTCAGGATCAGGTCAATGCGCAGCCCCCGGCGTGGGTCGTCTTCGAAGCCTCGGCTGCGGTAGTCAAACCAGCTGAAGCGATCAACCACTTCAGGATTCAGCGTGCGAAAGCTGTCCTGCAGACCCCAGTTCTTCAAGCGTGTCAGCCACTCGCGTTCCTCCGGCAGGAAGCTGCACTTGCCCGTGCGCAGCCAGCGTTTGGCGTTTACCTCACCAATGCCGATGTCGCAGTCTTCGGGTGAGATGTTGAAGTCGCCCATCACGGCTACGGATTGCTCAGGGGTAAAACGTTCTTCCAGCAGCGCCTGGAGGTCGGCATAGAACTTGGTCTTGGCCGGAAATTTGGTGGGGTGGATGCGGCTCTCGCCCTGAGGGAAATAACCGTTCATGACCGTAACCGGCTCGCCATTGCTGTCTGCGAACCGACCCCAGATGAAGCGCTTCTGCGATTCCTCGCCATCGCCGGGAAAGCCCTTGTGGATTTCCAGCGGGGCCTGTCGTGACAACAGCGCGACACCGTAATGACCTTTCTGGCCATGAAAATGGACGTGATAACCAAGCGCTTCTATCTCGGCCTGTGGGAACTGTTCGTCAGACACCTTGGTTTCCTGCAAGCCAATCACGTCAGGCTGATGCTTCTCGATGATTGCGGAAAGCTGATGAGGTCTGGCTCTTAAACCATTGATATTGAAAGAAACAAGCATCATCGACTGTGGCTCCGGCAAAACCGCGATTCTACTGGCTATGGCGGCGCTGCGGCGAGCCGTAATCATCAAACCAGGTTCTCCCCCGGCAAGACTCCGATGCGGCTGCTAACGTGAAATCAGCCCCAGTGACATAACAAGAGAACCGCCATGCCGATGACTGCAGAAGTACGAATGCTCGACAGTGGTTACGCCAGGGAAATCCGCTCGCTTCTGTATAACGCCTATCGACACGAACCGACCTTCGCTTATTTGTTCGAGGCTGATCGCCCCGGCTACGAGCAGCGTGTTCGCGCAACCGTGCGCGAGCTGGTCAATCAGCACTTGCTGCAGGACCAACCGGCGTTGGGGTTGTTGCTCGATGACCGGCTGATTGCTGCCGCGCTGATCGCGCCACCACAGCGTCGACTGGACATCACCGAAAGCTGGGCGTGGCGAATGCGCATGCTGCTTACTGCAGGCTTCCGCTGTACACGGCGCTATCTTGATTACCACGCTGCGGTGCTGGGTTGTCTGCCACCAGGGAATTTCCATGTGTTGCCGCTGATGGCGGTCCATCCCAAGTGCCAGGGACAACACTATGGAGAACAGCTGCTCGAAGCGTTGCACAACTGGTGTGCCGCGGACGCCGCATCGGAGGGCCTGGTGATCGACACCGGCAACTCACGCTACCTCAACTTCTACGCACGTCAGGGTTATGAAGACATCGGCCAGGTAGCCATCGGTCCGGTGGTCGAACATGTGTTCTTCCATCCGGCGCCGCGACAGGTCGAGGCATCCAGCGGTTAGAACGAATTTTGCGCAGGGGCGACAGTCGTACTGATGTTGTCCAAAGAAGTGCTCCCATGCTTTTGCCTAACGCTGCATATGCCGTGCTACACGTATCGCCACCTGGCCAACGCCTAGTGCGCAGCGTGCTAGCATCCCTGGCCATGCCTATTCGTATCCTTCGCCGAACCTTTCCGGCGGGCCTCTTCTTGTGCTGTGCATCTACGGTGTACGCCGCTGAACTTGACGTCCAAGTCACGCCATCCAACAGTGCGCTGCGTGAAAACGTCGAGAACTACATCGGCGAACTGGGCGATCGCAACGAAGAAGAGTTGCTGCGTTACAGCCGCATTGCTCAGGAGCAGGCGAACAAAGCGCTGCAGGCGTTGGGCTATTACCACGCCGTTATCGAAACCAGGGTCGCTGATGGGGAAGTTCCCCGATTGACGCTGCGAATCAAGCCCGGCGAGCCAGTTCGCCTGCGTGATATCACGTTGCAGGTCAACGGGCCGGCCGCCGAGCTGCAAGCGTTTCGAGTGCCGCGCAACACCTTGAAGCCAGGCGCCGTGCTCAATCATGGGCAGTACGAAGCGGTCAAGCAACGGATCCTCAACCAGGCCTCACGCTATGGGTTTTTCGACGGACGCTTCGAGCGCCAACGGCTGGCGATCAACCCTGATACGAACGCCGCCGACGTAGAACTGGTGTTCAACAGCGGGCCACGCTACGTGCTCGGGGATGTGGGTTTTGAAGGAGACTCGCCTTTTGATCCGGACTTGCTGGAGCGCATGGTGCCGTTCGATCCCGGCACGCCGTATGACTCGGAACTGATCGCCGAACTCAACCAGGCGATGCAGTCCAGCGGCTACTTCGAAGGCGTCCGGGTCGATGCCAACCCGGCTAACGCCGACCAGCAACGCATTCCCGTTGCGGTGCAGCTAACGACGCGAGAGCCGCGCACGCTCGGACTTGGTTTGGGCTACTCAACCGATGTCGGCCCGCGAATACGTTTCGACTTTACCCGCCATTGGGTCAACCCCCAGGGCCACAGCTATGGCATCGAGTCCGAACTGTCCGCGCCGCGGCAGAACATCGGTCTGTTCTATGACGTACCGCTGGACCCACCGTTGACCGACAAACTGCGCTATGCGGCCGGCTATCAATACGAAGAGCTGAGTGATAAGGACAGTCTTAGTCGTCTATTGACGGTTGGGCCAGAGTGGCACCGCCGACTGCCCAGCGGTTGGCAGCGCGTCTGGGCGTTGAAGTGGCGCCATGAGCAGTACGAGCTGGGCGATGATTCGGGTGTCAGCACCTTGTTGATGCCAGGTGTGTCTTACAGCTTTCTGCGCAGCGACAACCGCCTCGATCCCAGCCATGGCTATCGCTTGAGGTTCGAACTGGGGGCGGCGAAGGAGGGCGTGTTCTCGGACGCTGATCTGGTTCATGCCAACGCGACGGTCAAGGGGCTGACCACGCTGGGTGCCCGGCATCGTTTTTTAGGTCGGGTGGAAGTGGGCGGGAACTGGACTGACGAATACACCAACGTGCCGCCATCGCTGCGCTATTTTGCCGGTGGTGACCAAAGCGTGCGGGGTTACGACTACCAGAGCCTGTCGCCGACCAACTCGGATGGCGACCGAATCGGCGGACGTTATCAGCTCGCGGTCAGCGCTGAATATCAGTATTCACTGACCGAGAAATGGCGCCTGGCGACCTTTGTCGATCAGGGTAATTCGTTCAACTCGATGGAGTTGCCAAGTCTCAAAAGCAGCGTGGGCGTCGGTGTTCGATGGGTTTCGCCAGTCGGGCCGATTCGCGTTGACCTCGCTCATCCGCTGGACGGCGAGGGCGGAGTTCGCCTGCACTTTTCCATGGGGCCAGAGCTTTGAGGCGTAGTGCGAAAATCGTCAGTGGGTTGTTGTTGGCCATACTGGCGCTGCTGCTGGTGGTCGTTTTGACGGTCTTGCTGGTGCTCGGAACGAACACGGGCAGCCGTTGGACGTTGAGCAAAGTGCCTGGGCTGCAGCTTGAGGCATTCACGGGTCGCCTCGGTGGTCACTGGCAGGCGGATCGTCTGGTCTGGGAACAGGCGGGTCGCCGGGTCGAAGTGGCGTCGCCGCGCATGAACTGGTCGCCCAGTTGTTTGCTGAGCAAGGCCCTTTGTATTGATGAGCTGGTCACCGGCGATATCGATCTCACTTTTCCTCCTGCTCCGAAGGACGAAGCAGCCAGCGAACCCTTCAATCTTCCAGATCTCGATTTACCACTCGAGCTGCGTCTTGACCGCGTCGATATCGGCGCGATCAATCTCAACGGCGTTCAACAGATGCAGGGCGCGGAGTTGCAGGCGGACTGGGACGAAGAGGGCCTGGTCGTTCGAATGCTGGAGGTTCGCCGTCAAGATGTGGCAATTGAACTTTCGGGCCGGTTGCAGACCAGAGCCGACTGGCCACTGGCGCTAAGTGGCACCGCGGCGATTCGCTCGCCAAACGAGCAGCCCTGGGCAGTGAAGTTCGAGGCCGACGGCGAGTTGCGTGAGCATCTCATGGTCGACGTGCAAAGCCAGGGCTATCTGCAGGCCAAGCTCAGCGGATGGGTGAGGCCTCTGGAACCGGAGTTACCAGCGAACCTGCTGCTGGCGGTGGAGCGTTTCAAGGCCGCCCCTGCGCTGCCCGATGCCTTGCGCCTGGAGGCGCTTGAGCTGACCGTTAAAGGAGACATGGAACAGGGCTATCGCCTGGTGGGCGATGGAAGCCTGCAGGGCGAGGGCGGTCCGGTGGCTCTTGCACTCAAGGCATTGGTCGATTTGGCCCATGCCGATATCGAAACCCTCACATTGACTGCCGGCGAGCAGCAACACGTTGATCTGAACGGCCGGATCGATTGGCACGAGGGGCTGGATGCTGAGGCGCAGCTGGCCTGGCGTAACTTCCCCTGGCGCCGGCTCTATCCCGACATCGAAGAGCCTCCCGTGACACTGCGAACCCTCGACGCGCAGATCCAGTACGACGATGGCAGTTACCTGGGCAATTTCAACGCGGCGCTGACCGGTCCCTCCGGCGACTTCACGTTGCAAAGCCCAGTCAGTGGTGACCTTGAAATCGTTCATCTGCCGCAGCTGCAACTGCAGGCTGGACAGGGCAAGGCCGAAGGAAATCTCAGCGTCGGGTTCGCTGATGGAGTCGATTGGACGACCCGTCTCGAGCTGAGCGAACTCGATCCGTCTTACTGGGTCGCAGAGCTGCCGGGAACCATCGGCGGCACGCTCAGTAGTAGCGGCGCCTTGCGAGAGGACAATCTGCAAGCCGACGCCGCCCTCGATTTGAATGGCACGTTGCGCGAGCAGACGCTCAGGTTTCAACTGCAGGCGAGCGGTGAGAATACGACTTGGAGTCTGCCGGCGATCGATTTGCGTCTGGGCGACAACCGCATTCAGGGGAATGGCCTCTGGGCCGAGACGCTTGAGGCGAACCTGGCCATTGATCTGTCACGTCTCGGCCAGCTCTGGCCTGATTTGAACGGCAGAATGACCGGAAACCTTGACCTGTCGGGCACGCCGGACGCACCGCAGGGAAAGCTTGTGCTGAGTAGCACCGGTGTCGCGTTTCAGGACAATCGAGTCGATCAACTGCAAATGACCGCGAGCCTGTCCCAGGGCGAGCGTGGCCAGCTTAGCCTCGACGCGAAAGGCTTACAGTCTGGAGCAACTGATATCGGCGAGTTGCAGCTGAGCGCCGAAGGCACGCCAGCAGCACATCAGGCCAGACTGCAGCTGCAGGGCCCCTTACTCGACCTGTCGCTGGCGTTGGCCGGCGGGCTTGAAGGAGGCGATTGGCGGGGTCGGTTGATGGAAGCCGAGCTGGATGCCCAGGGACAGCAATGGGCACTGCGCGATCCCGCGTCGCTGCAGCGATTGGCGAGCGGCAAGATCACCTTCGGCGCGCATTGCTGGGCCTCGGGTCAGGCCACGCTGTGTGCCGATGACCAGCAACTGCAACCTGACCCGCAGTTGCGCTATCGCCTGCGCGACTTTCCGCTTGAGTCGCTGGCCGAATACCTGCCGGACAATCTGATCTGGCAGGGCGAAGTCAATGCTGATCTAGCGCTGGATCTGCCGAGCGCGGGTCCAAGCGGGTCTATCCGTGTCGACGCCGGTCCTGGCATGTTGCGCATGCGCGATGGCGAGCAGTGGCTCGATTTTCCCTATCAGACCTTGTCACTGAACAGCCAGCTGACGCCGAAACAGGTCGACAGCAGGTTGAACTTCGAGGGCGGGGATCTCGGCGATCTGGATGTTCGACTGCAGGTGGACCCTAGCGGCGAGGTCAAGCCGATCTCTGGCAATTTCGTGTTAAGCGATTTCGATCTTTCCGTTATCCGGCCTTTCGTTGCGCAGGTCGAGCGGCTTGACGGCCAACTGAATGGCAATGGTCAGATTTCGGGCACGCTGCGGAAGCCGCAGATCAACGGAGAGCTGAGGCTCACTGATGGCGAGATTGCCGGCGCCGAGCTGCCGGTCAGCTTCGAGCAACTGCAGGTCACCGCAGTCATCGACGGCGAGCGGGTCCGTGTCGATGGTGACTGGCGCAGCGGCGAGCAGGGCCAGGGACAGATTGCGGGAACGATTGATTGGGCGCAGGCGCTGGACCTCGATCTGCGTATCAACGGCAGTCAATTGCCTGTGATCGTCGAACCCTATGCTGAGCTCGAAATTGCGCCCGATCTGCGCATTCAGTTGGCTGGTGAGCAGTTGGCCGTAAGCGGGAAGCTTCGGGTGCCCCGCGGCGAAATTACTGTCCGCGAGCTACCACCCTCAACGGTGAAGGTGTCAGAGGATGCGGTTATCGTTGGCGCCGAAGCGCAAGAGACAAAGCCCCCCTTGGCGATTCGCATGGATGTGGACGTCGAAGTCGGGCAGGACAGGCTGCGCTTTTCCGGCTTCGGCCTTACGGCGGATCTTGCCGGCTACCTTCACATAGGTGACGACTTCGATGCGCGCGGGGAGCTCAGCTTCAACAAGGGCCGTTACCGCGCCTACGGCCAGCGTCTGACGATCCGTCGCGCCCGGTTGTTGTTCACCGGTGTGCTGTCGCAACCCTACTTGGATATCGAAGCCATTCGGCGTATCGAAGACGAGAATGTCATTGCTGGGCTGCGTATTACCGGCAGTGCAGAGCAGCCACGCGTCGATGTATTTGCCGAGCCTGCGATGAGTCAGGAGCAGGCATTGTCGTATCTGGTACTTGGCCGGCCCTTGGGCGCCGAGACGGGTGACAGCAACCTGCTGGCCCAAGCGGCCCTTGGACTCGGCTTGGCCGGCAGTGCGTCGATTACCGGCAACGTCGCGCAACGCCTGGGTATCGAAGACTTTCAGCTGGACACTGAGGGTAGCGGCACAGACACCAGCGTGGTGGCGAGCGGGAAGCTGTCCGATCGGTTGACGTTACGTTACGGCGTTGGGGTATTCGAGCCTGCTAATACGGTCGCTTTGCGCTATCAGTTGACCAAGCGGATTTTCCTTGAGGCGGCCAGCGGACTCGCCAGTTCGCTGGACGTGTTCTATAGACGCGATTTCTGACTATTAGCTAACCAAAAACCATCGCTTATCGGCTGGCTTTGACGCTGTTGTGGGCTACGCTGGAAGGCTTCCGTATGCGGCTATCTGGGGTGCGATCACAAGCTGACCCGTCGGTCGTTCGTGTGCGCTCAGCATCCGCTGTGGATCATGCATAAGGGTGTGGCGCCAAGTACAGAATGTGGTGGTAGGATCGCTCGGTCGCTCCTTGCATGGCGGCTGATGCAAGGCTCTAGCACGAGTCTTGCAGGTTGTCGGTAACGCTCCGGACATTGAAGTCGGGGTATTACCGGGTCGTTCGGGCTGCAGTTGAACATGCGTACTCAACCCGCCGTTCAGTGCTCGTACCGATTCGGCCCGCTCGGGCAAGGATGTCTAACATAATCAATAAGGGTGCCTTGAATGGAATTCCTGCAAAACCTGGTTAATAGCGTCAACGGTCTCGTCTGGGGACCGCCCATGCTGGTACTGATCCTCGGTACTGGTTTCTTTCTTATGGTCATGCTCAAGTTCATGCCATTGGCGCGTATCGG
>Ga0114916_1000932_pt1 | contig 17722 bp, 18 predicted proteins | sample MalvirAntarct_66_FD_83501 | JGI IMG/M metagenome (GOLD analysis project Ga0114916, IMG submission 83501) | Marine viral communities from the Global Malaspina Expedition - Malaspina viral metaG Antarct_66 | ecosystem: Environmental > Aquatic > Marine > Oceanic | place: West Anvers Island... | reverse complement strand
GATCGAGGCGGGTCGAGCCCGCTAGCTAGACGTCACCGCCGCTGCCGACGTCAGCACCCTGCCAGAAGCGCGCCAGCATCCCCGCGTTGAAGTCGTACGCGTCGAACGCATACCCGGTCACGTGCCGCGCCACCGAGGCGTACTCCAGCGGCGCGGTCAGCGGGAGCATCGCCGGCACGTCCTCCAGAAGCATCCGCTGAGCCTCGCGCGAGTGGCGCGTCCGCATCGCGGGGTCGATCTGCGAGAGGGCATCCCGCACCTTCGCGTCGTACACCGGGTTCGAGTAGCCCCACGGCGATCGGTCACCCTCGAGGCCGCCGGAGGTGTGCAACCGCAGCCCGATGTCCGGCGACCCGAGCCGGTCGAGCTCGAAGAAGGTCGCCTCGAAGTCACCCGCAAGGAAGGAGCTCTGGAACTCCGCCTGGGGTCGCCCGACGAGCCGCACCTGGATGCCGGCCTGCCCGAGTTGCTCGGCAACGCGCTGCGAGAGCGACAGCATCAGCGGCGAATCTGAGTGGGAGAGACGCAACTGGAGGCCGCTGTACCCCGCGGCCTCAAGCAGCCCCGTCGCCTCCTCGATCGAGTGCTGGTAAAGCGCGTGCGCCTCCAGTTCGACCGGCGGGAGGGCATCGCCCGCGAAGGCCGGCCCGACGGGCCCCGAGAGGAGTGCGGGGTCCGCCTCGAGAAGTGCGGTGCGGTCGAGTGCCGCGGAGACGGCACGTCGCACACGGTCGTCGCGAAAGGCCTCGACGGCCTGGAGCGAGGCCTGGTCGCGCGGGGCGAGGAGCGAGAGCGCAAGGCCGCGCATCCGCTGTCGAGGGCGGGAGACCTCGACCCGGTCGTCGCGCCCCCCGGCGATCTCACGGCTTCGCTGGTCGGGATGCTCGCGGACATCCAGCTGCCCCTGCAGGAACAACGCGTCGAGGTCCCCGGGCTGCTCCGCACGCCGGATGCGCAGTTGCGAGACACGCGCCGCGTCGGATGAAGCGAGTAGCGGATTCGGTCGTAGCACCAGGTCCGCACCGTCGATCGTCGACGGCAGGAACGGCCCGCTCCCTAGTGGCGCGGGGATGCCGCCGTAGTCGCCCGCGCCTCTGACCGAGGCGTCCGGCCTGGCGAGGTACTCGAACAGCAGGCTGAACGGAGCCCGGAGGCGCAGGACCAGGTCGGTCGCGCTCGGCGCTTCGATGGCGTCGATCACCTCGGTGAAGAGGAAGGTGCCCTCGTCACGTCGCGCCTCAAAGTCGCGTCGCACGGCTTCGGCGGTCACGGGCTCGGCCGTCGCGGATGCATCCGGATGGAAGTAGACGCCCTCGTGGAGTCGCATCCGCACGACGAGGGGCTCGGGGATCTCGATCTCCGCAGCGAGGTCGCCATAGATCGAGGCAGTCCGCGGATCGAACTCGACGAGCCGGGAGTACGTCAGCGCACGGGCAAGGGGCTCGAGCCCATCTTCGCCGACCTCCCCCTGGAGCCCCCCGAGGGCGAGTTCCGTGGGTGTGATTGGCGGGCGCGTGGTGCTGGAGGCGACCCGGACGCGGATGCGATCGACATCCTCGGTCGGCGAGACCGACGGGGTCGAGGTGCCCGCAGCTTCGTCCGACGTACAACCCATGAGGGCCGCAGCGGCGACACCGCCGGCCACCCCGGCGCCCAGGCCGAGGAAGCGCCGCCTCGAGTACCGAGCGCGGTCGTTCACCGGTACGACGACTCACCCAGGACGCCGCGGCGCACCAGCGCCCGGTACAGGCCGTTGCGGTGCTGTGAAGTGCGGTACGGAGCGGTGCGCATCGGTGAGCGCGCGATCATGGACATCCTCGAGGGCTGGGGACTCGTGATGGCGTCGCATCTCGGCGTCTGAGTGAAGCGGTGTCTCAAATCGTAACCACCGAACGCCGGGGAGCAAGCAGATGGCTGGTCATCGCTTCAGATCGCGCGAACCTACCCCGGACGAGCATCGACCAGCGGCGGCCAACGGCGGGCCCGGGTAACATCGAACCGTGGCATCCAACCCCGGCGTACCCAGCCGTACCCCTCGCGAGCGCGGCCCTCGAGGGGGTGACCGAGGCGGAGACACCCTCTCCGGCCCAGCGGACTCCTCGCGCCCCTCGAACCCCTGGCCGCGTCTGCTGGCGTTCGGCGGCTTCGTGCTCGCGATGCTCTTCCTCGGCGGCCTCTGCCTCATGTCCTTCGCGAACACGCCGGACCGTGAGATCCGCGTGCGCCACTCGGAGTACGAGGAGGGACTGCCGAAGTTCCTGCCGGCGACATCGATGGGGTTCGACGGACAGAACCGCACCTTCGGCGCATTCCTCGCCGTCCCCGTGGACGGCGGCCAGGCGGTCGCCCTGCTCTCGCGCGACCCTGACTCTGGCTGCAACGTGCTGTGGGAGGCCCTCGAAGACGCCGGCGACGGCCGCCGCGGCGTGTACGCCGACCCTTGTTCCGAGGCCCGCTACTCGTTCGACGGCACCGCGCTGCACGCGGGCGCGACGAGCAACCTGCACCAACTCGACGCATCGCGCGAAGTCACGGGGTACGTCGTGAACTTCGAGCAGATCATCCTCGGCGCGTGCCAGAACGGCGCCACCGAGGGTTGCTCGCCCGCAGGCGAGGCGATTCGCAGGCCCGTGCCGAAGGGCTTCCTGCCTGACGACTTCGGGGACTAGCAGCCCCGACCGGCCTCGACGATCTACCAGATACCCAGCGCGATCTTGATGTCGTCGGACGCCATCGTGCGCGGATCCCAGGGCGGGTTCCAGACCAGGTTGACCTCGACGTCTTCGACGCCCTCCATTTGCTGGAGCTTGTGAAAGATCAGGCCCTGGAGCATCGGGCCCACCGGACAGGCCGGCGAGGTGAGCGTCATGTCGACGGTGACGCGCTGGTCCTCGTCGATCTCGACGCCGTAGACCAGCCCGAGGTCCACGATACTCATGTGGAGCTCAGGATCCTCGACGCCACGGAGCGCCTCGCGGAGCTCCTCGTCCGTGGGTGGGGTGACGGTTTCGGTGTTCGCGTCAGTCATTGGACTCATGCCCTTCTTCGGTCGTGATCACGCCGCCGCCTTCGAGTGCCTGCTCCAGCGTCTTCCAGCCCAGCGAGGCGCATTTCACGCGGGCGGGGAACTTCGCTACGCCCTGCAGCGCGTCGATGTCGTCGAACCCCTCGATCGATTGCGTCTCGCCCGAGGTCATCATCTGCTGGAACGCCTGGGCGCCCTTGCGGGCTTCCTCGACGGTCCGGCCCTTCACGTACTCGGTCATCATGCTGGTCGACGCCTGCGAGATGGAGCAGCCCATCCCGGCGAACGCGATCTCATCGATCGTGTCGCCGTCGAGGCCGACCTCGAGGTGGACGGTGTCGCCGCAGAGCGGGTTCGCACCGTCAGCCGAGCAGGTCGGCGTGTTCAGCGGGTCGTGGTTCCGGGGTCGGCGGTAGTGGTCCAGGATGATCTCGCGATAGAGGTCATCGAGGAGTCCGCCGCCCGTCTTGAGTGGGTCGCCAGTCATAGTCTGCCCTTGGAGGGGGTCATCAGGCGCCCCCAAAGAATCGGGCCACCTCTTCGAGGGCGACCGCGAGCCGGTCGACCTCTTCGGTGGTGTTGTAGATGTAGAACGATGCGCGCGCCGTCGCCGGGACTGTGAGCGCGGCCATTACGGGCTGCGCGCAGTGGTGGCCGGTACGCACGGCGACGCCATGTGTGTCGAGCACCTGCCCGACGTCGTGCGGGTGCACGCCCTCGAGCTCGAACGAGACCACGCCGCCGCGGTCCTCGGCGTTCGGCGGGCCGAAGATCGTCACACCGGGCACGTCGCCCAGGCGCCGGAGCGCGTAGTCGGTCACTTCCACCTCGTGCGCACGGACGGCGTCCATGCCGAGGGCGCTGAGGTAGTCCGCCGCCGCGCCGAAGCCGACCGCGCCGCCGACGTTGGGCGTGCCCGCCTCGAACTTCGCGGGGACGTCAGCCCACGTCGATCGTTCCATGGTGACGGTGAGGATCATGTCGCCGCCGCCCATGAAGGGGTCCATGGAGTCGAGCAGCTCGTGGCGCGCCCAGAGCGCGCCCATGCCCGTCGGGCCGAGCATCTTGTGCGCCGAGAACGCCAGGAAGTCCGCGTCCAGCGTCTGCACGTCCACGGGCATGTGCGGCACGGACTGCGCGCCATCGATCAGTACCTTCGCGCCGTGCTCGCGCGCCATCGGGATGAGCACGTCCAGCGGCACGATCGTGCCGAGGGCGTTCGACATCGCGGTGATGGCGAGCAGCTTCGTCTTCGGGCCGATGATCTGCCGCGCTGCCTCGAGGTCGAGCGTGCCGTCGGGCAGCATCGGGATGTACTTCAGGACGATGCCTCGCTCATCGCGGAGCATCTGCCACGGGACGATGTTGGAGTGGTGCTCGATCTCGGAGATCACGACCTCGTCGCCGGCCTGCAGGAACTTCCGTCCCCACCCGTGGGCGACGAGGTTGATCGATTCGGTCGTGTTCCGCGTGAACACGAGCTCCTCGGGGCGCGGGGCGTTGATGAAGCGCGCGACCTTGCCGCGAGCCTCCTCGTACAGGTCGGTCGCCTCCACGGAGAGCGTGTGCACGCCGCGGTGGATGTTGGCGTTGTGGTCGCGGTAGAAGCGCGTCATCTCCGCCAGCACCTGCACCGGGCGCTGGCTTGTGGCCGCGTTATCCAGGTACACGAGCTGGCTGTCGCCGATCTCTCGCTTGAGGATCGGGAAGTCGCGCCGGATCCGCTCGATGTCGAACGGCTGGTGTGCAATTTCGGGCGTCGTGAGAGTCACTACGGCCCCGTCCTATTCCTGACCCTGTGGGTCGTCGCACTCCACGTAGACATCGTCGCCGTCGACGATCACGCGGTAGGCGTTCACGCTCTTCACGGCGGGCAGGGTGAGCACCTTGCCCGTCTTCGCGTCGAAGGCGGCGCCGTGGCGAGGACAGAGGATGCGCCCTCGGCGCAACTTCCCCTCGCCCAGCGGGCCGCCGTCGTGAGTGCAGATGTTGTCGATGGCGTACAGGTCGCCGTCGACGTTGCTGAGGGCGAGTGAGCGCCCGTCGCACTCCACCACGCGGACTTCGCCCTCGGGCACGTCCGTCATGGCTGCGACTCGTTCCTGGCTCACACCGTCCTCGTCCCTAGACCTGAGCGGGCCGCCGACTAAACGTCGGCGACCGCCAGCTTCCGCTCCACCTGCTCGGCGATCTGCTCGCGCAGTTCTTCGTCGCCGATGTCGTCGATGATCGAGTTGAAGAACCCGGCCACCAGCAACTTCAGCGCCTGGCGACGGTCCAGCCCACGGCTCTGGAGGTAGAAGAACGCTTCCTGGTCCACCGGACCCACAGTCGCACCGTGACCACAGCGGACCACGTCGTTCGTGAGGATCTCGAGCACCGGGTCCGAGTCCGCCTTCGCGTGTGCGGAGAGCAGGAGGTTGCGGTTCGCCTGCTCCGCAGCAGCACCGAGGCCGGTCTCCTCGACACGCGTCACGCCGTAGTAGATCGAGCGCGACGCACCGGCGAGGGCGGTCTTGATCTGCACATCAGACTGCGTCTTCGGGGCCACGTGGTCCTGCAGGGTCACGAAGTCGAACTGCTGGGTGCCGTCACCGAGGGCGACACCGCGGATGCGGCCCCGTGAACCCTCGCCGTCGAGGATGCACTCCAGGCTCTGCTTCACCAGCGCGCCGCCGATGGCGAGCGTGGCGACGCGGACGTCAGCGCCGTTGCCGGTGCGCGCACGTACGGTCGTGAACTCGCGCGTGGCGAGGCCCCAGTCGACGTGGAACACCAGGCGGACGTTGGAGTCGTTGCCTGCGACCACCTCGACGACCTGCGAGGCGAGGAGCTCCTCCGCACCCGACTGGCAGCGGATGAGCACGATGACCTCGCTGGCCGCCTCGGCGACCACGAGCAGACGCGGGAAGATCGCGCCGTTCGCGGGAACGTTCGTCGCGTCGAGGGAGACCGTGACCGGCTCCTCGAACGCCTTGCCGCGCGGGGCGTACACGAACGTGCCGTGCTGCCACTGCGCGGAGTTCGCCGCGATGAACTTGCCCTCGGTCGGCGGGACGAGCGAGCCGAGGTGGGTCTCCACGATCGGCCCGAGCGTCGCGTCCGCCGCGGCCTCGGCGAGCGAGCCTGCGAAGGCCCCCTGTGGCACGGCACCGGTAACCGCCGGCGCGAACGCCTCATCGGGCGAGTACTCATTGATCGCCAGCCCCGTGACGTCCGTGTACTTCCACGGGCGCAACTTCGGCGTCGGCATCGGGAGCGCTTCAAAGGCGCGCGCGGACTCCGCCCGCTTCTCCGTCAGCCATTCCGGCTCGCCCTGCCCTCGTGACAGTGCGATGACCGCATCGAGTTCGTAGGCCGCGCAGGTGATGGTCTCAGCCACTAGCCCACCGAACCTTCCATCTGAAGCTCGATCAGCCGGTTCAGCTCGATCGCGTACTCCATCGGGAGTTCCTTCACGATCGGCTCGACGAAGCCGTTGACGACCATCTTGGCCGCGGACTCCTCGTCGATGCCGCGTGACATCAGGTAGAAGAGCTGGTCCTCACCGAGCTTCGAGACCGAGGCCTCGTGCCCGATGTTCACCCGCTCCTCGTCGATCTCCATCGTCGGGTACGTGTCCGATCGCGACCGCTCGTTCAACAGCAGCGCGTCACAGCGGACCGTGGAGGACGAGTTGTGCGCGCCCTCGTGGACCTTGAGCAACCCTCGGTAGGAGGTACGCCCCGAGCCACGGGAGACGGACTTCGAGACGACCGCCGAGGTGGTGTTCGGCGCGACGTGGACGATCTTGCCGCCTGCGTCCTGGTGCTGGCCGTCGCCGGCGAACGCCAGCGAAAGGATCTCGCCGTGTGCGCGCTCGCCCATCAGGTAGACGGACGGGTACTTCATCGTCAGCAGCGAGCCGATGTTGCCGTCCACCCACTCCATGACGGCGTCCTCGTAGGCGTAGGCGCGCTTCGTCACCAGGTTGTAGACGTTGTTCGACCAGTTCTGGATCGTCGTGTAGCGGACGCGGGCGCCCTTCTTCACGATGATCTCCACCACCGCCGAGTGCAGCGAAGCGCTCGAGTAGATCGGCGCCGTGCAGCCCTCGACGTAGTGAACGTACGAGCCCTCGTCCGCGATGATCAGCGTCCGCTCGAACTGGCCCATGTTCTCCGTGTTGATGCGGAAGTAGGCCTGCAGCGGGATGTCCACCTTCACGCCCTTGGGCACGTAGATGAACGAGCCGCCCGACCACACGGCGGAGTTCAGCGCGGCGTACTTGTTGTCGCCGGCCGGCACGATCGTGCCGAAGTGCTCCTCGACGATCTCGGGGTACTCGGCGAGCGCCTGGTCCATGCCAAGGAACAGGACGCCCTGCTCCTCGAGGTCCTTGCGGATGTTGTGGTAGACGACTTCCGAGTCGTACTGCGCGCCCGCGCCGGCGAGGAACTGCTTCTCCGCCTCCGGGATGCCCAGCTTGTCGAAGGTGTCCTTGATGTACTCCGGGACGTCGTCCCAGTTCGTGGAGTTCTTGTCGGACGCCCGCACGTAGTAGTGGATGTCATCGAAGTCGATGGCGCCCAGCGTCTCCGGGGAGCCGGCCCACTTCGGGTTCTCCTGCTCGAGGAACGACTGGTACGCCTCAAGCCGCTGCTCAAGCATCCACTCCGGCTCGCCCTTCATGGCGGACATCTGCCGGATCTTCTCTTCGCTCAGGCCCTTCTCAGCGATGAAGAGCGGCTGCTCGTCATCGTGGAAGCCCCACTGGTAGTCACCGACCAGGTTTTCTGGCTGCGTAGTCGTCATTTAGGCCGTTGCCCCTTCCAGGAGACCAAGCTCCTTCAGGATCGGGTCGTAGCCGCCGCTCTCGATTTCCTTCGCGAGCGAGGCGTCACCGGACTTCACGATCTGGCCCTTCACAAGGATGTGGACCCGGTCCGGGGTGATGTAGTTCAGGATGCGCTCGTAGTGCGTGATGATCAGGATCCCCATGTCCGGGGTCTTCAGCGCCTGCACGCCCTCCGCCACCGTCCGCAGCGCGTCCACGTCGAGGCCCGAGTCGGTCTCATCGAGGATGGCGAGCTCGGGCTTGAGCATCCCCATCTGGAGGATCTCGGCGCGCTTCTTCTCGCCGCCGGAGAAGCCCTCGTTCACGTAGCGGCGGGCCATGTCCTCGCTCATCTTGAGACGGGCGAGCGTGGACCGGAGCTCCTCGAGGAACTCGCGGGCCGGCATCTCGTCGCCGCGACGCGCCTTCAGCGCCTCGCGCATGAGGTTGACCATCGTCACGCCAGGGATCGGCGTCGGGTACTGGAAGGAGAGGAACACACCCTTGCGCGCGCGCTCGTCGGCGGCCATCGCGGTGATGTCCTCGCCCTTGAGGAGCACCTGGCCCTCGTCGACGACGTAGGCCGGGCTGCCGGCGATGGTGCTCGCCATCGTGCTCTTGCCGGAGCCGTTGGGGCCCATGACCGCGTGGATCTCGCCCGGACGGATCTCCAGGTCAATGCCGTGCAGGATCTGGATGTCGGGCTGCTCGGCGATGCTCGCCTTGAGCCCCTTCACTTGAAGGATAGGTTCAGTCATCGCTGGGTCGTCGTCCCTTTCTGAGCCGTCTGGGCCACCACCGGCAAGAGCCCTCCGGCTATTGCGGTGTTTGCTGCTTCGTCATCGTGTCGAGCACCGCGAGGGGCGCCCTTTGACACGAGGTACTCACACTGGTGCCCGCCATCGGCGAGTGTCATTACCTGCTCCACGGGTACATCCAGGAGCAGTTCAATCGTGCGACGGTCCGCGGAGCAGCAGGCAGCCGTCTCCATCGCCGTCGAGCGGTAGGGGCATCCGGCGTTCTTGAGCCGGTAGAAGTCCCCGCCGTCCTCGACCTCCCGCAGGATGCCTTCCTCGGTCAGCACGCTCAGCACCTGCTGCACGCGCTCGTCGAGGTTGGAGGAGGTCACCCGGCCGCGGTGTTCGTCTGCGACCGAGGCGGCCACGTGGTCGAACACCCGGTCGAGGATTTCGCGGCCAGACTGACCGCGGATCTCTTCTGGTGTCAGGTTCACGAGCGCCGGCGACAGCCGTGAGAGCAGCCGCTGGTAGTGCTCGGCGGCGCGGTCCTCCTCGCCCGCCGCGCTCAGCGCGAAGCGGGTAATCGGACGGCCGCGAGGGATGCGCTCCAGGCGCGTGTCGACGAGCCCGTCGGCCTCCAGGAGGTCGAGGTGGCGTCGCACGGCGGAATCGGACACGCCGATCGCCTCAGCGAGGTCGGCAACGGAGCACTCGCCTCGCTCGTAGAGCAGGCGCAGGACTTCGTCTCGTGTTCGTTCCATGGTTGCCATGAAGGCAGTTCCCCGTTCCGCTCACCCATCGTAGGCAGCCACGTCGGAGAGGTCAACGTTTTTTGCATTTTATTGAGGATAAATGCGTAAATGATGGCGAGGCTCACTCCATCGCTATGCCCGGGCTAACTCAGACGGCTCCGGGCAGCCCCCTCCTCACCCCTCCTCATTTGTCGCGCAACCCCGCTCCCCATACGATGCGCCCGCGCGCACAGGCCCTCCGCGACTGACCGAGGGCCACACCCCATCGAGGGCGAGTCTGGCGCGACAGGCGAGGGGGATGCAATGGCTGACGACGTGCAGGGCCTGACCGTGGGCACGACCGCGAGTTACACCGCGACGGTCACACAGGACGCGATCGCCTCATTCGGGCAGGTCACCGGGGACACGAACCCTCTCCACACCGACGCCGACTATGCCGCCCGCACCCGCTTCAAGCAGCCCATCGCCCACGGCATGTTCGGCGCCGGCGCCATCTCAGCGGCCATCGGCACGAAGCTGCAGCCCGATGCGGTCTGCATCTACCTCGCCCAGAACATGCAGTTCCGCGCCCCTGTCATGGCCGGTGACGAGATCACCGCGACCGTCACCGTCACGAAGGTGGACCCGGAGCGTTCTCGCGTCTCACTCGATACAGTGGTGACGAAGCAGGACGGCACCGAGGTCATCCGCGGCGACGCGCTGGTGATGGTCGAAGCGCTCAGCTGACTCGACTCGCTCGCGCACCGCACGACGGACGGCGCCCTGCCAACCTCGAGGATTGCGGGACACTGCCATGACTACCTCTGACGCACGACCAACCAACGAGATTGAAGCGATCGCCGCCGCCCACCAGCAGTGGGAGGACTCTGCCGTCGCGAAGGTGCTCTCGCGCTTCCCGGAGCGGAAGCCGAAGTTTGAGTCCTCGTCCGCGACCCAGGAGCGTGTCTACACACCGGAAGACACCGCCTCCGTCTCCTACCTCGACGACATCGGCTTCCCGGGCCAGTTCCCGTTCACGCGCGGCGTGCAGCCGACGATGTACCGAGGGCGCCTGTGGACCATGCGCCAGTACGCCGGCTTCGGCACGGCGAAGGAGACGAACGAACGCTTTAAGCACCTGCTGAAGAACGGCCAAACCGGACTCTCGGCCGCCTTCGACCTCCCCACCCAGACCGGATACGACTCCGACCACATCATGTCCGCCGGCGAGGTCGGTCAGGTCGGCGTCGCGATCGACTCGCTCGCCGACATGGAGACGCTGTTCGACGGCATCCCGCTGGACCAGGTGTCCACGTCGATGACGATCAACGCCCCCGCCTCGATCCTCGTGGCGATGTATATGGTGGCGGCGGAGAAGCAGGGCCACGACCACGGCGTCGTGATGGGTACCGCGCAGAACGACGTGCTCAAGGAGTACGTGGCGCGCGGCACCTACATCTTCCCGCCTGCCGAGTCGGTCCGGCTCGCCGCCAACCTCATCAACTACTGCTCCGAGCACGCGCCGAAGTTCAACTCGATCTCCGTCTCCGGCTACCACATCCGCGAGGCCGGCTCGACGGCCGCGCAGGAGATCGGCTTCGCGTTCGCCAACGCGGTCGCCTACCTCGACGAGTGCAAGCGGCAGGGCGGCGACCTGAACGAGAGCGCCCAGCGCGTCTCGTGGATCTTCAACACCCATAACCACTTCTTCGAGGAGATCGCGAAGTACCGCGCCCTCCGACGCCTCTGGGCACGACTGATGGTGGAGCGCTACGGCATCACCAACGCGAATGCGCAGATGCTCCGCACGCACACCCAGACCGGCGGCTCCACGCTGACGGCGCAGCAGCCGAAGAACAACATCGCGCGGGCGGCCATCCAGGCGCTGGCCGCGGTCACGGGCGGCGTGCAGTCGCTCGCGCTGTCCTGCTACGACGAAGCGCTCGCGCTCCCAACAACTGAGGCGCAGCAGATCGCCCTCCGCACGCAGCAGATCATCGCGTTCGAGTCCGGCGCCGCCGACACGATCGATCCGATGGCCGGCTCCTACTACGTGGAGAGCCTCACGAACACGCTCGAGGACGAGGCGCGCAAGATCATGTCCCGCATCGAGGACATGGGCGGCTCGGTCCAGGCGATCGAGGACGGCTACATGCAGTACGAGATCCAGGAGGCCTCCATGCGCTACCAGCGCGAGGTGGAGACCAAGGAGCGGATCGTCGTCGGCGTGAACGAGTACATCGACCCGGACGAGGACGCGACGCCGATCTTCCGCCCGAACCTCGAGGTCGTCGACGCGCAGATCAAGCGCTTGCACGACGTCCGCGCGAACCGCGATCAGGCAGCCGTCGAGGCCGCCCTCCAGCGGCTGCGGGACGCATCCAACCAGGACGTGAACCTGATGGAGCCGATCATGGACGCCGTGCGGACCTACGCGACCCTCGGCGAGATGTGCAACGTACTCCGCGAGGAGTGGGGTGAGTACACGCCGAAGACCGTCGTCTAGACGGCCCTCGTGCCGCAGTCAGCGCGATACCGCGGTCGCGCTTCGAGGGAAGAAGCGGGCTGCTAGCAGGCAAACAACGGACCGCGCCGGGAGGCCTCGGCGGTCGGTCCATTTGGGGGGAGATCACATGGCTGGGGCACTCCAGGGTCAGGTTGCCGTCGTCACCGGCGGCAGCCGCGGGATCGGGCGCGCGTGCGCCATCGCGCTGGCGAACGAGGGCGCGGACGTCGTCATCAACTACACCTCGAACGAGGATGCGGCGAAGGCGGTTGCGTCCGAGTGCGAGAAGGCCGGGGTGAAGACCCTCGTCGTGAAGGCAGACGTGAGTGAGGCCGACGAGGCTCAGCAGCTGATCAAGCAGGCGGAGGAGACCTTTGGCAAGGTCGACATCCTCATCAACAATGCCGGCATCAACCGCGACAAGACGATCCAGCGCATGAGCGTCGAGGAGTGGGACGACGTCATCGAGACTGACCTCTCGTCGATCTTCTACACGACGAACGCCGCCCTCGGCGGGATGCGCGAGCGGAACTACGGCCGCATCGTGAACATGTCGTCCGTGATCGGTCAGATGGGGAACATGGGGCAGGCGAACTACGCCGCCGCCAAAGCCGGCATGATCGCGTTCACGAAGACCGCCGCGAAGGAGCTCGCGCGCTTCGGGATCACCGTGAACGCCGTCTGCCCGGGCTTCACCGAGACTGACATGGTCTCCGCCCTCTCGGACGAGATTAAGGAAGCCCTGATCAAGCAGATACCGCTCGGCCGCTTCGGCACCGCCGAGGAGGTCGCCGACACAGTGACGTTCATCTGCAAGCCGTCGGGCGCCTGGTACACCGGCGCTCAGTTCAGCATGAATGGCGGCCAGTACATGTAGCGCATTCGGCCAAGCCGCGTTCTCTCGCGGGTTTGCCGAATCTTCACCGGGGTTTCACTCCGACGCCCCCCGCACATCACCGAATACGGGCCGCCTCAGACGAGGCGGCCCGTATAGTGTCGGTCAGTCCAACTATTCTCCTCGGCTCGGAATCCACGTGCGCTACCAGATCGCCGCGCTCCTGACAGGTGTCGTTACCGTGCTCGCGCTGGCGAGCGCGGCGTCCTTCGTCTGGCTGACCATCGGCGAGGATGACCAGTCGCGCGAGCAGATCGCCGCCGAGGCCGAAATGGATGCCGTCTCCGCAGCGCTGCGGGCGCGCATCGATGGACTGCAGGACCAGGCCGCCGCGCTGCTCCAGGAGCAGGAGGTCACCACCTACGCGGTACGTGGGCAGGACCGCCCAGAGATCCTCGAACAGGGGAGCATCACCCGAGGTGGCGCGGACTACCTCCTCATCTCCGGGCCGGGACGTCGCCTCGTCTGGCAGGACGGGATCGGCGGCTCGATCGTCAACGGGGTCGAGGACATCGTGGACGAGGCCGTCTACCTCCTCGACGGTGCGGTGGAGGGCGGCATCTTCGACTTCGTCGACGGGCCCGTCCTCGCCGCCGGCGCCAGCACCGGCCCCGGCCTCGAGCGAGCAGCGATCACGCTCGGGATCCGCCTCGACCAGCAGACGCTCTCGTCGATGGTCTCCGACCCGACGAGGCAGCTCACCCTCGCCTGGGCATCGAGCGACGCTCCACCCCCCGACGTGCAGGTCCTCCCGGGCACGGCGCCCGGACGCATCTCGATCGTTTCGCCGCTCGAACTCGGTCGGGCGCAACGCACGCTCGTCGCGGTCATCGACGCGCCGGCGAGCGCCCTGCCCACACCGGCGGGCGAGGGGCTCTCACGCTGGGTGATGGTGCTCACAGCGATCGGCCTCGCCGGGGCCGCTGCGTTCGTGCTCATCGTCCGCACCATGGCCACTGGTGTCGGCGACATCCGCCGAGGCCTCGTCGCCGCCGGGGAACGCGACGGCAGCCCGGCCGTCCTCGACTCCCTCGCCGGCCGCGACGAGGTGGGGCAGACCGCCCTGCAGGCCGCGAACACGCTGCGTTCGCTACGCGAGCGGACGGTGCAGGCGATCGACGAGGCCCGTGTCGCCACCGCCCGACAGCTCCTCGGTGAGCACGTCATCCGCTCGATGCACGAGGGGGTCCTCGTCGAGCGCTCGGACTCGACGTGCATCGTCTGCAACCCGGCAGCGTCCGGCCTCATCGATGTCGAACCCGGCGAGGTGGTCGGGCTCCGCGGGTCGCTGAAGGATGTCCTCGGCGTCGAGCTCTACGACCGCATGCGCGAGCGCGCCGCGAACCCGGCTGCCTCGCAGCGTCTCGACGTCGTGCAGATCGCGGGGCGCGACCTCGCGTTCGACGCGTACCAGGTGCCCGAGTACCGCGGCGAGGGCCACAGTCTGCTCATCATCGTGCGTGACGTCTCAGCCGTGCTCGAGGTCGAGCAACTGAAGCGCGATGTCGTCTCCGTGGTCAGTCACGAGCTCCGCACACCGCTCACCGTCGTCGCGCTCTCCCTCGGGATGATGACCGAGCCCGGTGCTGACCAGAACCAGCTCATGGATGCCGCAGAGCGCAACGTGCAGCGGATGCGCGAGCTCGTGGACGACATGCTCGACCTCGCGCGCCTCGAAAGCGGCCAGACCGAGCTGAACCTGGAGCACTACAACCCCCTCCAGCTGGTCCGCGAGGTTTGCGACTTCCTCCGCCCTCAGGCTGAGGACCGCCAGGTCGTCGTGCGTGACGCCGTCGACGGCGCCATCCCGCAGGTGTTCGAGGCCGACGGGCGCCAGCTCCAGCGCGCGGTCACCAACCTCGTGACCAACGCCATCAAGTTCAGCCCACCGGGTAGCACCGTCTGGGTCATCCTGCGTGACGGCGGCGACCACCTCTTCATCGACGTCGCCGACGCTGGCCCCGGCGTCCCGCACGAGGAGCACGACCGCATCTTCACGAGGTTCTACCGGGCCTCGAACACGCGCGACAAGATCTCCGGCACCGGCCTCGGCCTCCCGATCGTGCGCCAGATCGCTGAACTGCATGGCGGCACCGCCGAGTTGCTCCCGACCGAGCAGGGTGCGTATTTCCGCATTACCCTGCCTGTCGCTTCACCAGCGTCCGTCTAGCACCACTCAGCCGCTGACCCCTGCGAGGTACCTCGTGCCGTCTCCGATCGGGCAACGCATCCACGTGATGGGCAATACCTCCGCGGGCAAGAGCACCCTCGGGATGCAACTCGCGAGCGTCCTCGGCGTGCCGTTCGTCGAGCTCGACGCGCTGAACTGGCTACCCGACTGGGTCGGTCTGAACGCGACGAACCCCGAGGAGTTCGAGCGCCGGATCGCCGAGGCGACGGCGGGCGATGGGTTCGTGGTGGCCGGGTCGTACTCGAACTTCTCGGAGAAGGTGTTCTGGAATCGCCTGGACACGGTGGTCTGGATCGACCTGCCCCTCCCGCTCATCCTGCGCCGCGTCATCACGCGCTCATGGAGGCGGTGGCGGTCGAAGGAGCGGCTCTGGGGCACCAACTACGAAAGCTTCTGGGGCCAGCTTGCGATCTGGCGCAAGGGAGACTCCCTCATCTGGTGGGCAGTGACGCAGCAGCAGCGCAAGCGCCGAATGATGCTGGCGAAGATGGCAAATCCGCGGTGGTCGCACATCCGCTTCATCCGCCTGACCTCCACCCACGAGGTCGAGGCGTTCCGCGCCGCCATCGAGGCGGCCTGTCACCCCGACGGGGCAACAAGGGCCTGAGGTACCCTCCCGCTCCGAGGGCCACCACGAGGAGTTGGCGCATGCCTCGACGTCTTCGCTTCTCAGCGGCCGCCGCCTACCGTCACCTCCGCGAGGCCGACCCCGTCGTCGGCGCGCTGATCGAGGCCCACGGCCCGTACCGCCCTCGGCCCGCGATGGACCACTACGAATCCCTGCTCCGGACGATCCTGTTCCAGCAGTTGAACGGGGTCGCCGCCGCCGCGATCCGCGACCGCTGGCTCACGCTCTACGGCGGCTCCTACCCCACCCCCACCGAACTCCTCGCGACCACTGACGAGGCGTTCCGCGCCTCCGGCGTCTCGCGCCAGAAGGCCGGCTACATGCGTGACGTGGCTCAGCACGTCCTCGCGGGCACGCTCGACCTCGAACGACTCGATGCGCTTCCGGACAACGAGGTCGTCGCGCAGATCACCGCCGTGAAGGGCCTCGGCGAGTGGTCCGCGCACATGTTCCTGATGTTCCAGCTTGGGCGCCCGGACGTGATGCCGGTCGGTGACTTCGGCGTGCGGAACGGCATGCGCGTGGCCTACGGGCTGCCCGAGATGCCCTCGCCCGGCGAAGCGCGCGAGATCGGCGCGAGGTGGGCGCCGTATCGCTCGGTCGGCTCGTGGTACATGTGGCGCGCGGTAGACACGACGCTGCCGGCGTGAGCGACTACGGCCCGATCTCGTCGGCTCTCGACCTCGGACGTGCCGCCTAGCCCTCCTATACTTCCAGCAGCGGGGTGAGATCGGGAGATCAGATGCGCATCGTCCTCTTCGGCCAGGCCGCCTTCGGCAGAGACGTGTTCAACGCCCTGCTGGCTGCTGGCGAGGAGGTTGTCGGCGTCTCCACGCCGCGCGCCGGGAGTCGTCCTGACCCACTCTTCGAGGCGGCGCTCGAGAAGCAGATCCCGGTCATCGAGACGCCCTCGCTGCGGCAGGACGAGCCGTTCAAGCAGTACCTCGAGCTGAAGCCGGACCTGCTCGTGTTTGCCTTCGTCACGGACATCGTGCGGAAGCGGGTGCTGGACGCGGCTACCCACGGTGCCATCCAGTACCACCCCTCCCTGCTCCCCGCCCACCGAGGCCGCACGGCGATGAACTGGGCGATTATGTCTGGTGCGACGACCACCGGCATCACGATCTTCTGGGTCGATGAGGGCATCGACACCGGCCCGATCATCCTCACCCGCGAGGTCGAGATCGGCCCGGACGACTCGGTCGGCTCGATCTACTTCGACCGGCTGTACCCCATGGGCGTCGAGGCGCTCGTGGAGGCGGTCCGCCTCGTGCGGGAGGGCACCGCGCCGCGCGAGGAGCAAGACGAGTCCATCGCGACCTACGAGCCCCCCGCCGCCGCCGAGCACGCACGGCTGGACTGGATGCAGCACGGGCGCGTCGTACACAACATCATCCGAGGCAGCGACCCCCAGCCCGGCGCCACCTCGATGCTTCGTGGCTCACCGGTGAAGCTCTTCGGCTCGCACTGGCGTCCCGGGCACCCGGACCAGCCGCCCGGCACGGTCATCGCGAGCGTCGATGGCAGCGTCGAGGTCTCTGCGATCGGTGGCTCAGTGACGATCGACCGAGTGCAGAAGGATGGCGAACCAAAGACCAAGGCCTCCGACGTGCTGGAGGTCGGGGACGTGCTCGAACGGGCGTAACACCCCTGTCCTACGCTGGATCCGTCGTGCTCAAGCTGTTCAGGACAGGAGACTGCGGGTGATCGTCGGCTGTGTCACCGAGATCAAGACCGAGGAATATCGCGTCGGCCTGACGCCTGAATCCGTCGCCGCCTTCGTCGGCCGCGGTCACCATGTCCTCATCCAGCGCGGAGCCGGCGAGGGCTCCTCGTACTTCGACGACGACTACCTTGAGGCTGGCGCCGAGATCGTGATGGGCGCCGACGAGGTGTGGCAGCGCGCCGACATGATCGTCAAGGTGAAAGAACCGCTCGACCCTGAGTTCGACCGGATGCGCGACGGCCAGATCGTCTTCACCTACCTCCACCTTGCCGCTGCGCCGAAGGTCGCGCAGGCAATCATCGACTCCAACTGCATCGCGATCGCGTTCGAGACCGTGCGACGCGCCGACGGATCGCTCCCGCTCCTCGCCCCTATGTCCGAGGTGGCCGGACGCATGGCCGTCGAGGTAGGCGCGAGCTATCTGAAGAAGCCCGGCCCGGGGCGAGGGCTGCTGCTGGGCGGTG
>Ga0114916_1000931_pt1 | contig 17732 bp, 15 predicted proteins | sample MalvirAntarct_66_FD_83501 | JGI IMG/M metagenome (GOLD analysis project Ga0114916, IMG submission 83501) | Marine viral communities from the Global Malaspina Expedition - Malaspina viral metaG Antarct_66 | ecosystem: Environmental > Aquatic > Marine > Oceanic | place: West Anvers Island... | reverse complement strand
ATGCTCGACATTATGGCATCATTCATGCCCCCGACACTGCCGAAAGAGCGACTGCCGAAATGTCCCCATGCCGGCGAATAGTTGGCGGCCTCGGTGGGCAGCGTCTTCTCAAAATACTTCGTCCACGGCTTTTCCACATCGAGCGCCACAGCATAAGGCAGGAACCGTTCGTAGCGCTCAACGCTCATCGGAGGTGGGGCATCACTGCCAACCTCCACTGAATTCATCTGCAACTTCTCGGCTTTCTCCATATACAGTTTGAAGCCTTCAATCTCTGCTCGCACCTTCTGACCCTTGGGCGTTGGCGCTGGCATCAGATACATGAAGAGTCCATTCATGGCCGCAAGCGCCAGGATGATGGCCATATGCCACCATGACCAGTTGATGGTTTGGGAAACGGCCAGCGCAATGCCGGCAATCGTCAGCACAACAGCGCCCAACGTATAGCCGAGGTTCCAGCGGAAGTACGCCTTCCCATATTTCCGCGAAATCGACTTTCGGAACAGGGAATATGCTGTGGTGAAGCTTGCATCATACTTACCGCCCAGCGTGCGTGTCCCCGCGCCATCAAACAGATCGCCGTCAAGCTGCTTCTCGTCAGCTGACAGGGTCGCGGACACGCCGGACTTCCGAGTCAGAACGGTTGATTTCTTTTCAGACGCATCGATATCGACGAGGCCTTTCGCGCCCATACTGATAAGCGTGGAGATCAGGGCGCCATGCCCGCGCAGCCCGCGATAGTAGATGTGGTGCACAGCGGCAGGGGACAAACCTTTCGGCGGCTCATACCGCGCAAAGACCGGATCCTTGGGTGGGTCCTCGCCGACCTTGCGGAAGCTGCGCGTCAGGAAGGTAAGTACGCCCAGAAACGAGGCGATCAGCAAACCAAGCGACCCGTAGCGGAACCACCAGATCGTACCCTTGTCCGACAGGGACAGAGGCTCGATCACTCCCTTTTCCAGCCCGAGCGATACGGTCATCCCCTCCCCCGGCAGAAAACCTCGCGTGGCTTCAAACACATGCGCTCCACCACTTTGGCGGTAGGCATAGTCGCTGCCTACATCGCCAAACCCGCCGGTATACGCGTCCCGCGAAACAATACGCGCGTCTTCTGGCAGGGTGATGCGCACTGCAGACTGATCAATCGGGAACAACCAGTAATTGCCGGTCACATTCCAAAAGAGCTCGTCATGGGTTTCGAAATAGCGAATCTGGTTCTTCACCTCATACTCGATTTCGTAAGTATGGCTCCCATGCTGCAGAAACACGTCGGCATCGCCAATCCGGATACGGAAGGAATTGCCATCCCGCTCGACTGAGTAAGGCTCGCGACGTCCATCTCGGGTCACGCGCCTGACATCATATTGGTATGGCAGCTTGTCGCCCGTCTGCCCTTCGTCATCGGCATAGTATCGAGGCAGGTCGCGGAAGATGCCACGCCGGATACGTGTGCCCTCGGAGGTGACCTGAATTGTCTCGGACACCTCGATGTCGCCATCAGTCTCCACGGAGATCGAAACATCGAAACTGTCGATCTTTTCTTCGGCCACCGCACCGAATACGAACAGGCACCCCATCAAGGACAGGAGCAACGCGCGAACGTTCATGAAACGCCTCCCATGTCGATCTCTGGCAATGCCCGATCGGCCATGTCCACTTCAAAATAGGCGCGTTGTCGAAACCCGAGTGGGCCGGCCACCAGGTTGGCCGGAAAACTCTGAACACTCGTGTTCAACTCGCGCACGGCACCATTGTAGAAGCGGCGCGCCGTTTCAATCTTGTCCTCGGTGTCTGACAATTCTCTCTGCAGTTCGAGAAAGTTGCCGCTGGCTTTCATGTCCGGATAGTCTTCGGCAATGGCCATCAGGCGCGCGACTGGTTGGGACAGGGCACTCTCAGCCGCGCCCCGACTGGCGAGATCGTCCCCCGCTGCCATAGCCTGCGCGCGCTTTTCCGTAACTTCTACAAAGAGGTCTCGCTCGTGCGCGGCATAGCCTTTGACCGTGGTCACGAGTTGGGGAATCAGATTGGCGCGTCGTTTCAGCTGCACATCAATATCCGACCAGCCATTGTCCGCCATCTGTGATCGACTGACGAGCCGGTTGTATATCAGGACACCAGTCACAATCAGGACGGCCACGAAGCCGAGTAAGAGATAGGTCAGCACGTCGAAGGCCTCCGAGTTGGTCTCCTTTATCCTTAACTGCGCTTTCGGGCGCTGTTAAGGCTGGCCACCGCCATGCCGGGCGCGCCAGTCCTCGCGAGTCATCTCCCAGACCAGGGACCTGCGCGATGTTCCGTCTGGTCGCACGCTCACGATTTCCCCCATGCGGGCAAAACCCAGCCCATCCAGCATGCGCTGGGTCGGGATGTTTTCGAGGCTGGCCGTCTCGCACAGCAGATCGAGATCCAGCGCCTCAAACATCCAGTTGAAGCTCGCGATGGCGCCGCGCGTTCCCTGACCCTTGGCGTGCTGCGACGGGTGCAACGCGCCGCCGAGCTCACCCGCCGCCAAGTCTGGCCAGACCTGCACGTCGCTGTATCCGAGGATTTGCCCATCTTCGGCTGCGCGGACGAACAGGAGGCCAGTGCCCGCTTCGCGCTCTTCGAGGTGCTGTTCGATGAACGCACAAGTACTCGCCTCGGTAAGGGGGCGCGGCAGCGTGTAGATAGGCGCATGCACGGCGGGGTCCGACAACAGCGCAAAGAGACTCGCCGCGTCTGCGGGAACGGCAATTCGTGAAGCATCGGGCTGTTCAGTCAATGTCTCGGCACCGCGCAAACGCGCACGAATACCTTCGGCCCGCTCGGGCGATACATTCCGCCGCGTAATCGGAATAGAGTCGGTCATGCGAAAGACTGGGCCACAGGCGGACAGGTGCGACAAGAGCTCACGCGGCGATAAACCCCTGTCATTATGGGCATAAACACATTGACCGCCCCCCCGGCTGCGGCCAGATGCGCGCATGACTGACTCTGCACCTGCCACTCGGCGCCATGGCAAGAACGCCTTCATGTTCGTGATCATAACGGTCGCGATCGACATGCTGGCTTTTGGCCTGATTATTCCTGTCGTGCCGACACTGGTGCAGGAACTTGGCAATATCTCAGCCGAACGCGCCACGCTCTATATAGGCGGGCTGGGCACGACATATGCCTTCATGAACTTTCTGTTCGGACCGATGCTTGGGGCATTGTCGGATCGGTTTGGACGCCGGCCCGTACTCCTCGCCTCGATCGCAACGCTCTCTATCGATTTCCTGATTATGGGTTTTGCAAATTCGATCTGGTTGCTTTTCCTCGGGCGCGCCCTTTCGGGAATTTCCGGCGCAACTTATTCAACGGCCAATGCTTACATTGCCGATGTCACTGAACCGGAAAATCGCGGCAAAGCCTTTGGCATGGTCGGTGCCGCTTTCGGCTTTGGTTTCATCTTTGGCCCGGTCATGGGGGGTATCCTGGGTGAATTCGATCCACGCGCGCCTTTCTTTGCTGCTGCGGCGCTGGCCTTGTTGAACTTCTGCTATGGCTTCTTTGTCCTCCCGGAATCGCTGGAGGAAGAACACCGCCGTCCGTTTGTCCCGTCCCGTTCCAATCCGTTCGGAGCCGTAAAGCATTTCTCGAAACTGCCGCATGTATCCTGGTTTCTCGTTTCGGCAGGCGTGTTTTTCCTCGCCCACACGGTATACCCATCGACTTGGCCGATTCATGGCGAGATCCGATATGACTGGTCCCCGAAGGAAATCGGCTTGTCGCTTGGCTTGGTGGGGCTCGGCGCCGCTGTCGTCCAGGCCGGGCTGATCGGAATCGCGCTGAAACGCTTCGGTGCAGTAAGGACGGCGCTCTATGGGATTATCATCAATGCGCTCGCCTTGTTCGCCTATGCGTTTGCCGGGCTCGGCTGGGTCGTTTTCCTGATCATCCCGTTAGGAGCACTTGGCGGGGTAGCCAGCCCGACCTTGAACTCCCTCATGTCCACTGTCACGCCCAAGAACGCCCAGGGAGAATTGCAGGGAGCGTCAGCCAGCCTGAACTCCTTCGCCATGATATTCGGCCCCATGATCATGGCTGGCGCGCTGTTCTACTTCACCGAACCCGGCACACCGTTGCACTTTCCAGGCGCGGCGTTTCTGTTAGCAGGCATTCTGACGGCGTTTTCGATTATACCCTTCCTGCGAGGGGTCGAAGCCAACAAGGAAAAGCTTCCAATAGACGAATAAAGCCGACCCACAGCGGAGCCGGCTTCATTGTGAATTTCGGTATGGATCAGCCTTTCGGCTTCATGACCAGGCCAGCGAGGATGCCGACAATTCCGCCCCCCACGCCGCCTTCCAGCAGTGTATTGATTATATTCATGGGTGAGGTTGAACTGGCCGCGGCATCGCCCAGAACCTGAATATTGGCTGCATCCAGTCCGTAGTGCGCACCAATGCCACCGATAATTCCGCCGATCAGTCCACCTGTGCCGCCGCCGCCGGTTAGCCGTGAAACCAGCGGGCCGATCACCAGACCCCCAATAGCACTCAGGATGAGTGTATAATATTTTCCATAATTTGCCCTCCCTTAGGCATTTTGGGGGGCTCTGACGACCCCTCCAATCGGAAGGAAATCGTCTTTCGGACACAAGGTCCAGAAAATTTACCACAAATGAGAGTGTTGCAACTGCGAGAGACTGCGGGCAAAGACCGCTCATATGAGCGTCTCACGCCCCGCCCTCTTCCTTGATCGCGACGGCGTGATTAACGTCGACAAAGGGTATGTCAGCCGGATCGAGGATTTCGAATGGGTTTCAGGCGCCGCCGAGGCCATCGCCGCGTTTAACGCGCGCAACTGGTTCGTTTTCGTGGTTACCAATCAATCTGGTATCGCCCGCAACTATTACACAGAAGCCGACATGCACACACTGCATGAGTGGATGCTGGACGAACTGGCCCAGCAGGGCGCGCGCATCGACCGGATCTATCACTGCCCCTTCCACGAGGAAGGGGAAAATCCAGCTTACCGAAAGGCCAGTTTCGACCGGAAACCCAATCCCGGCATGCTACTGGCCGCGATGTCCGAGTTTCCAGTCAAACGAGAGCAGAGTTTTCTCATCGGTGACAAGGAAACCGACATCGCCGCCGCGCGCGCGGCGGGCGTAGCCGGTTTCTTGTTCCGTGATGGAAATCTCGCTGAATTTGCCGAATGGACCCTCGCAGGTTTTGAAGACGGCAATCGCGGGTAGGAAAAGGGTCGTCCCGAGTTCCGTTTACGCCAAGGTAAGGCTGGCTTTGCGGTTATCACCTGATTAGTGTGCGGCGCAACAACCACGCTCATTTTGGAGGAAAGCACATGCGCGAAGCCGTTATTGTATCCTATGCCCGTACCGGCATGGCAAAAGCCAACCGGGGATCACTCAACAATACGCACGGGATTACCATGGCCGGAACGGCCATCAAAGGCGCACTTGATCGTGCAGGCATCGAGGCCGGCCTGGTTGAAGACGTTTTCCTCGGCTGTGCGCAGCCTGAAGGCGCGACCGGACACAATGTGGCCCGCAACGCCGCACTCTGGGCTGGCTGCCCGTCCACGACGTCCGGTGCCACGATCAACCGTTTCTGTTCGTCCGGCCTGCAGGCGATTGCCAATGCCGCCCACACGGTCATCAACGAAGGCGCGCCCGTTGCCATCGGCGGCGGTGTTGAATCCCTGTCCCTCGTCTCCCGCAGTGGCCACATGAACTTGCACCGCTACACCGAAGACGAGCTGATGAAGAAGTGGCCTGCGATCTGGATGACCATGATCGAGACCGCTGAAATCGTCGCTGACCGTTATGGCGTCAGCCGCGAATACCAAGACGAGTACTCCGCTGAATCCCAGAAGCGCACCGCCGCGTTCCAGGAAAAAGGCTACATGGCCGAGGAAATCGTGCCGCTGAAGACCACAATGAAACTGGTCAACAAGGAAACCGGCGAAGAGACGCTGCAGGAAGTCGTATGTGATCGCGACGAGTGCAATCGCCCGGGCACGACGTTTGAAAGCCTTTCCGGCCTGAAGCCGGTCTTCTCTGGCGGCATGGTCGTCAAGGAAGGCAAATACGTCACCGCAGGTAACGCGTCCCAGCTGTCAGACGGCTCCGCAGCCGTTGTCGTGATGGAAGCCAAGGAAGCCGAGAAGCGCGGCCTCAAGCCGCTCGGCCGTTTCGTCGGCTTCAACGTCGCTGGCTGTGATCCGGATGAAATGGGTATCGGTCCAGTGTTCGCTGTGCCACGCCTGCTGGAGCGCCACGGTCTGAAGGTTGACGACATTGACCTCTGGGAACTGAACGAAGCCTTCGCCTCGCAGTGCCTCTACAGCCGCGATCGTCTCGGCATCGACCCAGAGAAGTACAACGTCAATGGCGGCTCGATCTCCATCGGTCACCCATTCGGCATGACCGGCGCACGCTGCACAGGCTCGCTGCTTATGGAAGGCCAGCGCCGCGGAGCAAAATATGGCGTCGTCACCATGTGTATCGGCGGCGGCATGGGCGCAGCAGGTCTCTTCGAGATCTTCAGCTGATCCCCGTCAACTTGAACGCAGTGAACGCCCCGAACTTCGGTTCGGGGCGTTTTCCTTTTGGGGACAAGACCTTATGTTGAACGTCACCGACAAATCCGACCAGGGGCCATCATGATCCGTCACTTCTTTTCCGCCGCCAGCCTGATCGTCCTTGTCGCTTGTGGGCCTGGCGCAGATAAAGCCGACCATGGCGTCAGCACGGATCCGAACGCTGCAACAGGCTTCATCATTTCCAACACGGTCGCACCGGAAACCGCCACGGTGCGCGAAGGCGAGACCATCGCGCGCGACGCTGACGGCCGCCCCTACAATTACGCCCTTTTGGGCCAGCCCCTGCCCGCCCTGTCAGGCAAGTTGGCAGACGGCTCCGTTTTTGACCCGGCCTCGCTGGAAGGTACGTGGAACGTGATTGATATCTGGGGCATATGGTGCGGGGACTGTATGGCAGACGCGCCCTATGTGGCCGCGCTGGTCACCGCAATAGACCAGGACCCTGATCTCGGCTTCCTGTCCATTCACACGCCGGCAAACGCCAATCGTGCGACGCCGACTGACATGTACGGAAAATATGGTTCGGTCAGCGCCTATTTCGACGACAAGGGATATTCCTATCCGACCTTGCTGGATGAAGACGCCAGCCTCAGGTCTGCTTTGGAAATCAGGTGGACACCTTCCTATCTCCTCGTTGATCCAACCGGGATTGTGCGCGGCTTCCGGACAGATCTGTCTGTCGCTGATGGAGAGCCGGTGAAAGACTTTCTGAAAGACGTGGCCAGGGTCAAATCCTCGGTCAAGGCGGGACAGACCCCGCCAGCGTTTCAGCCCGTTATCGGCCCGCAAGGTGTGATGGGCATAACTGGCGCGACGCCATTCAATACCAACGCCATTCGCGCCGCGTTTCCAGATCAGGAGATCGTGCCAGGCGAGATGGTCGCCGAAGGCGATACCTACCCGGTCTTTCAGGTGATGACCCAGTCAGACACGGCACCAATGTTCACTGTGGAGCCCGACTGGTCCAGGGGACATGTTTACCGGGTGTCGACCACCCACTCGAACGTCACAGGGCCAGGCGGCGAACAGATCGGTACGTATCGGCTTAGCCAATTGACGGAGCAAGCGCGATCGACTTGCTTTGACGGGGTGGATGAGTCGGCAAATCTTCTGATTTGCAATGACTTGGACAACGGTGTGCGATTTCAACGCGTTTTCGAACCTCTGGACGATGGAGCTGATGCGGTTCTGACTGGCATGGCCTACTATCCAGCTCGCCCTGACGCGATGGATTAACTTAGCGGAAAGCCTAACCTGCCGGATTTCGCGTCATTTCATCGATTTTGATGGAACAGGGCGTTTGATCATTCGCCTGCCAGCTTGTAACTGTTAGGAAAAGCGTTCTGGATAAACGGAAAGGCGGGTCTTGATGCTGCATCCATCCACCAAACGGCTGATAGACAAGCTCGGCGACATGACACGTCGACAGAAGGTAACGTGGCAGGAAGCCGAAAACGGCCAAATGACCCACGACACTGAAGGCTATCGAGTCACGCTGACGCCTGACCCTTACGGCGTCTTGCTCACAGATGCGCAAGGCCGGGAAATAGAGACCTGCAGCCCGTCCGACTTCAATGATGAACTTGATGCCGACGGCCGCCCTTACGCAATGTTCGTCGAGGAGCTCTACCGGGAGGCCAAGCGCCATGCACGCGGCGCAGAAGAGGCGATCAGTGCGGTGCTGGCCGGACTGACTGCTGCAGAGACAAGCGTCAGCGATGAACCTGCCGATCTGATCGACGATGCTGACGAGGAGGTATCTCCTGAGGCGTCAGGAGAGGATGCGGTCGAGGATCCATTGGATGACAGCTCCCCGCTGGAACCGGAAGCCTATCTGGAAATGGACAGTCAGTCCGACATAACATCAGCGGTCGCGTCTCTTGCGAGCCAGGTAAATACACCTTTGGAAGTCCAACCGGTTGAACATGAAGCCCCTGAAGAAATCAGCGAAGCCACGCTGGAGTCTCCGATAGCATCACGGGGCGACCAACAGATGCCGTCCGAAGATGAAATCCTGACCGATGAAAACACGGGCATCTCTCTCGAAGAGGCTGTTGCTGACTCGGCTCATCAGGTAAATACTGTCGAAGACGCAGAACCCACCGAAGAAGCCACGCCCGAAGCCGAAGCCTCCATGTCGCCAATCATGGGTTACGGTGTCTCGTCACCAGATGCGCCAGCCGCGATGGAGCCTGTCGATGAACCGGGGCCACTAAACGAACCAGCCGCAGGCTATACACCGACGGGTTATACGGAAATCGAACCGGAAGATGCCTCGACTGCGGAAGCAGACGCGCCGCAATTCATGGGCAAAGTCGACTCCGAAGCTACGGATGAGGCCGACACCTACACACCTGCCTTTGCGGATGTCAGCGACAGTGCGCCGAACCATGCCCAGGCTGAGCCATTTGGCAGTTTCACTCCAGAACCGGAGCCAGAAATAGCACCCTCCACGCCCGAAGTTGCGACGATCGAGGCGACGAGTGGAACCGAGGAAACGGCGGGTGAGCCGTCGCCTGCCCCGCAGGACAACTCCCCCCCCTCCCATAATTTCCTTACAGGTGGGTATGGTGGCGGGCTAGATGACTACGCGCCTGAGTCTGACACTGCACAAGCACATTCGGAAATGGAATCTTCGAAACCGCCTGAAGTTGAACCTCAATTGGAAGCTGCTCCAGCACCTGAGGTCGCCCCGCAGCCGCCTCAATCCTTCAGCCTTTCGGGAATTGGGAACCGGCAGGCTCCCGTCGAAGCACCAGCTCCGCTGGACGCGACCGACTCAGTTGATTCGGTGAGCGCCCCGCAAGTCGTGATCGACGCTACTCATGACCAGCCTTGGCCCGGAGCAGAATCGGACGACTCTGACGAGCATGCATCCGCCGTGGAGACGCATTTCGAGGTGCCCGAGCCGCACGCAGAGCCCGAAGTAGAGGTCGCACCAGAGCCCGACTTCATTGGGGATACTCCGACCGAACCGGCTGAAACCTTAGCCAGCGAAGAAGAGACTCAAACCTCCGAAGACGCAGCGCCACGCCCGGTCAAGCGGTTCAATCCCTGGAACTGACCACTAACCGCGCCAGAAGCGTCGGGTCAGAACCACAAATACAGCCACGAACTCGAGCCGCCCTAGCAGCATGGCAATCGCGCAAACCCATTTGGCGAAGTCAGGCAATAACTGGAATGTGCCGGATGGACCGATCATGGGGCCAAGCCCCGGTCCGACATTTGACACGCTGGTAGCGGCACCCGAAATGGCCGTCAGCGCGTCCACGCCGGTCACGCTGATTAGTGCAGCGGCGACGAGGAAAGTCAGCAGGTAGAGGCTGATAAACACCATAACCGACTGCAGGACTTCTTCATCCACCGTCTTGCCGGCATACCGGATAGGCGTGCGACGGTGCGGTTGGATCATGCGCTGCGAATAGGCAACGATCGTCTTGGCGGCGATTTCCAACCGGAACATCTTCAGCCCACATGCCGCCGAGCCCGCACACCCTCCGACAAAGGTGGCCCCCAAGAATATGACCATTACGGGCTGCCCCCAAGTGTCATAAGGCGCCGAAGCATAACCGGTGCCGGTCATGATCGAGATGATATTGAACAGGGCTTCCTTAAAGCCGTGAAAGATATGGTCGAACACTGGAGGATCAACAACGGCCTCGTGGTAGACGACAATGATGATCGAAAAGATCAATGCCAGTGCCAGATAGAGGCGCGGTTGCGGATCGGCGAGCATCGGCCGAATGCGACCTTGAAGCATCAGCATCGCCAACAGGCTGAATGGCAGGCCCGCAATGAACATGAAGAGCGTGGCGACATACGGCGCATTGGTGTCACTGAAATAGCCGAACGAGGCGTCATGCGTCGAATACCCCCCCGCCGACATGGTCGTCATCGCGTGAGTGATGGCGTCAAACCAATCCATACCAGTGAGATAATAGAGCAAGGCACAGAGCATTGAGATCAGCAGGTAAGTGAAACCCAGATACGCCGCGATGTCGGTGATGCGCGGCAGGAATTTGCCCGACATGTCGGAGCTTTCCAATTCAAACAACTGCATCCCGCCGACCCGCAGCTGGGGCAGGATGGCGATGGCCGTCACGATGATGCCAATCCCCCCAATCCATTGCAGGATGGCCCGCCACAGCAAGAGACCACGCGGCATGCTGTCGAGCCCCGTCAAGACAGTCGCGCCGGTCGTTGTTAGACCGGAAACAGTCTCGAACAGGGAATCCGTCACTGTCATGCCCGACGCCAGGAATGGAATGGATGCAATCATCGGCAGGAACACCCAGACCAATACGGTCAGGAGAAATCCTTCGCGCTGTCCGGTGCGTTCAATGTCGCCGCGCGACAAGACCCACATGCATGATCCGATCAGGATCGAACCGAAAGCAGACACCTCAAACACATAGGTTTCCGCCCGCCCATCGGCGGAATCGATCAATGCACAGGGGATCATCGCCGCACCCAGAAGGACGGTCATGATGCCGAGAGCAAGAAAGAGAGGACGAAGCTGCATGTCTGGAGGGCAAGATACGCTGCAATTCCTGCTGAGGTGTCAACGCGTTACGTGGTTAAGCAGTATGCACCGAGGATGCGATCTGGGCAGAAACTGAGGGCTTCCCATGGACTCCTGACGGTAGAACCGGGCCAAGTGTGGCCTGTGCCGGGGCAACTATGCCATTTTCGCGCCAAGTCCAAGGGCAGACGCCGGTTGACGGGATCGTCCGCAAGGGCCTAAACGCCCCTTCGTTACATTTGCAACCGATGACTCTCTCATGTTCGATCATTCCTCCTTCGATGCCCATGAGGGTGTCCACATGTTTCACGACGCTGACAGCGGTTTGAAAGCGATTATCGCTGTCCATTCATCGGCCTTGGGGCCCGCGGCAGGTGGCTGCCGCATGTGGAACTACGACACTGATGAAGCCATGTTGCGGGATGCCCTGCGGCTCAGCCATGGAATGAGCTACAAGAATGCCATGGCAGACCTTCCCCTCGGCGGAGGCAAGGCGGTCATCTGGGGCGATGCGAAAGCCGACAAGTCACCAGAATTGTTCCGGGCGTTCGGACGCGCGGTCGAGAGTCTGAAAGGCCAGTACATCACCGCCGAAGATGTCGGCATCAGCGTCTCCGACATGCAAATCGTGCGCGAGGAAACGGCACATGTCGCCGGGCTTGATGAGGGCGATGCCGCCAGCGGAGATCCATCTCCGATAACAGCAATGGGCATATATCTGGGCATTCTCGAAACCGCGAAGCGCGCGCTTGGAACTGATGACCTTACCGGCCGCACGATTGCTGTTCAGGGCGTAGGTTCAGTCGGCGGACATGTTTGCGAACACTTGGCGAAGGCCGGTGCGAACCTCATCATCACCGACATTGACCAGGCAGCCTTGTCCGACATCTCTACCCGCACTGGGGCACGGATCGTCGCGCCCGACGAAATTTATGATGTCGATGCAGACATTTTTTCGCCAAATGCGCTGGGTGCAATCATCAATGAGAAGACGCTGAATCGTTTTCGTGTGAAGGCTATCGCGGGTGGCGCGAACAACCAGCTGATCGTCCCTGAAATGGGTGAGTTGTTGCGTCGCCGCGGTATTCTGTATGCACCGGACTATGTCATCAATGGCGGTGGCATCATCAATGTCTGCGCGGAAATCTCCGGCACCTATTTGCGGGACTGGGTCGACGCCAAGGTGAAGGCCCTCATGGTGACGCTTGGTGAAGTCCTGGATTTGGCGATGGAAAGCAGCGAGCCGACCAATCTCGTCGCAGACAGAATCGCGCGCCAAAGAATTGGACGGACGGATTAGGTAGTCTCACCTAGTTAAACCGGGGCGATAAATGGTACACACCATTATCGAACCTGAATGACGCTAGGAGTGACCCCATGTCCGTAGTCGCCATGCTGCAGGGAACGGTTGAGACCGATCTTGCAACCATACGCACCGCCCTATCCCTTGCTCGCCGCATGAATGTGCCAATGCGAGCATTATGCGCCTTGCCAGATCCGAACGCTGCTCTGATGGTGATCGCCACACCGGAGGCTGCTGGCCTGACCAGTGCGACCACCCAGTCGATTTTTGACATGCAGGAAGAAGTGCTCGCCAAGGCGCGCGAAGCCTATCAAACAGCCACTCAGGACGAAGATGCGGTTACCTGCGAGTTCAAGCACGAGGTCAACACGGTCGAACGTGCAGCGTCCAATGCGGCCTCCCTCTCGGAGGCAGTGATATTCCCACGTACAGCAGCAGACGGATCACAGCCGCTGAATGTGGGATTCGAGTACGTCCTCATGGATGCGCACCTTCCGCTTGTTCTCGCTGGCACCACGCCCGATATGGATGGGCCAGTCATCATTGCGTGGGATGGAAGCAATGGCGCAGCCCGCACGGTCCGCTTTCACTTGCCGCTTCTGAGAGCATTTGGCGATGTCATCATTGCACAGAACACAGATGACCTGAACAAGGACCCTCAACGCGAAATCGCGGCGCCGGAAGCGCTTGTGGAGTGGTTGGTACTGCAAGGGATTTCCTCGCGTGTCATGGAAATCGAAGGTGAAGTTTCTTCCGGCCTTCTGGCGATGGCGAAGGGCACCGGGGCCTGCATGATCCTGGCAGGTGCCTATGGTCATTCCCGTCTGGCTGAGCGCATTTTCGGCGGCACCACACGACGCCTGCTTACCGCTGACAATGCCCCAGCCCTTGCGCTAGCCCACTAAAGGAGAGCTTCAAATGAGCCTGTCAAAAATCGTCCTTCAGCTCGCGCGGAACCCCGGCCTCCCGAACGGTGACGCTGGGCAAGGTTATACACTGGTCGCACCACTGACGGCAGCGGGTCAGATCGATATCGATGCTTGGCGTGAAAATCGCGCCGCGTGTCGCGTTGTACGGTTTAGTCCCGATCCGGAGGAGCATGCCGACGGCTTGCTGACCCATCGAGGCAGCCATTGGTTTTTCCATTACGATGAAGACGAGGAGGGCGATGACGAAGCGGGCTTCAAACTCGGCGAACATGTGTTCAAGGAAGGCGAGTACGTTACAATCGCCAGCCATGGTGAAACGCCCCTGACGTACAAGATCACCGATATCAGCCCGGTCTGATCCTTCCCGAGCGTCAAGCTGGACAGCACGTTCTGTTCGTCGCAGAATTCCAACCAATGAGGGCAGGCTAAAATGCCCCTTGGGAGGAAGACATGAAAAGACTATTGGGCCTCGCCGTCTCGGCGATCGCTTTGGCTGCGTGCGACAACACTGCGCCAGACACTTCCATGCAGGAGACCGACACCGCCCACATGGAGCCCGCCTCTTCCGCGACGGAGCGGACGGCAGGATACAGTGAAGACCGCAATGCCTATTTCGGCGATCTTCATATCCACACGCGATCAAGCTTCGATGCCTATATCTTCAATGTTCGTCGCACAGCCAACGACGCGTATCGCTTTGCGCGTGGTGAAACGATCACCCACCCTTCCGGATTCGACATGACGATTGCGGGCGGCCCTCTCGATTTCTACACAGTTACCGACCATGCCGAATATCTTGGCATCCTTCCTGTCATGAATACACCCGGCACAGAGCTCTCAAAATTACCTCGTGCCCAAGACATGTTTTCGACCGATCCGGAAAAAATCACCGCAGCATTTCAGAGCGTCGGCGCATCTGTTCGCTCTGGCGAAGTGATCGAGGAAATGTACGATGAATCTATTATTGGGTCTGTTTGGGAACAGAATATTGATGCCGCCAATCGTCACTATGTGCCTGGAGAGTTCACGACCTTCGCCGCCTATGAATTCACCTCAGTCACCGTCAATGAAGAGGAAGACTCGTTTGCAGGAGGCAACCTTCACCGAAACGTTTTCTTCAAGGGGGACGCGCCTGATCGCGCCTTCTCGACGCTGGATTCGCCCAACCCTGAAGACCTCTGGGACTGGATGGATGAACAGCGCTCAGAAGGTTATGAGGCCATTGCCATTCCACATAACTCGAATGTCTCTGATGGGCAAATGTTCCGTCTAGAGACATATAATGGAGATCCACTCGATGTGGCCTATGCTGAACAGCGCATGAGGAATGAGCCCCTGGTCGAGGTAACTCAAGTCAAAGGCACCAGCGAAACCCACCCCTCCCTTTCGCCCAATGACGAGTGGGCAAATTTCGAAATCTATGACAGGCTATTGGCATCTTATCAGGTCTCGAAAACCGAAGGCGGCTATGTTCGTGAGGCCTATCGCAATGGCTTGAAACTACAGGAAGAGGAAGGTTTCGACCCATTCCGCTTCGGGCTCGTCGCGGCTTCCGATAGCCACGTCGTCGGAGGAGCCTATGACGAGAGCGACTATTGGTCAAAGGTCGGAGTCGTTGACGGCACACCGATGGCGCGAGGATCCGTCCCTTTCTTCGGCAAAAAGAATTGGGATGAGCAACCAGACGATCAGATGGTCAACAATGCCCGGGAATGGTTTTCCAGGTGGGCAGCATCTGGCCTGACTGGCGTGTGGGCGGAGGAGAACACACGTGAGTCTATCTTTGATGCGTTCCGGCGCAAGGAGACGTTTGCCACAACAGGGCCACGCATGAAGGTTCGCTTCTTCGCGGGTTATCGGTATTCTGACGATATGTTGGACGATGCCGACCTTACCCGGCAGGCCTATGACGGCGGCGTTCCGATGGGCGGTGATCTGGTTGGGACTGGCGAAGCGCCAACCTTCCTTGCTTGGGCCCAGCGCGATCCCAACATGGGTGCGCTGCAGCGTGTGCAAGTCGTCAAGGTCACCTCTGTCGGAGAAGCTGTCTATGACGTCGCTTGCCATACAGGCTCGCCGGATCCGGCGACACATCGCTGTTCAGACAATGGCGCTGCCGTTGACATGGAGACCTGCGCCCCCACGGGAGCTGGCGCAAACGAGTTGAAAGCTGTTTGGCAAGACCCGGACTTCGATGTTGCCCAGCGCGCGACATACTATGTCCGCGTTTTGGAAAATCCGAGCTGCCGCTGGTCGACTTGGGAAGCAATGCGTGGAAATGTGCCACCTCGCCCCGACGTGCCCCAGACGATTCAGGAGCGCGCCTACACGTCGCCCATCTGGTACATACCAGCCGATTAAGGGACGCTCCCATTGAAGTTCCTGAGAGACCCGCTCGTCCATTTCATCACTGCGGCCGCCTTGGTCTTTGCCGCGTTTGCCATCTGGCAAACGCGGTCGAACCAGGCAGACTCCACCATTCTGATATCCGCAAGTGAGATTGAGCGCATGGCCGCACTGTACACGTCCGAGGCGGGCACTCTGCCCGGCGAGGCGGACATGGCGGCCATGCTGTCCGACCATATACGCGACGTGGCTCTTGCACGGGAGGCGCGACGATTGGGCCTCGACCAGAATGACACAATCATCACGCGGCGACTGGCGCAGAAGATGAGTTTCGTCGTGTCGGATTTGCACGAAGATACCATGCCGACCGAGCGACAGCTCGAAGACTGGCATGCCGCGCATGCAGATCGCTTCACGCGGCCTGCTACCTTGACCTTCAGCCATGTCTATTTCAGCCCTGATGTTCGCGGCGCAGAGACAGCTGCTGCCGCAGAAGAGACGCTCACGCGCTTAAACGCCTCCAATCCTCCAGCAGCGGCGTCGCTGGGTGACCCCTTCATGCTGCAGCGCCAGTATGGTGACATGCCACTTAGGGAGTTGGCGCGGCAGTTTGGTGGCGCATTTGCCGAGACCCTTTCAACAATGCCGGTCTCTGAAGACTGGCAAGGTCCCGTCTCCTCTGCTTACGGGCTCCATCTCGTTCAGGTTACACACTCAACCGCAGCTATGCTTTCACCGCTTGATGAGGTTAGAGCAGAAGTTCGCAAGGACTGGCTCGAGCAAACACGTCGCGAAAAGAATGAGCAAGCCATTCAGGAGATCATTGCGCGGTACAAGGTCGAGATAGAGGGCGGAAACTGATGCGTGTCGCACTGTGCGTGTTGGCATCGATCCTGATGGCGCTCTGCGCTGCTGCACATGAGGTGCGACCAGCCTATCTGGAAATTACCGAGACCGCTCACGGCGAATATGATGTGATCTGGAAACAGCCAGTTCTGGATGGTCGACGACTGAAGCTCGACCCGGTCTTTCCTGGAAATTGCGCCCGAAAAAATGAGCGGATGTCTGCCCCTGCGGCCACGCTCGTCACCCGGTGGTCGATGGCATGCAATCTCAATAATGGCGAACTCTCAATATCGGGCCTCGACCGGACCCTTACCGATGTATTCGTGCGCGTAGAGCGGCTGGAAGAAGATGATGTTTCGGCACTTCTGCGGCCCGGCGCGAATGCCATCCAGCTGAGCGGCCCCCAGGGCGCGCCGACACTTGCCTATTTTAAAATCGGCGTAGAGCACATCATTCTTGGTTTCGACCATTTGCTGTTTGTGCTGGGTCTTGTCCTGCTGGTCAGACCTCGCCAGTTGCTTGGAACGGTGACAGCCTTCACCGTGGCGCATTCGATCACCCTTGCCGCCTCGGCGCTGGGCGGCGTGACACTGCCCGGTCCTCCCGTGGAGATTGTCATTGCCATGAGCATCGCGCTATTGGGAGCTGAAGCAATATACAGAATGCGCGGGCAAGACACGCTCGCACAGAACCAACCCTGGATCATCGCCTTTGGATTTGGCCTTGTCCACGGTTTTGGATTTGCGGGCGCTCTGTCTGATATTGGCTTGCCCAAAGGCGCGGAGATCTTCGCGCTGCTCCTGTTCAATTTGGGTGTCGAAGTGGGGCAAGTTGCGTTTGTGATATTCGTATTGGCCCTCGCCTGGGTCGGGCAGCGCCTCTATCGCCAGGGTGCACCATTCGTACGCACGGCCGCAGCGTACGCGATCGGCATCACTGGCAGCTTCTGGGCCATAGAACGGATCGCCGCGACGTTTTTCTAAATGCCGAGGGCCTTCCACAACATGCGAGCCGCCACGATTGCGAGCAGAATGGCAAACCAGCGTTTCAGCTTCGCCGCATCCAGCTTGTGCGCCAGCTTTGCGCCAATCGGCGCCATGGTCACAGTGAAGGCGGAAATCAGCGCGAACGCCGCAAGGTTCACATTTCCGAGCGAGAATGGCGGCCGACCGTCTGTGCCCCACCCCACATAGAT
>Ga0114916_1000929_pt1 | contig 17744 bp, 13 predicted proteins | sample MalvirAntarct_66_FD_83501 | JGI IMG/M metagenome (GOLD analysis project Ga0114916, IMG submission 83501) | Marine viral communities from the Global Malaspina Expedition - Malaspina viral metaG Antarct_66 | ecosystem: Environmental > Aquatic > Marine > Oceanic | place: West Anvers Island... | reverse complement strand
GCAAGCGCCTGTTCGGTAATTTTTTCATTCTTTAAAAAATCGGTATTTCTAAAAATCATAAGGATGCCGCTAATGGCGTACATAGCCATGATACCGGCCAGAAAAAAGCCTAAATAGCGGTGAATAATTCTCATGCGTAATCCCGTAGTCATCTTCATTTAATATAGTATTGTGGGTTTTTGATCGTGCAAAAATAGGCATCTATTTTCTAATAGCTTTTAGATATATTTTTTAGGAAATGGTTTAAATAGCACTAAAACATAATAGGCAAGTTTCTGGCCATTGGTTCGAATCGAAAACCGGAGCAAGCCCCTGTTTGCCTTTAAAATAAAAGCCCCAAAGAAAAAAATCCTTGGGGCGATTACCGTTGTTTGGTAATTTCAAATAATTTTATGTCGCTAGGAGACTAGTTGAAACCTATCTCCTCAAGCGCATCATGACTGATTTTGATGGCATCAAGCGGCTTCAATCCGTCAAAGGTCATATCCTGTTCAACCATGTAGTATTTCATACCGGAAAGATTTTTGTTTTCCAAGATATTCTTGAATCCGATAGAACCTTGGCCAACAGGCGCAAACCTACCTTGCTCATCCATATCCTTTACATGCCAGATTTTAAAACGCCCTGGGTATTTATTGAAATAGGCAATTGGATTGGCACCCGCTTTGGTCGTCCAGTATAAGTCCATCTGGAAATTCAATAATTTGGCGTCTACGTTCTCCAACAAATAATCTAAGGGTACAATACCATCGGCATTCTTCTTGAATTCAAAATCGTGGTTATGGTATAATAATTTTAAACCGGCTTTATTGGCCTTTTCACCCAAAGTGGTTAGAATTTTGGCCAATTCTTCCATGGTTCCGGTCATGCCCATCGTCATTTCTTCCCTGTTGAATTCGAACATCCCCATAGGTGGTACAGGTATGACGAAGTACTTGAAACCGGCAGCTTTGACATCGGCCATCATCTGGTCGGCATTCTCTAAGGTCACCGACCCTTGGTGGGTACTGATCGGTTTCAATTTTAAGGATTTCAATAAAGATTTAAACTCTTTGGGAGGCATGCCATAGAACTTGCCATCTTCATACCCGGCAGCTTCGATATTTTTATACCCGGCATCGGCAACGGCCTGTAGGGTTGCCTTGGCGTTCGTGCCCATATCATCTCGTACGGTGTAAAGCGCCAGACCGCCAAACTGTTTTTGTGCGTAGGTCGTTACGGTGCCCAGCATACATAGGGCAAGAATGGTACAGTTAAAAATGTTGTTGAGGGTCGTTTTTTTCATTGTTATTGTTTTGAGCGTTATTATTTATTACTGTTTATTTAAAGCTGTAAAGGAAAGGAGCCTTGTGGGCCTTGCCTTGAAATAGTTTTTCATGTCGTTCCAAAACATCAAGCGATAGCATTTTACGCTGAAAACTGGTGCGGCGTAGCTTTTGATCCAAAATGGCCTCAAAAACCAATTGTAGCTGTTTCATCGTGAACTTTTGTGGTAGCAAGTTCATGCCGATCAATTTTTCGCTGAGGTTATTGCGAAGAACTTGCAATGCCTTCATGACGATGTGATTATGGTCCATCATTAACGAGGGCAGGTCATCAATATCATACCAATCGATACTGTCCGAATAGTCATCTGGGGTGAGCGTTACCTCCTCATAATTGATCAAGGCATAGTAGCCAACCGTAAGAAAGCGACCCAACATCCACTGGTTCTCCTCCGTATTGTCATTGTTTGCCGTTAAGATCCGCCTCATATGCTCAGGGTCGGCCCTATGGAGGTCTCCGAAAATATAAAACTGATCCAAGTACACATTTTCTAGGCCTGTACGATCCTTTACCCCTTGTTTTGCGGCATCATCTAAACTCTGGTCACTTTTTATAAAACCACCTGGCAGGGCGAACAATCCCGTATTGTGGTATTCTAAAAGCAAAATTTTGAGCATTTTACCATTGAAACCAAAAATGACACAGTCAAAAGAAAGGTTGGGTATGAATTTCTTATTTTCCGGGTCTGTCATTGGGTTATTTGATAAAATATAAAAGGTTTTATCAAATAAAGCACAAAATAAAATGGAAACAAAGAATTATTGTCATAATGTGAGACAATAGATAAAATGTGCTGATATTGAATGTATAAAATACTCAAAATCAGCACATCGTATAAGTACTATGTTTCCTATGATTAGGGAAGGAACGGCGCTTTAATCCTTTTTATAATACCAAACGTTCATGCTTTCCAGGGAATCCCTTACCACACAATTGTTCGTTAGGGTACCGGCCAAGATAAAGCCATGTTTGCTAAACGTAATATTCAAGCCGTAGGAAGTTGCCCTTACCATCGTATATACCGTTTTACAACCCAGGCCATCCATCAGCTTCTTGATATCCTGAACAAGAAAGTAGGATAGGTTTTGACCTCTATAATCTGGGTGGGTTACAAAATCGACAATTTCCATGTTCGATTCCTGTTCATTGAGGGATAAAATGGCCGAAACCAATAATTCCCCGTTTTGAAAAAGTCCGTAGAACTGGTGATCGAGCTCATTTAGTTTTAAGAAATACGCCGCATCCTTGATTTGATTCGGATGATATTTATAGGCTTTTTTATGCAAGTCCTCTAATTTTCCGAAATCGGAGGTCGTAAGCTTCTCGATCTTAAGATCGGTCGGCATTTCAAAATGAGCATCTGTCTGTGGCTTGTTGGCCGCCAAGGCTATTGTTTTAACACTCGCAATGGTCTTAAGGCTCTTTTCGTCATTCGTATGGCGCTTTTCATTGGTGTATTCCGCTAAAAAATACCCGTCGATGCTACCGTTATACAATCCTGGGATCTTGGCTTCGACGGTAAAGCCATTTGATTTTAAAAGGTTCATCGAACCTTCCGATGCCTTGCCGAGAATTTTCTCATAGTGCTTTTTTTTGGCAAGGTCTTTCATTTTTGGAAGCAGGATACCTAAATCAACGTTATCAGCTTCAGAGAAATAAATACGATTGTGCATTTGGCCATGATAGACCAATGCACCCTCTATGTTTTCAATTGTTTCGAACATGAATTTCGATTTTCTAGTAAGTAACTCCGTAATCTATTCGCGAATTTGACCGTCACCGAATACATAGTATTTATTGGTGACCAGTTGTTTTAAACCTAAGGGGCCACGGTGGTGAAGCTTATCGGTGCTGATTGCCAATTCGGCCCCGACACCCATTTGTCCGCCATCGGTAAACCGTGTAGATGCGTTTTGGTATACGGCGGCGCAATCGACCTCTTCCATGAACTGAATGGCAGTATCTTTATCGGAAGTCATAATGGTAGCGGAATGTCCGCCAGAATTATCATTGATTTTTTCGACCGCTTCTTCCAGTGATGCTACCGATCCCAAGCAGCATTTCATGGCTAAAAATTCTTCCTTCCAAATAGAAGCATCTTGAATAGGTTCTGCCTCTTCAATAATGGTGTTTACGTCTGCATCGACCAAGGTTTCTACCCCTTTTGCCTTTAAGAGCCTATATAAATCGGTCAGTTTCTGTTCGTAATTTTCAATATTGGAGCTGATCAGTATTTTGTCCAAGGCATTGCATGCCGAAATCTTTTCAGTTTTCGCATTCATGATGACCTTCACACTTTTTTCCCAATCGGCATCTTTGTCAACGAACAAAAAGTTATTGCCCCTACCGCTCACCAAGACCGCACACTTGGCATGTTCCTTCACAAAATTGATAAGGCGTTCGCCACCTCTCGGTACGATGAGGTCTAATTTCTCGGTCGGATTTCTTAAGAACGCTTGCGTTTCTTCCCTGTTCATGGTCAATTGCTGAATGTATTCTTTCGAGAGTCCGTTTTCTTCCAAGGCTTTGTGCCATAGGTCAACAAGAACGGTGTTACTGTGCAAGGCCTCTTTACCGCCTTTCAATAGGATCTTGTTGTTCGCTTTGAACGCTAATACCGCTGCCTCGATGGTCACATCTGGTCGGGACTCATAAATAATCATGATAGTTCCGAAAGGTGCGGTTTTGTTGGTAATAGAGAGTCCGTTCTCCAAATTTTTAGTGGAGATGGTGGTGCCCACCGGGTCCTCTTGTGCCATGACTTCTTTGATGGAGCCTATCATACCATCAATTTTACTATCGGTAACAATAAGTCTATCGTACATGGCCTGATCTTCCTTTTTAAAAAAATCCAGATCTTTTTTATTGGCTTCTAGAATGCCCTTTCGATTTTCATCCAAAATGCGCACCATGCTATTTAAAACGTTATTTTTTATGTCTGTTGAAATTATCTTCATTGTATCTCTTCTTTTTCTTCTAGGGTCACTTTTGTACCCACATTCTTTCCTTCTATAATATCAATAATCGTACGGTCTTTCTTACCGTTTGCAATATAGGTAGGTATGTTCTTGGCAGCTGCCTGCTGGGCATAATCTAGTTTAGAGCCCATACCGCCCCGACCTTCGCCTGCTTTTTTTGTATTGTCCTGAATAAATTTATCAAGATTGTCTTCCGGGTTTACATGTTCTATAAGGTCGCTACTCTCGGCGTTCGGATTTCCCGTATAGAGTCCGTCAATATCGGTTAGGATAATCAACTTGTCGGCATCGATAAGTTGGGCGATCAAACTGGCCAGCTCATCATTATCGGAAAACATGCTCATGGTCACCGAAACGGCATCATCTTCATTCGCAATGGGGATGACCCCCTCCGATAGTAGGCCTTCTACACAATTAATCATATTCTGTCTGTGAACCCCTGGTGAAAAGTCCCGCTTTGTAGGTAGCACCTGAGCACACTTCATACCATAATCATGAAAAATATTATAGTAGAGCCGCATCATTCGCGGTTGGCCGATGGCCGAATACACCTGTCTTCGTTGTGTTTCATTTTCGATGCTCGATGCACCCAATACCTCTCTACCCGCAATAACGGACCCAGAGGATACCAATACGGTCAGGATATCCTGTTCATACAATTCAGCAATCTGTTGTACCAAATTTCGCAATACAGGTCTCACGATACGATTGTCCTTATTGGTCATTACGTTGGTGCCTACCTTAATTACTATTTTCTGTTTATACATTTACCTTTTCTTTTCCTAGTTCAACTGCACGTTCAAAAGCAGCGAATGCCGCTTCTTTAATTAATTCTCCTACATTATTATTTTCCATGGAATCCAAAGCTGCACGTGTGGTACCACCTTTGCTGGCCACTTTGTCCATCCAAGAATTCGGTGAAAGTTCGTTCTGGTTAAAAAGCTCGATCGCACCTGTAAAGGTTTGGGCGACCAATACCTTGGACACATTCGGCGTAAAGCCCATTTTAAGTGCCGCTTCCATCATGCTCTGCATAAAGTAAAAAACGTATGCAGGTCCACTACCTGAAATTCCTGTAGAGGCATCGATGAAGTTTTCATCGCTTACCAATATCGATTTACCGGTGGTGTCCAATAAACTTTCTATGGTCAAGAGCTCAATTCTGGTAACTTCTTCCGAAGCGACGAATGAGGTCAGACCCTTTCCAATTTGTGCTGGTAAGTTGGGCATCGCCCTTACAATTTTAGTGAGGCCCGTTAAATTTTTGATAGAATCGATCGTAACGCCCGCCATGATCGAAATAACTATTTGACCAGGTTTTACCAACGGATTCAATTTTAAAAACACACTCTCAGCGTGATAGGGCTTTACGGCGATAAATATGATATCGGCCTGTGGCGCACATTTTTTCAAATCATCGAAAGCATCGAATTGTGGGTTCTCGCGTAACGCCTCCAGTTTATCTTCGGAAGTGTCGAGGACCATTATATTTCTTTTCTTAAGTAATTTTGATTTGGACATACCTTCTGCATAGGTTAATCCCATATTTCCGGCTCCAATTACTAATATCTTCATGATTTCAATTTAAATTGTGTATAATTTATGTTTACTAGTACGGTTAAATAAATAGCATTTTTTCAATGGCATTGTTTTTACGGCCATGATAGATTTGCTTATAGGTATGTATTGTTTTAATAGGTATCCCCAAAAAATATTTGGTAATCGAAGTCACTTTCGAGTTTTTAAGCCCTGTACGTGTGCGATATAATTCTTTGGTTTTACTTTGTCTTTTGATGTAAAAAAATTTCATTTATTATTATTTCAATGGGTAACATAACAAATGCCTAACCAACTCCAAATTAGAGGTGTTAAGCTTGTGTTATTCTAATTTTAAGTACTGTTAATAAAGTTCTCTTATTGAGAAGGGTATTGCTGCGATAATCGTTATTTTATAGGTAAGCGCGTAATATTTCGGTATTCGAGGTACGGCGTAAAGCTCTTAGGCCTTTATCCTTAATTTGGCGAACGCGTTCCCTTGTGACGTCAAAAACTTCTCCTATCTCAACTAGGCTCATTGGAGGCTGATTTCCAAGACCGAAAAATAAACGCAAGACATCGCTCTGTCTTTCAGGAATTTTATTCAACACTTGGTTGATATCCGTTTCTAAAGATTCATCGATCATTTCCTTATCGGGACTGGTCATTTTTTTTGATTCCAATACATTGTACAGGGAAGATGATTCCCCTTCTCTAAATGGGGCATCTAAAGAAACATGCTTGCCAGAGTTTTTTATACTGCTTTTCACTTTAGAAACGCTCATGTCCAATTCAGATGCTATTTCGGCAGCACTTGGTGGACGTTCGTTCGCCTGCTCTAAAGTGGAGTATACTTGATAGATTTTTGAATTTACCGCAATCTTATTTTGGGGCAGTCGAATGATACGGGACTTTTTTGAAAGTGCCTGTAGAATAGATTGTCTGATCCACCATACGGCATAGGAGATAAATTTGAAACCCCTGGTCTCATCAAAACGCTTTGCGGCTTTCACCAGACCTAAATTTCCTTCATTTATAAGGTCGGTAAGACGAAGCCCTCTATTCTGGTATTGTTTTGCTGCGGATACTACGAACCTAAGATTGGCACTTACCAATTTATCTAGCGCCTTTTGATCTCCCTCCCGAATTCTTCTAGCCAGTTCAACCTCCTCATCTGCAGTGATCAAATCGATCTTACTGATTTCTTGAAAATATTTTTCTAATGATTTGGCATCTCTGTTAGTTATTTGTTTGGTGATCTTTAATTGTCGCATAGAATACTTTTGGATTAGAGTATAACATAGCAAAATTTAGTTAAAATGCAAGAATTTAGACCATTTTATGATTTTTTTGACTATTTTAAAGGGTTTTTTGTTCATTTTTGAGTAAAAATGTGTGTTTTTGAACAAAACCAGTTTAGCGACGGTGAGGGCTATTGAGTAATGAGGTCATTACGGTATCCAAAAAAAACGAGCATGATTATACCTGCCTTGCCATATCTACCCCCTTAATATTCGATTTATTTAATTGTTGTTCGAAATATGATTTTTTGAGCGGCAAATGGCTTAAATGTAGTGTCTGAGTTTTATTTTTGGGCAAACTACCGATCAGACCATGAATATTCGCATTCGTATTTTCTTCGTTTTATATAGTATTGCCCATTTTATTACAGCCCAATCTACTGATTTATCGTATTTAGAAAACCTAAACATTCGCAATGTCGGTCCCGCAAATATGAGTGGACGGATTACTGCGATCGATGTGGTTACCGAGAATCCGAACGTCATGTTCGTAGGTGCTGCCTCGGGTGGGGTTTGGAAGTCGGAAAATGGGGGGTCTGCTTGGAAACCAGTGTTCGATGACCAGCCAACCCAAAATATTGGGGCGCTTGCTATACAGCAAAGCAACCCTAACGTAGTTTGGGCAGGAACTGGAGAAGGCAATCCTCGAAATTCCATGAATTTGGGGATGGGTATATTTAAGAGTACCGATGGCGGACAGACTTGGAAGCATTTGGGCTTGGAAGCCACCAAAACCATACATAGGATCAGCATCGATCCTACCGACCCGAATATCGTTTATGTCGGTGCCATGGGTGACCCTTTCACTGCCAATGAACATAGGGGCTTATATAAAACCATCGATGGAGGCCTGCATTGGGAAAAAATCTTGTATTCGAATAATACATCGGGAATTGCTGACTTGGTCATGCATCCATCAAATCCGAAAAAATTATATGCCGCCTTATACGATCATAAACGCACTCCTTATTACTTTACTTCGGGCGGTACAGGGTCGGGATTTTTTGTTTCGAACGATGCAGGTGAATCCTGGAAAAGGCTAGGGGTTAAAAATGGCTTGCCATCTGGTGATTTGGGCAGAATCGGTTTTGCCATCGCACCTTCTGAACCCGAACGTATCTATGCCAAAATTGAGGCTACCAAGAATGCTATCTATCGGAGCGACGATGGTGGCGCCCAATGGAAAATGATCAACGATAACCCTAAGTTTGCAAATAATAGGCCATTCTATTTTCAAGACCTTGCCGTAGATACCGAAGATGCCGATAGGGTCTACAATATTTATCAGCCCCTATCGGTAAGTTATGATGGCGGGACAACTTTCGATACGATCCCGATGATACCTGCCGATGAGACCAAGGGGATCCATGCCGATTTTCATGCGCTTTGGGTAAATCCAACAGATGCAAAGCATTTTATCATTGGCGGTGATGGTGGTTTGGGAATTACGAGAGATCATGGTAAAAGCTGGTATTTTCCGGAGACGATTCCCGTAGCCCAATTTTATCACGTTGGTGTCGACAATGACATGCCTTATAATGTCTATGGGGGCATGCAGGATAATGGGAACTGGTCGGGCCCTGCCTATACTTGGAAAAGAGGGGGGATCCGCACCTTGTACTGGCAGTATTTGGTGGGAGGTGATGGCTTCGATATTTCTCCTGATTTGGATAATTCCAGATTCGGTTTTGGCTCATCCCAAAATGGCGATTTATATAGATATGATAAGTTGACGGGCTATTATGTAAGCGTGAAACCACCAGCACCAGCGGTAGATGTTTCGTTGCGATTTAACTGGAATGCGGCATTTGCACGCCATCCAACCAACCATGATGTTGTTTATTACGGGTCGCAGTTTGTACATGTGACCCATGACAAGGGAGCGTCTTGGAAGGTAATTTCGCCCGATTTGACAACCAACAATCCCATGCACCAAAAAGCTGATTATGGCGGTTTGACCTTGGATGTTTCGGGTGCGGAACGTTATAATTCTATATTGACCATAGCTCCCAGTTCCATCGATACTGATATAATTTGGGTGGGTACCGATGATGGTCAAGTGCAATTGACAACAGACGGTGGAGTTCATTGGAAAAATATAACCGATAGTGTTGCCGGAATGCCCATAGAAGGTTGGGTTGCCCAAATAGAAGCCTCTCGCCATGATGTTAAATCGGCTTGGATGGTCGTAAATAATTACCGGAAGGGTGATTATGGTACCTATGTTTTTAAGACTGATGATTTGGGAAAAACATGGAATCGTGTTGCCGAACAATCTATGGTAAAAGGATATGCTTTGAGTATTATCCAGGATCCGGTAGAGCCTAATTTGGTGTTTTTAGGTACCGAAAATGGATTGTGGATAAGTATGGATGAAGGTGCCACTTGGGCTCAGTTTAAAAATGGGTTTCCATCAGTATCCACTATGGACTTGAAAATTCAAGAAAGAGAATCTGCATTGATTGTCGGAACCTTTGGCAGGGCGATTTGGGTTTTGGATGATCTTTTGACTTTAAGAGAATTGGCAGCAAACCGATTGAATACAGGTTTAACCGCCTTGCCGATGAACGATGCGGTGCAAGTAAAAGGGTTGTTCATTAATCCGCCAGGGAATATTTGGACAGGCTTTCATACCACCTTCGAAGGAGAAAATAAAGTTTTTCAGAAAACTCAAATTCCATTTTATATTTCGGAAGAGCCTACCGTTGATACAACGGTTACCGCTTCTATTTATGATCATCAAAAAAGATTGGTAAATACGATTACCACAAAAAAGGTGTCTAAAGGATTGAACTACATGATATGGAAATTAGATGAATCGGCATCTTCATTGCCCGGTTCGTGGAAAGATGATTTTTCAAGGGATATTCCTGTGTTGCCAGGCGAATATACTATTGTAATAAAATATGGAACTTTTACCGATACCACCAAAGTAACTGTTATCGAAGACCCTAGATTTGATCTAGAAGCTGCGGTAGACGAAAAACTATATCATTATAGAAAAGAGGCAGATACGTATGTGGAACTTTTGACAAAGCATTTAACCGCTATCGATGCGAAGAAGAAAAAAGTGGAAAGCCTTCTTGGCCGACTGAAAGAAGGGCAGCAACAAGACCGCACCGTGGTTTCAAGACTTGAAGAAATGAAACAGTCTTTAAGTGCCTTACGGGCCAAAGGGCAAATACCAAAACCAGAGCGGCAAGTAGGAGCGTGGCAATCTTTCGAAACATCACCGTATTCAAAAATACGGGAAGCGCTAAACATAGCTGCCGCCCAAACCAACACACCTTCTTATCAACATATGGAAATACTTGAACAGGCGAAATCACTGGTCACCGATTTTTCAATAGAAGTAACCGGTTTTATGGAAAAGGAGTGGACGCAATTGGAGCGAATAGCTGAAAATAAGAACCTAAAATTATAGAACAGATAGCCCTTTTTCTTCATACCGATTAGGGTACTATCGCTTCAGCTTCGATTTCTACCAAATAGCCGGCACCCACCAATTTGGCCTCTACCAAGGTGTTTGCCGGGTTGATGCCCTTAAATCGGTCACCATGTGCTCTTGCCACTGGTTCCCAGTCCTTTAATTCGTTCACGAAAATTCGCGTTCGCACCACATCTGCCAATGTACCGCCAAAAGAGGTGAGTACGCCTTCTATTTTGTCAATGATGAAATGAGCTTGCGCGGCAGGGTCGGTACCTCCGATCATCCGGCTGCCATGGGTGGCGGTAGTACCAGACACATGAATACTGTTCCCGATCTTTACGGCCCTACAATAGCCTGCATACGCTTCCCATTCAGTGCCGCTGAAAATCTGTTCCCTATTTTCTCCGGTTTTTACCGGTGTAAATGCTTTAGGTATGGTTTCTAAATGGTCACTAAGATCTCCCGATGCCGTTAAAAAAGGTGGTTTGCGATATTCATCTCCGCAGCCCCCAGGAATCATCGTAAGTCGACGTTGGGCATTATTGATTGCGTCCATATCGTTTGCGTCTAGTTGAATTTCTAACATTCTACTATTATCCGCGATATGTTCACTTTCTCCTAATCTGGCTCCAACGATAACCGAGGCAACTACCTCATTTTCCAAAATAAACCTACTAGCGATATTCGCAATGGAGGCATCATGTTTATTGGCTATCTTTTTTACCGTTTGTAAAAGATGTTGGTAGGGTTCCCATCCGCCAGCGGCATCAATAAAGCGTTTGTATTTCATCTGCGACCAAGTGGTCAGTTCTTCATAAGTAGGCTCTGCTTTACCTAGCCATTTATCGGTTAGAAAACCACCGGCCAGCGTACCGAACGTCAACAGTTTTACATTGTATTCACGACATACATCGGCCATTGCACCCATTGCTCGTTGATCGATTAAAGAGTGGCATATTTGATTGCTAACAATAGGGATGCCACTTGCCAATGCTATTCGTAAATGGGCTGCATCGAAATTGGTGACACCTAAGTGCTTTATCAATCCTTCGTCCTGCAGTTCTTTCAAATAGAAAAGACCGTCGAGCCAGCTAGCATCCGGGTAGTACCAAGCATGAAACTGTAACAGGTCGATGGTTGGTTGTTGCATTCTATCCAGAGCTGTTTTTATAGCGCCCCGAACATCTTCCCCCGTTATTTTTCCGGGCTTGGGAACCCATTTAGTAAATAATTGAACCTTACCTTTATCCGTAAGACTGTTTTTAAAGGTACCGGCAATAATCTCGCTTGAACCATAGTGGTCGGCCATATCAAAAGAAGTAAGTCCCGCTTCTACATACGGAGCCATAAATTTTGAGGTGGTGATAGGGTCTAAAGTTGTTCCATGTCGTTCCATATCGGCAATTTGCCATAAACCGGTGACCACTCTCGAAATCTGCAATCCTTTTGCTAATTCAATTTTTGTCTGCATCTATTATTCTTCTGGGAGTTCTAAAAATACGTTATGTATGTTGTTGTTCTGCTTTTTCAATCGATACCAGTTATAGGCAAACAGTAAACTGGCCAAGCCCATGACAATAAGCCAAATCGGAGTAGAGTGAAAATACCAAGCTGTTGTTTTTGCAGTTAAATCTTTATAGGTGTGTATGCCTAAAAACGAGGTAAGGGTAAAAATACCAAGCCACCCTATCCATAATTGTACAGATTTGTTTTTTAGCACTGAAATTTGCTGTGCCATGTTGGGGTTGACCTTTGTAATTGCGACCAAGGTGATACACATTAATAGAAAATTGACCATCATAGAAGTAACCATAATATCGATGCCTAAAAAGAAATCACCGGCAAAGTGTGATCCTAAAACCCCTATACTGGCCATAGCGCCTGCCACCATAAGTGCGATATGGGGCGTATGATTTTTTGGATGGATACGCGAAATAACGTTGGGAAAAATACCGTCTTTGGCCCAAGCGAACATCAATCGTGATACCGATAAGAGCATTGCAGGTAAATCGTTGATCAGGGCGATGGCCGCACCCGCTAAAATTGCGATTCCCAAACCAGATGGCAAGATGTAGCTTAAAAGACCCGGGGCCGAAATATCTTTTGTCAGCGCTTCTTCCGCAACAAAACTCCATGGTACCATATGGTACACTGCCGAAGCGAATAAAAAGTAGAAGAAGCCAACGCCGAATATGGCCAATAATATGGCTTTAGGGAGTGTTTTTGTTGGATTTTTAGCCTCACCCCCTGCTTGGGCAATCGAGTCGAACCCAATAAAACTTGAAAATAGCAAGGCGGCTGCCGAAAGAAATATACGCCAGTCGAATGCGATAGTTTCAACTGGTTCAAAGGTCCGTCCTGTTTTTTCCTGTAGGTTCATTAAAAAATCGGAGGAATCATAGAGAAAGCCTGCAACGATGACAATGCCGCCCAGTGCGAACATTAAAAACATCATGGGCAATAAAATACGCTCATAGCTTTTGACCCCTTTTATATTGATGGCGACAAACGACCATAGTAATAATAATGCAATAGATACCCGAACCCATCCTACTTCAAGGTTTTCGGAAATGTTTTCCCAACCTAGGCTAAGCGTTACATCGCGAATAAACGGAACGGTCACATAGGCGATGACACCGATTACAATAGACAAACCGAACCATTGCGAGAAACTCGCCACAAAGCCCAAGTAGGGATTTAGGCCACGGCTCGCATAGATGTAACTACCGCCGGCACGCGGCATTGCAGATGCTAAAATACCATATGCCAAAGCAGCAAAAATGGAAGGTATGGCAGCAAAGGCAAAGGCCGGAAGCACATAGGGTCCGATACCGGGCACATTACGTTGTATCATAAATGGTACTACGTTAATAGAAGCACCTAGCATAGAGCAAACACCTGTAGCGGTCAGGGCTAAAAGGCCCATTTGCCGGGTTAGATATTTAGAGGATGTTTTGACCATTTTAAATGGATTGTAATATGTTGCGCTATTCTTGACCTAGAAAAGATTGTACCCCGGTCATTTCCCAACGACCTAAGGTAATTGGAATACTTCCCACTGAATTTAGCTCATCGAAAAAAGCACGCATCTCGAATACTTCGTTTTTAGACTCTTTCATTCTCGCATATTCTGCCATGGTATTTTCGAGAAGGTATTTGCCCGTGATGTAACTAGTGCCGTAACCTGGTTGACGTAGGTATAGATGCTGCTCGAACAATAGCAAATCTTTTTCTGTTTTCATCCAACCTCTTGGTGTATAATCGGAATGTATGGTGCCTGCCTCTTCGGAAGTCATTTCGTTCGCGTGTGCATACAAAGATCCCAAACCTCTTGCTGCACGCTGGGCAATCATAATATAAACGATTTCCCTCGAGCGCGGTTGATCATCATAAAGTCCGGCATCCATAAACATTTCTTCAACGGCGGTCGCTGTACCCTCATTTCTAGAGTCGAAAATATTGTATAATAAGGCTTCCTTTCTAATCGTTCTTGGATTTGGCTCCTTGTCCATCCGCGCCAGTTCAAACCAATGATAAAAATGTGAATAGAGGGGTCGTTGCTCATAGTGGGCTGTTATCCAGAAAAAGTTTCTTTTGTCTTTGGGAACAAAGGCTCCTAAATGCTTGTTGAGGGCGGGTTCAAAATAATCTTTTACCGTAACCATTTCGTTTTTGTCCAGAAAAGTAAGAAGGCTTGAAGCCGATGCTTTAGCTCGGCTAGTATATTCTTCAGGAGTACTGGCATCGGTTAAAGGGGGTAATTTTCTATTGCGATGCTCTTCCAGCTTTAAGGCCGTCCATGCCCTTGTAAGTTCTCTTTTCAACAACATAACTTCATCTTCCCACGTCAAGGGAACTAAGTGCACATTTTGTAGGTACCATGAATAATTTTCTTTTCCAATTCCAGACGGCCCTGTTTTGGAAGTTGCTTCGGTTTTGAGCCAATCGACCAAATTGTCCGTGGCCAAAATAGCTTCGTCAATAGCAGCTACCATTTTTTTGTTTTTCGGGATCCCCGGAAGATTTTTTATGTCCTCAAGGTCATTGCTTTGGGTTTCGATATCTCGTATGCCTGCAATCCAAAGGTCTTTGGCGTTGCCGGTAAGATTAACTTTGGCCTGGGCATTTATTGCCGGGATACGCTTTAATGCTGTGAGTAATTTATCTTGGGCGTCTTTGTTTAAGGGAAATGAATATGTCCATAAATCTATAATAGCATGGTGCGCCGGACCCTCGTGGGCTGGCACATCACTTTGATCGGTCCATATGGTTTTGTAGAAAGCGGGATCCCTAACCCAAGGTTTCAATATCCTTTGGTTAAAATCATAACCGTTCATTTCTGCATGTACGATATGCCAATCGACTTTATCGGGAATGGACCAAGCGGTAGTGTCAATCTCATGCAGTTGTTGAACCAATGATTTAAACCTAGGAGCTCTCTGTTCAAATGCTGAGGAGGTGTAATCAGGAACACCATTGGATAAAGGTGGGTTTTCAAAAGATCTCCAATCTCTAAAAAGTGTTACTAGCGCTTCATGTGTATCGTTATTTTGAGATATCCCTACCGAAGGAATTCCGGTAATGATGAAAATAAGTAGGTAAAAGAACGATTTGGAAAAGGTCGGGTTGGTCATTTAGATTGCGTTAATTGGTAAAGGAATGCAAAATAAGAATAGTGAATCAATGAACCACACATTTCTAGCAATTGTTATTTTAAATAGAAAAAACATGTATTTTAATTAGCGTTTATGCTGTAAAGCATAAAAAAATGCCCCAAATTCTTATTGAGTCAATTTATTAATTGCGAATTGTTTTACTTGCACTTTCATTTTGGAGTAACCTATGTAAAGAGGGTGTCGATAAATGAATTTATTCACTGGGGTAGCACGGTCAACGGTTTGATCTTAAAGGTGCCCTCTATTAGTCAATTGTATTATTATCATGAACAAAAAATTTCATTTTCTAGACGATGGCGGTGAAATGGGGAAATTAATGCGAGAGAAAGATTGGTCGCTAACCCCTTTAGGTCCTCCAGAAGGTTGGCCGCAAAGTCTTCGTACGACGTTGAATATTTTGTTGAACTGTCCTTTTCCCATGTTTCTTTTTTGGGGAAAGAATTTGAAAGGGTTTTACAATGATGCGTATAGGCCAAGTTTAGGTACCGACGGCAAGCATCCATTTATTTTAGGTTTGAACGGTAAGGATTCTTGGGCAGAGATTTGGGATGATATCTATCCGCTACTTACGGCAGTTACCGAAAAGGGTGAAGCCATACGAAGAGAAAATCAGTTAATTCCGTTTTACCGAAATGGTCGTATTGAAGATATATATTGGACATTTAGTTATAGCCCAGTAAAAGACGAATCAGGTAATGTGGCCGGCGTGCTAACGGTGTGTACCGATACTACCGAAGCGGTAAAAGCAGAAAAAAGGCTTCGTGAAAGTGAACGTCGCTTTCGTGAACTGGCCGATTTATCGCCTGTTTGGATTTGGATTACCGATAAAGATGTAAACATTGAATATGTCAATCGTGCCCTGCTTGATTATGTTGGGGTGGCGAACAGTGATGATTTTACGGGACAGGTATGGGAAGAAATGGTTCACCCCGACGATATAGAACTGGTCTATGCAGGATTTAAAAAAGCCGTAGAGGAAGAAACTAAATTTGCACTAGAGTATAGAGTAAAAAATGCCGCCACCAACAAGTATGAATGGTTCAAGGTGCTAGGCGTTCCTAAACTAGAGGAAGGTAGCATGGTAGGATTCATAGGTACAGGGATGAATATTGACCGACAAAAATCTTTCGCAGAGCATTTAACGAATGAAGTAAATCACCGCACTAGAGAACTTGCCGATATCAATATGAAGCTTGAATCGATTAATAAGGAGCTTCAGTCTTTCGCATATATTTCCAGTCATGATCTTCAAGAACCCCTTAGGAAAATTCAAATGTTCTCAGAAGTGTTGATGGACAATGAATTCGATAACCTTACGGATTCTGGCAAGGCGAAATTCAAAAAAATACAATCGGCGGCCAATAGAATGCAATCGTTGATCAGTGATTTGTTATCATACTCAAGAACCGATACCGAGGAAAGGAATTTTGAAACTATCGATTTAAAGGAGCTAGTCGCGGATGTTAAAAATGATTTGAGTGAAGAGTTAAAAAATAAGAATGGTAAAATTACACTTCCTACCTCGATTGAATTGGAGGTGGTGCATTTTCAATTCCGCCAATTGATGAATAATCTATTGTCAAACTCCATAAAGTATGCTAAAAGTGACGTACCCCCGGTAATCATTGTTGATGCCGAAGTTATCACCAATGCCAAAACGATTGATACGAATTTAGTACATGGAAAGGAGTACGTACAAATCACGATTACGGACAATGGAATTGGATTTGAGGAACAATTTGCGGAAAAAATATTTGAAGTGTTTCAACGATTACACTCAAAACAGGAATATATAGGTACCGGAATAGGTTTGGCCATTGTTAAAAAAATAGTACAGAATCATAATGGTACCATCAGTGCATCCAGTGAATCTGATCAAGGGGCGGTGTTTACATTGTTGATTCCGAAAAAACAATAGTCCCGCACTATGGGGATTCCCTTAATCTCATTGCAATCAAACTTTTTCATATAATACCAATGCGTTTGCGTTTGCGATCGTTCAGTTTTATATCATATCTGCTTGATATGCAGTTCAAATAATAATTTTTTTGGGTTAATCGATATGTCGTTAAGGGTATTAAATACTTTTCTGTCACTCTAATTTTGGCTTATGGATATGACAATAACAAAATCGGCAGGTATGGGCGCGGTTCTAGAGGACGGCGTTGTAACCTTTAGGGTGTGGGCTCCACATGCTAAGAAAGTTTTCGTTGGTGGAAGCTTTAATAATTGGGCAAAAAATAATATTTCTCTTGAATTGGAGGAAAACGGATATTGGTCTTGCGCAACAGATGTGGCTTCGGAAGGTGATGAATATAAATATTTCATTGAATATAACGGTGAATTGTTAGAAAGAAATGACCCTTATGCTTTTGAGGTGACCAATAGTAATGGGAATTCGGTAATTAGGAAATTAAATTTTAAATGGGACGATGCTGATTTCAAGATGCCAAGCTGGAATAAATTGGTTATTTATGAACTGCATGTAGGTACGTTC
>Ga0114916_1000928_pt1 | contig 17745 bp, 14 predicted proteins | sample MalvirAntarct_66_FD_83501 | JGI IMG/M metagenome (GOLD analysis project Ga0114916, IMG submission 83501) | Marine viral communities from the Global Malaspina Expedition - Malaspina viral metaG Antarct_66 | ecosystem: Environmental > Aquatic > Marine > Oceanic | place: West Anvers Island... | reverse complement strand
GCCCACCTGAGAGCATAAAAGTATCGAATCCCCTTCGAACTTTTCCCGGCGCGGTGGCAGAGTGGTTATGCAGCGGACTGCAACTCCGTGTACGCCGGTTCGATTCCGACCCGCGCCTCCATTATTTTCCTTGGTTACTTACAACACCCAAGCACACCTTCATTTGCTTGCGTCCGTCGACGCTTGATTCGATCCTGAGCTGTTTTCCTGTGACGTTCAACACTTGGTCTGTCGCATTGCATCTGTAATGTAGTCTTGGGCAGTCAAGAGTGACACTAAGAGTTCCAACAGTAGGGCAACGTGGCTATCTCCAACCTTATTCGAAGCCACTAAAAAATAAGAAAATTTTTTACTATTTAACTTCATCTCTGTTTTTGAACCATTCTGCAGTCTGCTATTGTCTCTTTAAGCTATTGCGCTCGAGGGATACGTTGAACAATAAAACGGAACAAGCGTCACCTAACTTCGGTTTTCTCGCCGAACACGATCCGCTGTTTGCAGATCTGGCCGGCGCTGCCGAACAAGTATTCTCCAGCGATCCAAATTCCACGCTGATCAAGCTTCGCCAACTAGGTGAGGCTCTAGCCCAGCATCTTGCCGCTTCGTCCGGCATTGAATTCGATGAGCAAACCAGTCAGTCCGACTTGCTTTACCGACTGAATCGTGAGCTTAGGCTTGAGCCCCAGGTAAAAGAGCTTTTTCATACGCTGCGAATTGAGGGGAACAAAGCCACTCACCAATTCCGCACACGCCATAAAGAAGCAATGGATGGCCTCAAGCTGGCGCGAGAATTGGCCATCTGGTTCCACCGATCTTTCGGTAAGGCAGGCGCAAGCTTTAAGCCTGGCCCCTTTATTCCGCCTCCTGACCCGAGTGCTGTGTTGCGGCAACTCCATGGGGATATCGAAAAGCTCCGCCACGAGCTTCAGCAGGCAAATATGGAGCTGGACAGCAGCCAGCAACTGAGCCATCTGATCGAAAAGGAAAAAGCAGAATACGAAGCACTGGCTCTGGAAATGGACAAAGAGTCCCGCGCGTTGACCGAACAGGCTCAGGCCCATGAGCAAATCCTCGAACAGCAGCAACAAGACTACGAGAAGAAAATAAAAGCACTCCAAGACCAGCTGAGCCAGCAGGGCGAAGACTCAGTCAAAGAACAGCGCCAAGAGGTGGCCAAGCAAACCAAGGCGGCGAGCGACACCCTGGCTTTAAATGAAGAACTCACCCGCATTCTTATCGACCAGCAACTCGTTGAGGCAGGCTGGGAGGCGGACAGCCAGGAACTCACCTATCAGAAGGGTGCAAGGCCAGAGAAAGGCACCTACCGCGCTATCGCGGAATGGCCCACCAATCAAAACGGTGAGAAAGGCCGCGCCGATTACCTGCTTTTCGCCGGGCTAACGCCCATCGCTGTGGTTGAAGCCAAGAAAGAAAACACCAACGTCGCAGGCAAAATCAGACAGGCCGAGCGTTACAGCAAAGGCTTGAAGGTAGAACAGCCGATTACTGGTGCGTGGGAAATAAATGGCAGGACCATTGCCTGGCCTGCGGATGAGGAAGGTCACTACATGGTGCCGTTCGTTTACTCCTGCAATGGCCGCCCCTATATCCCACAGCTTGCTGAGCAATCAGGTACCTGGTTTCGCGATGTTCGGGCGGGCAGTAACACCCGTCGAGCTTTACCGAGCTTCCATACCCCCGGTGGCCTGCTGGACCTTCTGGAACGGGATAAGGAAAACGCCGAAAAACTGCTTCAAGACGAGCCTTTCGGTTACCTCAAACTCAGGGATTACCAGCAGAGCGCGATCAAAGCGACGGAAAATGCGTTGGCGCAGCGTATCCGCTCGGCCTTGTTAGCGATGGCCACCGGCACCGGTAAGACTCGCACCATCATCGGGTTGATGTACCGGTTCCTGAAGACCGAACGGTTCCGGCGGATTCTGTTCCTGGTAGATCGAACGGCGCTGGGCCAGCAAGCCATTGATGCGTTCAATGAAGCGCCGCTGGAGCAAAGCCATACCCTGAGCAAGATTTACAATGTGGCCGAGCTCGGGGACATGGCGGCGGAAGCCGAAACACGGGTACAGGTCGCCACGGTTCAGGCAATGGTGAAGCGCATTTTCATGAGCGACGAGCCACCGCCCATTGATCAGTTCGACTGTATCATTATCGACGAAGCTCACCGGGGCTACAGCCTCGATCAGGAAATGACCGAGGGCGAACTGGCCACTCGCGACACCAGCCAATATATCTCCAGCTATCGGCGCGTCCTGGACTATTTTGATGCCGTGAAGATTGGTTTGACGGCGACACCTGCCAAGCACACCAGCGAAATTTTCGGCAAACCCGTTTACACCTATTCCTACCGGGAGGCGGTGGCGGACGACTGGCTGATAGACCACGAACCGCCTATTCGTTACGAAACCCTGCTCACCCAGAATGGCATCCAGTTTGAAAAGGGTAAGCCCGTCGAAGTCATCAACACGAAAACCGGCGAGGTGGATACTACCGAGCTGGAAGACGAGCTGAACTTCGAGGTGGACACCTTCAACCGCCGAGTCATCAACGAAAACTTCAACCGCGTGATCTGTGAACAGCTGGTTCATGAACTGGACCCATTCGGCGACGAGAAGACTATGGTCTTCTGCGCGACGGATCTGCACGCCGATATGGTGAAGCGGTTATTAGATGATGCGTTCAAGGAACTCTACAACGGCGAGTATAACGAAGCGGCCGTGGCCAAAATTACCGGCCAAAGCGATAGAGTGGGGCAGCTCATCCGGCGCTACAAAAATGAGCGTTACCCAAGCATTGCCATTACCGTAGACTTACTGACCACCGGCATCGACGTTCCTCCAATCTGCAACCTGGTCTTCATGCGCCGGGTACGCTCCCGGATTCTTTACGAGCAAATGATTGGCCGCGCGACACGCCGTTGCGATGAGATTGGCAAGACCGTTTTTCGCATCTATGATCCCGTGGACATTTATGCCGCGCTGCAGGATGTGAATACGATGAAGCCCTTGGTGCGGGACCCAAACATCACCCTGGAGCAACTGGTTGATGAACTAACAGACGAGAACCAGCTTGAAACCGCCCTCAATAGTCCCGGTGAGCAAGAAGGTGAAACCCAGGCTGACGCAGTGCTCAGCCAGCTCAGCCAAAAGCTGATGCGTGTCTTACGCAAGGCGGACAATAAAGCCGAAACAAAGCCGGAGCTTAAGCAGAAACTCGATGAGCTGCATCAGACCTGGGGCGTGGAGCCAAAGACCTTGCACCAGCACCTTCGTAAACTGGGTCCTCGCCAGGCATCTGAGTTTATTCGCGAGCACGGAGACCTGATGGATCAGCTAGCCGAAGTGAAATCACTGGCAGGTAGTGAGTACATGCCCCTGATCTCCGAACACGAAGACGAAATCCGGGAGCGCACCCAAAGCTATGGGCCTCATGATAAGCCAGAGGACTATTTGGACAGCTTCAACCAATTCGTCCGCGAACAGATGAACCAGTCCGTGGCACTGTCTGTGGTGGTTAATAAACCCCGCGACCTCACACGCGCGCAGTTACGGGAAGTGAAGCTGCTGCTGGACAACAACGGCTATTCCGAGGCCAAGCTGCAAAGCGCCGTGCGCAATCAGACCAATAAAGATATTGCAGCCAGTATTGTCGGGCATATCCGGCGCGCAGCATTGGGCGAACCTTTGAAGCCGTTTGAGCAACGTGTGGCAGAAGCCATGGACCGAATTCATACCCAACACAACTGGACTCCCGCTCAGCGAAAATGGCTGGATCGCCTGGCCAAGCAGCTAACACACGAAGTGATTATCGACCGTGAAGCTGTCAACCAGTTACCGGCCTTTCAGGGCGGCGCTAAGCAATTGGACAAAGTGCTAGGCGAACAGTTGGATACGGTGCTAGAAGAACTGGGCGACGCAATGTGGCCTCGCGAAAGCGCCTAAAAAGATACCTGAGATAAGCGAATTTTCAGCCTTGCCCCTACAGGAAAACGCATGACCAATAACGACATCGTCCAAAAACTCTGGAACCTCTGTGACGTCCTGCGGGACGACGGCATCAACTACTCGGACTACGTCACCGAACTGGTGTTGCTGCTGTTCATCAAGATGGTCCACGAGAACACCGAGGCCGGTACCCTCGAAAAACACCCATTGCCCGAGGGCTGCCGCTGGACAGATCTGAACACCAAGTCCGGCATTAACCTGCTGAATGACTACAAGCGCATTTTGCTGAGCCTCTCCACTGGCAAGGACGGCGACGGCAACACTGTGCATGACGACCCGCTGATCAGCGCCGTCTACGCCGACGCTCAGACCCGTCTGCGAGAGCCCCGTCATCTGGAACAGATGATCAAGGCGTTGGACCAGATCGACTGGTTCAATGCGCAGCAGGACGGATTGGGCGACCTTTACGAGGGCCTGCTTGAGAAGAACGCCAATGAGACAAAGTCCGGTGCCGGTCAGTATTTCACTCCTCGCGCACTGATCAACACCATGGTTGCCTGCCTCAAACCAGAGCAGGGCGAGATCATTCAGGACCCTTCTGCTGGAACAGCGGGCTTTCTGATTGCCGCTGATCAGTACATCAAAGCACAGACCGATGATCTGTTTGATCTAAATGCGCAGCAACAGAGGTTTCAGCGGAACAAAGCCTTTGTCGGCGTTGAGCTGGTACCCGGCACTCGCCGCCTGGCGCTGATGAATTGCCTGTTGCACGGCATGGAAGGGGACAAGGAAGGTGTGGTTCACCTGGGGAACGCTCTGGGACAGACCGGTGCTAGTTTGCCCAGGGCCGACGTGATCCTGGCTAACCCGCCATTTGGTACCTCTAAGGGCGGTGACGCCAGCATTACCAGGGACGACCTGACCTACAAAACCAGCAACAAACAGTTGGCCTTCTTGCAGCACATTTACCGTAACCTCAGGCCCGGTGGTCGGGCAGCCGTGGTGCTGCCGGACAATGTGTTGTTCGAAGCCGGCGTAGGCACCGATGTGCGCCGGGACCTGATGCACAAGTGCAACCTGCACACCATCCTGCGCCTGCCTACCGGTATCTTTTATGCCCAAGGCGTGAAGACCAACGTGCTGTTTTTCACTAAGGGTAGTCCGAGCAACAAGCAGCAGGAAGAAAACTGCACGGAAAACGTCTGGGTCTATGACCTACGCACCAACATGCCCAGCTTTGGCAAGCGCACGCCCTTTGGCGCTCAGCATCTGAAACCCTTTGAAACCGTCTACGGCGACAACCCCAACGGCCAGAGCCCCCGGAAAGAAGGCGAGTGGAGCTTCCATTCCGAGGACATCGAACTGCCGGAAGAAACCAAAGCCACCAACGAAAACCAGGGAGTGGACGAGCGAATGGTGCACAGTCGCTGGCGCTGTTTTTCACGGGAATGGATTGCCGAGAACAAAGGCGACTCGCTGGATATTTCCTGGTTGAAAGACAGTGACAGCGTGGACGCGGCCAATTTGCCGGAGCCGAGGGTGTTGGCCGGTGAGGCCATGGGAGAGTTGGTGCAGGCACTGGGGGCGCTGGATGCACTAATTCGGGAGTTGGGCGCTGAGGAAGAGGCTGATGCTCAGCAGGTATTGCTTTCAGCTTTCTTGTATGGGGATGGTAAATGACTCCAAAACAGCTCCCTCCACAATGGGAAACTTCGCCGCTAAGTGAAATCGTTGAAATTATTCGAGGCATTACTTATAAAAAGGCCCAATCCGCTACCTCGCCAGAAGAGGGGCTATTACCTGTCCTGAGAGCGAATAATATTCAGAATGGAAAAATCGTTATTTCAGAACTGGTTTACGTTCCAAAAGACCTAATCAAAACCCATCAGAAGTTGAAGGCTGGTGACATAGTTGTAGCTATGTCTAGTGGAAGCAAATCTGTAGTCGGGAAAACGGCCAAAGTTGAGAGCGATTTTGATGGAAGTTTTGGAGCTTTCTGCGGCGTCCTTCGGACAGCTCCAGAATGCAGCGCAAATTATGTTTCCTGGTTCACGCACTCGCTAAATTACCGCAACCGAATCTCGTCGCTCTCTGCAGGCGCCAATATTAATAATCTTAAACCATCTCATTTTGATGAAATTGCCGTACCGATAGCTCCCCTCGCCGAACAAGAAGTCATCGCCGACAAACTCGACACCCTGCTGTCTCAGGCAGAAAACACCAAATCCCGCCTCGAACGTATCCCGCAAATCCTAAAGCGCTTCCGCCAATCCGTATTGGCTGCGGCGGTGAGTGGGCGGTTAACAGAGGATTTTAGTCCAGACGACAAAGACTATTATCAGACCATTAAAATTGAAATTGCCGCTGACAAGAAGCTCGCAAAGATTCTCCCTCCGTCCAAAGATGAAATGGATCTAGCTAGAGAATTGTTTGAGCACCCGGACTGGGCGCGCTGGGAGCTTTATGCGCTTGAACAGCTTGTTGAGAGTGCCAGAGGAATCCCTTACGGAATTGTTCAAACCGGGAACGCTCAAGCAGAAGGCATATCCACAATTCGATGCGGTGACGTGAAACCTCTGCATGTACAAACCGGTTCTCTAAAGAAGGTACTTCCCTCGATTGAGGAGAAGTATGCCAGAACGCGCCTTAAAGGCGGCGAAGTGATTCTTGCTATTCGGGGCACTGTAGGAAATGCAGCGGCTATTACGGAAAAGCTAGCTTCTCAAACAATCAATATCAGCCGGGAAGTTGCAATGGTCCCAGTTAGGGAAAGCATCTCCCCTGAGTATGTCGCGTTGCTGCTTCAATCTCCCGGCGGCTACAGAGCACTGGCAGAAAAAACCAAAGGCGTCGCTCAGAGAGGAATTAATCTGGCCGACGTAAAAAGGCTGGTTACACCACTACCAACAAAAAGCGAGCAAGCCGAAATCGTTCGCCGAGTAGACCAACTCTTTGCCCGTGCTGACTGGATCGAACAGCAGGTCGATAAAGCCCTAGCTCGCGTCAGCAACCTCTCACAGTCCATTCTGGCCAAAGCCTTCCGAGGCGAACTCACCGAGCAGTGGCGCAAGAAAAATATAGAGCTAATCAGCGGTGAGAAGAGCGCGGAGGGGTTGCTGGAACGAATCAAAGCCGAAAGGGCTCGAAGCGCGAGTCTGAAAGGGAAAAGGTAGCGCAGAGCATGTTGGTAATGCCTCTATAGAGAAGCCTGGTGCTGTGTAGGACAAAGAGGGGAGCGTCTGCCGGCCGCTTTCAATGAGAGGCCTTCTGGAACTTTTATAAGGTGGGAGAAATATATGCGCCTTTTGTCACTCACGTTGAATGGTAAGTACAAAGGCTTAAAGGACCAGAGCTTTGATTTCAGGCAGACAACGGGCAATGTCTTCGCTGTGATTGGTTTAAATGGCTCCGGCAAGTCTCAACTTTTCGAGTTGATAAGCGAGACGTTGGCCTATTTTGAGCGTTGGTGCCGCGAGGATTTCACAACCAAAAAAGGACTGGGCTTTGATGTCACGGTTCAATATGAGTGGGATTTCCGATATGAGCCGTTTGTGCGCGCACGCCCCAATGAAATCCCCGATGACGCTCAAGCAGTAAAATTATCCGTTTCTTTAGGGCGTTCAGGAGATGTTAGTGCTTCTTGGTTCCGAGACAATGACTGGGAAGAGCTTAGGGATGCGTCCACGATTCCCATTCCCAACGTTGTCGGCTATGCATCGGGGTTGAATGAAAATCTTCAGCGCAGTTTTATGAAAAATGCTGTTCAACAGTTTGAAGTACGTAGGATTAGCGCAAGACGACAAAAAGAGTTAACTGGTGATGTTGATGAATATGACCAGTCTGATATTAATCAACGCTACGTGGAGAAGTATCCCCATCTATTCAAGGCCCAGACAGGTAAAGCGTTTGAGCAGGGAGGTTTCCTCGACATAAATGAGGTTAATTCTCGCGCAAGTCATTTCGTCTATTTGGACTACGACAACGTTACTTTGTTGCTCCTCAGTCTTTCGGTTTTGCCGCCAGAAGCTGTAGGTGAGCTATTCCAAGAACTGGCTTTTAAGTACCCCTCTAAAGCTGTTCTGAGTTACGACTTTCGGTCCGGCGTGGTCTACGAGGATGCAATTAAGGATGTCCAGTTGTTAACTCGCATAGCGGGAGTTGACAATTTCTCGCCTGTCGGGCAAAGAAGCACCGATGCTCAATATGAGAGCTACGAGTTGGACTATTTATCGGGAAAAATAACGCTGGATCTTCGCGATAGTGATGTTTTAGAGGGATTGCGAGAATCGAACTATGGCAATCCTTACACGCTGTTTGGGCGGTTGTTCAAGGTGCAGCAGCTCGGCGTGAAAAACTGGCCATACCCGGTTCGCCAGGTTTTGAAGAATGATGACTTTCTGGGGACAGTAAAGAAGCCCTTAAAGACCCCGCTGCCGCTGCATGTGAGCACGCTGCTTCTCGCTGACAAAACTGGAAGGGAGGTCAGCTTTGACGACTTGTCAGATGGTGAGGCCCAAATGATGCAGGTGCTTGCTGCAACCAAAGTGTTCAGTGCGTCGCAGGCACTGTTGCTTTTTGACGAACCAGAAACGCATTTGAACCCGTCATGGAGGACGTATTTCCATCACCACCTCTCAAAGGCTGTCTTCGAAACCAGAGATTCCCAAACGATTTCTCAGCTTTTCATTTCAACCCACTCTCCGTTCATGGTTTCCTCTTTAAAACAAGAAAATGTGTTTTTATTTGAGCGGAAAGAAAACAATGTAATTTCGATGGAGCCTGCTTCCAGCCAGACCTACGGGGCATCTTTTGATCTACTTATTAAAGATTTTTATGGTCTGCGCTCATTGATCTCGCAGTCAGTCATAGAAGAAGTTAAGAAGCGATTGCCCAAGAACCTCGATGACGGAGAAGGTGCTGTAGAGGCGCGTCGTTGGATAGAGACAAACTTGGGTGAGTCGATGGAAAAGGCCTACCTACTAAGAAAGCTGCAGAACTAAATGTTATTTCCCCTCAATAGAAATACGCCCCGCTGTGTGGTCTTTGAATTCCTTAATTCGGAACTACTGTATTTTCTGCGCGCGAGCATTACCAGTGTAAGTTTTTCGAAAGACCTGTTCAGTTCAAACGAAGACGGTAACGAACGCGTTCCGAGTGTATGTTGGAGTAATATCCCAACGCAAGAAAAGTTTCGCGCAATTTGGAACAACCTGCCGCAAAAGACAAAAGAGCGCCAGAGAGTCTATGACATCATCGATAGCTCTCAGGACATTGACGCCTTTTTCGACGATACAGCCAAAGAGTTGCCTCACGTGACTCCACCTCAGTTATCCGAGGCATTGAAAGATTTAACAATTCATTTGTTTACACGCACAAAGGAACTGACAGGGACGAAAACTCAAACGAACAGCTCGATAGGTGAGCATTTTCAGCAGTTCATACAAGCAAATAACAACAGTGAGCTCTGTCCTTTATGTGGAACAACCCGGCTATCTCAGAATAGAGCCGATGTGGATCCGGAAGATCAATGGCGCGCCGACTATGATCATCTTCTATGTAAAGACCGTTATCCAATCTATGGAGCCCATCCTGGCAATTTTTTTCCCACATGCCATATCTGTAATTCAAAGGCGAAGGGTGCTAAAGATTTACTCCGGAAAAAAGACGGGAAAAGGCGAAGGGCGTTCTATCCGCTGCCTCCTTCCCAGGATTTTTGCTACCAGCATGTCTCGATTAAGGTGAGACCAAAGCGAGCGGTAGGCTTGGTCACGGGAGAGTGGGAAGAGCCTCTGTCTGAAACTGTGGTTTCTTTTGCTGCGGCGCCCCGAAAAATAAAAGAAAAGATAGAAGTTTGGGATGAGGTGTATCAAGTTGTATCTCGCGTGGAACACCATATATCTACCTATCTTTGTGAGCATATCGCCTCAGATTTTATGGCGAATGATTATGCTGACTTTTGTGCCCAGCTAACTCGTTTTTCAGCTGCTCCGCCAGCGGATTGGCGCTCAATGGAGTGGCGCTTTTGGTGGTATCGGGTATACCAGCATCTAAGTCGGCAGAGCGAGTCGTTCCTTCAGGACCTTTGGTCATTGATCGACTGGAAGCAAAAGCAGGTGAGTGACCATGAGATGACTTCAACCTTTGATTTTTAGGCCAGCCTAAAGGTTCATTGGATCAAATACCGGCGGCAGGTCAAGGGTCGGGTGAAGGCGGCACTCGATTTGCGTTCGGGGATCTGAGAAGAAAACGTCGACAGAATTATTTTCACCAGCAAGGGGAAACGGAGAAAACGATAATGTTAGCCGGGCGTGTTCGTGTTCGAATCTTCGGGATTGTGCCTTCAAAGGCCTGTCAGTGACTCAGGCCAAATTGCTGGATTATCTTGGATTATCGTGGAAGAGAGCTGCCCGTTTTGTGCTTCCCGCACTCCATTTCGGCGTTGATTTAACTGCTTTGTCGATTGATCGTGAAGGGCGGTGCTTCAAAGCCATTGATGCAGCTGATTCTGAGGAATTTGATTGCATAGAGCCGGGAGACTTTTAATGTGCAATGCATGGAACCATCCGTCGTCATGCACATGCGGATGGGGAGGCGAAGGACATACAGGTAGGCGCAACGAGTCTGCAGGTTTCGATAGTTGGGTGCCTCCCCTTCAACCCTTATATGAAAGCTTCACCAAACCCAACGCCTCATGTCCGGTATGTGGAGCATCAGTTTTCTTTTATCAATCTCCTGAGGGTGGCAGGGTCTTTTTTGACGATCTTGGCCCTCCATGGCCTAAGCATCCATGCACAGATAACTCAAGCCTGCCAGGAAGGCTGCAGGACACCAAGGGAATGGACTTTCTTCAAATGAGGAGCTGGGAAACCGAGGGTTGGTTTCCGATTCAGCTGCGTTTTGAAAGAGAGGTGGATAAGTTTTTTTCCAGGCTGCATGGAGTCTGGAAGGACTCGGAGATCGAACTGTACCTACGAAAATCCTCTTTGATTAAGCTGGGGAAGAAAGTACAGATTCAGAGCAGGTCTCTAGCGCACCTGCGCGAATTGAGAGCCGGAACCTATGAGCTATCCATGCTCGACACCTCTGCACGAACCCTGAATGCACGTTGCTATGCATCTCTTGCGCTAGCTAGAGAGTTCGAGCCCGCGCCTCTAAGTCGTAATCGGAAACGGAGAAAATGATAGTTTTGGCTGGCCGCGTTCGAGTAGTCGGAATCGTGATTGCATGGGGGAGGTTACAAGTGACTTAGGGCCAATTGCCGGATTTTCTTGGAGGTGAGGTGGAACACTGTAAAACAGGGACAGAACAATTTTTATCCTGGGACGACGTCAAGCATTGCTTTAAGTGCGCGCAGTGTTGTTGATAGCGTGTTTCAAAGAAGCCAAACGATTACATGGCGAACACCGAGTAGGTGGGCTAAAGTGTTGTTCTAAATGGAATCGGCGAGATTCATTCAGCATTTCCCGGTAACACTGAGCAAGGATTATTTGTCCAATACTGTGGAACTCGGGCTAGTTGTTGTTAATAAAAGGAAGCATCAAATGGAATTTGTCGAAATAGAGCTAACCCAAGGCAATCTCAACCACGATCACCTTTATCTATCCTCGGTAATTGAGTTTTTTCCACCAGATTCCATCGGGGGCAGCAACGACAGTAACCTCGCTCCGAGAGCCCTGGAGGTGCACAGCGGCATCGCGTCTCCAGTGCGCACTGACATCGCTGGCGATAAGAAGATTTTTCGCCGTCGGGCCTGGGTAGGTGAGTTCTTCAAGGTGCATAACTTGGCCGCAGGTGATCGGGTGATAATCGAGAAAACGGGCGCTGACCGCTACCACGTCTACCCGAAGAGAGCCTAATCTTTTAACAAGTCGCTTGAGTGTGCCGCTAAGCTCAGCGTTTTAGGCAATAAAAAAGCATGGACACATGGGTGCAAATTCTTGATGTGGTGATCTGGCCGGTCACGATTATTATCGTGGTGGTTCTGATGCGTGCGCCCTTGTCAAAACTGGTACCGACACTGAAAAGGCTGAAGTACAAAGACCTAGAGTTAGAATTCGAGCGGGAAGCGAGCAAGATCCTCGCGGAAATAGAGCGTGATCTGCCGGAACCGGAGCGCTCGCCGGACGTTGTAGCAGAGCCTGGTCCCGAAGTTCAGTTCAAGCGCGTTGCGCCCGAACGCACTGATCTCGTTTTACGAAGTTGGGGCGAACTGGAGTCCGTCATCCGTAATCTAGTCGGCCATAATGCCTACGAGAAGATCAGTGTAGGCTCGTTGGTAAAGAAGCTTGCAGATACCGGGAAAACCAACGAAGAAACTATTAGGGTCATCTTAGATCTGGCGGCATTAAGAAACCGTGTTGCGCATGCTGAATCGGAAGTAATCTCGAACGAGATGGCCTCAGCCTATGCCAAGTCGGTTCGAAGAGTCATAGCGGTACTCGGTGGCATAGATGCCTAATAGTTCCAGTTAGGCCCGGATGGTCTTCCGCAGTGATTCAATGATTCTGGCGGCTTTGTCGCCTCTTCGCTCCGCCGAGGCTACTGCTGAATAAAACGGCGTTGAGCATTGAGGGAACACATGGGAAAAATAAAGGATCCAGTGAATTTCTCGACAGCCTTTTCTGTCGATAAAAAAGATGTCCTAGCGTCCGGGGTTGTGGATGTAATCCTAAATGCGGATACCAACCTCTTCATTGATCCTTTGCTTCTAGAGGATTCCTCGCACCCCGAAATCGGAAAATCGGCCTATCCTCGATACCGTCAACATTTTGGGAAAATAGTAAAGCTCCTCGCGGCATCAAAAGTACCTGAAGATGTAGCCTGGAGAAATGCAAAGCGCTTATTTCAGTTTCATGAAATTTCCTGGACATGTCTTGGATATGGGGGAAGCGTCCGAGGCTCCGGGTTTGGACCTGAACTTATTGAAGCCACGTTAAAAACAGCAAGAGAGATAATTGAGCTTGGTGTTACAGATGTTGACCTATTTATGGCGCTCGCTCTATTTGAGGAGGGGATTGGTCCTGATCGAATTAGCGATATGACTACGAACATCATCTTGCCAGATTTGGTTAGCTTTAATGAGCGAATAGCGAAGAATTTATCCCTGCCTACCGAGGCTCACACCATACTGAATCAAAAGCATTACCTCGCTACCAACCCATGTTCTAAACAACTCGAACCGCTGCTTCTGGTCCCAAGCGACATTGTAAGAGATCTACCCATTGCAAGTGACTGGAGTGATATTTCTCGGGTGGTTACCGAAAATCAGCTGCTTAGAGATCAGGTAAATGACCACGTTGGGGAGATCTGGGCAACTATGTCCAGAAAAGAGAAGAAGCGTCTTAGGAACTCTGCTCTGCGTGACAAAGCATCTTTCGAAACTGTTCTAAACATGCTCCATGAATCCAAAGGAGTTCCTTACGATATTGCTTCCGATCCAGCAGGCGAAGTTTTCTGGGGTGATTTGGTTGCACGGGTGGCGTCTCAATTTCCAAAAGACCTCTCCGGTTTTAGAGGGCAATTGTCGGATCGTGACTCTGTTATGCAAGTAGTGACAGAGATTATTAACCAGTTCCAGTTCCTAGTTGAAAAGCGAGATCTCTGGAGAGAGCTCTGGGACGAGAAGTTGAAGAACCATCGAAAGGAAAAAGCGGCCCAAAGGTTGTTGTTTGCTGTAGCTGATAGTTATTGCAAAAGTAATGACCTTGATCTAACCCCCGAGGCCGAGTCGGGGAATGGACCGGTTGATTTCAAAGTTTCCTCTGGTTATGCCGGTAGGGTTCTGGTTGAAATAAAATTGTCCACCAATCACAGGCTTCTTCATGGATACGAGCGTCAGCTCGAGATTTACCGAGAGGCCGAGCAAACGACAGATGCATTTTTTCTTGTGATTGATGTTGGTTCACTGGGGACAAAGGACCAGCAGCTTCTGCACTTGAAGAACGAGCAGGTCAAAGCAGGTCATGCCGCTTCGGAGATAGTAATAGTTGACGGTCTGCCTCGTGATTCAGCCAGCAAGCGAATTTAGCGAATGAATCAAGCCGAGCGTTTTACGCTGGCACTCCAAACGTTTGCTTATTCTGGTGTTAGAGTAGATACATCAAAAAGGCGAGATACGCACAGTGATGATTGGTGCTTGCAAATCATTGATGCAGCGGAGTCCGAGGATTCTGATCGGATCGAGTCTGGAGATTTGTAACGTGCAATGCATGGAGCTGTCCGTCGTCAAGGGGAGGCGAAGGATATACTGGTAGACGCAACGGATCTGCACGAGCTCGGCACGTTCGAGTATTCGGGTTAGTGATTTCACAGGCAGGTCAGCGACTCAGGGCAAATAACCGGATTATCTTGGAGGTAACGTGGAACATTGCTGTCCATTTTGCGCGGTCAATGAAGCACCAGAACAATGCGCAATGCCGTCAAACGCGTTAGCTAATATCCGCCTGGATGGCTTTCCGGTTTCTCAAGGCCATTTGTTGATCGTCCCCAATAGGCATGCCACCGACTGGTTTGATCTTACCGCTGCCGAACAACAAGCCATCATGGAGCTGGTCGAGCAGGGTAAGCAGTGGCTTGAAGAACGTTACCAGCCGGACGGCTACAATATTGGCATGAACTGTGGAACGGCAGCAGGGCAGACGGTCCCGCACATGCATTGTCACCTGATTCCGAGGTATGCGGGCGATCAGCAAGATCCGCGTGGTGGGGTGCGATGGATCATCCCGGAGAAAGCGGATTACTGGAGCGGCCGATGAGTTTGCTTGATTACGAGAAGCGTTTTTCGACTCTTCGCGTGAACAGCGGTGGTGCTAATAAGAGCCCTCACAAAGTGGCCATGTTGCAGGCGGTGATGGATCTCGTTGAGTCCGGCGAAGTTACGAATAATCGATTTTATTTCGACGATCACCTTAAGGGTCGTTTCACCGAGCGTTTTCAGGCATTAGCGTCTCCCTCGGATCGAAATAATCTCCATTTACCGTTTTTCCACCTGCGGAGTGAGGGATTTTGGCATCATAAAATCAGACCCGGCCAGCAAGAGCCCTATCAGCAACTGACGACGGCTCCATCGCAGGGCGTCATCGATGCCCACATTGATTATGCATTCCTGGACGACGAACTATTCGAACTGCTGGGTAACCAGATTGCCCGAGAGCTTCTCAGATCCGCGCTGTTGAACAGTCTTGATGAGAAATCGATTCGTGACCTACTTCAACCAGAACGTGGTGGTTGGGACTGGTTGGAATGCGAATTTTTGGTCAATGATTACGTGACCATGTTGGAAAAGCACCTCGTCGGAGCCTCATACAGCAAAGCAGCACACCGCAGGGCGCTGCTGCCGCGCTTGAATAACCGCTCCGAGGGATCGATCGAATACAAACACCAGAACGTCAGCGCGGTGTTATTGGAGTTGGGGCTCCCATACGTTCCCGGCTATAAACCCGCTTTCAACTATCAGCAACAGCTCAAACATGTGGTTCTGTCCTATCTCGCTGGCCATCAGGAGATCGTTGACGACGTTAATCTCGTCGCCGACAAGGTTGTCGATGAATTGGAACATGAGGAATGGATCTGGGACACGGTGTTTGATCCAGAACCGCCAGAGCGCATTCCTCATGTGGCCGAGAGTAGGCCTAGCTATCTGGCGAAACGTATCGATTTTTCAGAACGTGAGCGGCGGAATCGGCAATTGGGGGAGAGCGCTGAGGAGTTCGTTCTCCGTATGGAACGCCAGAGGCTTACGGCCCAGGGGCGGAGCGACTTAGCCGCAGAGGTTGAGTGGTCCAGCAAAGAACGTGGCGATGGACTGGGATTCGACATTCGGTCCTTTGATGCGATAGGAGATCAAGAGCGTTTCCTGGAGGTCAAGGCGACCAAATCTGGAAAATATCAGCCGTTCTTTATTAGCGAAAATGAGCGATCATTTTCTAATGAGTTCTCGGAGGCTTTCCGTCTCTATCGCGTATACGACTTCGGTTTGGCTTCGCGGTTTTTCATTTTGCCAGGGGCAATTGAACAGCATGTGCATTTGATGCCGCAAAACTATAGAGCCCGGTTTTAATGCACGACACCCTCGCTCGCGCTATTTGAAGCTGAAATACTCCAATTAGGCGCACTGATTTCAATGGGGTGGTTGCGCTACCCCAACATTCTCCGTTGGATAGAATAGGGCAAAAATCGGGTAACAAGGGCGGCAACGTGAGTCTGCGGCGTAACCAAATATCGAGGCTTTGGACGAGTCGCTTCTGCAGCCCTGTATATCTTTTCGGCGACATCCGCCGCACTGGCTGTAAACGGCTTCATTCTGGCCCCTGGCGCCAGTGCTGATTCCAGCGCTTCGTACTTTTCCTGGTGCACTGCGCTCGCCCGTCCAAGCAAGGGCTGCAAAGCGGCCAGGGCATGTTCTCTGAACCGGGTCGCCACGGGCCCGGGGAGCACAAGCGAGACACTTTCCAGGCTTTTTCTGCCCTGTTCATCAAACCAGAAACTGTCGTGCGCCGCGTTCATTGCGGACTTCGCGGCACAGTAGGCGCCTTTCATTTGCTGGGGCGCGATGGATAAGACGGAGCTCACCGCGACGACCCGTAACGGTACTTTGTGTTGTTCGCAGAGCCTCAGGCAGACAGCAGCCAGCTTGATGGGGCCGAATACGTGGGTGCTGAATTGTTTTTGCCACATGGATTCGGACAGATCCCGCAGCGCCCCGAATTGTCCGTATCCGGAGTTGTTGACCAGAACAACCCGCTCGGCACTTGCGATTTCGCTATCCAACGCGCCCGCAAGACCCTCAATCTGGTCAAAGGACTCAAGATCCAGTGCCATCTCCAGAGCTGCGGACTCAACACCACTCGGCTGTCGGGACAGGGCGATAACCCTATAGCCGTTGCGGGCAAAGAGGGCGCAGGCCTCATGGCCAATGCCGGCGCTGGCACCGGTTATCAGGGCTAGTTTCGTCATCACAGTACTCGCGTTAGGATTCTAGTCAGTTAACGTGCCTTATTGCATGCTCGAAGCCAACCCTGTAAACAAAGACACCATGATCCAGCCCATGGAGCGATCTTGAACGACTACCTCGAGAAAATCCTACAAGGCCAGCCAATCAACTATGAAGCCTTCCTAAAGAAGCTCCCGGAACAGTTCCGCCGCCGCCACAGAGAGCTGTTTGCCACGGAGAAAGTCCAGGCCAATCGCTGGATGGTCACGGTCCTGGATGAAACCGCTTTTGCCGAGCTGCAGCGCGTTGCCGAGACTCCGGTAAGTAGAGTAGACGCCGCGAAAAAGGGCGACTCCCACCGCCATGGTACCGAGGTCAGTTTCCTTCTCGTTTACCACCAGGGACTGAGCTCCAGCCGGCCGGATGTGGTGGTTGTCGGTAACGATTCCGTTGATAGCGGTTTTCACCGCGCAAGCTCTGTTCTGATCGTTGAGAACGAACGCAATTTCTACCAATATCGAGACATGTTGAGCTTTGCCGGTGATGCTCTGGGCAGGCGTCTGGAGCTGTCGCAGTGCGACGTGGTGTTGGGTGGCGGCAACCGGATTACCCGGGCCGCGATCCTTGATTGGTTGGCCGGCTACAAAGACGTATTCTGCGCATTCGATTATGATGCGGGTGGCCTGCAGATGTTCTCGACGATGGCTGCCTCTCTGGGTGACAAAGCCAGGTTTGTGCAGCCCAGCGACTGGCAGCCCTGGCAGGGCCGTTTCTGCAAGACACCGGACAGCACCGAGCGATTTACAAAAGCCATCGCGCTGGCGGAGGGGCTTGGGTTCGTCTCGCTGGCAG
>Ga0114916_1000927_pt1 | contig 17749 bp, 15 predicted proteins | sample MalvirAntarct_66_FD_83501 | JGI IMG/M metagenome (GOLD analysis project Ga0114916, IMG submission 83501) | Marine viral communities from the Global Malaspina Expedition - Malaspina viral metaG Antarct_66 | ecosystem: Environmental > Aquatic > Marine > Oceanic | place: West Anvers Island... | reverse complement strand
TAAGACAACAGGCTGATATTGAACAAATAAACCGTTGCAAAGACACAGTATGGGAATTAAATGTATCGTTTGACTATTTAGCAAATGGTCTTTCATTAGTTGGAAACAGCGTAAGACTTAAAATACTGTACCTCCTCTTTGAGGAAAAAAGACTTTGCGTATGTGATTTAAGCGATATTCTGGGAATGAACATTTCTGCTATTTCGCAACATTTAAGAAAAATGAAAGACAGAAATCTATTAGAAACCGAAAGAGAAGCCCAAGTTATTTTTTACTCATTGACGGCAGAATATTCAACATTACTGAATCCGTTTTTTGAGATACTAGACAAAAATAAAATTTTAGAAGCGGTATGAAAAGTGAAAATAAATTAATCGGAGCTGGTTTGCTGACAGCAATTACAGCTTCTTTATGTTGTATAACACCCGTTTTAGCGCTTATCGCTGGAACAAGTGGAATTGCTTCAACATTCTCGTGGATTGAGCCATTTAGACCTTATTTAATCGGACTAACACTTTTGGTTCTTGGATTTGCTTGGTATCAAAAATTAAACGCTCGAAAAGAAATTGACTGCGAATGTGAGACGGACGAAAAACCAAAATTTATTCAATCAAGAAAGTTTTTAGGAATTGTAACAGCATTTGCAATTGTTATGCTGGCTTTTCCATACTATTCGGGAATTTTCTATACGAAGACGGAAAAACAAATAGTGATAGTCGACAAATCTGACAGATCTACAACTGAATTTAAAATTAGCGGAATGACCTGTGGGGGTTGTGAAGAACATGTTAATCACGAAGTAAATAAACTAAACGGAATTGTAAACTCAAAAGCGTCATACGAAAATGGAAATGCAATTATCGAGTTCGACCGAACAAAAACCAATGTAAACGAGATTGAAAAAGCTATTAACTCAACAGGGTATACGGTAACCGACAAAAAAGAAAACTAATGGCAATCCAAGTAAAATCAGAAATTACTTGTCCAAACTGTGGGCATAAAAAAGTAGAAGATATGCCAACAAACGCTTGTCAATTCTTTTACGACTGTGAGAAATGCGAAACGGTTTTGAAACCAAACGAAGGAGATTGTTGTGTTTATTGCTCATATGGATCTGTACCTTGTCCGCCAATTCAAGAAAACAAAAGTTGTTGCTGAAAACCCAAGGCTAAAAGCCGTATCCAAACACGATATCTACCCCACTTATAAGAAAAGTTCTTTGAGGATAATATAGAGCCCCATGAGTAAAACAAACCAGCCAAAATACTTTTTGAGTTTGCTTTCATCGATAAATTTATTTAACCAGACACCTATAAAAATCCCAATAACAGAAAGAGCGGTAAAGCTCAGAAGGAACGTCCAATCGATATCTAATGTCTCAATATCACCAATAAATCCTATGAGCGACTTGATTGCAATAATTAAAAGCGACGTAGCAACTGCCTTCTTCATTGGAAGTTTAGCTAATAAAACCAAGGCAGGAATTATTAAGAAGCCTCCCCCAGCGCCTACAATTCCGGTTATTAACCCCACGGCCATCCCTTCAATGACAATCATTTGATAATTGTATTGAATCTTTTCCGGAACCTCATCACCATTTCCTTTCTTAGCCTTAATCATAGAATACGAGGCAAGCAGCATAATGATGGCAAAAAACACCATAATCCCGATGTTTTTTGTAACTAAAAAATCGCCTACAGTAAATAATTCTTCTGGAATTGCCGGTACCACATATTTTCTTGTCACATAAACAGCAATCAAGGCGGGAATTGCAAAGACGGTAGCGGTTCTAAAATCTACCAGTCCTTTTCTAATATTTTGAATTGCTCCAACTAGGGAAGAAACACCAACCACAAAAAGCGAGTATGCCGTTGCAACAACTGGGTTTACGGAAAGAAGGTAAACAAGAACAGGCACCGTTAGAATGGAGCCTCCACCTCCTAAAAGGCCAAGTACAATTCCAACAATAAGTGCAATGATATAACCGATGAACAGCGTTATTTCCATTTATGTGTTTCCAAAACCGTGACAAATATAACTTTCTAAAACATATGCTCTCCAACTTTTATACTTGGAAAGCCAAGCCTCCATTTTTTCAACTGGAATCATGATCAGTGTTGTATCACTCTCAGCGCTGTTCCTAATTTCACTTTTAGTATGCCCGCAATAGCAACTGAAGGTCATCGCACAGGTATCACTTTGTTTCGAAACTGAATAAACCTGTGATTCAAATTTCGGTAAAAAAAATTAAATTAAATATTTGGACATAAAAAAACCCACCTTTCGGTGGGTCCAATAACTAAAATTAACAAATTAAAAATTACTCTTTAACGAGCTTCGTTGTGCTCAATACGCGATTTCCTTCGCTAATTGAAACAGTATAGATTCCAGCAGCAAGTTGGCTAACATCTATCGTATTATTTAATGTCTTATATTCCTTTGAATCAACAACACGGCCCGTAATGTCAGCAATTGAGATACGGTAGTCTGATAATTCTGTTCCAGCTAAATCAATAGTAACTTGGTTGTTAGCAGGATTTGGGTACATAGCGATACGTTCGCTGTTAAATTCAGCAACACCTAATGCAGCAGCAGGTAATTCCAATAACGGACCTCCTAGAACACTAGCAGCAAACAATCCAAACGCTGGTCCATTAGAATTTTGAGATGGATCTAGGAATCCAGATGCAACTACGGTTAGTGCTGAACCATCTAATCCAAGTGCAGCTAGAGGAGCAGCATATGCAGCCACACCAGTTGTTCCGTCTGCAAGACGAATTTCAATAACATAATCGTTAGAAGGTAACTCTAAGTAACCTTGAAATTCAGTATAGCTAATATCATCTACAAGAGTACCTGCACCTACAGCAGTTTCTACAATATCTACCGTTGGAGCATCTGTTGATCCATGATGTACTAAAACATCGACATTCGCAGGGTTTGATGCTACTTCTCTTCCAGCTGGATACACCTGAAGTCCAAACTCCTGAGGTGGATTGTAACCAGACATGCTAACAATTCCGTCTGCTACAAGGATATAGGTTTCATCAGCAGTTAAGGTAACTGCAACTGTATAAATTGCATCACCAACGCTTGTACTTGTTGAAGGTGCAACAGATAATTCAATTTCTACTCCAGCTGGAGCATCAACAAATGGTGATGCCGTTCTAAAAGCGAAATCATCTAATAAAAGTCCAGCATCAAGATATACATCAACTAGTCCAGCAGCCGCATCAGCTGAATTATGAATTACTTGTACGCGAGCGGTTTGTGCGAAAGCAGTTCCCGTAAAAACGGCGATAATGGCAAAGTGTAATAAATTTTTCATATCAAATAGTTTTTTTTTCCCAAAGATATGTCAGATTTAATTTTGTTTAACCTTTTTTACAATAAGTTTAACAAAACGCATTGTTTGATTGATAACGTGCTATTTAATAGTGGCATACAGCCCATCTGGCTCGGTTAAAAAAATTCAACACGCTTGTAATGAAATAATTAGTATTCGTTTTGAAAAATGTTGCAGATAGCATGGCGTTCATTGCGTTAGGGGTAGTAGCGGCATCCCCTGTAGTCATGAAATGAGCATCGCGCTACTTCATGGAAACTACAGGGATATAGCGAATGACCCGCCCTCCTTGGCCGAAGGCGATGGAGGAAACGCCCTTAAAAAATTAAGAAACTACTGGAATCCCAGCTTCTTTGATGGCTTTAAATCCACCGGCTACATCTATTACATTGTGGATACCTCGGCTCTTAAGAATAGAAGCCGCAATAACAGAGCGATACCCTCCTGCACAATGCACATAGAATGGTTCGTCTGTTGGAAAATCACTTAAATGACTATTGATAAATTCTAATGAAGTGTGTTTTGCTACAGGGATATGAGAATTCTCAAATTCACCTTCTTTTCTAACATCAAATACTGGAATTTCATCTTTCATGAGATCTTTCAGAGCTTCAGCAGAAATGGACTTCATACTGTCTGTTGCTCTTCCAGAATCTTTCCATGCGGTGATTCCACCTTTTAAATAACCCAAGGTTTTATCGAACCCAACACGAGACAAACGTGTCACGGCTTCTTCTTCCCGCCCTGAAGGACAAACTATCAGGATAGGTTGTTGCACATCTGCAACCATGGCACCTACCCATGGCGCAAAACCTCCGTCGATTCCAATAAAAATAGTATTTGGGATATGCTCATGCATAAAATCAACTTGACTTCTAACGTCAAGAATTATAGCCCCTGTTTCGTTTGCTAGCTGTTCAAAAGCTGTTGGACTTAATTCACGCATACCACGATCAAGAATAGTGTCTAAATGATCATAGCCTTCCTTATTCATCTTTACGTTTAGTGGAAAGTATACCGGAGGCGGCAATAAACCAGCTGTCACCTCTTTGATAAACTCTTCTTTGGTCATGCTTTCACGCAGTGCGTAGTTCACCTTTTTTTGATTCCCTAATGTATCTACGGTTTCTGTCATCATATGCTTCCCACAGGAAGAACCTGCTCCATGTGCAGGATATACAACCACATCATCAGCCAAGGGAACTATTTTATTCTGAAGACTCTCATATAATATCCCAGCTAAATCTTCCTGGGTGATATCATCTCCTTTTTGAGCCAAGTCTGGTCTCCCAACATCTCCCAGAAACAACGTGTCCCCACTAAAAATACAGTGGTCCTTCCCGTTTTTGTCTTTCAATAGATAGGTTGTGCTTTCCATGGTATGCCCTGGAGTATGGAGGGCAATTATGGTTACATCACCAACCTTAAATTCTTGATTATCTGAAGCAATTATCACCTCAAAGGCAGGGTCTGCATTGGGTCCGTAAATTATAGCGGCATCCGTTTGAGAAGCAAGCGTAAGGTGACCACTCACAAAATCTGCATGAAAATGTGTTTCGAAAATATATTTTAAGGTAACATCATCACGCTCTAAACGGGCTAAATAGGGCTTCGTTTCTCTAAGCGGATCAATGATAGCTGCTTCGCCAGCACTTGTAATATAATAGGCTCCTTGAGATAGGCAGCCCGTGTAGATTTGTTCTACGGTCATACTAAAATATTTTAGGCAAAGATAATCAATGTTGCGCTTTCAAATTCTGATGATCTAGCAAAAACTCATTTTTAGATAATTTTCACATTTCAAAAATTAAGTTCTCGTATATTTAACCTCAAATTAAAAATCCATCATGAAAATATTCCTACTATCTGCCTTTGCATTTATGATTTTAGCCTGTAATTCAACTAAAACTAATTCTGAAAATCAAACATCCACGGCAGCCACAACAACTACAACGTCTAATTCCGTTGTTGATTATGCAAATACTATATTGGCAGACGATATCAGGAAACATATGTACATCTATGCAGGTGATGCTATGGAAGGACGTATGACAGGATCCAAAGGTCAAAAGCTAGCGGCAGAATATCTTCGGAATTTCTATCAGGATCAAGGCATTCCTTCTCCCATCGAAGAAAATAATTACTACCAAAATATACCGGCCGAGTACTTTACTAGAATGGATGACCCGAATCCTTCGGAAAACGTAGTGGCTTTTATTAAAGGTTCAGAAAAACCAGAAGAAATCATTATCCTTTCTGCGCATTTAGACCACGTAGGAAAAGATGCCGAAGGCAACGTCTACAATGGTGCAGATGATGATGGTAGCGGTACCATTGCCATGTTAGAAATGGCGGAAGCTTTTCAAAAAGCTGTAAAGGAAGGCAACGGTCCAAAACGTTCTATTCTGTTTTTACATGTAACTGGAGAAGAAATTGGTTTGTTAGGTTCTAAATACTATACGGAGAACCCTCTTTTCCCTTTAGCGAATACCCTTTGTAACTTAAATACAGATATGATTGGACGTATTGACCCAAACAAGGTCGAGAACCCAAACTATATTTACCTTATCGGAAGTGATAAGCTTAGTCAATCATTACATGACGTCTCAGAGGCTGTCAACACAAAATATGTGAACATAGAACTAGATTATACCTTTAACGATGATAATGATCCAAATCGTTTCTATTACCGAAGTGACCATTACAATTTTGCGAAAAATAATATCCCCGTTATTTTCTATTTCAATGGAGTGCATGAGGATTACCACAAAATCACAGATACGCCAGATAAGATTGAATATGACTTAATGGAAACACGTACAAAACTAATTTTCCATACGGCTTGGGAAATTGCGAATCGTGAAGAGCGTATTACGGCTGATAAGCTCTAGTCTTGGTAATTCCAAATTAGAAAACTACTGCTTAGACCTGGCTTTTTTATAAGCTTGGGCTTCTTTTAATTTATCCGCAACCACCGCTTGGATGTTCTCGTCATTTACAAATTGACCAAACTCATTTAATTGGTTATTGAACATGGACTCCATCATTAGATCACCAATCAGTGGACGAAAGTGTGAAGTTTCGTAGTAGTAGTAATTATCAGTAGTAATCTCATTAATACCACTAAAATCGTAAAAAGAACTAAGCTCCGATAGTTCGATTAAAAACGCGGTAAATTGTTCCATATCCTGATTTAGATAGGTTGTTGCATGCATCGGATTAACATAAAAAATTAATTCAATATTTTCGCTTTGGCATAGTGCTACAATATCCCGGATTTCTTTAATCACACCAGCTATTCTTGGTTTGTAATAGAATGCCCAAGTAGGTGTATTGAATTTTTCCTTTTTACAGTGTTTTTCTTTAGCTTGATTCACCCATTTATCCCTAAAGTAGGTGTCTGGCATCCCAGATTCGTATATATCATAGAATACCTGATTTTTTTGTGCCTTAATTTTCTTTTGAGTTTGTCTTAGTTCCATGTCTGGTTTTAGGAATAAAAATTCCAGATAAGGCGTGTGCCAATGCTTGTAAGGCTTTCTAAGCGATTGGGTTTTATGTCGAAAAGGATCTACTAAATATGAAATATCCCCTATACCAATCACCACCTTTGAAATTGCAACATCATGTTCCACTAGGAGCCGAAGATCTTCTAGATGCTCTGCTGGCAATCCTTCCGCATACGAGAAGTTATACCATCTGTCATCGGTATTAATATTCCTAGGGTCAATCTTTCCTGCTCTAGAGGATCCAAAAATATAAGCATTGTACTTATTAGGGTTGTTTAAGATGTGTTTAGCTTTTAGAAACCTCTGGTTAGGTTCACCATAGTGATTTAGCATATCACCGTGTATCACACCGAAAGGATCAAACATTAAATTATATGCCAGAATTGCCGAAAACAGCAAGATAACAGGCGATAAAAACAACAATACTTTCTTGTTAAATAGTTTCATACTTTAAAATTGAAAATAGATGAATTGTTGTTCTTCAGCATTCCAAAACATATAGATGATAATTCCCATGAGTATATAATAAAACAGATAACGCACATATTTATTCCACTTCAACCCCACCCCATTCAAAGTGTTTTCGTGCTCACGACCTTTCCAATCTATGAGTATCATGAATAATATCCATACCCCTGTTAACCATGATTCTGAGCTCTGCATAAATTCAACGGGAAGGAAAAGCGAGTCAGAAAATATTTTTGAGAGTATTAGAAATGCTTCTGAAATATCTTCGGCTCTAAAAAAAATCCAAGCGAAAACAGTAAGAGAAAAAGTCAAAAGCATGGCTCCAAATTCTCTTATAGTAGGCCAGTTTTTTCCTTGTGCCACTACATCCAAATGATTTCTATTATTAGCTGAAAGGATCAATGGCATTATGTAAATAGCATTAAGCACTCCCCAAACAATAAAAGTCCAATTTGCCCCATGCCAAAATCCACTAACCGCAAAAATGATGAACGTGTTCCTGATTTTCATCCATACACTTCCTCTACTTCCACCTAGAGGGATGTACAGGTAGTCCCTAAACCATGTGGAAAGCGAAATATGCCAGCGACGCCAAAACTCTGCAATATTTCTCGAGAAATAAGGCGTTGCAAAGTTTTTATTTAGTTTAAATCCGAAAAGCTTAGAAGTACCTATGGCTATATCTGAATAACCCGAAAAATCGCCATAAATCTGAAATGCAAATAACAACGCTCCAATAAACAACGTGCTGCCCGAATATTCGCCAGTATTTTCGAAAATAATATTGACATATACAGCGCAAGAATCCGCAATAACAACCTTCTTAAACAAACCCCAAAGAATCTGACGTAAACCGTCCACCGCCAAATTATAATCAAATGAACGCTTCTTATAAAATTGTGGTAATAGATTAGTCGCACGCTCAATAGGCCCTGCCACTAGCTGTGGAAAGAAGGAAACAAAAGCCGCAAAAGCTACAAAGTCTTTTGTAGGCTCCAACTTTCGTTTGTAAACATCTAAGGTATAGCTCAGGGTTTGAAATGTGTAAAAGCTAATTCCAACAGGTAAAATAATATTGAGCGTTGATGGTGAAAAGTCCTTTCCGAAGAACGTAAAAGCATCTACAAAATTAGCCACAAAAAAATTGTAGTATTTAAAGACGCCTAGCAATCCAATATTAACAATTATGCTGGTCCAAAGCAAGAGTTTGCGCCTTCCTTTAGCGTCTACAGTTCGTAGGCCTTGACCAACAAAATAATCTACTGTGGTACTAAAAAGAATAAGTCCTAAAAAGTGCCAATCCCACCACCCATAGAAAAAACAACTAGCGAAAACTACAAAAAGGTTTTGAATCTTTAAGTTTCTATTGAATACATACCAATACAACAAATAGACAACTGGAAGAAAAAAAGCAAATTCAATAGAATTGAATAACATAAGGGATACTAGAAATTAATTTTTACTAACCTAGGAAATCTATATTAAATCAAAAACAGAATCAATCGCAACAAGCCCTTCAGTAGTAAAGCCTTCACCGAAATCTGTTCCAATAAGTCTTCCTAAATTTTGATGTCTATACTGTAGGCTTTCTAACATGTTCTTTGTTGCCGTATGCGTAATGGGTTCTTTAGAATTTGGATCATAAAACTGCGATTTATACGCTCTAATCGCTTCCATCTTTATATCCATAAATCCTGAAATATCTACAACAACATCTGGTGTTATCTCCTCCCATTGTATATAATGAAGCACCTGTTTTGGTCGCCATGCTTCCTGTAGTTCTCCATCTAATGAAGTTTCAATTTTCCGTAGTCCGCTTAAAAAACAAGCGTCACTTGCTAAGGCACTTCCTTTACCATGGTCTATATGTCGATCCCGAATGGCATTACAGAACACTATTTCAGGACGGTATTTTCTAATCATTTTGATAAGCTCCATTTGCGAAGCCTTATCGTTGCTAAAAAAACCATCGCCTAAATCCAGATTCTCTCGGGCGCTAATTCCTAAAATCTTCGCGGCAGCAGCGGCCTCTTCATCTCGCAATTCAGCAGATCCTCTGGTCCCAAGCTCACCGCGCGTAAGGTCGATGATTCCTGCTTTTTTCCCTTTTGAAATTTCTTTTGCAAGGGTAGCTCCACAACTCATTTCTACGTCATCGGGATGCGCGCCAAAGGCTAAAATATCTAACTTCATACAAGCTCCTTTTTTGCAACGACTTCAAAGGCCATTTCTAAATCGTTAATCAAATCTTTCGTTTCTTCGATCCCAACAGAGAATCTAATTAATCCATCGGAAATACCTTGTGCTGCCCTTTCTTCAGGGGTCAACAAAGCGTGTGATGCCTTTGTTGGTGCAAGTACAGTAGACTCGACACCAGCTAAACTCATGGATTGTTTAATTAAGCTCAGTGATTGCATATATTCGTTTGAATCAATATTTGCTCGCAATTCAAAAGAGAGCATTCCAGAATAACCACGCATCTGCTTCTTCGCTAAGGCATGACTTGGGTGCGACTTCAATCCGGGATAGTAAACGCGTTCCACCAAGGGGTGTTTATCGAGCCATTTTGCAAGTTTTTTCGCATTTTTGTTTTGGGCTTTTACACGCAACGCCATTGTCTTCATGCTACGTTCTAGCAACCATACGGTAAAGTCGCTTAAGTTACCTCCCAAATTCTTACCTACATTCCAAATTTTTAATATGTGTTCTTCGGAAGCTGCAACAGCGCCTGCAGAAATATCGCTATGTCCACCCATATACTTGGTAGCACTGTGTATCATGATATCAATTCCAAAATCGGCTGGCGTTTGATTAATTGGTGTAGCGAAGGTGTTATCTATCATACTCACCAAATTATGCGCCTTGGCAATGCGTGTAATCATTTCCAAGTCTGTAATTATCATCAATGGATTGGAAGGCGTTTCAACATAAATGACCTTCGTGTTTTCTTTTATTTTCGAAATGAAATCGGCTTCTTCAAAGCCTTCCGTAAAGGAAACCTCAATACCGTATTTCGGAAATTCTTCAACCATCAAGTTATAAGCCCCACCATAGATGGTTTTCTGAACTACCAAATGGTCACCTTTATTCAGAAATGCTAACAATGACGTGCTTACAGCAGCCATACCGCTGCCAAATATGATCCCCGCCTCAGATTTTTCTAGCGCTGCAATCTTTTTCCCTAAAGCCTCTTGATTTGGCGTATTAAAGTAGCGCGGGTAGCGCTTAACAGCAACATTTTCATAAGCATAACTAGTGGACATATACAAAGGAGATATTGCTCCTTGGAACTGCTCGTCCTTGATTTCTCCTACATGGGTACATACCGTATTAACTCCTAAATTTTTTGCTTTCATGGTACTAAGATTTTTGAACCTCTAAGGTATTAATTCCTTTTTATGTTTGCTATCTTTAGCCAATGAAATTACTCTTCACAAACATTAAAGAGCTACTGCAAGTGCACGAAACAGCACCTGCCAAACTCAGTGGGCAGGAGATGAAAAATCTACCCACAATTAAGAATGCTTTTCTGCTCGTGAAGGCTGGATTAATTGCTGACTACGGTTCAATGAAAGACCTGCCCGAAATTACAGATTTTGAGATAATTGATTGTGCTGAACAAATAGTGCTTCCAGCTTGGTGTGATTCGCATACGCATTTGGTATATGCGGGTAACAGAGAGCAAGAGTTTGTTGATAGAATAAACGGTCGCTCCTACCAGGAGATTGCAGACAATGGTGGAGGAATCTTAAACAGTGCGAAAAAATTACAAGCAACATCAGAATTGGATTTGTATACACAATCCGCTAAGCGACTTCTAGAGGTAATGAGGCTTGGCACAGGTGCTATAGAAATCAAGAGCGGTTATGGCCTCACGACGGAGGCCGAAATGAAAATGCTTCGCGTAGCTAAAAAACTGGGTGAAAATTTCCCGATCACCGTGAAGACTACCTTTCTTGGCGCACATGCAGTGCCGGCAGAATACAAAGATAATAAGGAAGGGTACATGGACTTGATTTGTAACGAGATGCTACCAAAAGTGGCTGAGGAAAAGCTTGCAGATTATGTTGATATTTTTTGTGAAAAAGGCTATTTCAGCGTTGAAGACACACATAAATTGCTTTCAGAAGCAAAGAAATATAAGCTAATACCAAAAATTCATGTGAATCAGTTTAACGCCATTGGCGGTATTAAAGCTGGTGTTGACCATAATGCACTTAGCGTTGATCACCTTGAAGTTGTGACTTTAGAAGATATTGAAGCGCTCAAAGGGAGCGAGACCATGCCTGTGGCACTTCCCTCCTGCTCTTACTTTTTAAGTATACCATATACGCCAGGCAGACAGCTTATAGACGCGGGCTTACCGTTAGCACTTGCAACAGATTACAATCCAGGTTCCACTCCTAGTGGTAACATGAACTTTGTGGTGGCTACGGCTTGTATAAAGATGAAATTAACTCCTGAAGAGGCAATCAATGCGGCCACCATCAATGGTGCTTACGCTATGGGACTAAGTGACTCCCATGGTAGCATCACAAAAGGAAAGCAAGCTAATCTTATAATTACCAAAATGATTCCGTCCTATGGGTATTTACCCTATGCCTTCGGAAGTGATTTAATAGACAAAGTATTTTTAAAAGGCGAACGAATTTAAGCCACCATTTATATATGAAAAAACAACTCATTGAATGTGTTCCAAATATTAGCGAAGGAAGAGATGCATCAAAAATTAAGGCGATATCAGAAATTGTAGAAACAGTTGAAGGTGTGAAATTACTGGATGTAGATCCCGGAAACGCAACAAACAGAACCGTTATCACCTTTGTTGGTGAACCTGCTCCCGTTATCGAAGCTGCATTCCTATTAATTAAAAAAGCTTCTGAGCTTATTGATATGACCAAGCATAGTGGCGCGCATCCGCGATTTGGCGCTACGGATGTTTGTCCGTTAGTACCCATTGCCAACATTTCCTTAGAAGAAACAGCGAAATATGCGCATCAACTTGGTGAACGCGTTGGTAAAGAGCTTGGCATCCCAGGTTATTTTTATGAAGAAGCAGCCAAAGAGGAAAAACGAAAAAACTTAGCCAATTGTAGATCTGGCGAATATGAAGGCCTTTCCAAAAAATTAGTGGATGCAGATTGGAAACCAGATTTTGGACCTGCGGAGTTCAGCAGCCAAGTAGCAAAAACTGGCGTAACAGCCATCTCAGCACGAGATTTCCTGATAGCCTATAATGTAAACCTAAATACGACCTCAACGCGAAGAGCAAACGCTATAGCCTTCGATATCAGAGAAGCAGGACGTATAAAACGCTCAGGAGACCCAATCACTGGAAAGAAAATTATTGGTGCAGACGGAGAACCAGAGCGTACTCCTGGAAAACTAAAAGCCGTTAAAGGAATTGGTTGGTTTATTGAGGAATATGGCATTGCACAAATTTCATACAACCTAACTAATATTACAATCACTTCGATGCACGAGGTTTTTGACGAAAGCTGTAAAGCTGCACTAGATCGTGGATTGCGCGTAACTGGGTCAGAACTCATTGGATTAATTCCGTTGCAAGCTATGTTGGATGCAGCAGATTTCTACCTGATTAAACAAGAACGTTCTTTGGGTATTGCTGAAAGCGAAAAAATCAAGATTGCCGTTAAGTCTCTTGGACTAGATGACCTCAAACCATTCAATCCAAATGAAAAAATTATTGAGTATCTGCTTGAGTCAGACTCCAAGAAACTCATTGATTTGGACCTATCAAGCTTCGCAGATGAAACTGCTGGCGAATCTATGGCGCCAGGCGGTGGTTCAATTGCCGCCTATGTTGGAACACTGGGTGTTGCCCTTGGAACCATGGTTGCCAATCTTTCAGCGCACAAAGCTGGCTGGGATGATAAATGGGAGTATTTTTCTGACTGGGCTCAAAAAGGACAAGTCTATAAAAATAAACTGCTCTTTTTAGTGGATGAAGACACCAATGCTTTTAACAAGATTATTGACGGATTTAGAATGCCGCAGTCTTCCGAAGAAGAAAAAGAAGCCCGCAAGCAAGCAATTGAAGATGCTACAAAATATGCCACTGAAATACCTTTTCAGGTGATGGAAACCGCTTACGAGTCCATGGAAGTAATGCAGGCAATGCTCAAGGATGGATTACAAAATTCCCTATCAGATGGCGGCGTTGGTATACTATGCGCAAGAGCAGCTGTTATTGGCGCCTACTTTAATGTTCGCATTAATGCAAAGGATATCAAAGACAGAGATTTCGCCGATACTATGCTAGCGAAGGCCGAAAAAGTTTATCAGCAGACCCTTTCAGCAGAACAAGAAATGATTGCCTTTATGGATACTAAAATTTAATATGGCTATTGTAATTGTTCCATTTCAGAAAGCATATGCTCAAGCATTCTATGACCTTAACATTGAATGGCTGGAGACGCATTTTTATGTGGAAGATTACGACAGAGAAGTATTAAGTAATGCAGGTGAGCATATTTTAGAACCTGGCGGACATATATTTTTCGCCTTAGAAGACAACCGAGTACTTGGAACTGTTGCGCTTTTACATCGTGGTAAAGGTGTATTCGAATTAACAAAAATGGCGGTACTTCCTTCTGAAAGAGGCAGAGGCATCGGCAAGCAGCTTATGCAATATTGCCTAGACTTTGCCAAAACCGAAAATTTCAAAGGTCTCTACCTCTACTCTAACACCTTGCTTGAGAATGCAATCCATATTTACAGAAAATTTGGTTTTGTGGAGGTTCCTATTCCTGAGGATAATCCATATGATAGAAGTAACATAAAAATGGATTACTCGCTTACCTAATTACAATACCCTTCAAAATATCTGAGCAACTCTTAACCGAGTTGCTTTTTTTGTTTTCATACTCAAACCAACCGTTAATGGACTCAACTTCCATCTTACTTGATTAGCTATTTCCTAAACTGCGCTTTCATCGCACATTTGCTGTAAGAAAACGATTGCGACACGAAATCCAATCTACACCTTAATCAAATTGTATATAAACATTTTAAAGATGAAGACAAATACTACGTTGTCGCTATTAATTCTATTAGCACTTACTAGCATTCATTAAGCATACACGAATATTAGTCCTGCAAACCATAGCGCAAGACAACAATCAGTTAAGAAAAAAATAAAAAAGATTTCAAATAAAATAATCTGAAGGGGTAACAGTTTGTCACCCTCTTAGATATAGCCATATAACAACTAAACTACAACAGTTAACCATTTGAATTATGAAAACAACAATTATTACAATGCTAGTGGTCATGGCCTCTTTTTGGAGCATGCAAGCGCAGACAGATCATCCAGATCACAATTACTGGCAATTTAGCCCACGCGTAGGTTATGATATGCCCACCTACAACAACAATACACCCTATATAGATTATAAAGGTGGATTAGACATTGGGTTTTCGGTAGATTACTACTGGAGATGGTTCGGATTGGGTTTCGACTTTGATTACATCAAAAACAAGCCTGAAAGCACCTATCCAACAAACAACTTAATTGATCCAGCAAGCGGAAGTGCTTTGACACAATTTTCTTTGAGCGAAGATGGCATCACGCGAATATTCTACGGTATTGGACCTAATTTCAAGTATCAGTCGAAGTCGGATAAATTTCACGCCGAATTAAACACACGCGTTGGACTCGCTTCCATAAAAGGAGGTCGCACAGAATTGCGAGAAACCATGATTTTAAACGATCAATTAAATTTTCATGCAGGCTATGACGCTTCAAGCGTGCTAACATTTAAAGGTCAAGTACGCTTTACCTACTTTTTAAATGAAACCTTCGGAATCCATCTTGGAGGATATTATATGAGACATTTAAAAGTAAAAGAAGAAATTGAGAGCGGCGTATCAGCTAGATACCGACGCTTTTCAAGTGGGCAAGAAGGTTTCAATGTACTTGATCAGAATGGTGACATGACACGTGTAGAATGTTGCGAAAGTGATATTTCTTCAGTTGGTGTATTTGTAGGAGTTACAATCAAACTAAAACCGAAGCACACATCAACATGCTGTAGTACGTGTGAAAAGTATGCATTGGCAGTCACAGCGAGAGATAAATTCACAAAAGAATTACTTCCGAATACAGCTATAGCGGTGAAAAACATGTCGGGTGAAGTAATACAGACCGGTACGACTAATGATTTTGGTATCGTTATTTTTGACGAAGTAATACCTGACAATTATTCAATCGAAGGACTTCTTCATGATGTAGCGCTCGAAAACGGTGCTACCCGTAAAGATGAATTTATTAAAGATGAAACCCTTCAGAAAGAAGTCGTTTACGGTGACCGAAACTTCATCATCCAAGGAAAAGCAGTTGTTTGTAATACGAATGACGGACTTCCAGGAGTGCGTGTTATTCTAAAGAACACTGCAGTAGCTGAAGAAAAGAACACCGTTACAGATGCAAACGGAAAATATATCCACCATCTTTCAGAAAGTGGATCGTATGAGCTTCGTGGTGTGAAAGACAAATATTTTTCTCAAACCGTAACGGTAAATCCATCAAATTACGACCGTGCACAAACGCTATTCGTAAAGCTTGAGATTTGTCTTGAGGAAGCAGACTGTGGTCGTGCAATTACACTACAGAATGTGCTTTATGACTTAGACAAATTCTTTATCCGAATTGATGCAAGGCCTGAACTCAATAGACTTGTACAGTTTATGGAAGACAACCCGAGTATTCGTGTTGAACTGTCTTCACATACAGATTCTAGAGCTTCGAATAGCTACAACCAGACCTTATCTCAAAACAGAGCAAGTGCTGCGGTAGACTATATCGTATCTCAGGGTATCGCCAGAAATCGAATAGACGGTGTGGGATATGGAGAAACAAGATTGCTCAACAACTGTGGTGATAATGCCACATGCAGTGAAGTACAACACCAGATTAACCGTAGAACAGAGATGAAAGTTATCTGTCAGTAATTTGAAATTAGCCTTTCAGTTCAAGGCAGTATAATGCTGCCTTGATTCTTTTAACTTATAAATAAATAGTATGAAAACTTCAAAATATATACAATCAATAAAGTTACTTGGCCTTGTGCTAGTAAGCGGTTTGCTGTCTTGTTCAACAGATGATACTTGTGAATACACACAAATAGACACAGAGATTCCTTGTGTTCCGTTTCAAGACAATACAGACCGCGCAGGATGGGCTGTTGCTACTAATTATTACGCTAATGACATGCTCCCAAACGGCGTGATTTATGACACGCGTTTTAACTCGAATGCGCCACTAGGTGACGACTGGGGTGTTGCATTAAATACACCTTCGGAAACAATACATCCTTCAAATTGGACAGGACGTGATATTGGAAACATATTTGGTACAGCAATTGACAAAGACGAGAACATCTATTTAGGAGCTTCTGGAATCTATGATACCACAGTCTTTCCAGCACCAACGTCAAATGCATTTCCAGGCAGGGTATATAAATGTTCACCGCCAACATACACAGCTGTAGCATTATTCGATTTAACGAATTCCGGAGGCACCGAAAATGGAACAGGAAATATCGCCTTTGACAAGCTTAATAATCAGCTTTTTGTAAGTAATCTAGAAGATGGTAAAGTCTACCGTTATGACACCAATGGCGTGTATCTAGGTGAATATGACCCGTGGACTGCTGATGGCGGTGGTAGCGGAATTGTTATCCAAGATGAACAAGTATGGGGCGTAGGTGTGAACTATGAAGGTGGTGTTTCTAAGGTTTACTTTGCACGTATTACTATAAACAACGCCAAACGAGAAATGTATTCTGTGACGCTTAATCCTGACGGAACATTTCCATCGAGTGGTTCTGAAGTATTAGAATTCGCTAATATTCCAGGGATTCAGCTTAAAATATCAGACATTTCATTTTCAAGTAATATGCAGGAAATGCTAATTGCCGAACGTGGTGCTCCGCATTCAGCTAAAGTATTAAGCTATACTAAATCTGGAACTTCTTGGAGCTTCAATCTCCAATACTTTGTTGGAGGCTTTAGTGGAGAAAATGCTGCGGGAGGTGTAGACTTCGCTTATAAAGAAATTGACGAAAACGTGAATGCCGAATGCGACCAATTCTTTTGGGCAAGTGGTAATTATTTGCAAGCTAGAAACTTACCAGCACCAGCTTCAGATCGTGTATATGGTTTACAAGGAATTGCATATTCAGGAAATAACGATGTTGCTGATCCAATAGGTACAGCGAATCAAGACACTGATATATTTATCGATTTAAACGGCGCTTATACATGGGAAGTAAAAGGAGCCATTGGAGATGTAGAGGTTTTTGATGCAGATAATTGCTTCGATCTGTGTGATTTATAATTTTTTTTGAATAAAAAAAAGAGCGGCAAGCCTTTTAAATAATAGGCTTGCCGCTTTTTAATATTT
>Ga0114916_1000920_pt1 | contig 17842 bp, 16 predicted proteins | sample MalvirAntarct_66_FD_83501 | JGI IMG/M metagenome (GOLD analysis project Ga0114916, IMG submission 83501) | Marine viral communities from the Global Malaspina Expedition - Malaspina viral metaG Antarct_66 | ecosystem: Environmental > Aquatic > Marine > Oceanic | place: West Anvers Island... | reverse complement strand
CTGCGACTGGCGACGTCATCAAATCGTAATCGAACGGTCATGCTTCTGTCGGGAGACGAGCCTTACCAAGCGGCTCGGTCACACCCGCTGAACGGAGGTACTTCCGTGTTCAAGAAAACGCTCGCCACCGGCGCATTCGCGCTCCTCGCCTGCACGGCACTCGCCGGCCAGGCATCCGCCCGCGACCAGATCCGCATCGTCGGCTCCTCGACGGTGTTCCCCTTCTCGACGGCGGTCGCCGAGCAGTTCGCCAAGACGAGCAGCTTCAAGGCCCCCGTGGTCGAGAGCACCGGTACCGGCGGCGGCATGAAGCTGTTCTGCGCCGGCGTCGGCACCGGCCACCCGGACATGACGAACGCGTCGCGCCGGATGAAGTCGTCCGAGTTCGAGCAGTGTCAGAAGAACGGCGTCGAGAAGGTCACCGAGGTCAAGATCGGCTTCGACGGCATCGTCTTCGCCAACGACAAGAGCGGCCCGAAGGTCGACCTGAGCAAGCGCGACATCTGGCTGGCGCTGGCGAAGGAGATCCCGATCGACGGCAAGCTCCAGGCCAATCCCTACACCATGTGGAACCAGATCCGCTCGGATCTTCCGGCCACCAAGATCGAAGTGCTCGGCCCGCCGCCGACCTCCGGCACGCGCGACGCCTTCGTCGAGATCGTGATGGAGGAGGGCTGCAAGGAGGTCGCCGGCACGAAGGAACTCGGCCTCGAAGGCAAGAAGTGCCACATCATCCGCGAGGACGGCATCTTCGTCGAAGCCGGCGAGAACGATAACCTGATCGTCCAGAAGCTGTCGGCGAACCCGAACGCCTTCGGCATCTTCGGCTTCAGCTTCCTCGACCAGAACGCCGACAAGGTGAAGGGCGCCACGATCGGCGGCGTCGAGCCGACGTTCGAGAACATCGCCGACGGCAAGTACGGCGTGTCCCGCTCGCTCTTCTTCTACGTCAAGAACGCGCACGCCGGCGTCATCCCCGGCATGAAGGAGTTCGTGGCGGAGTTCACGAGCCCCGCCGCCTGGGGTCCGAACGGCTATCTGTCGGAGAAGGGCCTGATCCCGCTGCCCGACGCGGAGCGGAAGAAGGTCGGCGACGCAGCCAACGCGATGACCCCGCTGACCATGTAACCTGCTGATGGTGCATGTCCGGCGGCGGGATCCCGCCGCCGGACAGCGCCGTCACCGCAAAGCTGCGGGAATTTCATGCAAGCCATTGTCTTTCTCGCCGGATTGCTCGGCCTCGCTGCTTACGGCTACTATGCCGGGCGGGGCAGGGCATTGTCGGTTGCCGGTCCACGCCGGAGCGACACGGCGCTCCACTCCCTGCCATCCTACTACGGCGCCTACGTCGTATTGTGGTGCGGGCTGCCGATCCTGATCATCGGCTTCGTCTGGCTGGTCGCCGGCGGGTGGATTGCCGAGCAGGCGGCCTTGGCGAGCCTTCCCGGGGCGCTGACCGATGTCGATCCGGGACGCCTTCAGCTCACGCTCAACGAAATTCGCAACGTCGCGGCAGGCTCGCTGTTCGGCGAGCCCAGCCCCGAGGTTCGTGCCGGCGCCGATATCTACGCGACGGTGAAGGGGATCGGCGGTTGGGCCGTCATAGCCGGTGCGCTGGTCATCGGCGCGGCCTGCGCGGCGCTGGCGCAGCGACACATCCGGCCCGGCCTGCGGGCGCGCAACGCCGTCGAACGTGCCGTCATGATCGCCATGATGGTTTCGTCCGGCATCGCCGTCCTGACGACCGTCGGCATCGTCCTGTCGCTGCTCTTCGAGAGCATGCGCTTCTTCGCGCAGGTGCCGATCACCGAGTTCCTCTTCGGCCTGCACTGGAGCCCGCAGACGGCGCTCCGCGCGGACCAGGCCGGATCGTCGGGGTCCTTCGGCGCCGTGCCGATCTTCGTAGGAACCCTGCTGATCACCTTCATCGCCATGCTCGTCGCCGTGCCGATCGGCCTGCTGGCGGCGGTGTACATGTCGGAGTACGCCACCCCGCGCATCCGGGCGGTGGCGAAGCCGGTTCTCGAGGTGCTCGCCGGCATACCGACCGTGGTCTACGGCTTCTTCGCCGCCCTCACGGTGGCGCCCTTCTTCCGCAACGCCGGCGAGAGCGTGGGGCTCAGCGTCAGTTCCGAATCCGCGCTCGCGGCCGGGGTGGTCATGGGCATCATGATCATTCCCTTCGTCTCGTCGCTGTCCGACGACGTGATGAACGCCGTGCCGCAATCGCTGCGCGACGGCTCCTATGCCCTTGGCGCGACCAAGTCGGAAACGATCAAGCAGGTCATCTTCCCCGCGGCGCTGCCCGGCATCGTGGGTGCGATCCTGCTGGCGATCAGCCGTGCGATCGGCGAGACGATGATCGTCGTCATGGCTGCGGGCCTCGCCGCCAATCTGACGGCCAATCCGTTCGAGGCGGTAACCACCGTCACCGTGCAGATCGTCACGCTGCTGGTCGGCGACCAGGAATTCGACAGCGCCAAGACCCTGGCGGCCTTCGCCCTCGGCCTGGTTCTGTTCATCGTCACACTGATACTCAACGTCATCGCCCTGCGGGTGGTGCGGGCATATCGAGAAAAATATGACTGACGCGATCGTCTCGTCGGCGGGCCCCGTGGCGGGCAAGTCCGACGCGGAGCGCCGCCTGCGCCGCCGTTACGCCGCGGAGCGCCGTTTCCGGATGTATGGTGCCGGCGCGATCATCGCCGCGGTTCTGGTCCTGGTGACGCTGCTGGGCTCGATCATAAGCCAGGGCTACACCGCCTTCTGGAACCACGAGATCGCCCTCAACGTCACGTTCGATCCCCAGGTGATCGATCCGGAGGGAACGCGCGATCCCGCGACCCTCGGGCGTGCGAACTACGGCCAGCTCGTTCGAGCCGCGCTCCAGCAGCAGTTCCCGCAGGTCACGGGACGCAGCGACGTGCGGCGGTTGAGCGGCATGATCAGCAGCGGTGCCGACGGGCAGCTCCGGCGGATGGTGATGGACGATCCCTCGCTGATCGGGCGGACCGAAAGGGTATGGGTCCTCGCATCCGACGACATCGACACCCTGCTGAAAGGCCAGATCGACCGCGACCTGCCCGAGAACAACCGGCGGGTCAGCGACCAGGAGATCGCCTGGGCCGATGCCCTGGAGGCGCAGGGGGACGTCCGTTGGTCGTTCAACACGACCCTGTTCACCGCGGCCGACAGTCGCGAACCGGAACTGGCGGGTATCTGGGGCGCTGCGGTCGGATCCTTCTGGCTGCTGCTGACGACCCTGGTGCTCAGCTTCCCGCTCGGGGTGATGACCGCCACCTACCTGGAAGAGTTCGCGCCCAAGAACCGCTGGACCGACCTCATCGAGGTGAACATCAACAATCTGGCGGCCGTCCCGTCCATCGTGTTCGGCCTGCTCGGCCTGGCGGTCTTCCTCGGCTTCTTCGGCATGTCGCGGTCGGCGCCGTTCGTCGGCGGACTGGTGCTGACGCTCATGACGCTGCCGACGATCATCATCACCACCCGCGCGGCCCTCAAGTCCGTGCCGCCTTCGATCCGCGAGGCGGCGCTGGGCGTCGGCGCGTCGCGGCTCCAGGTGGTGACGCATCACGTCGTGCCGCTGGCGATGCCCGGCATCCTGACCGGCACGATCATCGGCATGGCGCAGGCGCTGGGCGAAACGGCGCCGCTCCTGATGATCGGCATGGTCGCCTTCATCATCGACGTGCCGGGCGGTCCCTTCGATCCTGCGACGGCCTTGCCGGTCCAGATCTTCCTCTGGGCCGACAGCCCCGAACGTGCCTTCGTCGCGCGCACCAGTGCCGCGATCATGGTGCTCCTCGCCTTTCTCGTCCTCATGAACGCGCTTGCGGTCGTTCTGCGCAGGCGGTTCGAGCGCCGGTGGTAAGAAGATGCTGATGAACTCAACTGACAGTACGGTATCGACCGGTCATCCGACCAAGGTCGTCGCACGCGGCGTGAAGGTCTTCTACGGCGCCGCCGAGGCGCTGCACGGGGTCGACCTCGACGTGAAGGCGAACGAGGTGACGTCGCTGATCGGGCCCTCGGGCTGCGGCAAGTCGACGTTCCTGCGCTGCCTCAACCGCATGAACGACGTCATCGACGGCTGCCGCATCGAAGGCAGTATCCTGCTCGACGGCGACGACATCTATTCGTCCGCTGTCGACCCTGTTCTGCTGCGGCAGCGGGTCGGAATGGTGTTCCAGAAGCCGAACCCGTTCCCGAAGTCGATCTACGACAACATCGCCTACGGCCCCCGCATCCACGGACTGGTGTCCGACCGGAACGAGCTGGACGAGGTGGTGGAGCGCAGCCTGACCAAGGCGGGCCTCTGGAAAGAGGTGAAGGACCGCCTGCAGCAGCCGGGCACCGGTCTCTCCGGCGGCCAGCAGCAGCGGCTTTGCATCGCGCGCGCCATCGCGGTCAGCCCGGAGCTGATCCTGATGGACGAGCCGTGCTCGGCCCTCGATCCCATCGCCACGGCGAAGGTCGAGGAACTGATGGACGAACTGCGCTCGAACTACACGATCGTCATCGTGACGCACTCGATGCAGCAGGCGGCGCGCGTCTCGCAGCGCACCGCCTTCTTCCATCTCGGCCATCTGGTCGAGGTCGGCGAGACCGAGCAAATGTTCACCAATCCGCAGGACGAGCGGACCCAGGGATACATCACCGGGCGCTTCGGCTGACCGCGTCGCCACGGCCGAAGACAGGAGAAGGGTGCATGTCGCAACAGCACATCGTCGCGTCGTACGACGCGGAACTCAGCCGCCTGAACCAGCTCATCGCCGAGATGGGCGGTCTGGCGGAATCCCAATTGGCGACCGCCGTCGACGCGCTGTCGCGGCGGGACAGCAAGCTCGCCGCCAACGTGGTCGGCCAGGATTCGCGGGTCGACGCGCTGGAGAACGAGGTCGATAATTTCGCCGTCCGCCTATTGGCCCTGCGCCAGCCGATGGCGAGCGACCTGCGCAACATCGTCGGTTCGATCCGCATTGCCGGCGACCTGGAGCGCATCGCGGACTATGCGGCCAACGTCGCCAAGCGGACCATCGCCCTCAATCAGAACCCTCCGGTCGAGCCGGCTCGCGCGATACCGCGGATGAGCCGCCTGGTCGCGGTGATGATCAAGGACGTTCTCGACGCCTATATCGACCGCGACCTCGCCAAGGCGGTCGAGGTATGGGGGCGCGATATCGAGGTCGACGACGCCTATTCCAGCCTGTTCCGCGAACTCCTGACCTACATGATGGAGGATCCGCGCAACATCACGGTGTGCACGCATCTGCTGTTCATCGCGAAGAACATCGAACGCATCGGCGACCACGTCACCAACATCGCCGAGACGATTCATTTCGCGGTTTCCGGCGAGCGGCTCGTGCAGGCTCGGCCGAAGACCGACGAGACGTCGTTTGCGGCGCATCCGGGTCCTGCGCCCGCAGATGCCGTCGAGCCGAAGGACGACTGACGATGCAGCCTCTGGTCCTGATCGTCGAGGACGATCCCGGCCTCGTCGAGCTTCTGAAGTACAATCTGGAGAAGGCGGGCTTCGGCACCGCCATCGCCCGCGACGGCGAGGAGGCGATGGTCGTCCTCGCCGAGCGCACGCCGGATCTCGTGCTGCTCGACTGGATGCTGCCGATCACCTCGGGGATCGAGGTCTGCCGCCGCATCCGGCGCCAGCCGGGTACCCGCGATCTGCCGATCATCATGCTCACCGCGCGTGGCGAGGAGGGCGATCGGGTGCGCGGGCTGGAGAGCGGCGCCGACGACTATGTGACGAAGCCGTTCAGCCCGAGCGAACTGGTGGCGCGGGTGCGCGCCGTCATCCGCCGCGCCCGCCCGGGCGTCGACGCCGAGCGGCTGGAGTTCGCCGACCTCGCGATGGATCTGGTGGCGCACCGGGTGACGCGCGGCCAGCGCCGGGTGCATCTCGGCCCGACCGAGTTCCGCCTGATGCGCTATTTCCTCGAGCATCCGGGCCGCGTCTTCTCGCGCGAGCAGCTGCTGAACGCCGTCTGGGGACACGACGTCTATGTCGAGCCGCGCACGGTCGACGTGCACATCCGCCGCCTGCGCAAGGCGATCAACGAGGCGGGCGAACCTGACATCATCCGCACCGTGCGCGCCGCCGGCTACGCGCTCGACCAACCGGAAGAGACGGCGGACGCCTGACCGCCGGCTTCGGGGGGCCGATCAGACGCGCGTCAGGATCACCGCGGCGGTCACCGTCAGCGGGCAGAGGATGGTACTGCCGACGACGATCGCCGAGGCGAGGTCGGGGTCGCAGTCATACTCCCGGCACAGCATCGCCAGCAGGATGGCGGCAGGGATCGACGATCCGACCAGAAGCAGGTCGGCCAGCGGCCCGCCGGTCCCCAGGAGAAACAGCGCGACGCCCGTCGCGAGCGGTGCCGCCAGGAGGCGCAGGGCGATCCCCGCGCCGAGCAGGCCGCGGGCGGTGAAGGCCGCACCGGCCGCCAGCTGCGCGCCGATCGCCGTCAGCGACAGCGGCGTCGCGGTCGCGCCCATCAGTTCGACCGGATAGCCGATCACCGTCGGCAATCGCCAATCGAGTGCGTTCAGCGCGAGGCCGAGGGCGACCGCGGGAATGAGCGGCGTGCGAAAGGCGTTCAGCACGAGGCCGATGCCGCGAGCGCGGCCGGCCGTCAGCAGCGGCGGCGCCACGGCGAGCACCAGCATGACGTGAAGGCTGGTCATCACGGCCTGGTGCATCACCATGTCCGCGCCGAAGGCGAGCTGGGCCAGCGGGATGCCAAAATTTCCGGAATTCGGGAAGGCCGCGGCCAGCGCCAGGATGCCGCGCGCGAATGGCGGTGCGCCCATGGCGCGGCCGACCAGCCAGCCGAGCGACAGCAGGCCGAAGAACTGCACGACGGTGAAGGCGACCGTGAACTGCACCTCGCCGACCGGCAGGTCGGCCTTCGAGAGGCTGTCGACGAAGAGTGCGGGCAGTGCGCCGTAGATCACTACGCGGTTCAGCGTCGTCACGTCGAAGCCGAGGCGGCGCTGGCCGAACCAGCCGAACACCATCAGCAGGATGATCGGCAGGGTGACCTCGGTGACGACCTCGAAGAGCAGCGCCATCGCTCGTCCCCGATTCCGTCCCGGACCGCCGCGGGCTGCCGTTCAGCTGCGGCGTCAGTCGGCGTCGGCGCCCGTGCGGTTCTCGATCTGGGCGGCGCGGCGCTGGCCGTAGACCGAACGCACGGCGGCGTAGAAGTCCAGGCTCCGCCGTCGCACGGCGTCGAGCTGGCCGAGGCTGCGATAGCGCGAGTCGACCGCGTTGAGGCCCGCCACCACGTAGCTGGCCGTTTGGAGGTCGGCCTCGTCCGCGGCGATGCCGACCGGGTCGATATACCAGTCTATGCCGCGGCCGGCGGCATCGCGCAGGTTGGACGGGCCGAAGATCGGCAGCACGAGGTACGGGCCCTCGCCGAGACCCCAGACCGCCAGCGTCTGGCCGGCATCCTCTTCGTGATAGGGCAGACCGTAATGGTCGCCTGCGAGGTCGAACAGGCCGCCGACGCCGAGGGTCGTGTTCATCAGGAAGCGGCCGTACGTGATCTGCGCCCGGTCCCACTCGCCCTGGGCGATGTCGTGGATGAGCGTGATCGGGCTCTTCAGGTTGTTCACGAAGTTGCGGACCGCGGTCTTGCCGACGTCGGGCACGATCTCGCGATAGCCGACGGCGGCGGGCCGCAGGATGAACGTGTCCAGCGTCAGGTTCATCGCGAAGATCTGGCGGTTCACCGGCTCCAGCGGATCGCTGATCTCCCCGGCGGACTCGTGGCTCGGTTGCGTCGTGGTGGCGCAAGCCGCAGACGTCAGCGTCAGGGCGAGCGCCACGAAGAGCCGCGCGCGGGGCGCGCGGAGGAGGGAACGAAGGGGATTCATGCAGGCCTCCTGCCGGCCTCGAAGCGCCGCCACATGGCGCCGGACGGGGTTGGATCGATCGTCGGGTAGCCGCGCTGCGGCGTCACTTCAGCGGCGACACGGCAGTGGGAAGCATGATCACCGACTGCATCTCCGCGAGCATCGCGGTGCCCTTGCCGAGGAACGCCTGCCACTCAGGGTCGCGCAGCGCCGCATCGCGCGCATCCCGGCGCTCCAGCAGGTCCCTGTATGCCCACAGATGGGCGACGGAATTCGGATCCGGCGATTCCACCGTCCAGGCGCAGACATTGGCCGAATACTTCTCGCGCACCGGCATGATCGACTTGAACAGTTCCGACCATGGCTTCACCGCGCCGGTGTTCGCCCGGTAGATCCGCAGTTCGTAGACGTTTCCGGCCTTTGCCGGCGCCTTGAACGGCAGGAAGGCGTTCATGAACCGGATCTCCTGGCGCGCCAGCAGCGGCCGGATCTTCGACGTGAAGCCCTCGGTCCAGTCCCGGTTCTGCGAGAGTTCGGCGCGCAGCCGGGTGCGCTCCTCGTAGCTCTCGTATTCCCAGAGATGCCAGACCTGGTTGAGGACGCCGATGTCGGCCGTCCAGGAGCCGAGGCGCTTGCCGTAGCGGTCGCCGCGCACCTTCGAGCCGACGTCCTCCGAAAGCTTCAGATACTCCGGCATCTTGCCGGGTATGAAGGTGTAGGTGCGCAGTTCGTAGAGCATGCGTCTTCCTCGCGGGGTCGCAACGACGGCGCAGCATACACGCCTCGGGCGCGCTAGGGCAGGGGAGTCGACGACGGCGCCGTAGGTATACCGCTCTTGCATCCGCGTCCGGTCCGCGGCCTATTTAGCGCGCCTCGCCAAGGATGATCATGATGCCCGATACCACTCCCTCCGGCGCGCTCGCCGGCATCCGTGTCGTCGACCTGACCCGCGTCCTGGGCGGTCCGTACTGTACCCAGATCCTCGCCGACCACGGCGCCGAGGTGATCAAGGTCGAGCCGCCGCAGGGCGACGAGACGCGGGACTGGGGCCCGCCGTTCAAGGACGGCCGCGCCGCCTATTTCGAGGGCGTGAACCGCAACAAGCGCTCGCTCGGCCTCGACGTGTCGAAGCCCGAGGGCAAGGCCGTGCTGCTGCGGCTGCTCGAAACGGCCGACGTGCTGATCGAGAACTTCAAGCCGGGCAGCCTGGAGAAATGGGGCCTCGGCTACGAGGAGGTGCTGTCCAAGCGCTTCCCCGGCCTCGTCCATTGCAGCGTGACCGGGTTCGGGCCCGACGGCCCGCTCGGCGGTTTCCCGGGCTATGACGCGGTCATCCAGGCGATGTCGGGCATGCTCAGCGTCAACGGCTCGCCGGAGAGCGGTCCGGTGCGCGTCGGCACGCCCATGGTCGACATGGGCACCGGCCTGAATGCCGTGATCGGCATCCTGATGGCGATCATCGAGCGCGGCCGGTCGGGCAAGGGGCAGCATCTGGACGTCACCCTCTACGACTGCGCCGTGTCGCTGCTGCATCCGCAGGGAGCCAACTACCTGATGTCGGGCAAGGCGCCGGTCGTCACTGGCAACGCGCACCCGAACATCTATCCCTACGACGTCTTCCAGAGCGGTACGAAGCCGGTGTTCCTGGCGATCGGCAACAACGGCCAGTTCCGCCGGCTCTGCGCCGCGATCGGGGCGCCGGAACTGTCGGACGATCCGCGCTACGCCGACAATGCGCTGCGCTCGGAGAACCGGGCGACGCTCAAGCCGGCGATCGAGGCGAAGCTCGCCGCACTCGACGGCGACGAGATCTGCGACCGTCTGCTGCGCGAGATGGTGCCCGCCGGTCCGGTCAACGCCATCCCCGAGGTGATGACCGCGCCGCACACGGTCCACCGCAAGATGCGTGTCGAACTCGACGGCTACGAGGCGATGGGTATCCCGGTGAAGATGAGCCGCACGCCGGGCACCGTCCGGACCAAGCCGCCGGAGTACGGTGCGGACGGCCGCGACGTGCTGCATCACGCCGGCTACACCGATGCCGAGGTCGCGAAGCTGATCGACGGCGGGGTCGTCCTGGAGCGGCGGCGGAACTGATGACGGCCGGACGGCCGGTGACGTGAGGCGGGCGGCCTATTCGGCCGCCTGCCGCTCCGGCGCGGCGTCGCTCGCCGCGTCCTGGGCGAACAGTTCCTCCAACTCCTCGGCCGCCTGCTTGGCCAGATAGATCAGGCGCTGCTCGTCGGTGTGGTGCTTCTGCGACCGGCGCAGATGGTCGATGTCGTGCTCGCGGAAGGTCTCGACCGCGCGTGCCGCCTCGCCGTCGGTCAGGCCGACGCCCTCCAGCACTTGGCGCGCCATGACCAGGCTGGAATGGAACGTCTCGCGCTCGATCAGGTCGATGCCCAGATCCATCAGCCGGTAGGCGTGCCGACGGTCCCGGGCGCGCGCGTAGATCGGCAGGTCGGGAAAGTGCTCGCGGACCACCCGGGCGGTCGCCAGCGAGCGCTCGACGTCGTCGACGGTCAGGACGAAGGCGCTCGCCTTGTCGATGCCCATGGCGCGCAGGATGTCGAGGCGTGACGAGTCTCCGTAGTACACCTTCGCCCCGAACCGGCGCATGAAGTCGATCTGCTGCGGGTTCGACTCCAGTGCGGCGAACGCGATCTTCTTCGCCACCAGGATGCGCCCGATCATCTGCCCGACGCGGCCGAACCCCGCGATGATCACCAGCGGCTCCTCGCGCGGCGGCTTGTCGTATTCGGGAAGGTCGCGGACGGCACGGCGGGCGTCGAGCGCCTCCACCGCGATGTACAGCAACGGCGTGGTCAGCATCGACACCGAGACGACCAGGATGGCGATGTCGGCCGTGCGCTGGTCGAGGATGAAGGCGCCGACCGCCGCCGACAGCAGCACGAAGGCGAATTCGCCGCCCTGCGAGATCACGGTCGCCAGCCGCAACGCCGCCATCGGCGCCATCTTCGTCCGCCGGGCGAGGGCATAGATCGCCGCCGCCTTGATGGTCACCAGCCCGGTCACGAGCCCGAGGATCGCGAGCGGCATCTCGGCGAGGAGACCGAGGTTGACCGCCATGCCCACGGCGATGAAGAACAGGCCGAGCAGCAGGCCCTCGAACGGCTCGATATGCACCTGCAGGGCGTGCCGGTACTCGGAATCGGCCAGCAGCACGCCTGCGATGAAGGCACCCAGTCCCATGGAGAGCCCGGCCCATTCCATCAGCATGGCGGCGCCGACCACCGTCAGCAGCGAGAGGGCGATGAACACTTCGGTGGTGTCGGCGCGGGCCACGACGCGCAGGGCGTACCGCAGGCCGTAGCGGCCCAGCACGACCAGGGCGGCGATCGCCACGAGTGCCTTGGCGACGTCGCCCCATTCCGGGGCCGCCTCGCCCACCGCGAGCAGCGGCAGCAGCGCCAGCATCGGGATGACCGCGATGTCCTGCAGCAGGAGGATCGAGAAGGCGCCGCGCCCGTGCCGCGTCGCCAGCTGGTTCTTCTCGGCGAGGATCTGGAGCGCGAACGCGGTCGACGACAGCGACAGCGCGAACCCGAGGACGAGTGCCTCGGTCGTGCCGAGCCCCAGGGCGATGCAGGCGCCGACCAGCGGCACGGCGGTGACGATCAACTGCCCGAGGCCGAGGCCGAGGATCTGTCGCCGCATGATCATGAGCCGGCGCGGCTGCAGCTCGAGTCCGATCAGGAACAGCAGCATGACGACGCCGAACTCGGCGAAATGCATGATCGCCTCGACGTCGTAGACGAGGCCGAGTCCGAACGGGCCGATGACGACGCCGGCGATCAGGTAGCCGATCACGGCACCCAATCCGAGCCAGCGTGTGATCGGCACGGCAACCACCGCCGCCGCGAGGAAGATCGCCAGTTCGATGAAGGTTAGGCTCACGGTTGACTGTCCATCTGCGGAGCGCGGTGTCGGGCCACGAGCATAGCAGGCACGCCGCGATCCCGCTTATCGAAGGCTAGGGGCGGAATGATGGCGCTGGGTCGTTTGCCTGCGTGGCTTTGCTGTGGTGCGGCGGCCACATGCCGCCGGCTTGGATGTTGCTCCGTATCGTCGGTGAAGCCGTTTTCTGTCGTCATCTGTAGAAGCAGATGAGGTGCACAGCCCGAAGGCCTTCACGATGAGTCGACGTTCTCTTCTTTCGCTGCTGATAGTCCTCACGATCCCCGCCTGCGCCGCGCGCTACACGGATCTCGATCGCGACATCGGGCAGCTCGAGGCCGCACCCGTGTGCTGCACGGCTCTCGCGGAGGTCGCTTTCCAACCGGTCGCGCCCGAGGCGAACTTCGAATTCTCCATCGACGAATCCAGCCCGGCCTTCGTATTCCCCGAGCCCATCGGCAAGACGTTCGTGCGCGGCTTCGAACTTCCGCCGATCAGCGCTCCGACCCGACTGCGCGTGCGCTCCTATCTCATGTCGAACGGTCCCTTCGAGCGAGACGGCTATTTCATGCCGCTCCTGACCCTGCTCGACGCCGATCGCAACCCGATCGGGACGACGTCGCCCGACATGATCCGGTATGGGCGTCAGAACCTGTTCGAGGGACCGAACGAGACCGGCACGTTCGACGTCAACCTGATCCTGGGGCCCGATTCCAAGACCCGTCATGTGCTGATCCACACGGCGGCGCCGCTTCTGCGCGCCGAGGCTACGGCGCGGCGCGCGTCAACGACGATACCCGTTCAGATCGGCAACAACTTCATACCGATGCCCGTCGAGGGCGGCATCTCCTCCTTCGAAGGGACCGCCAAGGGGCGCATACGGCTCAGTCTGTACGACTATGATGGTCCCATGCCCGCCGCGCGTCCTGCGAAGCCCGCGCCGGCTGAGCCTGCGGCCGTGCCGGGCCAGAAGATCTGACGGTTACGAACGACATTACGTTCGCTGCTTCCTGCGACGTCGCTGACCGGCTCAGCCGGCCGCCATCGTCTCGGTGACGGTGCCGGTGTCGTAATATTCGGTGAAGCTTGCGACCTTGCCGCCGCGCACATGCACGATGTCGACCTTGTCGACCGTCAGCGGGCGCTCGTTGATGCGGAAGCGGACCGACACGCGCGTCTGGACCGCAGCCCGCTCGCCCTGCGCGATGATGTCCAAAACCTCGAACTTCTCCAGCGTCACCGCCGCCATGACCCGCTCGAAGAAGGTCGCGACCTCGTCCCGCCCGGTGAAGCGGCCGCCCCAGGCGACGGCGGCGCTGGCACCGTGCGAATTCCATTCGATGTCGTCGTCGAGTGCGGCGAACACCGCCGCCATGTCGCCCTTCGAATAGGCGGCGTAGACGTGCCGGAGAAGCGTGACGGTTTCATCGGTGCCCATAGCGCGGCCCTCCCGAGTGCTCGATGAACGGTAGCGCCGGCAGTTTGCCGCTGCAACCGTGGCGATTCGGGCAAGGCGGCCGTTGGCACCGGTCGGCTTGCGGCGATATGCTCGCAATCGCCTTCCGCGACCGGGTTAAGCCATGTCCGACAGTTCAGATACCGTCACCGCCGCGCTCTGCATCATCGGCAACGAGATCCTCTCCGGCCGGGTGCAGGATGCGAACCTCGCCTTCCTCGGGCAGGGACTGAACGAGGTCGGCGTGCAACTGCGCGAGGTGCGCGTCGTCCCGGACATCGAGGACGAGATCGTGGCGGCGGTGAATGCGCTTCGGGCGCGCTACACCTACGTCTTCACCACCGGCGGCATCGGGCCGACCCATGACGACATCACCCCGGAATCGGTCGCCAAGGCGTTCGGGCGCCGCGCGGTTCATCATCCGGTCGCCTATGCGCGGCTGGAGGAGTGGTACCGCAACAACGACCGCGAGTTCACCGAGGCGCGCAAGCGCATGACGCTGATGCCCGAGGGTGCCGAATTGGTGGACAACGCGGTGTCCATCGCGCCCGGCTTCCGGGTCGAGAACGTCTTCGTCATGGCCGGCGTGCCGCAGATCATGCGTGCCATGTTCGAGGCGGCGAAGCCGCTGCTGCGGGGCGGCAAGTCGGTGCGCTCGCGCACCATCGGCACGCGCGTCGTGGAGGGGGTACTCGCCGGTCCGCTGGGCGAGATCCAGAAGCGCTTTCCGCACTCCGATATCGGCTCCTACCCGTATTACGGCGCGCCGGGCGGCAACGGCGTGAACCTGGTGGTCCGCAGCACGGACCCTGGCGATCTCGACGGCGCCGGCGACGCCATTCTCGCCATGATCCGCGACCTCGGCGGCGACGTTCTGGACGACGTGCGCGGCTGACGGAAGGGCAGCGCGCCCAGGGATCACCCGGGACCATCCGCGCTCGGCCGCTGGCAGGCCCGCGGCTCCCGGCAGTGCGCGGCTTTCGCCGCCACCAATGTCTCCCCGTCTTTCTTTTGGCACATTCGCTCGGCTTTGTTCCTGTGGGCGCCGCGCGTCCGCTGCCAGGGGAGCGCAAGGCGAAGCGATCTTTCATGTAAAATTTTACTCAATATACAATAAAATAGGGCGATTTGACAATTCTGCATAAGAGACGTTCAGTAACGACTTCTTATCGTTTTCGGACGAACCATGGATTTAATGTCCGTATCTTTCAAGGCGAAGCGGTAGGCCATGGCGCAGTTGCCCGAGCCTGGTTTGGCGAAGAGAAACCCCACCACGGGTGATCAATCCGCCGCGGTCCTCGAATGGCTTGGTGCGGCCGTTCCCGGCTTCACGCTGTTCCGCGCTCATGCCGACGGGACGCTCGCGTCGGTGTCCGATACATGGCAGGCGGTGACCGGGCTGGCGCCGGAAGCCTGCGTCGGGCGGCCGCTCGCCGATCTCGTCGATCCGCGCGATCGCGTGCGGGTCGAGCGACTGCTCGAGCGCGGCGCAGGCGCCTCGTCCGGGGAAGCGCGCTTCAGCATACCCGGTCCCGACGGCGAGGGCCGGCTGGTGATGGCGATGCGCGGCCCCGATCTGTCCGGGGACCATGGGCGGGACGTCGTCGGGATCATGCGCGACGTGACGGCCGAGCGGGCCATCGAACGCCAGCTCGCGGCCGCCTACTCGTACGACATGCTCACCTCTATCCCGAACCGGACACTGTTCATGGACAGGCTCGGCGAGGCGGTGCGGGCGGCGCGCGCGTTGGGGGAGGGGCTGGCGTTGCTCGTCTGCGATATCGACCGCTTCCGCGCCGTCAACGAGACCGCGGGTCACCGCACCGCCGACGAACTGCTGCGCATCGTGGCGCGCCGGCTGGAGCGACAGATCCGTGGCAGCGACATGATCGGCCGGATCGGCGCGGACGAATTCGGCATCATCCAGACCGGCGTGCGCAGTCAGGCCGACGTCCAGAGCCTGGCGGAGCGTCTCGCCTTCGTCCTCGCGAAGCCCTACCGCGCCGAGGGCATTCGCATGCGGGCGTCCTGCTCGGTCGGCATCGTCACGCTGGCGGCGGACGGCAGCGCGGAGAGCATGCTGACCGAGGCGATGAACGCCCTGACGCAGGCGAAGCGCGTCGGCCGCGGCCAGATCCGCTTTGCGGACCCCGAGGCCGAGAGCGAGGTCCGCGAGACCCATTCGCTCGAGGACGATCTCCTCCAGGCGATCGACGAGGCGGGACTGGCGCTACACTTCCAGCCGGTCGTCGACCTGACGACGGGCCGGATCTCCGGTGCCGAAGCCTTGCTGCGCTGGCCGCATCCGGAGCGTGGCTTCGTCGAGCCGTCACGGTTCGTGCCGCTGGCCGAGGCGACCGGCGCGATCCGGCCGCTGGGGGCGTGGGTGCTCGACGCCGCCTGTGCCACCCTTCGGCGCTGGGACACGGCCGGGCTCGACGACCTGACCGTCGCGGTCAACGTGTCCGCCGCACAGTTCCGCGACGCCGGGGTCTACGAGGCGGTCACCGCTGCGCTCGACAGGAACCGGGTGGATGCTCGCCGGCTGGAGATCGAAATCACCGAAACGGCGATGCTCGAGGACCGCGCCGGCGATGCGCTGCCGCAGCTCGCGGCGCTGGCGCGACGCGGCGTGCGCGTCGTCATCGACGATTTCGGCATGGGCTACGGCACCCTGACCTACCTGCGCTCCTTTCCGGTCTCGAAGATCAAGATCGACCGGGCGTTCATCGGCGCGGTGATGGACGACCCGCGCGACGCGGCGATCGTCCGCGGCGTGGCGGCACTCGGCACGAGCCTCGGGCTGCGCGTGCAGCCCGAGGGCGTCGAGACCGAGGAGCAGCTCCAGTTCGTCCAGGACCTGGGATGCTCGGAGGCGCAGGGCTATCTCTTCAGCCGCGCGCTGCCGGAAGAAGCGTTCGTGCGCTTCGTGAGCGACTGGGAGGGGCGGCGGACGGCGGCCAACTCGACGCCGGCCGGTGGCGTTCCCTTGCTCATCCGCCGGCTGGCGACCGGTGCGCCGACCGGCGACCATCACGTGGCCGACGAACTCGCCACCCTGCCGCGCGTGCCGTCCGCGCAAGGGTGGGAGCGTGCCGTCGTTCTCGCCGCGTCCCTGGTCAGCCTGTGGATGGCGGCGGGCGCGATGCTCTGGCTGTTCGTGTAGCCGCGGCACCGCGCACCGACCGCCGTTCAGGTGTCCACCGTCAGACGAGAGCCCTGATCGCTTCCAACTGTGCCGGATCGTCGGGCGGCGCGATCAGGAGGACGTCGTCGAAGCCCAGGCTCGCGAGCCGGGCGAGACGTTCGCGGGCTTCGGCCGGGGTGCAGATCAGCGTGATCTTCGAGTGCGCCCCCAGCGGCGTCACTTTCGGGGTCTCGCGGAGGTCGATGGAGACGTTCGCCACCGCCGCGCGCGTGCCGCCGGCGGCGCGGTAGAGGCCGATGCCGCGTTCGAGGTCTTCCCAGGAACTGTGAATGCCGGACGCGAGCCAGCCGTCGCACTCCCGGGCCGCGCGCTCGATCCAGCGCTGACTGCGCCAGGCGCCGAGCAGGATCGGCGGTGCGGCCGGCACGTCCGACCAGGGTGCCAGCACCACGCCGTCGACCGGCTCGCCGCGCCACACGGCGCGCATCGTGTCGAGCGCATCGGGCAGGGCGCGGAAGCGGCTTTCATAGTCCGCACCGAACAGGCTGAAGTCCGCCTGCGTCGATCCCGTCCCGACGCCGAGTCGCATCCGCCCACCGGCCAGGGCGTCGAGCGAACGGATGCGGTGGGCGGCGTCCACCGGCGGCCGGATCGGGACCTGGAGCACGCACGTGCCGAGTTCGATGCGCTCGGTTACCGCGGCGGCCGCGGCGAGGGCGATCAGGGGGTCGAGCGTGGCGGGGCCGCGCCCGACCGAGTCGGTCATCCAGAGGCCGGCGAAGCCAAAGGATTCGACGCGCTGCGCCGTTTCGACGACGCGGCGCACGGGCGTTCCCGCGGCGACGTTCTGGACCGGCAGGAATACGATACCCAATCTCATTGCGGCTCTCCCGATGCGGCCGGACCGGCGGCGGGGACATGCTGACCGACCCGGCCGGGTTGCGAAAGCACCGCCCGACGGGACGCGACGGTCCTCATCGCGCACGGGGCCGGCGAACCGCGACGGCTCTACGTGGTTAGCCTCGTATTCCGTTCTGGCTGGGGAGCCGCGACCATGTCCAACTCGATCGCCCGGTTCGTGCGCGCCGCCGCTGCCGTGACCCTCGTCCTGATCGGGCTGGGGCTGGCGGGCGGCGGCGTCTGGCTGATCTTGCTGGGTGGATCCCTCTATTACCTGATCGCCGGGGCAGCCGTCGCGGCGGCGGGGATCCTGTTGGCACGCGGGCAACCGGCCGCGCTTTCCCTGTATGCGCTGACGGTCGCGGGCACGCTCGCCTGGGCCCTTTGGGAATCCGGCCTGGACTGGTGGCCGCTCGCCGCGCGCGGTGGGGTTCTGGTGGTGATCGGGGTGCTGCTGCTGATGCCCTGGATCACGCGTGGCCTGGGGGAGGGCGGCAAGGGCGCACCGCGGGTCACGG
>Ga0114916_1000918_pt1 | contig 17858 bp, 15 predicted proteins | sample MalvirAntarct_66_FD_83501 | JGI IMG/M metagenome (GOLD analysis project Ga0114916, IMG submission 83501) | Marine viral communities from the Global Malaspina Expedition - Malaspina viral metaG Antarct_66 | ecosystem: Environmental > Aquatic > Marine > Oceanic | place: West Anvers Island... | reverse complement strand
GGCACGGGACCGGCGAGTGCCGCAAGGGCCTCGGAGCGGTCGGCAGCCAAGCTGACCTCAAACCCCTCATCGGTGAGTACGTCGAAGACCAATCGGCGGATGGCTGGTTCGTCGTCTGCGAACAGGATGTGTCGCATACCGTCCTCGCATTGAAGTGAGATGGTAAATGCGAGCGCCCATGACTCACCGAAGTGCAAGTTGTTTGGAGCCCCGGCTAGGCTAGCCACGAAGGCCCAACGGCCAGAACGACCGCACGGGGTTCTGAGAGCCGCTGTCGAAAGCCGAGCCTTTGGCGCATTCCATACTTGTCGTCGAGGACGAACCGATGATCCGCCGGCTGTTCGCCGATGTGCTCGCGGACGAGGGCTTCGAGGTGCGGCTGGCCTGCGATGGACTGGAAGCCCTAGAGGCGGTCGGTGAGAGATGCCCCGACCTCGTCCTCCTCGACCTCCAGATGCCCCGCCTCGACGGGCTCGCGTTCCTCGAGGTGCTCGACAAGGCCTGTCTGCGCGAGTTTCCGGTCATCATCGTCAGCGGGAACGGAAGGGCCCGCGAGGCGGCTCCCATGGTCGAGGCCGTGCTCCAGAAACCCGTGGACCTCGATGTCCTCCTGCAATGCGTGGCGCGGCTGCTCCGCGCCGCCTGACCATTGAAATCAATCAAGGCACGCGCGGGGTTCGTGAGAAGGAAACCGCAACGCGGTCCGACACATACTTGGTCTTGGGGAATCTACCGCCCCACGCTGGGCCAGTGGTGACCACCAGATGGCTCCGCATGAGAAACGGCCCCCACGCGCGGGGGCCGTTTCTCATGTAGTTCGGCGCGCGAGCTTCGCGACTGCACGCACGCGCGCAGCTTCGACGCCGAGAACTATGGAGTCGCCTGGAGGGCAGGGTCGGAGGCCATCATTCGTTCCAGCAGGAGCCGGTCGTACAGTGCGGGATCCCGCAACGAGAACCGGAGCTCCAGCGGCACCTCCGCACTGCGAGAGCTCTCGAACTGAAAGTGCCCACCGGCTGCGGCGTAATCTCCTAGTGCCGCGGCCACCGCCGTGCGATAAGACGAACGGTTCTTCGACGCTTCGTTCACGGATTGCCACCCTTGTACCAAGGCACGGATACCAAGCAGCAGGGTTGAATTGTAACCATAACCTGTGCGTTAAGGTAGGAAGGCCCGGGCAGCCGAGAGCAGACGCGTCCACGGTCCATGATCCGGGTAGGCGTGCGGGACCGTGCCGCCCGCGAGCGAGTGGCAGGTAATCGAGCCAGCGGGCCAGCGACGTCGGTCGGTGAGCGTAGGCGCTGCACAGGTGAGAGCTGCCGCTACCCCTCCGAGGGGAGGCCCTGCCCGAGCTAGCTGAGATGCTTACCCGCGGGGTACTCCCGCAGCGGGGATCGGCCAGTGCTCCACGCATCCAGGATCGGTTCGACGATCCGCCATGATTCCTCTGCTTCATCGTCGCGGATCGACAGGTCGTTTGCGCCACGCAGGATGTCGAGGATCAGCCGGGAGTACGGAGGAAGATCGAGCGCGGGCAGAGATCCGGTGACGTCGAGGGCATGCAGGGCGCCGAGGTCACCGGTTGCGTTCGTCGTCAGCGAGAAGGTCACGTCCGCCGGTTCGAAGCGCAGTCTGAGCACATTGCCGACGGCCGCCGTGCTGCCGCCGAACGGCGGATGCGTCACCGCGCGGAAGTAGACCGCGATCTCGAAGCGGTCGCTCCGAAGCGCCTTTCCGCTGCGGAGCACGAAGGGCACACCTGTCCAGCGGTCGTTGTCGATGCGCAGGTCCACTTGCGCGAACGTCTCGGTGCGCCGCACCGGATCGACGCCTTCCTCTTCGACGTACGAGGGCACTGAACGATCGCCGATCTGCCCACGGGTGTAGCGGGCGCGCACGGTGTTGCTCCCCACTTCATCGGGAGTGAGCCGCCGGACGGCACGGAGCAGCTCCACCTTGCGGTCACGCAGGTCACGCTCGTTGAGGCTCGACGGCGGTTCCATCGCGATGAAACAGAGCACCTGCAGCAGGTGGCTCTGGATCATGTCGCGCAAGGCGCCCGCTGAGTCGTAGTAGCCCGCGCGGCCCTCGAGGGCGAGCGTTTCGTCCCAGACGATCTCCACCCGTTCGATGTGCTCGCGCTCCCACAAGGGCTCCAGCATGCGGTTCGCGAATCGCAGGCCGAGCACGTTCTGCACGGCTTGCTCGGCCAGGAAGTGGTCGACCCGGAAGATCGCGGACTCGGGAAGCGCCTCGTGAAGCAGCTCGTTGAGCTCCTGGGCGGAACGCAGACTCTCGCCGAACGGCTTCTCGACGACCACGCGGCTCCCGTCCGGCAGCGTGGCTTCGATGAGCGCGCGGAGCGTGGCCCCGACGATGGCCGGCGAGAGGGCGAGGTACACCACCGCCGGTTCGTCTGCCGGCTGGAGCGCGGTGCGGAGGTCCGGCACGCTCGTCGCGTCGCCGCGGTGGTACGTCATGGTGTTCGTAACCGCCTCCCGCGCCGCCGCGTCGAGATGTGGCGCGTGCTCTGTCAGCGCGATCTCCATTGCGCGGCGGAATCGCGCGGAGTCCCAATCCGTCCGCGCCATCCCGATGATAGTGAAGCCGTCCGGCAGGTCACCGCGCGCCAGCAGCGCGGCCAGCGCGGGCACCAGATACCGCGCCGTGAGATCGCCCGACGCACCCAGGATGACCAGCCGGCGGATCACGGCTGCGGTCCCCCCGACGCTCGTGCGAGGTTTGCGGCGCTCGAGATCAGGCCGATGTGGCTGAACGCCTGCGGGTAGTTGCCCAGGAACATCCCCGACGGCGGATCGATCTGTTCCGGGAGCAGCCCCAGCGGAGTCGCCCGCGCGCACAGTGACTCGAAGAGGGACGTCGCTTCCTCAATGCGGCCCTGCATCGTGAGGTTGTCGACGAGCCAGAAGGAGCAGATCAGGAAGGCCCCTTCTTCGCCGGGCAGGCCGTCCGGCGATTCATCCGGCAGGTACCGATAGAGCAGGCCGTCGCCCGCTCCGAGCCGCCGCTGGATCGCCTCGACGGTTGCCACCATCCGGGGATCGTTGGCATCGACGACCCGTCTCAGCGGCAGGGCGAGCAGGCTCGCGTCGAGTCCGCCGCCGCCACCGAGATGTTCCGTAAAGCTGTGCGCCTCGTCATCCCAGGCGTCATCGAGAATCCTCTGCCGGATGTGCTCAGCTTCCGTGCTCCAGGCGGCCGCGTCACCTGGCAGGTCGAAGCGCCTCGCGAGCCGTGCTCCTCGGTCGAGCGCCACCTGGCAGAGCGCGGCGGAATACGTGAACACCCGGCCCTCGGCGCGCACCTCCCAGATGCCCTGGTCGGGCTGATCCCATGCACCGCGCGCCGCCTCAACAAATTCGCGCAGCTTGCCCCAGAGCTCGTCGCCGAGCGCGCCATGGTGACGGCTCCACATGTAGGCGCAATCGAGAATCTCGCCATAGACGTCGTGCTGGCGCTGGTCGGCGGCGGCGTTTCCCCAGCGCACAGGGGACGACCGTCGGTAGCCTTCGAGGTCAGCGGCGACCCGTTCCGGCGCCGGGAGCTCCCCATCGATGTCGTACAGCACCCGCGGTCGCCCATGTCGCTCGATGCTCTGCAGCACCCAGCGCAGGAACCCCGCCGCCTCGTGAGTGAGGCCGATGCGGTTGAAGGCGTAGACCGAGAAGGCCGCGTCGCGGATCCAGGCGTAGCGATAGTCCCAATTGCGCGAGCCGCCGATCGCCTCGGGCAGGGAGGACGTCGGAGCCGCGACGATGGAGCCGTTCTCGAAGTAATCGAGCATCTTCAGTGTGATCGTGGAGCGGCGCACCTGCGCTGCGCTGGGGCCCTCATACTGCAGTTTCTGCATCCAGCGCTGCCAGGCATCGGACGTCTCGCGCAGCCGCTCTGCCGGCGCCACGGGCTCGTCCGCGCCGGCCCAACCGGTCCATCGCAGCGCGAAGTAGCACTCCTCGCCGGTCTCGAGATCAATCTGGTTCTCAAGCCCGGAGAGCGGCAGCGTGGACTCCAGGTGCAGCTCCTGGTCGGGCAGGCGCTCGGCCCGAATTCTCAACCCCGCACCGAGCGTCTCGGCCGTCGCGCCTCCATAGGGGTCGATGAGGACCTTCAGTTGCATATGTCCCTGGACCACTTGCACATGCCGGAGCAGCTCTCCGCGGGCGGCGGCCAGATCCTCGTTGAGGTCTGCACCGCTGCGCAGCGTCAGCGCATCGCGGATGCGGACGGTTCCCGTGGAGGAGCGCAGCTCGGTGACGAGCACGCCGCTGTCCGTTTCATAGAACTGGCGCGCCTCCGAGACATCCTCAGGAGTGACGACGAAGGCTCCGCCTCGTGCGGTGTCGAGGATGCGAGCAAAGAGGGGCGGGCTGTCGAAACGCGGTACGCAGAGCCACGCGACGGCCCCATCACGACCAATCAGCGCGGCAGTAGAACCGTCGCCAATCAGCCCGTGGTCCTCGATCGGGAGGTAGCCCTCGATCGTGGACAGAGGCCTGAACGAAGACACGGCGGTCCCATCCATGGACCCCACCGTGTTCCCGGAGCGTCCCACGTGGGCGGAGAACTCTCAACCCTCGACTCACAGTCGCATGCCCCGAGTCGCAGGCGCGTTCACACGTCGCCTCAGATGCCCGCCCCGGTGTCCTGTGATCCTGCGGCACCGAGACACGAGACGTACGCTGCGCGACGTATGCTGCCAGGGTCAGCACGAGTTGGAACGCCTCGACCGCTAACCGGCCGGGGGGCTCCATCGGGCACGGCCTCGTGCCATCCGCGGGTCCCACGAAAGGGAGCCACCATCTACGGTCGCATCCTCTGGGCACACGACCGCAGTGAGCTCGCCGAGAGCGCGACGCCCCACGTGGTCGCGCTCGCCCGTGCGTTCGGCTCGCTCGTGATCGTATGCAGTGTCATCGAACTCGATGAAGGTATCGGCGCGACGGAGACCCGGCTCGCCGAAGGCATCGTCTCCAGCGAGGCGCTCGACCGCGCTGCCGAGGAGTTGTGCGCTCAGGGCGTCGAGCACGTGCGCACGCTAGTCGTGCAGGGCCTCCCGGGCCGCGCCGTCGCCGACACCGCCCGCACGGAGGATGTCCAGTTGATCGTCGTCACCACCCGAGCTCGTGGCGGCGTCGCGCGAGCGTTTGCGGGATCGGTCTCGGATGAGGTGAGCCGCAGCACACCCGGGATCCCCGTCTTCGTCGTCCATCCAAACGCGGACAACGAATAGCACGCCCGCTGCTTGCAGCTCTCGGTGCGCGTACAGGGACGCGCCTCACAAATTGCTGAAGGTCACCAATGACCATCAGGACGAGAGGGCGCCGCCGGCGCCGTATCCCGAGTTCCGCGAGCTCAGCTGGACTCGGAATCCCACACCGTCGAATGAACCAGAGATCGGCTCAGGGAGTGGCCTTGTGGCGCAGGCCCCGAAATCGTGGGGCCGACGGGTTCAGTCGAGTGCGCGCAGGTCTCGCTGCGTGATGAACGCGATGACGGAGTAGATGCCAAAGATCAGGCCAGCGCCCATCAGCGCACCATCGGCTCCGATGAGCTCAGCGGCGACCCCCGACAGCAGCGAGCCCAGGGGGATCAGGCCCGCGATGGACAGCATGTAGATGCTCATCACGCGCCCCATCATCTCGTTGGGAGTGTTCATCTGAATCAGGGTCTGGTTCAGGTTGATGTGAACACCGCCGTTGAGGCCCCAGACGAGCATCGCGACGGCGGTGAGGGCGTACCAGTCCGAGACACCCATCAGGATCATGGCGGGCCCGGCGATTAGCAGGTTCAGCAGGAACCAGAAGCCCTTCCGCGCCAGCCCGCGGCGCGTCGCCAGGAACGCGGACATCGCCAGCATGCCGATCGAGGTGAAGGCGAGGAGCAGCGAGTTCAGACCCGCGCCCACCTCGAGTTTCGTGCGCGCGATCTCCGGGATGAGCACGAAGATCGGCCCGAGTTGGAAGAGTCCCGTCATGATCGAGGCCAGCACCAGCGCACGCAGTTCCGAGCGACCGAAGACGAAGCGCGCGCCCTCGGTCGCGGCGACGCGCATCGATGGGCGCGCCTGAGTCAGGACCGGCCGGTCCGGCAAGTGCACGCGCTGCATGAAGATGAGCGCGAGGACATACAGGCCGGCGAGCACGGCGAACGCGCCGCCGTAGCCGAACGCGGCGATGGTCACGCCCCCGGTGACGGCACCGACGAACTGCGCGAGGTTCTGCCCCATCGTCCGCAGGACGATCCCGTTCACAAGGCGTTCGGTCGGCACGATCATCTGCACGATCGCGGTCATCGGCGGCATGACACTCGCGATCACGAACCCGACCGCGAGCGCCGCGCTCATCGCGACGACAGCGTTGACCAGTCCGGCGAACGTGGCCGCAGAGAGCGTCGCGAGGAGGACCGCCCCGGCCAGGAACGACACGCTGACCATGCGCCGGCGGTCGAAGCGGTCGGCCCAGACGCCGGCCGGCACGGTGATGAAGAACGCCGGCACGCCGAGGGCGAACCCGACGAGACCGCCGAGGCCAGCGCGGTCGGTCAGTTCCAGCACGAAGAGGACGAACGCGAAGCGCTGGGCACCGAAGCCGAGGAAATAGCAGAAGTTCGCGAGCCAGTAGTTGCGATAGGTGCCGTCGCGCAGCAGGTTCAGGACCTGTGATCGGGACGCCGGCGGGGCAGACAAGGGCGTCGGCTGGGGCTGCCCGTCACCCAGGTCGCCGGGAGGAGTCTGGAGAGCCACGTGTGCCTCGTCCTCGTGTCGCGGCTTCCCCGGGTAGCACAGTCTACAGTCGCCGGCCAGGTCTTTCGACGAGTCTCCCGGAACCAGGCAGCCTCATCGTCCACACGTTCGACGAGAAGGCGGGGCAGGCGCCCCACCTCCTATTCACGCGACCGTGCGGGCAACCCTCGCACGCCGAGCGTGCTTGTTGTGTTCGTGCACGCGCCTCAGTCCGGTTGGCGCTGAGTCAGGAGACGTGCTCATCGGCAACGTGCGCCAGCAAGCCGAGCCAGTGGTGATCGAAGCAGGGCTCGTCGCCGTCGAGACGCAGTCCGATGCCGGCCGACACACCATTCCGAGCCAGCGCTGAAACGATCGTGCGGAGCGGGCCACCGCGCTCGGGACTACCCGTCAGTTCGGCCCACTCGTCGAAGCGCCGCTGGCGTACCCACTCTGCCTCTCCAGCGACGCGGAGCCCATGGGAGTCGAACAGATCCACCAGCTCCGACTTCGGAAGCATCCGAACGTGCGACGGGTCGCGGAGGATTTCGATCGCGTTGTGCAGTTCGGAGTCGTCCCTCGCCTCGGCGGAAATCACGTCGATGACCGCGAGACGTCCGCCCGGCTTCGTCACGCGAATCATCTCGTCGAGCACGGACGCAGGATCCGGGAAGTGATGGAACGACAGGCGCGTGATCACAACGTCGAACGAGTCGTCCTCGTACGGGAGTGCCTCCGCGTTGCCTGTATCGAAGCGGACATTGGTCAGGCCCGCACGCTCGCATCGATCACGTGCTTCCGCCAGCATCGCCTCGGTGAGGTCGATACCGACCACGGAGGCGGCGGAGCGGGCGAGGGGTTCGGCGACGATCCCCGTCCCGCACGCGACATCCAGCACCGTCTCGCTGGGCTTCACATCGACCAGCGCCGCGATGCGCTCGAGTGGCTCCGTACTCGAAAGTTCGGTGGAGGCACGAAAGCCGGCCACCTGACGGGTGAATTCGTCGCGGACGAGACTTTCTCGGTCACCTGAGGTCATAGCGAGCCGCCGTTCATCGCACTTTCAGAAGGTCGTTAGAGGTGCTCACGAGCCGGGCTGGGCAGGCTACCCCTTCCTCACCGATTGGGTCAGCCAGCCAGCGCATCGATTGCGGACTCAAGTCGCCGTTCCGCGCTCGTGAGCCGCTCCAGTGTGTCCGCCTGGCGCTGTTGATCGAGCACGAGCCGCTCCTGCTGTTCTTCCAGTTCCGCGGTCGCCGAGTCCGGCGCGGGGCCCCCGAAAATTGTGCGCCGCGCGACGAACCGCTCGGGATCGAGCGCGTCCCGGAGCACGTCCGCGGTCAGTCCGGCCGGCTCCCCCATGTACGCGAGCGCCGCTTCGTCCAGCAGATCCGGCGTGGTGTCTCGCGGTGCGATCCCACGTTCCTCGGAGAGGCGCACGAGGACCGCGGTGACCTGGTGCGCGACTCGCCACGGCCACCCTCGCTCCTCGACGAGCGCCGCGGCCACGTCGGTCGCCTGCGCCCAGTGTGCCCCAGCCTGCGCGCGCATCCGGTCGCCGTTCACCTCGAGGGCGGGCACGAGCTCCGCGAGCCACTGGCAACCGCGCACTGCCGCGTCGGAAGTCTGATGCAGCGCGCCGCCCCCGTCACCGCCGAAGTCGCCCGACATCGCGTTCAGTGCCGCAGCGGCCGCGGCGAAGGCGCCCGTCGACTCGGCGGCGGCGGTGCGCATCGCCGGCAGCATCGCGGGGTTCCGCTTCTGAGCCATGATGCTGCTGGTGCCGCAGAACCGGTCCGGTACGCGGACGTACCCCGCCTCGGACGTCGACCAGAAGTTGATGTCGTTCGCCCAGCGCGCGAGACAGACGGTCAGCGATACAGCGACCGACAGTGTCTCGAGTTCATCGTCATGCCCCTGGATCGCGTCGACGGTGTTGCGGATCACACCGTCGAACCCCATCAGCTCCGCCGTGCGCTGGCGGTTCACGGGAAAGCTGGACCCCGTGAGGATCGCCGCGCCCGCCGGGCTCTGGTTGACCCGAGCGAACGACTCCATCACTCGGTCGAAGTGGCGCGAGAGGACGGCCGTCCACGCCAGCAGTTGATGACCGAGGGTCGTGGGCTGTGCATGCTGCGTCCCGGTGTGGCCGGGCATGACCGTCCCGAGGTGGTCCGCGGCGACCGGGAGCAGGTGCTCGCGGAGGCGGTTGATCGCCTCGCCGAGCTCGAGCAGTCGCCGGCGCTCTCGCACGCGGCGCGCCACCGCCCCAAAGTCTCCCGTGCTGCGCCCGAGGTGGATCCGACCGCCCACGTCGTAGCCGAGGCGTCGGATCAGGTACTGCTCGCCGGAGTGCATCCCGCCCCCGACCTCGTTCCTGGTGGCGACCATCCCCGCCTGCTCCATGTCGCGCAGCGCGGCCAGCATCGCGACCGCGGCGCCTCGGGGGATCAGCGCCTCTTCGCCCAGCATCACAAGGTGAGCCTTGTCGAAGAGGTGGTAGGCCTCGAGCAGTTCCGGGTTCGTCTCGCCATACGCGCCGCCCATGCCCGGCTGCAACGCCTCGGTCATGCGGATACCTACGCCGCGAGGACCGGCGTACTCACTGTGCGGTGGCTGGAGCATTGATCGGCCTCCCGTTCAGGGCTCGCAGCGTATGTGATTGCAAGCAGTGGCTGTGGTGGTCGAGCGATCAGAAGCTGATGCACATCCGTGCGGGATAGAACGTTGCGGCCAGTTTCGTGCTCACGTTCATGATTGAGCGAGAACGTCCCGTCACACCTCACACCAGGGGCATCTTCTCTCAAGCGGAAGAACGCGCTGCCACCAAGGGGCCAATCAAGGCGAGTGCCGCAACGCCCCCGCGGGGTGCGGCGGTCCCCGCCCCCGTTCTTACGGGCGCTCGCAACTGAGCATCGACAGCAGGTGGTTGCCGGCGGATGGAGGGAGAGAACAAGGTTGTGTTCCGGAGTAGCATCGTGACGAGCAGGTGCGATCAGCGTCAGGTGAATCGCGTGCGCAACCATGACACTATCCGCTCGAAGATCGCTCGCGCCGCTGTCCGGTCCTTCCTTCAGGACGGCTTCGAGCACACCACAGTGGACGACATCGCGGCCGCAGCGGGCATCTCTCGTCGTACCTACTTCCGGTACTTCGGGAGCAAGGACGAGTCCCTGGTGTCGAAGATGCAGGAGGTCGGCATCCTCGTTGCCGAGCGCCTCGCCCAGGCTCCGGTGACGGTGCCCCCGCACATCGCCCTCCGTGATGCGTTCCTCGATGTCGAATCCCACCTCAGCGAGTTTCCCGATCGCCAGCGGGCGCTTGCGAACATGCTCCGGACGAACCCGCGCGTGCACGGTGCCTTCCTGCTTGTCCAACTCGAGTGGATCGATGAACTGACCGCGATCCTCGCGAGCCGCCATGAAGGCCAGGAGCAGATGGCGGATCGGTTCTACGCACACATGGCACTGAGTGCGTGGAACCTGGCAGTCGAGCAGTGGCTCGACGATCCCGCATCGACCCTGCGCGACCGGGCGATGCAGGCCTTCACCGAGTTGGCCGCGCTCCTCCCCACAGCTCAGCATGGCGCCCCCGCCGGCGCAGGCACACCCGACGTCCATGCCAGCCCCGAGGCTCCTGCCGATCGCTGACGCCCTGACGCGCCCTCGACTCACCCCGTGCCCACCCGAGTTCATCGGTCATCGGTCGGAGCACGACGGCGAACAGGATGCTCGCGAAGCCGACCGACGCGAAATGCCCCGCGCCAGCAGCGACCACGATCCACCAGCCGTAGAACGGCCGCCTGACGGAGCCAACGAGGGCGTTCGGGAGCCTATCCATCAGGTAGTCGGCGCCCTTCCAGGTCGCTGACGGGAAGGTTCGGGGAGCCTAGCACTGAGCGTGCAGGGCGACGCCAGTCATGACTTCGAGCTATCGGACTGCCCAGGCCACTACCGCTCGAAGTTCCTGGAGGGAGACAGAGCGCCGTCCCCCACGGGCCGCCCCCGCCCGTGCTGGGCGGGCTGAAACGGTCGGGAGAGGACTCGTCCCCGTCGACGTGGCTGGCGTGCCCGGTGGGCGGTTAGGAACCGGTCGGACCATGCGCAGAAGTCTCAAGTTGCAGGGGCTACGTCCCCAGGCGCAAGCCTCCTTAGTGCCTTAAGCGCGGTGTTGAGGTTCTCCTCGAGGCCGCCTCGGCCATACATGCAACGACGAGCTTGTCGAGGGATCACCCCATCGTTCCGATGCGATACGAGCGTGCTGGGTCCTGCCCTTGCTAGGGTGTGTCCCGGACGACGTGCGGCGAGAAGCAGCGCCCGTTTAACCGACGGAGGTGACCGTGCGCGTACTGGTGACGACCGACGGCTCGCGCCGTTCGTTGCAGGCGCTGCCCCACGCGGTTCGTGCCACGCGTGCGCTTGGTGGCGAATTGGTGCTGGCTCGTGTGATCGACCCGCAGGATGCCGGCACGAAGGAACGCAACCGACCGGCTCCAGCAATGGCGCGCGTTGCCCGGCAGCGAAAGCGGCACCTCGAGCAGAAGCTCGAGGAGGTCCCGGTGCCGGCCCGCCCCGTGCTGCTTGTCCGCGAACGACGTGAGAAGGTCGCCGACCTCATCCTCCGCCTGATTGAGGAGGAGCAGGTGGACCTCGCCGTGCTTGCCACGCATGGCGCGGGCTTCATCCGCACAGCGATGCTCGGTAGCGTGGCAACAGCGGTGCTTCGCCGCGCAAGCGTCCCAGTCATGCTCGTGGGGCCCAAGGTGCAAGCGCCGGCCGACCCACTCCCCTACCACCTGCTCGTGACCACGGACGGTTCTCCCGCTGCCGCATCCGTGTTGCCGTCCATGAAAATGCTACTGCGCCAGGCACCCCGCGATCGGGTACGTCTGACACTCCTTCGCGTCTGTCGCGCGGCGCTCGGCGATCCCACCAACGACGTGCTCCACGCAGACTGCGAGCGACAACTCGCAACCTTCCAGCGGCAGGCCCCCCGACGGTTTCACATCTCCAGAGAAGTGCGAGACGACCACTCGTTGCGAGGGGTCGACCACGTGATCGCTGGCGCCGCGGCAGAGCTCGGTGCGGACGCGATCTGGATGGCGACGCACGGTGCTTCATTCCGGCGACGCGCGCTCCTCGGGAGCGCAGCGCTGGCCATGGTCCGCCGAGCGAATGTCCCGGTCGTCCTCAGCAGCGCCACCGGATAGCCAGCCTCGTCAGGCTCGCACTTCTACAACTCTGGGCTCAACGGTGGAGCTGCCCCTGAGATCGAAGGCTGCGCCTGGCTACAGACGCAGTTCGCTCGAGTGCCCGGGCATGAGGCGCGCGCTTGGGTCGAGGTAGTGACGAGCGCCGTTCGCAGCGACGGCGGCTTGCGCGAATCCGGTGACGATCAGGGGTAGCGGCTCCACCCCATCCATTTGCACGAGGTCGCCGGCGGCGAACACTCCGGGGAGGCTGGTCGCCATCTCCGCATTCACTCGCACGTGGCGGTGATCCGCCAGTTCCAGTCCCCACTCCAGGATTGGCCCGAGTGCTGCCTTGAACCCGACGTTCACCAGTACGGCGTCCACCTCGAGCCGTCGTTCCTCCCGGGTGACGCTATGGAAGATCGTCGCCCCTTCGACGCTCGAACTTCCGAGCACCTCGCCCAGCTCCCAGGGTGTCAGGACGGTGACATTGCTGTTCCGCAGCTCGGTGACGCTCGCCTCGTGCGCCCGGAACTGGTCGCGCCGGTGGATCAGCGTGACCTCCTGGGCCCAGTCCTTCAGGTTGAGGCACCAGTCCACAGCCGTGTCGCCGCCGCCGATGACGAGGAGGCGCTTCCCTCGAAGTTCACGCTTGTCCTGCACGAAGTACCGCACCCCGCGTCCCTCGAGGCGCTCCACGCCTGGGCGGTCGAGCCGGTTCGGCGCGAACGCTCCGATACCGCCACAGATGACGACCGTGCGGGAGCGGTGGGAGCTGCCCTGCGGCCCGGTGACCAGCTCCCACACCTCCTCACCGGCGACGTCCACCCGCCGCAGCCGCTCGACCCGCTCGTCGAACACGAACGTCGGAGCGAACATCTGGGACTGCTCAACGAGCGACTTCACCAGGTCCTTTGCGAGCACCTTTGGGTGTCCGGGAACGTCGTAGATGAACTTCTCGGGGTAGAGCACGGCCAGCTGGCCGCCTGCCTCTGGTAGTGACTCGATCACTTTCGTCTTCATGTCGCGGAGCCCTGCGTAGAACGCGGCGAACAGGCCCGTGGGACCTGCGCCGAGCACGGTGATGTCGTAGACGGGGTTGTCATCCATGCTCACCTCTGACTTCCGCTGTTGGCCTTCGAGTGTACGAAGCGGGTGCGGGGGCTGTGGGACGCATGCAGCAGCACCTGGTCTTGCGGAACCGGCCGATCGTCGTCTCGCAGCCTCAGCTCAGGCGGGCGCATACGTCAGAAGGTGAACCACCGGGCGCGAGAATGCTGCTCATCGCCCGCCGCGGATGAGCTACGGCTCGACGCCTTCAGTCAACGTCTGGCCCGCCTTCGCCATTGGTACGCTTCCTGTAGGGAAGCGCACGTGCCGACCGGAAGGAGCGCCACGCCGCATGGCCAGCGTCCGTCTGGGTGAGTATCGCGGCATCTTGCACGACGGAGTGGCGTCCTGCGCCTGAGGATGTGAGGACAGCCGGGCGGTGACGTTGGAGGTCCCTACAGGACGAGAGTCGCCACCCCCTGCGGTTCTTGGAGGTAATGGCCGCGAGCGACTCCACACCGTCGTCGCCACGATCGCTCGAGACGACGCTCGGCGAGTTCGAGCCGCTGTCCGTGGACGCCGGGCTGTGCGACGGGGCAGATCGAGCTGGCGCAGGCAGCAGTGCATAGCGCCCTGGGTTCGCAGCCACCGTACGCTGAGCGCAATACTTCGCCGTCACATCCGACTCACGGCGGACGGCGTCGGCTCGCTCGACGCTCTCGACTCACTCGATGAACTGGCACGCGGACGCGGGAGGCGCACAGTGCAAGTGCATGGCCTGCTAACAGTCGGACACGGCATCCATACGGAGAACGACCTTCTCACACTGCTTCGGGGTGCCGGCGTCGAGGGACTTGTCGACATCAGGATTGCACCGGGAAGCCGCAGGAGCCCGCAGTTGATGCGTCAGGCACTGGAAGAGTGGGTTCCGGCGGCCGGGATCACATACCGCTGGGATCAACGCCTGGGCGGTTTTCGCAGGGCCACGGCGGACTCACCCGACACGGCACTCCGCAATGCGTCCTTCCGGGCATACGCGTCCCACATGAGGACCCCGCCGTTTCGGGCGGCGATCGACGACCTCCTCGCTCAAGCCCGCGAGATGCCGACCGTGGTGATGTGCAGCGAGAGCGTGTGGTGGCGCTGTCATCGGCGCCTCGTCGCCGACCACGTGGAGCTCCTGTTTGGACGCGAGGTGAAACACCTCATGCCCGACGCCCGACTGCTCCCTCACCGCCCCACGAGCGGCGTTCGCCTCGTCGGCGAGGATCTCGTCTACGACGTCGGCTGACTTGAGTGATGGCCGTTGGAGGGGGGATACGGCACAGCCATACTGACCAGCCTGACGCTAAACCGCATGACGGTGCGGGTGAGCGTCACGAACGATCCCCGAACCCGCAAGCTCGGAACCGTGAGGGAACCACGCGAATGGAAGCGCCCTGCTGTCGGGAGAGGTGGCGCGCCTAGCTCGCTGAGGCCTCCCAGATCCCGATCGCATTCCCAGCCGGGTCGCGGAATTGCGCCACCCTGATCCCGCCTTCGTCGTGGACTGGCTCGAGGACCTCGCAGCCGCGCCCCTCGATCTCACGGAGCACGCTGTCAATATCCTCGACGTAGATGTGCAACAGGACGCCGTCCTCCGATGCCCCTCGTGTCGCAACGAATGCGCCGGCGAGTCCCCCCGCCACATCGATGAACGGCACCCGCTCGTTGTCCCGCGGACCGAGCGTCCAGGCGACGCGCGCCTCATCTGGTGCGCTCAACGTCCAACTGAACACCGCCTCGTAGAACACCCCGGAGGTGATGGGGTCTCGAGCGGGGATGGCGACGTACGAGACTTTGCCATGGGTGGCCAGATGGGCCTCGACGCCTCCAGGCACCGCCTCAGAACTATCGGTCATCGTGGCCTCCGTTTCGCTCGGCCCACCGTATCTCAGTGAAGCGACCGCGGGCAGCGCGAAGCCGTGCGGGCGGTCACGACTGGGGGTCGGCCAAGGTCAGCAGCAGCGTGGAGTCCTCGATGGCCTCGACGTGATGTCGCACCTTCGCATCGAAGGCAATGAGCCGGCCCGCGGACGCCTCGAACGTTTCGTCGCCGACCCGGACGCGGACGTGGCCGTCCAGCACCTGGACAGTCGCGGCGCCTGGCGCGGCATGCTCGGCGAGGCTGTTTCCGGCCTGCGCTTGTGTGAGCACCACGTTGATCCCACCCTGCTTCACCAGGGTCACGCCCCGGCGGTTTTGGCCGCCAGGAGTCATGCCCCGCAACTCGGTCGCGGCCTCGCCAAGATCGATCAAGAGATGCTCTGCCGCGAGGTCGTGGGTACGGAGGTAAGTGTGCTGTTCCATGGTCGCATCGTCCTTGTTCATCACGCGCTGGACCCCGCACGTCGTACTCCCAGCGTCGCCCTGTCCCGGATCGCTCGTCAAATCCGGGGGACCCGCGAGGAGGCGGAGCGAGGAGGAGCGGTGCGAGGCACGCTGCTGCAGTGATCGGGACTGCATTGCAGCCTCGCGCGGCTGAGCTCCTACGACCCAGCGATCAATCGCTTCGAAGGCGCGCCTTCCAGAATTTTCTACAGCGTTCGTAGTCCAGGCTGTGGCTCGCATACGTTCTCGTCGCCATCGCACTGCGTTCGGGCGGCACCCAACCGCTTCTGCTCATGCCATCAGGTTCGGGAAGCGGCGTCTGCGACAAAAGTCGCTGCACACGCCCCGGCAGTGGGCTTCCCTGCTAGTAGGAACGCGGAGCGCGCGTGACAGCTCGCCCACTCGACCGGCATCGGGATAGCGACCACATCAGCCTGCTCCGTGCGTCGGCGAGGCTAACCCGGAGGCCAACACAACCAGCCGGATCAGGGAGCTCAAGGGCCAGGTCTGAAGCACGGACTCGACTCTGTCGTCACGCTCCAGAGGTCACGAATTTGATCGTCAAACAGCGGGTGGCAGGGTCGCTCCGCGATTACGCCGCGCTCACCAAGCCGCACATCATTCTGTTGCTGCTCGTGACAACCGTCCCCGCGATGGTGCTTGCGGCGGATGGTTGGCCTGGCGCATGGGTTATTACCGCGACCTTGGTCGGGGGAGCGATGGCCGCGGGCGGTGCCGCGTCAGTGAACATGTACGTCGACCGGGACATCGATGCCCTGATGACCCGAACTCAAGGACGTCCAATCCCAGCAGGGCGAATTCCAGCAGATCACGCTCTGGTGCTGGGGCTGGCTCTTGGCTTCGGAGCATGCACGTGGCTCTGGATCACGGTCACGGCGACCGCGGCCATTCTCGCTCTGCTCGGGTTCGTCCATTATGCGTTCATCTATAGCGTGTATCTCAAACGACGAACGTCCCACAACACGGTCCTCGGAGGGATTGCTGGAGCTCTCCCGCCCATGGTGGGCTGGGCTGCGGTCACGGACTCGGTCACACTCGAGGCCGTGATGCTCTTTGCCATCGTGTTCTGCTGGCAGCCCGCTCATTTCTGGGCGCTGGCCGTTCGCCTCGAACAGGACTACCGCCGAGCACACATCCCGATGATGCCGGTGATCGCGGGCCAACAGGAGACGCGGCGGCAGATCGTCCTCTATTCCGTGGCCACGGTGGCAGCCACCGTCCTCCTTGGTGCCGTGATGGAGTTCGGATGGTTCTACTTTGGAGCCGCCTTGCTGTCCGGCGCGCAGTTCATCGCCTGCTCGCTCCGGATGTACCGGACTCCGCTTCATGACAACGGCACGGACCTGTTCCGTTACTCCACGACCTACCTCACGATCGTGTTCCTGGCCATGACGCTCGAACGGTTGCTGCCCTTCTAGCCCCTCCCCCACGTCACCCCGCGCGGGGTCCGGTGATCGCCAATGCTCCCGCTGACGTGCCCGCAAGACCATGCGCCGTCACAAGCCAGCTGAAGCGCCCATCGGCCACGGGTCTGGAACGTTAGTCACATCGTGTTGTGGATCGATACGGCATGCTGGAGGCTAGCGGCCCAACCGATTTCCTATTCACAGGGGGGGAGCGACCATGTTCAAGCACGTCTTGGTGCCCCTCGACGGATCCGCCTACAGCGAACGCGTCCTTGGGTACGTACCGGACCTCGCGGGCCTGGGCCAAGCTCGGGTGACCTTGCTTACCGTCGTACTGGGCGAGGCTGTCGGTTCAAACGCAGGCAAAAGCAGGCCTGGGGTGCACGAGCTCGAGGCCGAGCGACGCTACCTCACGCAAGTGGCTGGACGATTGGCTTCAGGCGGCCTCACCCAGGTTGAGATCGAGGTACGACTCGGACCTGCCGCCACAACGATCGTCGAGGTGGCTCGAATGCATGGTCTCGACCTGATCGCCATGAGCACGCAGGGACTTAGTGCTAGACGCGATCAAGGGCTCGGCGGAGTGGCATCGAGAGTTCTGCTGGCCGCCCCATGCCCTGTCTTCATGGTGCGCATGTCTCGCCCGCCAACTGCCCGCACGCCCGCGGAAGAGCGATGGCAGGCTGAGGGTGGGGCCAATATCGGTTAACTCTTGCGAGCGCTGGGCGGCCTCAGCCCAAAGGCTGCCGGCCGGGTCATTCGAACGACAAAGAACAGGACAGGGGCATTCGATGCGCTCCCGCATGATCGCTGGTACAGACGTTGCCCTCTCTGAGGTTGGCTTTGGCGTGTGGACCATCGCGGCGGGCTGGTGGGGTGAGTACACGGAGCAGGAGTCGCAAGAACTCCTGCTCCGGGCGCTCGACCAGGGGGTTACGTTCTTTGACACCGCGGACACATACGGACACGGACGAGGAGAGACAATCCTCGGGAGTACGTTCCCTGGCACGCTGAGGGATCGGATTACGATTGGCGCGAAGTTCGGGTATGACTGGCAGTCTCGCAACCCAGCCGAAGC
>Ga0114916_1000915_pt1 | contig 17891 bp, 16 predicted proteins | sample MalvirAntarct_66_FD_83501 | JGI IMG/M metagenome (GOLD analysis project Ga0114916, IMG submission 83501) | Marine viral communities from the Global Malaspina Expedition - Malaspina viral metaG Antarct_66 | ecosystem: Environmental > Aquatic > Marine > Oceanic | place: West Anvers Island... | reverse complement strand
GTACAGGAACCAGCGAGATGATCGCCATGACCGGCATGACCGAGGCGGCCAGCAGCACCACCCCGTGGCGGGTCGCGGCGATATCCCGCGTGCGCGGTGCCGGATGCAATGGCGGGGTACCCGTCATTCGCTGGCTCCGGGCTCGCGAGGGGCAACATCCTCCCAGTCGTAAGAGAGGCCGTCTTCGCGAAACGCGAAACGGGCGACGTGCCGCTCGACCGCGCCCTTCAGCCCTTCGAGCTGTCCCGGCTCGCTTGCCTCGATCCGGCACAGGAGAATTCCGTCCTCCGGCTGCAACGTGACCAGGGCATCGCCGGACCACGCCGCACCCCGCGCATCCCGCGGGAACGTGATCCGGCGCATGTCGCCGCTTTCTTCTACCGCAAGGTTGTGCTGCCAATGCCTGCCCAATTGCAGCGCGTACTTGCGCGCATGGGGTGTCGGCACCCGGGCCTGCGAGACGAGAGACATTGCGCTAGTCCTCGGGCGCGATCGCGAGCTGCAGTCCGTCCAGCGCGTCGGTATACGCGATCTGGCAGGAGAGCCGGGACTGCAGCGTACGGTGATCCGAGCTTTCGAGAAGGTCATCCTCGTCTTCGCTCATGGCAGACAGCTTGTCGAACCATTCGCCTGCCACGTGCACGTGGCAGGTGGCGCAGGAACAGCAACCGCCGCACAGGGCCAGCAGTTCGTCGATCCCGGCATCCCTGATCGCTTCCATGACCGAACTGCCGTCAGCGGCCTCGACGGACTGATCGGTCCCGTCTCGAAGGGTGACGTTGATGGTGCCCATCAGTACACGACCACCGCGCGGATGCTCTCGCCGGAATGCATCAGGTCGAAGCCCTTGTTGATCTCGTCCAGGCTCAGCCTGTGGGTAATCATGGGATCGATTTCGATCTTGCCGTTCATGTACCAGTCGACGATCTTGGGCACGTCGGTACGGCCCTTGGCGCCGCCGAAGGCGGTGCCGCGCCAGTTCCGGCCTGTCACCAGCTGGAAGGGGCGGGTTTCGATGGTCTTGCCCGCTTCGGCAACGCCGATGATGATGCTCGTGCCCCAGCCCTTGTGGCAGCATTCCAGCGCATCCCGCATGACCGCGGTGTTGCCGGTGCAGTCGAAGCTGTAATCGGCCCCGCCGTCGAGCATGTTGACCAGTGTTTCGACCACATTGCCGACATCCTTCGGATTGACGAAATCGGTCATTCCGAACTTGCGGCCCCATTCTTCCTTGGAGGGGTTGATATCGACGCCCACGATCCGGTCGGCGCCCGCCAGTTTCGCGCCCTGGATCACGTTCAGGCCAATTCCGCCGAGGCCGAAGACCACGACGGTGTCGCCCGGCTGGACCTTGGCGGTGTTGGTTACCGCGCCAACGCCGGTCGTCACGCCGCAACCGACGTAACAGGTCGTGTCGAACGGCGCATCTTCGCGGATCTTGGCTACTGCGATTTCCGGCAGGACAGTGAAGTTCGAGAAGGTGGAACAGCCCATGTAATGATAGATCGGCTGGCCCCGATAGCTGAACCGCGTGGTCCCGTCGGGCATCAGGCCCTTGCCCTGTGTCTCGCGGATCGCGCTGCACAGGTTGGTCTTGCCGGACAGGCACATCTTACACTGGCGGCATTCGGGCGTGTACAGCGGGATGACATGATCGCCCTCCTTCACGCTGGTCACGCCTGCGCCGACTTCCCGCACAATGCCGCAGCCTTCATGGCCGAGAACGGAGGGAAACAGCCCCTCGCTATCCAACCCGTCGAGCGTATAGGCATCGGTATGGCAGATGCCCGTTGCCATGATCTCGACCAGAACTTCCCCCGGCTTGGGGCCCTCGAGGTCAAGCTCCACGATCTCGAGTGGTTTCTTCGCTTCGAAAGCTACGGCAGCTCTGGTCTTCATTTCGGGTACTGGTCCTATTTCATTGATCGCTGCGTGCGGCAGCGAATGGGTGCTTCTGATCAGGCCGGTTCGACTTCGACCGGCACGCTGTCGATAGCGTGGAGCGTATTGTTGAGACGTCTTACCGGGGCACCGGTGAGCCGGATGGAAGCGACACGTTCGGCAATCGCGGTTCCGATCAGCTCGCCCTCCAGCCTGGCGACCATCTGGCCGAGACACTGGTGGATCCCGAAACCGAAACCGACATGCCCACTGGTGTTGCGCTCGATCCGGAAGGCATCGGGTTCGTCCCAATGCAGAGGATCGCGGTTTGCCGCGGCGAGAAACAGGAGAACCTTCTGGCCTTCGGGAATTTCGGCCCCGCCCACTTCCACCCGCTTGGTCGTCGTGCGGAAGAAGGTCTGGACCGTTGAATCCCAGCGCAGGCTTTCCTCGAATGCCCGCCTGACCAGCGAGGGATTGCTGCGCAGCTTCTGGTATTCCTCCGGATGGCCGGCGAGGGCCAGCACCATGTGGCCGATCCCGTTGACCGTGGTGTCCACTCCCGCCGAAAGAAAGGAACGCACAAGCCGCTCGGCCTCTTCATGCGTGCATACACCGCGGTCGGCGGCTTCGAAAACGGCCATTCCCCAGCCGCCTTCCTTCAGGTTGTCGCGCTTGCAAGCCTCGGCCACCCATTCGATGGCCGCTTCCTTGCCCTCATTGCCTTCCCGCAGCACGTCGTTGTCGGGGCCGAAGGCGTTGAACACGATCGTGGCATAATCGAGCAAATGCTCGCGGCCATCGTCGCGGAGGCCGATCGTGTCCGGAAAGATCATCATCGGGAAGATCTCGGACAGGTCCTTGACCGCATCGAAGCGGCGCCGTTCGACAAGGCGATCCACCAGTTCTTCGGCCTTGGCCTGCCAGCGGGGGCGCAGTTCCTTGAGCGCTTTCAGCGAAACAATGCGGTTCATCATGCTGCGCGTTCGATCATGCAGCGGAGGATCCGCCTCGAGCAGCAGAGACGGCGGCCGGAAAGGGGTTTCCTTGGCGAAATCCAGCGTGCCGACCCCGCGGCTTGAACAAAAGGTCTCGTGATCTCTGAGGCTGTCCTTCACCTCCTCGTAGCGTGCCATTGCAAAGGCGCCCACGCTATCGAGCCATCGAGTTCGTAAGTGAGTTCGGTTTGCAGCCCGCCGTAGGACAGGTCCTGGAAGAGGTCGTCGCAGCTGATCGGCGGCAGCAATGCGAAGGAGGGACCCTGGAAAGTCTGCACCCGAAACGCATTGGAAGCGGCGCTGCATGCACCGCTGTCGATGTCGATGTCCGTGGGCGTAAATTCGGTCTGCTGGCCCGGCGTGTTGCTGAAAAAGCCCAGCAGCGAGCCGGTAGAGCCCTTGCCCCCGACCGACGTGTAATCGAATCCAAACCTCAGGCTCAGACGGTCGGTCGGTTCCATCAGCATTTGCGCGCGCACAGAGGTCGCTTCCAAGTCGGAAGTCCCATCGTCGTTGTAACCGTCTCGCGACTGATGGCTGGCAGCAAGCCTAACCGCCATCCCGTCGGTCAATGGTACGTTGACCGCCCCCTGGACACCGATCTTGTCGAAGTTGCCGTACTCGGCCTGAAGGTAACCGCTGAACTCGCCGACTTGCGGTTTCATGGGGATGTAGTTGAGTACGCCGCCCGTCGCGTTCCGGCCATACAACGTCCCCTGGGGACCTTTCAGGACCTCCACACGCTCCATGTCATAGAAGTTCTGGCCGGCGGCCGAGCTGGCGCGGCCCAGGTATACGCCGTCGTAGTTCTGCGCGACGCCCGAATCCTGCAGCGGATTGACGGTCAGTGCGCCGACACCGCGAATGAAGAGGCTGGTCAGCGGTCCGCCGCCCGGGTTGACGCCGAGCGAAGGGGAAATGCGCCCCAGATCGTTCGCGCTTTCAATTCCCGCGCGCGTAAGCTTTTCAGACGAAAGCGCGTCGATCGGGATCGCTGCGTCCTGCAAGCTTTCCGCCCGCCGCTGCGCAGTCACGATGATCGTATTCAGGCCGCCCGGGACGCCTTCCGTTTCCGACAGTTCGGCTTCACGTTCAGCTTCCGTTTGCGTGGCCATGTCCTGCGCCATGGCAGGACTGGCGACCGCAACCGCGGCTATGGCACCGACAGCGCTTCCCAGCAGATAAACCTTCCGCATCCTCAATCTCCCAAATTTCATCTTTTGTTATTACCCGGCAGACTGCGCCTCACCCTATCATCAGTCCAATTTTTTGTTTTTCTGAATTGCTATCGATGATATCGATGCATGATGCGGCTGGACAATTTCGATCTCAATCTGCTCGTCGCGTTCGAGGTTCTGCTCGAGGAGCGTAGCGTGACGCGTGCGGCCAAGCGCCTCAATGTGACGCAATCCGCGATGAGCGCCGCACTCAAGCGACTGCGGGAGAGTTTTCAGGATGAACTCCTGATCCTCCATGGCAAGAAGATGATCCCCACACAGCATGCGCTGACGCTGGCGCCCGAGGTCAGCACGACCTTGATGCGGCTCAAAACGCTCATCGCCACGGGCACCGGTTTCGATCCGGCGACATCGAAGCGGCGTTTCCAGATCAACGCATCGGATTACATCACCACGGTCCTGCTGGTGCCGCTGATCGAGCATTTGCAGATCGAAGCGCCCGAAATCCGTCTGAACCTGTCACTGCCCAGTGCGCAGAGTGCCCGCCGGCTCGAAGCAGGCGAAATCGACCTGCTGATGACACCCAACGAGTTCCTCGAAACCGATCACCCGCGCGAGCTGTTGTTCGAGGAACGCCATGTCGTCGTCGGCGCCAGGGACAATCCGTTCCTGCAAGGCCCCCTGTCGATCGAACAGTTCAACGAATGCGGCCATGTGGTCGTGCGCATATCGAACCAGGATACCTATATCGAGGCGATCCTGCGCAAGCTCGCCCCCGACCGGCGGATCGACGTGGCCGCGCAATCCTTCATCCAGGTGCCCTGGCTGCTGCGCGGGACGAACCGCCTGGCCGTCATGCACGAACGCCTCGCGCGCGTAACCCAGCCCGTCTTCGACCTCGCGATCGTCGACCTCCCCTACGACCTGTCGCCCATGCGCGAAATGATGCAGCACCACGTATCGCGTACGCGCGATGCGGGATTGACCTGGCTACGCCAGAAGATCCTGCAATTCGCGAAGGACAGTTGAACAGGGCGAAGGGCGGCGATGGCGCGCCCGAACGGCGCGACGCAGCGTCGCGTTCAATCGAACGCGATGCTGATCTTGATACTGCCGGGCGCGACGCCGAGTTCGTCTGCCATCGACTGGCGATGGCGCTCGACGACCTGGTTGAGCGATGGCTGAACCTTCCCGACCGGTTCGTCGTCTTCGGCGCGCCCTGCACCGTCGCCCATTTCCATTTGCAAGGCCTGCTTGAGATTGGCCAGGTTCTCTTTCGTCGGGCGGCTTTTTCCCGTTTCCCACGACCAGAGAGTGGGTCTGCTGACGCCAGCGCGCCGGGCGAGCTCGGCAGCGGAGAGGCCCGCGCTGCTGCGCGCGGCCCTTATCGCGATTGGCAGCTGGTCCGCCGACGCCCCGTCGATCGCCTCGCCGATCAGCCTTGGAACGGTCCAGAGCCGCGCTTCCTCGACGATGGTTTCGGGTATGGGCTGGAAAAACTGGCACCCGTACAGCGCGTCGCCGCCCCAAATGATCTTCGCCTTGTACCGCAGCTCGGGGTTCTCGTAGAATTCAATCTGGAGCGTTTCGCCCAGCTCAATGCGCCGTTCCGCTTCGATAAGGCACCCGTTCTCCGAAAGATCGAGGACCAGCGCATTCGAGGTTTCGTTCTCGAATGCGAGGTCGACGGGCAACACCAGGCGGTGACGCGGGCTCCGGCGAAGATCGACGCCCCGTCTTTGCTCCGGGTGATCCTCCCGATCCGATCCCATCACCGCGCTCCCGTGTTCGGCGTTCCAAAGGCCATACCCTGTACGCATCCCACCTCCTGTTCAAGTTAACGCCCCGAGGCGGAGGCCGGTATCAGCCGTCGACCTGAAAGGTGATCGTCAGGACATCCGAATACGTCCCGGCGGCCGCACCGTAATTCGGTTCGACCTCGATGCGGAACGGGATGATCGTTCGGTTCGAAAGATCCCCTGCGATCGCCTGGGTGAGTCGGTTGCTCGAGAGATCTATCCGATTGCCGCCGACCACCAGGCTGTACGGGATACCGGGCGCACTCGCCTGATGCGCCAGAAATCCCTTGTTCTGCGAGTTCGCGCCGACGCGTATCGGGGCATTACTGCGCAGACTGAAATCGAGCACGCGGACGACTCCCGGAGCCAGATTGCCGAGGTCGATCTTCAGGGTGTTGGCACCCGGGCCGGCATCGATACTATCGACCTCCAGCGTATCCGCCACCGGCGCCGTAATCGCGAAGGACGCCTGATCCATCAATTCGGGCGAACCGAAATGGTCGGCAAAAACGCGCAGCTGGACCTGGTCGGAATAGATCCCCCCGCCGACGTTCTGTTCGGGCGGGATCGCCACGTAAAGCACATATTGCTGCGCCCCGGCCCCATCCGGAAAGCGCCCATGAAGGCGTGTCAGTTCATTGCCGGCGTAGTCCGGCGAGAGAAGCGATGGCCCGCTCGGTTGCCGCAGGACGTCATAGGCCAATGCGCCATAGGGCCCTGTGAGCAGAGCCTCGTTGCCGCCCTCCTGGGGCATTCCCGTGAGGAAATAGTCACACGCCTGCCCTTGGTGGCGGACCACGACGATGACCACCTCGTACGATTCTTCCCCGCTGAAAACCTCGTACCCCCGCCCCAGCTGGCCGCGCCAGTCGACGTTGTTGTCGACGGACAGCTCGAGCAGGCATTCGGGACCGCCTGCGGTTTCCTGCGCGAAGAGCGGAGACGTGGCGACGCCAGCAGCCACGCTGCCTATCAAAAGCTTGTGAAGTAAACTCATTGCACTTCTCCCGGTGACAAGTCTCGCGGCCCGATGACTTCTGGATCTTCCAGCCGAAGTATCCCGACGGTTCCTTCGGGGATCGGCACGACCGTCTCGATGGTTTCGTCTTCGCGGCTGATGGTAAGGCGATAACTTGCCCCCGCGACCACGCCCTCGAGGAAGAACCGGCCCGAACCATTGGTAAACAGCGGAATTGGCGCATCCTCGTTCGAGCCGACACGGACGGCTTCCCCGATACCGAAAACGATCGGTTCGCCATCCTGGTCTATCAGAGTACCGAGCAGCGCGGCATTCGCTTCGCTGCCGACCTCGAGATGGTAGCCGCTACGGTATCCCGGTTTGATCGCGAACACCTGCCCGCCGAGCGAGATCCCCGCAGGCGCATCAGGGGCATCGACCTGCAGGCTGCGATTGAAATAGGGGGTGAGCGTAGGCACCACCGCGGGCCCCATCCAGTCGCTGTAGGCCGAATAGAGCGTCTTGCTGGAACCGAAGCCCGTCCTGGGTTCTACCGCGATACGATAGTCTTTGGCCTGTTCGTTCACGCTTACGATCGCGAAGCTGTTCGAAATCGGCCGGCCGACGGCCACGACGCCGTCCGCCATGGCCAGCGAACTGCCGAAGGTCAGCCGGGTCCTGAGATCGTGAAACCCGTCCGCGCCGGTTGCGCGCGCCTGCTCGACACCCGTTTCGAACCGGTTCCCGATGTAGGACAACCTGGCATACTGGCGATCGAAGTCGTCGCGCCGCTCGATCCCGGCGGCGGCGCCGATCGACCCTACGCCAAGCGCGGCGAGCCTGGTGTATTCGGCACGGGCGGCATTGTCCTGCGATGTGTAATTGGCGGACAGGTTCCCTGATCCGAGCGGCATCGAATAGGACAAGCGCACGACAGGGCCCGAATCCTCGGGCGATTTCTGGTATTCGGCCCCGAAGGACAGCGTTCCGAAATCGAACTGGTGGGAAAGGTTGATCCCTGCGTAATACCGCTCTCCGAACGCGCGCGCTTCCTCGTATCCGGCATAGGCTTGGCCGCGCCATTTCGGGCCGAATGACTGCCCGGCGCGAAACTGGCCGGACAGCTTCACGTTGTTGCCGCCGAAGATCCGGTTGAGGGTCTGATAGTCCTCGCCGGTCATCACGACCTGTGCGTCGATGGTCCTGCTCCGCGCGCGGTCGGTATCGCGCCACGAATACTGCAGCGCGAGACGGCTGCTCGACGGTTTGGGGTTCCGGATATTGGTGGCCGAATTGATCGCGAAGGAGCCGATCGGCGACGCCCATACAGCGTCGAACCCCACGGTATCGAAATCGCGATTGCCTTCCCACGTAAGGCCGGCTGTGAGCGTCGGACTCAAGCCTTTGCGGACGTAGCCGATGACGTTGTAATCGCCGTCGTCATAGACCCGCCGCCCATCTTCGTCGCGATAGGACACGCCCGCATTGAACCCGAAATCGACGAGACCCGGCTCGAGCAGTTCGATGTCGTAAAAAGCGGGGAAGGCCAGCACTTCGACGCGCCCGCTGGCATAGGTCAGGCGCAGTTCCACGTCGTTTGCCGCGGAGGGGACAAGCGGGATATCGCGCAGATTGTAACGCCCGCTGCCCAGTTCGTAGGTCCGCACCGGAGCACCGTTCAGATAGACATCCACCCGGGCGGGTTCATCGAGCTGGAACCCCTGCTCCGACACTGGGCGAATGTTACGATAGGGATCGATCGGGAATTCGCGATAGGCCGAGATGCCCGCGATCCTGGGGGCCAGTTGGAACGGCCGCCTGCCGACGCTCAGATCACCCAGTTCGTAGCGAATCTGACGCTCGACGTCGTCATACGTCAACCGGACATCGCGGCGACTGAATTTGCGGGCTCGGCGCTCGTCATACCGAAACCGGCCCTGCAGCGCCACGCCGCCAATATTGACCCCCGTATCGATGTCGGCGACAAACCCTCTGAACCCTTCGCGCTGCGACGTCGACCTTTCCACCAGATCGAGTCCCGCGCGCACCGAAACGAAGGCGGAAGTGTCGGCCTGCCCCGCGAATTCCTGCGTCGCACGATTCCGCGCGCCTCGCAGAACCAACTGACGCGCATCGCGCCGTTCTGGCGGAATAGCCACGCGAAGGACCAGTTGTCCGGGGTCGAAATTGACCGCCATGTCCAGTGACCGAAGCTCGTCGAAGGACACGCGGGGTTGTTCCGCCAGGCGGCGAAGCGCCGCTTCGGTCTCGTCGATCGCGATCGGTATCAGCGCGGCGACCAGCAGGCGAGCGTCGACCGAACCTCCGTCGCGCTCCGGATCCATCCGGTATTCGCCGACATTGATGTTGTCGACGATGACGGAGTAGTCCCCGGCGGGCGTCAACGGCCGTTCCTTGCCGAAGACCTGCCGATAGATGCTGTCGGCATCGCGGTTTTCGGGCGCAATATATGCCGGGCTCCCGGGACGGTCCGCTTCTTCGGTGGCGACCTCCCCTTCCGGTTCGGTCCTCTTTCCTACCTCGTCCTGCACTTGCGCAGGGTCGGGTTGCTCGTCATCCCCGGCGACGGGGACATCCTGGGCGAGCAATGCACCCGCATGGGGCACGCCGGCGATGATACCGGTGGCGAAGCATCCCACGGCCGCTCTTCTGAAATTTTTCACGGAGCCGCCACCCTTACTGGAGAATGATGTAGCGGGTTTCCAACGTGCCAGTGAGTGGCCCGGCGAATAATTGCTGCGGGAGGGGGATTTGAACGCGGCGCTCGGCGCCGGGCAGGACGTTCAGCCCTTGCAGAGCCGCCGCCTCTTCTCCTTCGATCGTGTACGTGCTGCCGTCGCTGCCCGACAGGATGATGGAAGGCTCGTCCAGGATTGCGCGCATCGTGCCGTTGGATGCAATAGCCAGTTCCAGGAACTCGCTGCCATCTTCGCCCGTCACGCGGCTGACCGAAGTGAGCGCGGCATCGGGCTCCGCGCCATCCGGCATGATATAGAGCGCCGCTTCGTAGCGGTAGCGGACCGTCACGTCGGCGGTGCGTTCCCCGGCGGACTTCTTCTCGAACTTGATCGGCAACTGTTCGGTAACGATCCGGAACGCCAGTTCCCTGTCGACCACCGGTTCGCCGACCCAGCGTACCTGGAAACTCTGGCTTGTCTCGGGTGGGAGGACCATCTGCGGCGGGTAGATGAGCAGGTCCTCGTCCTCGGGCGTCAGTTCATCGTCGCCCGATGGCAGTTGCTTCCTGCGGAAAGCCCTGACCTCGATGGCAATGGGCACCGTGTGCGTGTTCGAAATGACCATTGTCTGGCTCGACCCGGGCCCGCTTGGCTCGAGTTGAACTACGATCGGTTTGAGATCGTAGGCCCACAGGCCGACAGGTGCCGATGCCAAGACCAGCGATCCGATCGCTGCGGCGCTCTTAAAGAATTTCAAAAACATTCCAGATCCCCCATCTGAAACCCCGCCCAAATGGTGAACCGGAGGAGCGAGAGCCCCTCCGGTTCTGACGCAAACACTTAGGCCGGGGAAGCTTAGTAGTTTGCGGCGAGTTCGATCGTCAGTTCGTCTTCATAGGTGCCGGCAACGGCATATTCGCTCAGCGAATCGAACGAGAGGTCGAGGTTGCCGGTGCGGGTGCCGCCGTTGAGCAGGATGTTGGCCCAGTCATTGTCGGTGACGATCACGACCGGGCTGGCCTGCATCGATGCGGAGTTGGTCGAGGTCGCACCGAGACCGATACCCAGGAAGCTGGCTTCCACGTCGTAGTCGATCACGACCGAACCGCCGCTTTCGCTGTGGCGCATGCCGCCGTTCAGCGACTGCAGCGACACGGTGTAGGGCGAGTTGCACGAATAAGCGATCGTGAGGGCACCCTGGTTGCCGGTTTCGAGCATGTCGACGGCGAAGCTGCCGCTTCCTTCGGGAACGAGTTCGCAGTTGCTGTCGACCGAGCCCGACAGGGCGAGCGTGAAGCTTTCAGCGTCCTGTGCGGCAACGGGAGCAGCGGCGAACAGTGCAGGAATGGTGGCTGCAGCTGCGAGTTTTGCAAAGGTATTCATTGTAATTCTCCATAGTCGATACTTCGAGACAATAGAGACCGTGCCAGCTGCAGGCAGACCGAACTTCGCTATAATACAATTGCGAATTCGTTTTACTGCGGCAGGCGTGCCCTCCGACAACAAGAATAGTCGGACCGAGGCGCATGACCAGCGCACTTAAGGCACCGAATCAGGGTTAAAAAGATGTTAAGAAAAGCGATTCCGTGACTCGCAAGCGCTAGATAGCGCCTCGTGAGCACGCAAAGGATTCTGTTTCCCAACTAAAGTTGCTGCGGCTTACCTAACGTTGTCTAAACGCATAATTTGTCGCTTTGTCGCCTCCCTACAATCCCGCTCTAGGACAGAGGCGTTAAACAAATGTTGTTGGCAGGCCGAATCGTTTAGACGGCGTTAGCCATACGGAAGCCGGGGGATGAAGAATGAACAGCTCGATCGAGGTGGTCGTCGTGTGCGTCACCGGGATGGTATGCGATGCCATCGCCGATGCTTTGGAATGCGATTCCATAAAAGTAAAAACGCGCGCCAGTACAATAGCCGATATCGACGCCGCCCAATTGAAGGATACGGTCGTCATCTATATCTGGGGCGGCGGTGATGACGAGTTTGCAGCCGATGAGGCCACGCTCATGGCCGATTGCGACGTCAAATCGTGGATCGTTCTCAGCCAAGATCTCGACAATCCGATCATCGAGAACCTGATTGCCGCGGAACGGCCGGTCTGCACCGCGCCCATTTCGATCTGCCGGGATGACCTGCGTCATCTTATCTGCCTGGCAGAGCGCAACGCGCGGGTGTGCATCGGCCCGGTTTCATACGAAAAGAACGCGCTGGCTACGCAAATGCTCAAGAACGCCAATCTCGGCCCTGATCATGTGACACTTCTGCGTTACCTGTCCGACGGATTGTCGAACAAGGAGATCGCGCGCGCGAAGGACTGCACCGAAGGTACGGTCAAGGTCCACATCCGCCAATTGATGCTGAAACTCGGCGTGGCGAACCGGACGCAGGCAGCCGTTCTCGCCGTCCGCGCCGGATTGTCGAGCGGGACCGCTTTCATCGACAGGATCGCCGGTTCGGCCCAGAAGTCCATGAACCGCGTCGATAGTAGATTCGAAGATCGCCCCTTCGCCGCCTCGCGTACGGCAAACTGGGAACGCAGCGCACCGCCGACGCTCAAATCGTTCGACAGAGGCCGGAAGGTTTCTGCTGGCGGGACCGCGCAGTCCGACGAGTATTAAGACGGCTTCCACCACCTTCGCGCACCCCCTACCCAGTTTCTTTCTCTACAGCACAAGCTGGTCACCCCCGAAGGTTTGGCCGAACTCGGCAGTCCACAGCTCCCTGAAACTCTGGATGATCCGCTCAAGTTTCGGTTGCAGCGTGCAACCTGCTTGCTAGGCATGGCGCTGAGAGGAGAGCGAGCGTGACCGAGCAGGATCCAGAGACCATTCCCGTTATTATCGGTGTTGGCCAGATCAACGATCGGCCCGAACAGCCGGGTGACGGCCTGGACCCCGTCGGGTTGATGGCCGAAGCGCTGCGGCGCGCGGATGCCGATGCGGGCGACGGCGTACTCGAGGACTGCGATTCGCTGGCGGTTGTCGCGCAGCTGGCATGGCCGCAACTCAATCCGGTGGATGGCAAGGTCGCCGAGGCGCTCGGCATCGATCCGTCGCATTGCATGCAGACGGCCATGCCCAACGGCGACAGCCCGATCCTGCTACTCAACGAGGCTGCCAATCGCATCGGTCGGGGAGAATCCCGGATTTGCGCGGTTGCCGGGGGCGAGGCGCTGCGGACTGCGGGTCAGCTGGCTGCACTCAAGGCACGCGATGGCAGCGAGAAACCCAATGCGCTGCGCGACGCATCGCACCGCGTGCGCAAGGGCTATGCGCAAAGCTATGGGCTTACGGTCCCGACCGATGTCTATCCGCTGTACGAGAACGCCGGCCGCGCGGCCTATGGCCAGACGCTCGCACAGGGGCAGGCCGAAAGCGGGACCATCTGGGCGGGCATGAGTGAAGTCGCGGCTGCTGGCGAGGGTGCGTGGATTACCAAGCCGGTGAGCGCGGAGGACGTCATCACGCCATCCGATCGCAACCGCCCGATCGCCTTTCCCTATACCAAGCTGCAGGTGGCCAATTCCTCGGTCAATCAGGGCGCGGGCTTTCTCGTAACTTCGCTCGCGGAAGCACGGCGGCGCGGGATCCCGGACGAGGCGCTGGTCTTCATCGGCTATGGCGCAGCGGCGCATGAAAGCGACAATTTCCTCGACCGGGACCGCTACGATGCTTCACCCAGCCTCGCGACATCGATCGAGCGCGCGATGCAGTTGAACGCGGTCGGCACCGAAGATCTGGCCCATGTCGAACTTTACAGCTGCTTTCCCTGTGTCCCGAAAATGGCTCGCCGGGTGCTTGATTGGCCCCTCGATCGGCCGACGACGGTGTTTGGCGGACTAACCTTCGGAGGCGGCCCGATCGGCAATTACATGAGCCATGCGGTCGTCGCCATGGTGCAGAAGCTGCGCGGGACCGGGGATAAGGGCCTGCTGTTTGCCAATGGCGGCTATGCAACGCACAATCATACTATCCTGCTTGCGGGGACGCCCACCGGCGCTGCCTTCCCGCACGACTTCGACTATCAGGCCGAAGCCGACGCGCGCCGCGGCGCTGTCCCCACGCTCGACCGGACCTACGAGGGGCCGGCGACGATCGAGAGCTATACGGTCCATTATGGCCGCGACGGTTCGCCCAAATCGGGTGTGATCGTGGCACTCACCCCTTCGGGCAGCCGCACCCTTGCCGGCGTGGCAGGAGAAGATGCCGCCATGATCGCGTTCCTGACGGACGGCATGCATGAACCGGTAGGCAGTGCCGGCAATGTGACCCGCGGCGACGGCGACCTGTCAATGTGGGTGCGCGGCTAGCCACCCGTTCAGAGCAGCAGAGCGGATACCGTATTGCCTGCTTCCAAGCCGGCCTGGCTGGATGGGCAGCGGATCAGCCAGTCGGCGCGGGCCAGGCCGCCCTGCACTCCGCTGTCCTGGTTGCCCAGTACTTCGAGGCCTGCCTGGCCCCAATGCGCCCTGGCGAAGGTCTCGCGGTCACCCGTCGCAGGCAGCGGCGTTGCCAGCGGCATGTCGCGCCAGGCATGATACCCCTCGCCGCCCTGCAAGCGCTCGAGAATTGGAACGAGGAACAGCCGCGCGGTCACCATGGCCGAACTGGGATTGCCCGGGAGTCCGAGAACGAGCCGTGCGCCAGCCCGCCCGAGCCACACCGGCTTGCCCGGCTTGATCGCCAGCCTGTCGAAGACCAGCGCGAGCCCATGCGGGGCGAACATGGGTTTGGCGAAATCACGATCGCCGACCGATGCTCCGCCGATGACAATCACGATATCGGCACTCTCCAGCAATTCGCCCGCCTGTCGCTCGAGCGCGGGCAAATCGTCCTGTGCGCGGCACCGCGAAGTTACGCGGGCACCGGCATCTTGCGCCAGCGACGCGATTGCCAGCGAGGTCGAATCCGGAATCGTGTAGGGTGCCAACTGCGCGGATCCCGGTTCGGCCAATTCGTCCCCGGTGGCGATGATCGCAATCGCTGGCTGACGATGCACGGTGATCTCGGCGACATCGGCGGCCGCTGCCGCCACCAGCGTCTTCGCATCAAGGCGGGTGCCCCTGCGCAGCAGGACTGCGCCTTCCTCAAAATCGCTGCCACGCTGCCGCACGTGTTTCGCAGGGCCGAACCCCGCGGCGAACCGTACCGTGTCCGCATCGCGCTGCGCATATTCCTGCATGATCACGCAATCGGCACCGTCGGGAAGCGGTGCGCCCGTGAAGATGCGAACCGCCTCTCCCGCCGGCAGGACGCCGGCGAAAGGGGCGCCGGGCCGCGCTTCGCCCGCGACCTGCACGGGTTCACCCACAGCGATATTGCTTTCGCGCACCGCATAGCCATCCATCGCCGAAACGCTGTGCCGCGGAGATGGGATCGCCGCGCGAATATCCGCAGCCAGCACGCGCCCGGCGCCTGCGCTCAGAGGGACGGTTTCGATTTCCAGCGGCGCGACATGGGAGGCGATCAGCGCCGACGCTTCATCGAATGTCTTCATGGCAGCTGTCATCGCGGGAGCTGCCAGGCCCCCGAAGCGCCGCCCTCCTTCTCGGTCACGCGGATTTCGCCGATGGTCATGCACTTGTCGGCTGCCTTGAGCATATCGAACAGCGTAAGGCAGGCGACCGATACTGCAGTCAGCGCCTCCATTTCGACCCCGGTTCGCCCCTCGGTACGGACTATGGCTTCAACGATAAATCCGGGCAGGCTCAGGTCCATGGCGATCGCGACGTCGATCTTGCTGAGCGGCAAGGGATGGCACAGCGGGATCAGATCCGCCGTGCGCTTGGCAGCCATTACCCCGGCCAACTCAGCCGTTGCGATCACGCTGCCCTTGGGGGCCTTGCCTTCCTCTACCAACGCCAGCGTTTCGGCAGAACACGACAAGCGACCCTGCGCCCGCGCGCGCCGCGCGGTGACCGGCTTGTCCCCCACGTCGACCATTCGTGCACGACCGTCCTGATCGAGATGTGATAGCTTGGGCAAATGCGGATCCTTGTCGGGTGAAGAAGAGAACCGCCGCTCTATCTCGTGAGCGTATCCGGCGACAACCCATCTCGCTGGGAGGAATTACCGCAAAACGGACCATAGGACCTATATCTCAAGCAAGCTTTACCTTTGGGAAGGTGATGAGCCACTCTGGCGGGCTGGCTTCGGAGGTGGATGATGTGATGGCACGTGCGAGCGAGATGTCCCGAGCCCGAAGCCGCCCGTTCGGCGGTGCTATTTCTCGCGCGTCAGCGGAAGCGGCCGCGCGGACGGTGCCAGCGCTTCCTGCCGGTCGAGTTCCCAGTTTGCGAGGCTGCGCACCTTCGTGCTGTGCGGCCAATGGTACTGTGCCAGCAGGTCCCGCGTGCCCTCTTCGTCGAGCGGATAGCCAAGGTGATAGCCCTGCCCGAACTCGGCACCAAGCTCGCGCGCGGTTTCCCGATCGCCCGAAGTAGCGATGAATTCGGCGACGCTTTCGAGCTTCATCGCGGCAATCATCTTCACTACCCCGCGGAGCATGTCGCGCCCCTGAGGATGGCGCGCCCGCTTGATCAGCGACCCGTCGATTTTGACCTTGTCGAAGCGAATCTCGCGCAGATAGACCAGCGAGGCGAAACCGGAGCCGAAATCGTCCAGCGCCACCCGGCATCCGGCCTCGCGCAGCATGTCGACATTGCGCCTGGCGGTAGCGAAATCGACCAGTATCGCGGTCTCGGTGATTTCCAGTTGCAGACGCTCGGCCGGGTAATTCTTCTGCTTGATCAGGGCGACGATTTCGCTCGCCGCGTCGCCGCCGCAAATATGCGCTGCGCTGAGATTGAACGACAGACGGCACGATGCCGGCCATTCGGCAGCGAAGTCCACTGCGCGCGAAAGCAATGCGAGAGTGATCGGCCGGATGCAGCCAATCCGCTCCGCGATCGGGATGAACTGCCCCGGAGATATATTGCCGAGCACCGGGTGCTCCCAGCGCGCCAGCGCTTCGAACGACGAGAGCTGTCCGGTCCGCAGGTTGAAGATCGGCTGGTAGGCCAGCGAAAGCTGATCCAGCGCGCCCTCCTCGAGCAGCGCGGTCTCGATCGCGTGGAGACGCTTGTTCTTGTCGCGTATCTCTGCGTCGAACAGCTTCGTCTCGATCATATCGTTGCGTTTGGCAAAATAAAGCGCTGCATCGGCATCGCGCAGCGCCTGGTCGACATCCGGGGCGTCCTCGCCAAGCAAGCGAGCGCCAGCGCACGCCCCGATGCTGACCTGCGCATTCGCCAGACGCATTGGTTTGCACAACTGCCTTAGCGCCTTGTCACACACATCGACCAATTCCCCCAGTTCGGCGAGGCAGGAAGATCCCGCGATGAATACGCCAAACTCGTCGCCGCCCAGACGGCCCACGACCGTTCCCTGGGGCAGAACGCGCTGAAGTCGAAGCGCGACCTGGCGCAAGACTATGTCGCCCGCATGGTGGCCGTACAGATCGTTGATCGGTTTGAACCGGTCGAGATCGATCACCGCCAACAGGCCGCACTGCCCACCGTCGAGCTTCGCCTCGATGTCGTGGATGAAGGCCAGCCGGCTGCGCAATCCGGTAAGATTGTCGGTTTCCGCCTGATATTGCGCGTTGCGCCGCGCATCGGCCAGCTCGGTATTGGTGCGCTCCATTCGCAGCAACGCCGCGTCCGCATCGTATTGGGCCTGGAACAGCCGCAACTGCGTCCGGTGACTGGTTTCGGCAATATAGAAATTGACGGCCGTAAGGACGACCGTCGCGACCGAAGCCGGGATATTGGATGCAGCGAAAAGATAGAGAACCGCGGCGACGACCGGCATGACGAAGCAGAAGAAAATCACCCTCGAGGCGAAAATGATCCCGGTGAGTGCGGCACCCTGCGTCAGTGCGGCTAGCAAACCCAGCGCAAGGATGGGCAACCAGCTCGGCGTGCCGCCGGCCATGCCGTCGAGATCGAAGGCAAGCGTAAGGTAGAACGCGGCCTGTGTGCAGGACAACAGCACCACCATAAAACCGGTCAGCCGGGCGGCGTTGCGATTGACGTCCTCGGTTTTCCCTTCGGGTACCGGAAGCATCCAGTGCCGGAAACGAAACGCGACGGCCAGCGCCAGAATGCACGCCACGATCCGGGTGACGAGGTGATCCCATGTTACCCAAGCCAGCCCGGCGTAAGGAGCAAGTATGGTAAGGTAGTAATAGTGAATTGTTTCGCGGACCGACTTGACGCGTTCGCGGCTGAACCTGTCAGCAATCTCGTCGTCGGATTCGAATCCGATCAACCTGTCGATGTGCTGCAACAATTTCACCCGATCCTCGATCATTCGGTCGCAGTGCCATGCACAGCCCAAATGATGGTTAAGTGATAGTCAGGGAAACTACTGTGC
>Ga0114916_1000914_pt1 | contig 17893 bp, 19 predicted proteins | sample MalvirAntarct_66_FD_83501 | JGI IMG/M metagenome (GOLD analysis project Ga0114916, IMG submission 83501) | Marine viral communities from the Global Malaspina Expedition - Malaspina viral metaG Antarct_66 | ecosystem: Environmental > Aquatic > Marine > Oceanic | place: West Anvers Island... | reverse complement strand
GTTCCACCCAGCCGTTGTGAGCGCTGGGCACGTCCCACTGCAATGCACGGCGGAGCGCCCAGGCGGGGCCTTCCGGATCGTGCCAGAAGGCGCTGTAGCCGAAGCCGCGCCAGGGGCGGGTGGACAGCCGCTCCCACAGCGGCTCCCAGATGTCCGTTCGGCCGGTCAGCGATGCGTCGCGGCCGATCATCTGGAAGACCGCGTCTGCGTCGAGCGCCAGCCATACGGTCAGCGTCGCGGCGAAGACGAGCGAGCCGTAGATCAGCAGCACCGCGAGGATCGGCCGGCGCAGCAGGACCGTCGCCGACAGGAGGACGGCGCCCATCAGCATCAGCCCGAGCAGCGAGGTCATCGAGGTCGACAGGAGAACGAGGGCGATGCTCAGGCCCAGGCCGACGATCGCCCGCCGGCGCAGGTCGGGCATGGTGACGGCGACGATCGCGAAGACCGCGGCCCCGTAGACCATGACCTGCCCGAGCTTGTTCTTCTGCGTGAACACGCCGCTCCACGCGCCGGGATGCACCTCCTGCATGACGCCGTAGCGCGGCAGCAGCAGCGCCATCAGCACGCTGCCGACGGCGATGATCGCGAAGGTGCGGGCGAGCAGCAGCAGCCGCTCGCGCGGCGGAAAGCGGACGGCGAGCCACAGGCCGAAAAGTGTGGTGAAGGCGAGTGCGATGGCGCGGCGCAGGCTGGTGCCCGGTTCGACCGACCAGGCCGTCGAGAGGATGCAGAGGCCGACGACCAGCACGATGAGCCAGTTCCGGCGCGCGGCCAGCAGGACGTCGCGCGGGCGGTATGCCACCGCCACGAGCGTGCCGAGATAGATCGGCGGCCATACGAGACGCAGGAAAGACGCGTCGTCGACGCTGTCGGTGGGCGCGACGAACAGGTTGAAGAAGCCCTCGGAGAACAGCAGGAGGCCGAGGATCGCGAACCAGCGCGCGGCGATGTCGTGGATGCCCTCGCCCTGCGTCGTGTCGAAGTGCGTGCCGCTTCTCAGCATGGCTGTCGCGTCAGTTGAGGCTGTAGCTGATGCTCCGGTCGAACGGCAGCACCTGCCGGATGTACTGGTCGACGAAGTGGCCGACCTCCGCCGCCCCCGACCGCGGCACATAGACGACGTCGTGCGCCCGCAGCGGCACGTCCGCGTTCAGCGCGCCCTCGTGCACGACCGACGCCACGTCGACGAGGCGCGCCATCGGCGTCTCGCGCGGGGTGCGGCGGATCAGCACGACCGAGTCTTCGCGCGCCGTCTCCCGGAAGCCGCCGGCGATGACCACTGCCTGGAGGACGCCGATCTCGTTCGGCAGGTCGTAGATACCCGGATTGGCCACCTCGCCGCCGACGAACACCCGCTGCGACGCGAAGGTGCGCGGAACGACGGTCACCTCCGGCTGGCGCAGTTCGCGCCGGAAGCGCGCCAGCAGTTCGAACTGCAGTTCGCGCGGCGTCTTGCCGCCGGCGGTGACGAAGCCGATCAGCGGCATCGCGATCTGGCCGTCCGGCGCGACCGTGAGGCGGTCGCTGAATTCGGGGTTGTGGATCAGGCGGACGTCGAGTTCGTCGCCCGGGCGAAAACGATATTCCGCGACGGTCGCGTCCCATGCTTCGAACCGGTCCGGCAGGGACACGCTGGCGGGCAGCCGCGGTCCGGCGCAGGCGGTCATCGTCACGGCCAGAATCGCCAGTGTGATCAGTCTGAATGCACGCACGTACTACGCCCCCCAACAAGCCCCGTGCGGGGGCCACCCCGTCAATGCTATGTTATCATTCTTGTGGGATCTTTCCCCAGAACGGGTTAACCGGCCGCGCCAGTTTTCCCGATCGCAAACCCCGGACAAGGCAACCCCCTTACGGTGGCGAAGTCAATCGACGAGCAGGCGGGCACGCGCGGAGCGGACGGGTGGCGGTCGATGGGCCGCACGCTGACGACACGCTACGGGCTGCGTGACTTCCTGACCCTCATCTTCCGCGAGCGCCGGCTCCTGGCCGGCGTCTTCTGCGCGATCTTCCTGCTCGCGGTGATCGTGTCGTTCCTGCCGAGCGTGAAGTACGAGGCGGAATCAAAGCTGCTGGTGCTGCTGAGCGGCGACTACACGCTGCGCCCCGAGGTCGGCGAAGCCACGGGCACGATCTCCATGGAGCAGAGCCGGATCGTCAAGTCCGAGATGGAGATCCTGAACAATCGCGCGATCATGGAATCCATGATCGAGAAGGTCGGGCTGGCGCGCATGTATCCCGGCCTTGCCGACGATGCGGCCGCGGGCGGCGAGAAGCGTCGTGCGGCGCTCAACAGTGCCGTGGACGCCTTCAACGACCGGCTGGTGATCGAGCCTGTGAAGGATTCCACCGTCGTCCGGCTGGCGTTCGAGCATCGCGACCCGCAGGTCGCGGCGGAAGCGCTCAATACCCTGATCGATCTCTACCTTCAGCGGCGCCGCGAGGTGTACAGCCACCGCGGTTCCGCATTCCTGAGCACGCAGCGCGAGGACTTCGCCGCGCGGCTCAACGACGCCGAAGCCAAACTCCAGGCGTTCCAGCAGAAGCACAACATCACCTCGTTCGAGGAGCAGAAGGTTCTCCTCCTGCGTCAGGAGAGCGAGCTGAAGACGCAGCAGCTCGAGGCGGCGAGCCGGCTGCAGGAGGCCACCGCCCGGCTCGAGGCGGTCGAATCCAGCATGAAGTCGGTGCCGCGCAGCACGCCACTCTACTCCGAGACGAACGCCACCGGCGCGCTCGAGACGGCGAAGTCGCGGCTGCTGGAACTCGAACTGCGGCGCAACGAACTCCTGGCGAAGTACACGGCGAACAGCCGCTTCGTCCGTGACGTCGAGGAGCAGCTCGCCCTGGTCCGCCAGTTCATCGAGCAGGAGAGCGGTCGCGGGCCGGGAACGCGCCGCGTCGGCGCCAATCCGATCTACGAGCAGCTGTCCGGCGAGGCGATCCGGCTGCGTGCCGACGTCGACGCGTTGCGCGCCCGGCGCGACGCACTGAACGAGCAGATCCAGACGATGGCGCAGCGGCGCATTTCGCTGGACGAGCCGGAGCGCGAATACCGGTCGCTCGTCCTGGAGCGCGACATTCTCAAGCAGCAGTACGAGGCCTATGCCGGCCGCTCCGAGGAAGCGCGTATCCTGGAGGACATGGACCAGCGCCAGGCGGCGAACGTGCGCATCATCGAGCGCGCCACACCCCCGACGAAGGGGAACAACCGCCAGCCGCTGATCATCCTGCTCGGCATGATCGGCGGTGCCGTGACGGCCTTTGCCGTGGGCTTCGTGCGCGACCTCAGCCGCGCCACGGTCGGAACGCCGGAAGCCGCGGAACGGGCGCTCGGCCTGCCGGTGCTCGGGACCGTCGGGTTCAAGCGAGGGCTGGCTGCGGCCAGCGGTGCCATGGCGCCGCCGCCGGCCGACGAAGATTCACCCTTGTCGCCGCGGCGACGGAGCGTCGGTTGATGCGCAAGTCCGCCCTGTCCTTCCTCCGTACGCCGGACTATGCGCCGGCGGCGGTACCGTCCTCGTCCGGCCCGCAGGATGCCGACGAACTCGCTCTGCTCGGTGAGATGCAACGCCTGTTCGCGGTGCTGAACCCGCCACTGTCCGAAGGTGCGGGACGTGTCGTCCAGTTCATTTCTGCACAGCCCGGCGAAGGCACGTCGACGATCGCCAGGGCCTTCGCGCGCGCCGCGACGCTTCAGGCGCAGCAGTATGTGACGCTGCTGGACCTCAACACGGCGGGACCCTCGCAGTACGACTGGTTTCAGGAGGCCGCGGCGCGTGACCGCAACCTGACCTTGGGCGACCAGCTCGACATCGGCGTCGACACGACGCCGCTGTGGCGCCTGTCGGGCGAGCATGTGGTGACCGAGCTGCCGAACGCGGCGCGCGGGCCGCTGATGAGTTTTCATCGGGCCGGCGCATCGCGCCTGCTGGTCAGCCGTTTCCGGCATGAATCGCTGCGCGACGGCCAGACGGCCCAGGTCGGCAACCAGCCCGCCTTCTGGGACAATCTGCGCGACCGCATCAGCTTCACGGTGGTGGACACGCCGGCCGCCAGCCGCTCGGTCGACGGGCTGGTGGTGTCGAACCTCGCGGATCTGGTGGTGCTGGTCGTCGAGGCCGAATCGTCGCGCATGCCGGTGGTCGCCGACCTGCGCGATATGATCGTCGCGCGCGGCGCGAACGTTGCCGGCGTCGTGCTGAACAAGCGGCGCTTCTACATCCCCGAGAAGATCTACCGGCGACTGTGATCCCGGGCGGGGGCGATGACGGACGCCCGCGCACCTCGGTACTTCGCGAGAGCGATCGCGGCGACGCCCAGGCCGATGACGAGATTGACTGCGGCCGCCGCCTGGAGCACCGCGAGGTCGGCCATCCAACCGATATAGAAGACGACGCCGCCCATGCTGGCGGCGGTGCCGAGATACAGCACGGCGAGTGACAGCTGATCGAATGCGGCGGGCGGCCGCGGTGCGCCGTCGGCGTCGCGTTGTAGCGTGGCCGCCAACCGGTCGAAGCGCGTGACGTCGTTCCGCCTTTCCACGTCCGCCGTCGCTTCGGCCGCACGTTCCAGCACTTGCCGCTTCAGCGAGAAACCCAGTAGCAGCAGGAGATGAGCCGCGGCGTAGGTGAGGGTGAGGAAGAGCGGGAAGCGCCACCACAGGCCGCCGGCCTCCAGGTTCAGCGCGGCATCGTACGCATCCGTATAGTCGAGCGTCAGGGTCGCGACCGTCACCTTCAGCAGCAGGCCGATCTCCTTCAGGTCGAAGAAGAAGGCGGTGAACGCGAAGATCACCGCTGCCGCCGCCACCACGAGCACCCGCGTGGGATGCTCCGGAATCGATTTGAGCAGTGCCTCGGTCCTGTCGGCGCGATCCTCGGCATCGGGATCGCCGATCGCCTGCGCACGCCGGTTCAGGTTCAGGATGTGCCCGAACTGCCGCCGGAGATCGCGGTGAAGGAAGGCGGCGGCCACGGCGGTGGGGACGGGCAGCCGCAACCGCGTTCGGCCGGCCGGCGCCAGACTGAGCGGCGCACGGCTCTCGACGTCCGCGAGTGCGGCGCGCGCGATACGCACCAATTCTTCCTGGTTCGCCGGCATGTTTCCCCCCGCTGCACTCTAGCCGCGATGGGGTTCGGTCGAACGCAAAAAAGTGCGCCGCAGCGATACGGCGCACTCCCATGCGATCGAAAGCCGTGGGCGCCCCGTCGCCGGGGCGCGTCGGCCTCAGCCGGCTGCGGCTTCGCGCGTCTCGGCGCAGCGCGCGATACGGCGCTTCAGCCGGCGGATTTCCGGGGTCATCTTGACCGCCGAGGTCTTCGACAGCCACGCGTCGAGGCCGCCATTCTTCTCGATCGTGCGCAGGCCGTTGACCGTCAGCCGCAGGCGGACCGCCGTGCCCAGCACGTCGCTCATCAGCGAGGTCTCCTGCAGGTTGGGCAGGAAGCGCCGCTTCGTCTTGTTGTTGGCGTGGCTGACATTGTTGCCAACCAACGCGCCCTTGCCGGTGATCTGGCAGCGCCGGGCCATGGGACGTCCTCGGAAAATTGAACTGTTCGCGGGTGGGTCCCCGCAAGGAAGGCGCTATGTACGGGGCGAGGCCGGAAAGGTCAAGTCCGGAGAGCCCCATGGATGGAGACTCAGGCGGCGGAGACTCAGGTCGGCCCGGCCAGAAACGTCTCGATCATCCGCCGCGCCGCCTTCGCCGGCGGGATGCGCCCGGCGATCACGTCGCGCTCCAGGTCGGCGCTCTGAGAGCGGACGCCGGGATGCCGCTTGAGCGCCGCGAGCAGGGTTTCGCCGATCTCGCCCCACATCCAGGCGCGCGCCTGCTCGCCGCGACGCTTGGCGATCTCGCCCACGGCACCGAGCTTGTCGCGATAGCGGCCGATCGCGTCCCAGATCTCCGGGATGCCCTTGCCCTCGAGGGCGGAGCAGCGCAGCACCTCGACCTGCCATTCGGCGGAGGCCGGCCGCAGCAGCCGCACCGCATGCGCGTAGTCGGAGGCCGTGCGGCTCGCCTGGGCGGCAAGGTCGCCGTCGGCCTTGTTCACGACGACGAGGTCGGCCAGTTCGACGATGCCGCGCTTGATGCCTTGCAGTTCATCGCCGCCGCCCGGCAGCAGCAGCAGCACGAACATGTCGACCATGTCGGCGACCGCGGTCTCCGACTGGCCGACGCCGACGGTCTCGACGACGATCACGTCGAAGCCGGCGGCCTCGCAGACGTGCATCGCCTCGCGCGTGCGCCGGGCGACGCCGCCGAGCGTCGTGCCGGCGGGGGAGGGACGGATATAGGCCTCGGAACGGCGCGACAGTTCCGCCATGCGCGTCTTGTCGCCGAGGATGGACCCGCCGCTGCGCTTGGAAGACGGATCGACCGCCAGGATCGCCATGCGGTGGCCGCGGTCGATCAGGTGCAGGCCGAACGATTCGATGAAGGTCGACTTGCCGACGCCCGGCACGCCGCTGATGCCGAGCCGCACGGAATTGCCCGTATGCGGCAGCAATGTCTCCAACAGCGCTTCGGCATCCGCGCGATGGTCTGGGCGGGTCGATTCGATCAGGGTGATCGCCCGCGCCAGCGCCCGGCGGTCGCCGCTGCGGATGAGGTCGGCGAGTTCTGCCGTCTTCATCGCACGAACAGCCTTCCGTCCCAGCCCACGGGCTGCGGCGGGTCCGCCGTGATGGCGCCGAAATCGGGATGGTTCGGATTGATCAGCACGTTCCGGTCGATCTTCGTTACCGCCGACGGCACCAGAAGCACCGCCGTCCTGAGAGAGTCTAGCCAAGCGTCGCCGTAGCGCCGGCTCGCCTGCTGGTCGGGAGCGTCCCAATGCGGAACGTCCCGTGGCTCGACGATCTCTACCCGCACCCGGTCCGGTATGTCGATGGCCGCCCAGACCTGATTGGCGGGAATGCGTCCGGTCGGGAGATAGACGAGCCGCTCCAGGATTGCGATGGCGAAGCTGCCGCCGGCGTAGATCGCGGCGCGGCCCGGCGCGTTCCATCGCCCGCCATACTCCGCGGTACCCTGGCCGTCGAGGATGGGGTAGAGGTCGCGGACGATCCGCCAAGCCTGCATCGCAGCGTCAGACCGGCAGGCCATGCTCGATGCTGCGCAGCACCTGTTCGACCCGCCGGGCACCCAGGTCCGTCGCCGCGGCATCCCAGGGCAGCCGGTCGTCCAGCAGGGGGTGAGCGGTCGTCAGGAAGCGGTGGGCCTCCGCGCGATCGCCCAGCACGTCTTCCGCGATGGCGAGAATGCGGGCGAGCCGCTCGGTCCGCTCGCTCTCGACGAGGCTGAGCCGTCCCTTGCGCCGCTTGAGCGTCGCCGGCGGGACGACGCCATGGATCGTCGACCGCTGATTGGCGGAATCCGGGAACAGTCGCCGCGCCACCGCGCGCAGCGCCTCGGTCGGAAGGCCGCGCTCGACCGCGGCCTGCAGGTCGGCGAGGGAGGCAACGGGGAAGCCGAGAACCGCCTCGCCGCCCATGACCTCGGCCACCTGTCGCGCATCCAGCATCGGAACCTCCCAGATCCCATGGTGCAACATGGAGCGCCACATGATCCCGGGCAACGGGCGCGCCGGCCTACTTGCCCTTGAACTGCGGCGCGCGCTTCTCGACGAAGGCCGTCAGGGCTTCCTGGCAGTCCTCGGTCTCGGCGACCAGGGCGAAGGTCTCGGCGACGTTCTCGACCGAACGGCGGAAGTCGGCGTCGCAGGCGCGGGCATAGGCGTCGCGGCCGAGCTTCATGACGATCGGCGACTTCGCGGTGAACTTCTGCGCGATGGCGCGGGCGCGCTCCAGGGCGGTGCCCGCTGGGACCAGTTCGCTGACCAGGCCCATGCGGAAGGCGGTCTGGGCGTCGAACGGCTCGCCGAGGAACAGTGGGCCGAACGCCTGGTGCTTGCCGACCAGGCGGGGAAGCTGGACGAAGTGGATGGCGGGGATCAGGCCGACGTCGATCTCCGGGTAGCCGAAGGTCGACGTGTCGCCGGCGATCAGCATGTCGCAGGAGATTGCGATGGTCATGCCGCCGGCGCGCGCCGGTCCGTCGACCACCGAGATGCTGGGCTTGCCGAGCCGGTACTGGATGTCGTTGAGGGCGAAGTAGAGCCGCTCGACGAACCCCTTCACCTCGACGCCGCTCTTGCCGCGGACGATGTCGAGGTCGAGGCCGGCGCAGAAGACCTTGTGCGCGCTGCGGATGATCACGGCACGCACCGCGTCGTCCTTGCCCGCCTTGGCGACCGCGTCGAGCAGTTCCTCGACCAGCTTGATGGTGATGGCGTTGACCGGCGGGCGGTCGAGGGTGATCTCGGCGACCTTGTCGATGATGTCGTAGCGGATGAATTCGTAGGTCATCGGGCGCGTCCGTTTCTGTGATGCGAATCCTCTACGCCGGCTTCATGCGGAATACGAGACGGTGACGCTGCCGAAGGGGCCGTAGCCGGCGGTGTGGGTCTCGCCGGGGCGGGCGAGGATCATCCCGGTGCAGGTGCCCGTGCTGACGACCTCGCCGGCGTGCAGGCCGATGCCGGTGCGCGACAGTTCGTTGGCGAGCCAGGTGAGCGGGGCCAGCGGATGGTCGAGCGCCTCGGCGGCGGTGCCGCGGCGGCGCTCGCGGCCGTCGACGGTGAGCACGATCGCCTGCCCCGGAATGTCGGCCTTTCGCCAGTCCGGGATCGCCGGGCCGAGGATCAGCGTGCCGGAGCCGCTGGCGTCGGCGAGGATCGCCGGCAGCGGCGGGAAGCGGTCGTCGTGGGCGAAGCGGCACTCTGCTGCCTCGATGCCGGGATGGACCGAGGCGACCGCATCGGCCACTTCCTCTTCGCTGTAGGGCGCGGTGCGCGGCGGCAGGTCGGCGGCGAGCCGGACCATGTACTCGCACTCGCTGATCGGACGCAGCAGCTCCGGGCCGGGCAGGGTGGCCGGGCTGTCGGTGACGAACTGCCGGAAGACGCGGCCGTAGATCGGCGCGTCGGTGCGCAGCGCCTGCTGCATCTCCGGCTTGATCGCGGCGATCTTCCAGCCGCCGACCGTCCAGCCGAGTTCTTCCGCGACCCGGGCGGCGATGCGATAGGCGGCGGCCTCGTCGGCGGGCACCAGCGCCGGATCGAGCCCGCTCTGCTGGCGGCGGTCGCGGCGCAGGTCGGCGAGGAGGCGGACGAGGCGGGCTTCGTCGTCGGGGGTCATGCGGGCTGTCCTTCCTACGGAGCGCGGGCCTGCGGAGTGCGGGCGTCCCGCCCGCCTTGCTTTCGCTTCGGCCGCGGGGCGGGCGGGACGCCCGCGCTCCGGAATAGGCCCCGAGCCGGCGCGGCTGTCGAACGACTATTCCGCCGGCCCCCTTGATGCCCGCTCAAACCCCCGGCGCATCCTCCCGCGTTTCGTCCCGGAGCCAGGCGCGCAGGGCGGCGATGCCGGGATCGCGGGCGCGTGCGCTGTCGTGCATCAGGGCGAAGATGCGGCTGCTGCGCCGGGCGACCGGGATGGGGATCGCGAGGCGGCCCTGGGCGAGGTCCGTTTCCGCGAGAGCGCGGATGGCGAGCGCCACGCCCAGCCCCTCGGCGGCGGCGTCCATGGCGAGCGCCATGCTCTCGAAGAACAGGCCGCTCTCCGGGTCGACGTCGTCGATGCCGGCGAGCGGCAGCCAGCGCCGCCAGTCGTCCGGCCGCAGGCGGATGTGCAGCAGCCGGTGGTGGCGCAAGTCGAACGGTTCCGGCCCGATCAGACGGGGCGCGCAGACCGGCACCGCCTCGATGGTCACCAGCGGCACGACGTCGAAGCCGGGCATGGCGCGGCCGTCATGCACGGTCACGACCGCGTCGCAGCGGTGCGGCGGCAGCTCCAGCGGGTCGGCGATGGTCACGATCTCGACGTCGACGTCCGGGTGGCGCGCATAGAAGTGCGGCAGCCGCGGGATCAGCCAGCGGCTGGCGAAGACGGCGTAGGCGCCGAGCTTTACGATCTGCCGCTCCGGCGCCTTCTGGGCGCGGGCGATGCCGGCGGCCAGGGTATCGAGTGCCGTCTTGGCCGCATCGAACAGCACGGTGCCGGCGCCGGTCAGGGCGAGGCCCGTCGGCCCGCGCACGAAGAGGTCGGCGCGCAGCCGCAGCTCCAGGTCGCGGATCTGCCGGCTGATCGCACCGGGCGTCACGTTCAGTTCGGCCGCCGCCCGGGTCATGCTGAGATGGCGCGCCGCCGCCTCGAAGGCACGCACGGCATGCAGCGGCGGCAGGGTGCGATGGGTCATGCGTTGAGCCTAGCTCAAGGCCCCCGCCGGCGAAATCGTTTGCCGCCACGGCCGCCGCGGCGCCATCTCTGCCGCGTCAGGAAGAGGAGGCCCCGATGCCCGATACAGCGAACGTCGCCACCGCTCTGTCGCAGATCGGTTCGGAGAACATCCCGGACAGCCGCGGCACCAACCTCTGGCGGGCCGATCCCAACCTGGGCCGGCTGCTCGGCCTCTACATGCCTTCGGGCCTGCGGGCGCACCTGGAGCCGCATCTCGACCGGCTGGGCGAACTGGCCGGCGGCGAGCTCGACGAACTGGCCGGCGTCGCCGACCGCAACGGGCCGGAGCTGCGCCCGCGCACCCGCCGCGGCGAGGATGCCAACGCGGTCGATTATCACCCGGCCTACCGGTCGATGGAGAAGATCGCGTTCGGTGACTACGGCCTCGCCGCCCTGTCGCATCGCGGCGGCGTGCTCGGCTGGAACGCGCCGATGCCGCCCGCGGCGAAATACGCCATCACCTATCTCTTCGTGCAGGCCGAATTCGGCCTGTGCTGCCCGGTCAGCATGACCGACAGCCTGACGCGCTCCCTGCGCAAGTTCGGTGACCCGGATCTGGTCGCGCGCTACCTACCGGCGCTGACCAGCCAGGACATGGACGCGCTCTACCAGGGGGCGATGTTCATGACCGAGCAGGGCGCGGGCTCCGACGTCGCGGCGACGGCGGTCGAGGCGCATCCGGCGGAAGACGGGACGTGGCGCCTCACCGGCGACAAGTGGTTCTGCTCCAACGCTGACGCCGAACTCGCCATGGTGTTGGCGCGTCGTGCCGACGCCGGACCGGGCCTAAAGAGCGTCAGCCTGTTCCTGCTGCCGCGCACCCTGCCGAACGGCACGGCCAACGCCTATCGGATCGTGCGGCTGAAGGACAAGCTCGGCACCCGCTCGATGGCCTCGGGCGAGATCCGGCTCGAGGGGGCGACGGCCTGGATGGTCGGCGAGGCCGGTGCGGGGTTCCGGCAGATGGCCGACATGATCAACAATTCGCGCCTGTCGAACGGCGTGCGCGCCGCGGGCCTGATGCGCCGCGCCGTCACCGAGGCGCTGCACGTCGCGAACAACCGCGTCGCCTTCGGCCGACGCCTGATCGAGCTGCCGCTGATGCGCCGCCAGCTCGCCAAGATGATCCTGCCGATGGAGCAGGCGCGGACCATGGCCTTCCAGACCGCCGAGGTCCTGCGCCGCTCGGACGCCGGCGAGGACGGCGCCTATGCCCTGCTGCGCATCATGACGCCGCTGATCAAGTTTCGCGCCTGCCGCGATGCGCGGCGCGTCACCGGCGACGCGATGGAGGTGCGCGGCGGCTGCGGCTACATCGAGGAATGGCCGGACGCCCGCCTGCTGCGCGATGCGCATCTGGGCTCGATCTGGGAGGGCACCAGCAACATCGTGGCGCTCGACGTGATGCGCGCCGTCAAGCGCGAGGGCAGCCTGGAGGCGCTTGCCGCCCATGTGAACGGCCTGCTGGCCGAGGCGGGCAACATGCCGGAACTGGCGCCGGTGCTGGAGCGGGCGTCGGCCCTGGCGCGGCGCGCGGTGGCCGAGGGCGGCGAGATCCTGAGCCGCCAGGCGGCGACGGCGCTCTACAACATGACCACCGCCGCCGCGATGGCCTGGGAAGCCGCTAAGCTCGACGATCCGCGCCGCCTGACCCTCGCCCGCACGGTGCTGCGCCACCGCCTCCTGCCCCGTGACCCGCTCGACGGGGGAGAGGGCGACGACGCGGAGATCGAAGCGATCCTCGCCGCCTGAGCCGCCTCACGGAGCGGAACGAGGCTGGCGCCGGTACCGCCGCTCCAGCCTCTAACCCGCCCCCGATCAGTATTTCGAAATGGTCTCGGGCTGGGCGTCGCGCTGCAGGAAGGTCTGTGCGACGGAGGGCAGGTGCTGTTCGAGCCAGTCCGCCATCGCCACTTCCTCGGCGAGGATGCGTTCGCAGACAGCCTTCGTCTGGGTGTCGCCGATCGTCTCGGCCGCGGCGATGAGGGTGCGGTAGGCGGCGATTTCCATATGCTCGAAGGCGTAGCCGGCCATCGCGCCCTTCACGACCTCGTCGGACGCCATCATGCCGGTCATGCCCTGGCCCATCGCCGCCATGCGGCCGGCAAAGTCCTTCATCGTCGAGGCTGCGACGCCACGGCGCTCCAGGCAGGACTCCAACTCCGCCGCCTGATGACGCGTCTCCTCGACGTGTCTTTCAATGCGCGCCTTCAGGTCGGGATAATGTTCGAGGCGTCCCGCCATGCTCGTGAGCATGGTTTCGGCCTGCTTTTCCATGGCGTGCGCGTCGCGCAGCCAGTCGATGAAGTTGTCTTCAGGACTAGCCATTCCGTTCTCCTTCAGATCCGTTCGTGGGTATCTAAACAGAGGAGTAGAGGGCGCGTTCCTGCGGATCTGGCGACGACCGCAATTTTTCGAAGCATCAGGTTTCGCGCCGAGGGCGAACGGAATTGAGACCCCTTCCGCGACGGCCTCCGCAAGGCGTCATAGCATCAGGCGACCGCCGGTCACGGGGATGACGGCGCCGGTGATATAGCTGCCCTCGTCGGACGCCAGCAGGACGTAGGCCGGCGCCAGTTCCGCCGGCTGGCCGACCCGGCCGATGGGCGTATCGCCGCCGAAGCTCTCGATTTTCTCCGGAGGCAGGGTAGAGGGGATGAGCGGCGTCCAGATCGGCCCGGGGGCGACGGCGTTCACCCGGATCCCCTTCGGGGCGACCAGATTCGACAGCCCCGCGGTGAAGTTGGCGATGGCGCCCTTCGTCGTGGCGTAGGCCAGCAGCGTCGGCGTCGGGCTCTTCGCATTGATCGAGGTGGTGTTCACGATGGCACTGCCCGGCTTCATGTGCCGGATCGCAGCCTTGGCCAGGAAGAACTGGCTGTAGACGTTGGTGCGGAACGTGACGTCCCACTCCTCCGCGGTGATGTCCTCGATCTCCTCGATCGTCGCCTGGTGCGCCGCGTTGTTGACGAGAATGTCGAGGCGGCCGAACTTCGCCACCGTCCGCTCGACGAGCGAGCGGCAGAAGCCCTCGTCCTTCACGTCCCCCGGTGCCAGGACGGCTTTCCGGCCCGCCTCACGCACCCAGCGCGCCGTCTCCTCGGCATCGTCATGCTCATCGAGATATCCGATGACCACATCGGCGCCCTCGCGGGCGAAGGCGATCGCGACGGCGCGCCCAATCCCGGAGTCCGCGCCGGTGATGATCGCCGCGCGCCCGGACAGCCGGTCGCTGCCGCGGTAGCTCGTCTCGCCATGGTCCGGAGCCGGGCGCATGGCCGCAGTCTCACCCGGCATCTCCTGTTGCTGCTTCGGCTGAGGCGGAGTCGGCTCCGCCGTCCGCGGATCGCTCATCTCGCTGCTCCTCCTGGGGCGTGGCTGCACGCCGCGCCTTCGATCAGAAACGTGCTTCGAAACCCGTCCCATGCGGAAGTCCGCCGGGACGGGCCGCTCTTACCGGCGTGCTTCGAGCCGCTGGACATGCTCGTAATGCTGCCGGAGGGTCGGCAGGGTCGCGCGTGCGAAGGACTGCAGGGCGGGCACGTCGCCGCCGTCCGCATAGGCGGAGAACAGGGTGACCGCCTCCTCGTGCGCCGCGGTCTGCATCTCGATGTAGCGGCCGTCGAATTCGGCGTCGCTGCTCGTGCGCAGCTCGTCGAGCATCTCCCGGTGGCGCGGCATCAGCGGCTCCGCCGGCGGCGTGATGCCGGCTGCCGAGGCGGCGGCCGTCATCTGGCGGCCGGCTGCCGTATGGTCCTCGATCATCCGGGTCGCGAACTGCCGGACAGGCGGAGACTGCGTGCGGTCCAGGGCGAGGCGGCTGCTGCGGATCTCGAAGGTGTTGGAGGATGCCGCGGCCGGTACGAAGGCGGTGGCGGTCTCGGTCTTGCCGTCCATCCCGAGCTGGGCGCATCCGACTGCACCCAGAGCCATGACGGCCGCGAGGCCGAACTTGACGCGTTGCATGAGCATTCTCTTTGTCTGTGCGGGAGACGAATGTCGTCGCGCAACCGCCGATGCGACCGTCCCCCACGGGCCACGATGCATCGACAACAGGTCGTGGCGGCAAAGGTTCGCGCGCACGTGCAATTTCTGCTGCGAGTGCAACTGGATACCGTTCGACCGCAGGTGCGGGCGAGATACGCCGCCGTCAGCGCACCGGAGCGCCGCCCGTCAGCGGTTGCCGGAGAGGGTCGGACGGACCTCGACCCGCCAGGGGCCGTCGGCACGCACTTCGAAGCTGTAGGTGCCCGGATTGACGTAGTTGCGGGTCCCGCTGCCCGCCTGCACCTGATCGGTGACGATGCTGGGGATCTGGCTTTCGGTGCTCTCCAGGACGAGCTGGAAGCGACGGCCCGTCGTGTCCCAGGCAACCTCCCAGGCACTGTCGACCTGGAACGACGGCGTGGTGCGGTTGCCAGTGCCGGCGAAGGCGGCGACCGGCTCGGGCGCGCCGCCCGATGCGGTGGTGCCTGCGGATGCGGCGTTGCCGGTGGCGGCGGCGCCGGCGGCGCCGGCGGATACGGAAGCGAGCATGGCGGCGGCGAGGCCGCCGGCGGCGATCGCGGAGCGGGTCATGACAGGTTCCTCTTCGACAGTGGCACGGCATGCGCCCGCAGGCGACATCGGCCGCCGCACGGTCATCGGGCGCACAGGGCGACGGTCCCGCAAGAGATCGCCGCTCGCCTCGAAACCCCTGCAATGAGTCTCTTCCGGGGGAAGTTCCCGGCGACCGATGATCCCGCGTGTCAGCGATCCAGGCTCATCGCGCTGTCGAAGATGGTCAGACCCAGGATCACGTCGACAGCCTCGCCATCATCGGAGAAAGGCAGCAGCATCGTTTCGAAGCGGGAATAGGGGCGGCTTTCCGTCCAGTAGAGAGACCCGGTCGACATCCACGGCGCGCGGCTCGCCACGATATGGTCGCCCACGTCGCACAGCCGTTCCGCGGACTCTCGGTCGGTCTTTTCGTGCAGGTAGGCACCCGTCCAGTCCGTGCCCTGGAACGCCGCCTGCGCCGTTCCGTGCAGGCGGACGCGATAGCGCCTTTCGCGGGGCGCTTCGGCGACGACGTCGATCAGCATGATGTGGGGCAGCAGCCTCCGCGCGTCTGCTGGATCGAAGTCGCGCCGCGCCGGCATGCGTCGCTCGCCGCGGAGCGCCTGCCACAGGTCGTGCAGCTGCCTCAGTTCCGGGCGGCACTCTTCGACGCTGTCGATCCTGGCATAGCTGCCGGGTACGACCTTCGAGGCCGTCAGCATGTCGAGGGTTCCGGAGAAGCACTCCGGCGGCGCAGCGCGATCGATACGCTCATTCTGTCCCCGGCGAGTCCCGATGTCGCATCCTCCGGGACGGCCCGGGGAGGGCGGCAGAATAGGGTCCTGTTCGGGCAATGCCTCCAGACATCTCGCCGCGAGGCGGACACGAGTTATTGATCTCTCGCTTATGTGCCTTCGCCGGGGCGCAATTCGGACGGATCCGGATCACCGTGAGCGGCACCCCGCGGTCGTGAAGCGATCCGGTCTGCCCGCCGCGATCGGCGACCGGCGGAGCCGCGCCGGCCTCAACCTCGCAGATGCTCCGGGATCTCCCGGCCGCGGCCGGCCATGATCATCTGCTGGGCGCGGTGCGGCTGATCGGCGAGGACGGCGGCGTAGCGGGCGTGGGCGGCGCGGACGAGGTCGCCGTCGCGGCCGAGCATGGCGTCGCCGATCTCGATCATGCGCAGGTTGGGCCATGCGATGGGGCGGATCTTCACGACCTGGGCGAGCGCTTCGGCGGCGCTGCGGTCGGGGCGGGCCTGGGCGAGGAGGAGGGTCATCGCGGCCGTCGAGCGCGAGACGCCGGCCCAGCAATGCACCAGCAGGTGGGCGTCGGCCGGCGGCTCGGCCAGGAGGTCGCGGCCGAAGGCGAGCAGGCGCTCCACATGCTCGGGCTGCGGCGCCGGGCGGGCGGGTTCGTCCTCGATGACGTCGTGGAAGCGCATTTCCAGCCGGGCGTGCTCGCCATATTCGCCGAGGGCGTCAGGCTGCGGCGTGCCGGGGTCGAGCATCGACAGGACGTGGCTGACGCCGACGTCGCAATGGCCGTAGAGCTCGTCGACGCCGCAGACGGTGATGGCGAAGGGGACGAAGGCGGGGTGGACGGTCGTGCTCATGGGCCTGCTCCTGCTTGTCCCGACGATATGGGCCGGCCGGCGCGGTGCGGAAAGCGCTAGCCGGGTTTGGCGGTGCTCGTTGTCCCGGCCGCAGCGGCCGTGGTGACGGCCGTCGCCGATGCGGCGGTGGCGGCGGCGAGCCGGGCGGCTTCGCGCTTCACCTGGGCCTCGCGGTGCGAGATGTAGGCGCCCGCGATGAAGACGATCACCGCACCGACCCAGACCCAGATGTCGGCATGCTCGTCGAAGATCAGCCATGCGGCGACGGCGACGACGGGCAGGCGGGCGAAGTCGATCGGCTGGAGGGCGGCCACCTCCTGCATCGAGTAGGCGCGCACATGGCAGAAATGCGCCATGGCGGTGAGGGCGCCCAGCGCGAGCAGCCAGACGAACGTGTCGGCGCGCGGCCATTCCCAGACGAAGAGGGCGGGCACCAGCGAAATCGCGCTCAGCATCAGCGTCTGGTAGACGAGGATGGTGCCGGGGCGCTCGTGGCTGGTCAGGACGCGCACGAAGATGATCGTCGCCGCCCACATGGCGGACGAGAACAGGATCAGCCAGACGCCGATGTTCACCTCGCCGAGGCCCGGCCGGATGATGACGACGGCGCCGAGGAAACCCACGGCGGTCGCCGTCCAGCGCCGGGCGCGCACCGTCTCGCCCAGCACCAGTGCCGCCAGCACCGTCGCCCAGAGCGGCGCGGTGAAGCCCAACGCCGTGATGTCGGCCAGCGGGATCAGCGGGACGGCATAGAACCAGGCGATCATCGAGGCGGAATTGACCACCGCGCGCCCGCTGAGCAGGTCGAAGCGGTTGGCGCGGAAGATGCCGAAGCCGTTGCTCCTGACCGCCAGGGGAACGATGATCGCGGCGGCGAAGACGTTGCGGAAGAAGGCGATCTCGAACGGGTGCAGGTCGGCCGCGACGTAGCGCACGGTGACGCTGTTCATGGCGAAGCAGGCGCAGGACGCCAGCATGAACAGGGCCGCCGCGACCGGCCGGATCTGGCGTGCCGGCGGGCCGTAGGAGGCCGGGGCTTTCATCGGATCAGACTTTCAGGCGCTCCAGCGCCGCACGGATCTCGGCCGGGATCGGATGCGGCCGGCTGGTCTCGCGGTCGACGAAGACGTGGATAAAGTGGCCGTCGGCGGCCGCTGCGTCCTCGCCCCGGCGGAAGATGCCGACCTCGTAGCGCACGCTGCTGCGGCCGAGATGGCCGACGCGCAGGCCAGCCTGCAGCGCCTCGGGGTAGGAGACGGCCGCGTGGTAGCGGCACATGCTCTCGACCACCAGCCCGATGCAGGGGGCGGTGTGGATGTCGAGGCCGCCCTCGTCGACCAGGAAGCGGTTCACCGCCGTGTCGAAATATTCGTAATAGACGGCGTTGTTGACGTGGCCGTAGGTATCGTTGTCGTTCCAGCGCGTCTGGAT
>Ga0114916_1000912_pt1 | contig 17925 bp, 17 predicted proteins | sample MalvirAntarct_66_FD_83501 | JGI IMG/M metagenome (GOLD analysis project Ga0114916, IMG submission 83501) | Marine viral communities from the Global Malaspina Expedition - Malaspina viral metaG Antarct_66 | ecosystem: Environmental > Aquatic > Marine > Oceanic | place: West Anvers Island... | reverse complement strand
GTCCTCAGGTTGTATTTATACCGGAGATACAGACTTAAATAAGATATATAAAGAACAACTAGCTTATTCAAGTTATAAAGATTACGTAGGTGTTATACAAATTCCTCATCATGGTTCAAATCACAATTTCAATATAGATTTTTTTGAGTACTTTGAACCAATTTTATGTCCAGTGTCATTTGGAACTAGTAATACGTATGGTCACCCTGTTAAGAGTTTAATCAATACGCTATCAGTAAAAGGCTACAAGCCAATACTTATAAGTGAAGATCCAAATTCGATAATTACTCAAGAAGTTGAACTGCTTTATACTTAATCTTGCAATCTGTATGTAGTAATTGTAATTAAATTAGATGAACGATTTTAGCTTATGAAATTAAATATAAAAAGGCATGAATAAATGACTCAAAAAAATTTTATGATGGTAAGAAGCCCGAATCTACTTAAAAACAATCAAATCGGATATGGCTGGGGCGGTGTTGATTTCTCTCAATTTGATAATACGTCTGACTTAATAAAGCAAGGTTTTAAAGGCGTAGATGTAGGGCGGCAGACCAATCAAATAAAACGTTACTTTAATCTCAAGCAGGGCGACTATGTGATCGTTCCTTTTTCTGGAGCAATTGCTATTGCCGAAGTAGTTGGTGGGAAAAGTCATTACCCTATCACCGAAGGGATTCAATATGGAGAGAACAGAATATCTGTCAGATATCTAAAGCATAAGGACGGTTACTTTATTCCTAGAAGTAACTTATCAACGGCGCTTCAGAATAGACTTAAAATTCGGATGACTGTTTGTGATTTGAATGAGTTTTCTGATGAATTATATAAGCATATAGAGTCGATTAAAAATGACAAGCTATATACATGGAATACCGAACAAGAACTTAAACTACAGCAAAATACTGAGAAATTTAAAGCTGAATTGCTTTCAAGACTGCGAAGTAATAAAGGCATCAACCTTCAGTCTGGTGGCATAGGTCTTGAACACCTTATCAAAGAAATCCTAGAAGCCAAAAACTATACAACACATATACCTGCAAAGAATGAGAGATCTGGAATACAAGATGTTGATGTGATTGCTACACGTTTTTCGGAGTTCTCAGAAAAGAAAGAAGGCATTTTTATCCAAGTTAAGCATCATGCTGGTACAACAGATAATCATGGTATAAAACAAGTTGCAGAATATGAAATCAATGAAGATGACTACTCTCAAATTGATAAGGTTCTAATCACAACTGCTGATTTTAAAAATAATGATTTTGCAGATTTGCATAACGTTACCGTATTAGCAGGAGCTGATTTCGTAAACTGGATATACGAAAATCTTAATCTTTTATCAAATGACAGTCTTTTGTCACTTGGAATATCCAGTTTGCCTACGTTGCTATAATAAAGATTAAACACATGCATGGGAGTTACTTCATGCATAGTTATTAATGCTTACAGATAATGAGCTACCGTATGGACACCAGCCCCAGCATCAACTTTGCAGAAGAATTTAGCTCAAAAATCCCTGCCTTAACATTGCTAACCACATTGGGCTATGAGTTTATTCCGCCCAGCCAATGCAACGCCATGCGTAGCAGTAAGCTGCTAGCAAATCAGGCGAACTCTAATAAAGCCACTAACCAAGTGGTGTTATTGCCCATCATGCGTGCGTTCTTAGCCAAGCAAACCTTTATGTTTGAAGGCACATCGCATCATTTATCCGACAGTGCCATTGATAAGATCATGCACGAGCTAAACCCAGCGATGAACTTAGGCTTGCAACTCGCCAATGAAAAGCTCTATAACGCCATGCTATATGGCGTGACGGTGACTGAGTTTATCGACGGTAAAAAAACCTCGCAAACCATCAGTTTGATAGATTGGAATCATATCGATAATAATAGCTTTCACTTTACCGAAGAGCTGGTAGTACAGAATGCTGAAGGGACAGGTAATATCATTCCTGATATCGTCTGCTTCGTAAATGGTCTACCGTTGGCAGTGATTGAAGCCAAACGTCCTGACTCGAGTAGAGAGTGGCAATCAACCAACACGCAAGCCGTCTCCCAGCACATCCGTAATCAAGGTCAAAAACAAATCCCACACCTGTTTGCCTATAGCCAGTTATTACTGGCAGTTAATGGTAATGACGGTCTATATGCCACTTGCGGTACGCCTGAGAAATTTTGGGCGAAGTGGGTCGAAGAAGAGATCTCTGAGCCTGAGTTTGCCCGTCTAAAAAATCAAGCGCTCAGTCCTGAGCAGATTGAGAATCTGTTTGCCCATCGTCCTGCCTTTATTAAAGATGAATATCAGTCATTGATTGATGGCGGTGATCTAGTCGTTACCGACCAAGACCGCCTTATCATTAGCTTATTACAGCCTGAGCGTTTGCTTGAGATGACGCGCATGTTTACCTTGTTTGATAAAAAGGCTGGCAAAATCGTTGCCCGATATCAGCAAGTCTTTGGTATCAAAGCCCTGATTGAACGTATTAGTACTTTTGATGAGAAGGGTAGTCGTGAGGGTGGAGTGATTTGGCATACTACAGGCAGTGGTAAATCTTTCACTATGGTGTTTTTCTCCAAGGCGCTCATTTGGTTAGAAGAGCTCGCGAAGTGCCGTGTTATTGTCGTCACTGACCGTGTTGATCTTGAAACTCAGCTTAGTAAAACCTTTGCTTCTGGTGGTGTGTTTAGTGATCGCGACAAAACGGATGCGATGGCAACTTCTGGTCGCCGTCTAGCGCAGCAGATTGGGCAGGGTAATGAGCGGGTTATTTTCTCCATTATTAATAAGTTTGGCTCAGCCGTTAAGTATGATGAATGCTATAATGACAGCCCAAACATCATCGTCATGGTCGATGAAGGTCACCGTAGCCAAAACGGTGAGAATAATATTCGCATGGCGCAAGCCTTGCCAAATGCTGCCTTTATCGCCTTTACGGGTACGCCCTTGCTAAAGGACGATAAGACCGAAAACAAATTTGGTAGCATCATTCACTCCTACACCATGCAGCAAGCGGTCAAAGATAAAACCGTCACCCCATTGCTCTACGAAGAGCGTATCCCTGAGCTGAATACCAACGATCAAGCCATAGATAGCTGGTTCGACCGTATTACTCAAAAGCTCACCAATGATCAAAAAACCGATCTAAAACGTAAGTTCTCCCAAAAAGGTCAAATCTATCAGGTTGAGGGACGTATCGAGCTGATCGCTCATGACATCTCTGATCACTTCCAAAACTTTAAACAGCAGCATCTAAAAGGTCAGTTGGCTTGTGACTCTAAAGCCTCAGCTATTCGCTATAAAATGGCATTAGATAAGATTGGCAAAGTGACCTCAGTGGTCGCTATGTCACCGCCTGACACTCGTGAGGGGCATGACACCGTCGATGGCGAATCAAAAGACATCGTACAAAACTGGTGGCAAGATAATGTCGCCAAAGAGTACGGCGGTGATGAAAAAGCCTATACCAAAGCCATTATAGAAGCCTTCAGTCAGGACGATGGTCCTGACATTATGATCGTGGTCGATAAACTATTAACGGGCTTTGATGAGCCAAAGAACACCGTTTTATATATTGATAAGCCTTTAAAGCAGCATAACCTCATTCAAGCCATTGCACGCGTGAACCGCTTGCATGAGAAGAAACGTTTTGGTTATCTGATTGATTATCGTGGCATCCTAAAAGAGCTGGATATCACCATTGAGAAATATCAAGACTTAGCGGAACGTACGCAAGGTGGCTTTGATATCGAAGACCTCAAAGGTCTGTATAACGCCATGGATACTGAGTACAAGCAGCTGCCAAGACTACATAGCGAGCTGTGGGCTATCTTTTCATCGGTAAAAAACAAACAGGATGGGCAAGCGCTAAGGCAAGTGCTAGCACCTAAGATGCAGGATATCGATGGCAGAGTAGTCGATACCAAGCTTAAAGAACGTGATGACTTTTATGCTGCTTTGACCGAGTTTTCTAACGCCATGAAGATTGCGCTGCAATCAGCATCTTTCTTTGCAGATAAATCATTTGATAGCAAGCGTGATCGCTACAAAGCCGATCTAAAAGCCTTTATCAATCTACGTAAGCAAGTTCGTGAAGATGCTGATGAAACCATCGACTATGATGAGTATGAAGCGGATATTCGTAGCTTACTTGATAAGCACATTGCAGGGCTTGAGGTTAAAGAGGCGAAAGGGGCTTACTTGGTCGGCAATTTAGGCAAGGATGTTAAGCCTGAAGAATTAAGTGATGATGAAGCACGCAACCAAACCGATAAAATTACAGGTCGTGTGACTAAGATGATTGAGCAAGATTTGGCTGATGATCCGTATGCGCAAGAGTACTTCTCTAAGCTCCTAAAAAAAGCCATTGAAGAAGCTAAAGCGATGTTCGATGCACCCGTGAAGCAGTACATGATGTTTGCTGACTTTGAGCAGGCCGTCAAAGACCGCGATGTTGCTGATGTACCGAATGAATTTATCGATGACAATGGCAAATTAAATAAACATGCTCAGGCTTATTTTGGTTTGTTTAAGCATTTATTTGACGCTGATTTCTTAGCGGATAAAGAGCTAGATAATGACAAGCTGGTCGCTTACGCCTTTGAGATTGATGAAGTAGTCAAAACGAATGTGGCGGAATATTCCATCAATGCCAGTGAAATTGAAAATGCGATTAATAGACGATTATTGCCAATGCTGTTTGCTGACTTGGGTATTGATAAAGCGCAACAGCTCATTGAAGAGGTGCTAAAGATTACCCGACTTGGGCTGTCGAGAGAGACAAGTAGCCCACGAGCAGCAAGAGGGTAGTAGGCAATGACTGAGACAGGCAACTTTTATTATGGTGAAGATAAGATCCATTATGAAGTCGTGCGTAAAGACAAAAAAAATAAGTCTAGAAGCGATACGCTTATTAACGAAAAGAGCAAACCTCGCAAAGTGGTCATCAAGGTACATCCTGATCAGCGTGTAGTCGCCACAGCGCCTGTTGATGCCAGTGACGAGATAATACATGACGCCATGATGAAGCGTGCTCGCTGGATATGGCAAAGCCTACAAGAATTTGCAAAGCAACAAGATCACGTATTGCCTAAACGTTATATCAGTGGTGAGACCCAGTTTTATCTGGGTCGTCGTTATGTGTTAAAAGTGATAACCGATGCAAAAACTAACGATAAAATAAACAGTACGGTGAAGCTCAGTCGCGGTAAGTTACATGTAGAATTGTCTCAAAATGATTCTGAATTAGACGCTGAAAAACGAGCGATTCTCGTGAAAAGCTTGATTGATAAATGGTATAAAGATAAATTTACGTCGGTCTCTAGAGAGAGGCTTGAGGCCTTGATACATAAGGCCTCATGGGTAAAAAATAATCCTTCATTGAAGTTAATAGTAATGAAAAAACAATGGGGAAGCTGCTCAAATAAAGGTAATTTAATCCTCAATCCGCACTTAGTCAAAGCACCAAAAGAATGCATTGATTATGTGATATTGCATGAGCTGTGTCATATCGCTGAGCACAATCATAGTGAGCATTTTTGGCGCTTATTAACTCAAGTCATGCCGCATTGGAAAGAGGTGAAAGCTAGGCTCGACGGGATGGCTGAGCTTTACTTGAATGAGTAAAATTTGGAGCTAGGTAGTTTAAGATGGTTCTTTGGAAAAGTATCAGCCTCCGATATACTCGAGGCGCTTCACTTAATTACTCTATGTAATGGTTAAGTTAAAAAGGTAGTATTTACAAGAATTCGAGGTTTTCAATGCTTAAACAACATCGACAAGCACTTGTAGTTGAAGGTGGTGGAATGCGTGGCGCATTTACCAGTGGTGTCTTAGACGCATTTTTACAACAACAATTTAATCCTTTTGATCTTTGTGTGGGGGTGTCCTCAGGCTCAACGAACGTTGCTAACTATTTAGCTGCGCAACAAGGTCGCACCCTGCAGATTTACTTAGATCATTCACTTCGACCTGAATTTATCCATTATGGTCGTTTCCTTAAAGGTGGGGACTTACTGGATCTAAAGTGGATGTGGGACGTGGTGGAACAAGAGCATCCACTAAATCAGGCACAATTATTTGCCAGTCATGCTGAGTTTTACATGGTGCTAACACACGCTATTTCAGGTGAAGCTAACTATATTAAAGCCTGTAAAGACAATATTTTGGATGGATTAAGAGCATCAAGTTCTATACCAGTGCTGACTCGTCAAGCGGTCGAGATATTTGGCGAACCTTATTTCGATGGTGGTGTAGCTGATGCTTTGCCTGTGCATTGGGCCGCTCAACAAGATCGTGTTGCTAAGCTAATGGTGATCCGTACTCGTCCTCACAATTACTATAAAGCAGGTCGCAAGGGCGATCAGCTGTTGGCTAAATATTTTTCTAAGCAACGATATGGTTTTGCCCAAAGCTTATTAACACGAACCCAACGTTATAATGATGCGGTGCAATTTTTACATTCTGCATCACCACAGAAGTTTTTAGAAGTTTGCCCACCCGACTTGAAAAATATGGCGGGTCGATTATCTAAAGATAAAGCTAAAATTCGTTATAGCTATGATGTAGGACTAGAAACTGGGTACAAAGCGATTGAAGATTGGCATAAACTTTAATGATAATTCCGTTAATAAATCAGAATGCTTAAAATTAGACATTAACTGTTAAATAGTGCAGCTTAATTCTATTGGATAAGTATCTTATGGTTGAGATATTTGCGAGACCATCCCAGATTCTGTGTAACTGACGTTTAGATTAAATACTTACACAAAATTTAGGAAGGTCTCTGAAAATTAACCACCTGACACAACTCGTCACCTACTAACAGATCTTGGCGGTCATAAAAGTTGCCCCAACGCTTATAATTATTATCCGTTCTCGACTCAGGGTTATAAGTAATGGCGATGTAGGTTTGAATTTTATTAGTGTCCTAAATTAGTTGACCACCACCAGATTCTTATCAAAGACTTCATCATCTATTATTCGCCAAACGGCAACTTGCTGATGGTCTTTGGTGGTGACTAGATTTAAAGTTTGTTCAATCATTGCTTGAGGTCTCATATCCTTATGATGTTTATTTGCTTCAAACCCAGTTACTTTACACTTAGCGGTTTAATTAAGCTACTTACTTGAGCTATTTGCTTCAGTTATTAGGCTTGGCTACTTACTCAACTTCAATATTCTAAAGGCGCCCTGAATAACTAAAGCAAATACGATGCTACCAATAATCAAATCAGGCGTACTAGAGTGTAACCAATTAACCAAAATCCCTGCAACAATTACCCCTAAATTGATAATCACATCGTTTGAAGTGAAAATCATACTGGCTTGCATATGGGCTTCTTCTTTTTTGCTTTTCGATTTTTGTAGTAAATAGAGGCAAATCGAGTTTGCAATTAGCGCAAGAATCGATATGACTATCATGGTAGAAAAGTCAGGTAACTGCTCATTGCCAAAGAAACGTCTTAGTACTTCTAAAAAACCAAGAATCGCTAGCGTAATTTGAAAATATCCGGCAATTCTAGCAATCCGTTTTTTCTTAATGACCGTTCCACCGACCGCAAATAAGCTAATTCCGTACACGAAGCTATCTGCTAACATATCTAAGCTGTCGGCGACCAACCCCATCGAACGAGAAATCAGTCCCGTGCTCATTTCAATAATAAAGAAAGCAAAGTTAATGACCAGCACTATCCATAGTAGCTTTCTTTGCTCAGCATCTTTTTTGTGACTAGAGTCAGCATCAATTTTAAAATTATTGTTGGGATCAGAGGGGTCAATGGTTTCGGTCGAGAGTAGGGTGTCTCCTAATTTTAGGTCATGAATAGCAGTCTCTATCCCTTCTATATTGTCATGATGAAACACAGTTAATTGACGGTTAGGAATGTCGAACTCAAGATGTTCAATATTCGAGTGGCCCTCTAATTTCATTCGGATTAGGTTTTCCTCCGAAGGGCAGTCCATCTTCGATATTTTAAAAGTTGTTTTATTCATAGCTACATTTATATCCGGGTGGCGGTTCAAAAAGTAGGCTGGAAAAAACAGGCTGAGAAATTGATAAATAGTGAAATGCAAATGACACTATACATCAAATGCCCAGCCTGTCTAAGTGACAATATAAAGAAAAATGGTTTCAAAAGCTATACCTATGGCGAATCAATCAGGTGCCTTCACTGGTTCGGTCCCCTAGTGAGGACTTGAACCTTTGGCTGTAGGCTACTGATAATAGTATCCTACATTAGCCCCTGAAAACTCTTAAATATAAGATGGACTTTAAACCACCATATTTACACCAATCGCTATTAAAATTAGTCCACCGGCTGCTTCTGCCCAACTTCCAAGCCAGTTACCAGACTGGCGTCCTATGTACGCACCTAAGATGCTTAATACTCCAGTCACTAAAGCAATAATTAAACATGCTAAGTAAGCATTAATTTCCAATAAGTTTAAGGTAAAACCTGCTGCCATTGCATCAAGACTTGTGGCAATAGCTAAGGAGAACAAGGTGCGATGATTTATATTAATTCGAACTTCATCTTCATCATTTGAGCGTGATTCATAAAGCATTTTAGCTCCAAGAGCTACAAGGATTATAAATGCAATCCAAGATGACCATTCAGCTAGCCACCCAACCAAAGTAACGCCTAAAGCATAACCAAGAAGTGGCATCACGCCTTGAGCAACTCCAAAATACAGACCAATTAACAAAGCCATATTTAGAAATTGTTGTTTGGAATAGTCTTTATGGGTTGAGCCAATAGTAATAGAAACTGCGAAAGCATCCGCTGCTAGTGCTAACGCCAATAATAATATTTCTAACATGAAAGGTAGTTCCCTTTTAGATGTTTTTTTAGAGTGTCATGATAAACTCAAGCGCTGCATTATAAATGACTAAAGGGGTAAGTTTTTTGTCTGAATTAAAAACAGTTGGGCTTTTTGCCATTACTGCACTAGCAGAGATTGTAGGTTGCTATTTGCCATATCTATGGCTGAGAGAGGGTAAGTCAATATGGCTTCTTGTCCCCAGTGCGCTTAGTTTGGTTGCTTTTGTGTGGTTACTGACTTTACATCCAACCGCTGTTGGCAGAGTTTATGCCGCCTATGGTGGTGTGTATGTAACGATGGCAATTCTATGGTTATGGGCTGTTGATGGTATTCGACCAACGACATGGGACATATTAGGTACTTCAGTGGCACTTCTAGGCATGGCTATTATTATGTTTGCACCGCGCAATACATAGGCTATACCCTACCGAACCAGTCAAATGCTTCTACTGGTTCGGTTCCCTAGTGAGGACTTGAATATTCGGTTGTACGCTATTGTTATCATCACTCCTAGTTATTTATAGTAGCTCCGTGTACACAGTAGTGTCCTTTTTAACATGAAATGGCGGTATATCCATTTCATGTTAAGTCACTGTAGACCATTAAGTATAAGACGGCCTTTAAACCACCAGGCTCCTGATCAACGTTCGATGACTTAAATTAATCTGTATACCATTGTCGTTCGCCTACTTAGCACTAGCACCGATGACTTTATGACTTGAGCCAGCGTGCCATTTGTCTTATTGGGTTTGTGTTAAGCACGGCAAATTGTACGTGTTCTAGCGAAAATCAAAAAACTCATAATGAATATTTTTGGCAGGAATACCATTTTCTTTCATTAACTCTTGTACTTTTCCTAAAAGCCCTTTTGGACCGCAAAAACTAATCTGAATCTGCTTTGGATTAACTTCACTGGCGACTTGCCGAATGGTTTCAGCCATGGCATTACTGCCACTTGGGTTGGCTACGAAATCTACTCCAGACTGTTCTGTCATCTCCTGCATACGCTCAACACTTGGAAAAACACGCGCAGGATCGAAGCAATATATCAGAGTGGCACGTTCAAAATGACCGATAGTTTTATCCTCTTGCCAAGAAATAAAGGGAGAGATTCCTACTCCGGCACCAATCCAGATTTCACGCTCTGCATTTGATATACGTTTAAAATTACCATGAGGCGCATAAATATCAGCCAACATACCCACTTTGGCTTGTTCATTTAGCTTTTTTGTATAATCACCCAATGCTCGAATCACAAAATGGATGTGTCCAGTATCAGAAGGTGCGTTAGCTATGGTAAAAGGATGCGGCTCGTGCAAACCTGGTTCTTTAAGAGAGATAAAGGCAAATTGACCAGCCTTAAATTGAAACCCTTTACGGACTGGCTCAAACTCCAAGTGTACCGCCGCTTTGCCCTGGGATATAGCGACTAACTTATACTCTCCGGCTTTGGCAATGAATGGGTACAATATCATCTTGTACAATGCTGCAATCACGCCTACAGAACAAAGTAGTGCTAACCAAATACCTGCTGGACTAGTCAGTGTGATGGGAGACTCAAAGCTCAGCCAATGTAGTATAACGATTAAAAAAAGTGGGCCTGAGAACTTATGCAACCAACGCCAGTTGCCATACGGGATTTTGCGATTCAGCGCCAGTAGTATAATCAGACCTAACGCGACAAGGCTGAGTTGACGCATCAAACGCGTCCAATATTTGGACAACTCCAAAATGGGCGCAAGATCCCAAGCGTCTAGCTTGGCTTTGAAGACAAAATGATAGACAGCGAAAATAAGTGCCCATATAGCAATCCACTTATGCGCTTCATAAACCCTGTCCAGACCGCCAAAGAGCCTTTCAATACCGTGCCAACGGCTAGCGAGTATGCATGAGCTTGCCATGCACGCTAAAGCCGAAGCACCCATTATCAAACTGACTGTTGCTGATGTGATCCACGTTTCAGAGGAAATTTGCATGAGTACAGTGATTGAAGTGATCAGTACGACACTACCGATCACTTGCCATGACTTTAAAGCCATAAGAATCTCCCGAAAAATTATTTTATTGCCGTTAAGAAAGCTTGATTTAACAAGTAGGTATTTATTGAGAAGTATGGCTAATAATACAGCCTGATTCTTAAATAATTCTTAAGTGGTGTATATGGCACGACGTAGGCTACCGGTTCGCTGCACAATGATTTACCTGTTTTAACGTCCTAAGCTCACCTTAAGATTTGTTTGTTGTAATAGCGATAAGGCAGATGATGTGATATCTCGTCTGCTTACGATATCTTGCTGATTTTCAGTGTTTAGCAGCGGGTGTTGTCAATAAACAAACAAATGATTAAGGAGTGACAACCATGAGCCAAAAAGACATCATTAATTGGGACGACTCTTCTGCACATGTACCGAACATGCCTAAAGCGAGGCAAGTAAAAGTTTGGGACCTATTAGTAAGAGTGACTCATTGGACAGTCGCAGCTGGTATTATTGCTAATCTGTTTTTTACCGAAGATGGTGGTGAGTGGCATGAGTATGTCGGCTATACCGTTTTGGGACTGGTGGTCATACGTTTACTTTGGGGTCTGGTTGGCACGCGCTATGCACGCTTTACTGGCTTTTTCCCCACACCAAAACGACTCAAACGGCATGTATCAGATTTAAGCGTTCGACGCGTTGATGAGCAGAATCTTGGTCATAACCCCTTGGCCGCACTGATGATGTTATCGTTATGGGCTGTGACTATAGGGTTAGGACTAACCGGTTATCTGATGGAAGCAGGGCTGTTTGGTGATAAAGAGGTGCTTGAAGAGATTCATGAGTTATTAGCAAACAGCTTATATCTACTGGTTCCTCTACATATCATCGCAGCGATTGCCATGAGTTACTGGCAACGCCAAAACCTCATTAAATCAATGATAACGGGCAAAAAAACGGTGACAGACAAGCCGACTACTATGAAATAAGTCAAGCGATGGAGCACTTATGGCACGCATATTATTGATAGAAGACGACAGCACCATCGCTGATGGAATTGTCCTTGGCTTAAAAAGTCATGGCATGATGGTGGATTGGTTTGGTGATGCCAAGCAAGGTGAGATGGCGCTGCAAGATGGCATGTTTGATGCGGTACTGCTGGATTTGACCTTGCCAAAAGGTGATGGCATGACCGTCCTAAAAAACTGGCGGGAAAAACACATAGATACGCCAGTATTGATTATCACCGCTCGCGATGCGATTGCCAATCGTGTGGCAGGACTCAATGCCGGCGCTGATGATTATTTGGTGAAGCCATTTGCATTAGATGAGGTGATTGCCCGTCTACAAGCATTGATGAGACGCAGCCAAGGTCGGTGTCAACCTGAAGTCCGTTATGGCGAAGTGGCCTATCAGCCTCAGAATCAGCAAGTCTCTTATCAAGGCAAAATGGTAGAATTAACCATCAAAGAAGTGGCAATCTTAGAGCAAATGCTGACCCACCCTAAGCAAATCCACAGCCGCGCAAGCTTAGAAGACAAGCTATATGGGTGGCAACAAGATATCGAAAGCAATGCCATTGAAGTACACATTCATCATTTACGTAAAAAACTGGGCAATGATTTTATCTTGACCAAACGCGGTATTGGCTACTATCTCAATCCAGTCCATAACCACCATTAACCACCGTTAGGCATTCAACGGTCTGTTTTTGGTGCCTCCACTTTGTCTGCTACTTGGTGAGCCTATGAAAAGTATTCAGCAACGGCTATTAACATCGCTACTGATTGGTTTACCTTTGCTGTGGGTGCTTACCTCAAGCTTTATTGCGTGGAAGCTTTGGCACGAAATCAATGAGATGAATGACACCCAAATCACTCAAGTTGCCCGTTATTTAATAGGGGTCGCCCCCAAAGAAGAGGACGATAAAGACCATCATAGGCAAAGGGATGATAACAAAAAGCACACGCCCAAAATCTATGCGTTAAAAAGTAAGCAGCTATCAGGTGATCTTGGTGAGGCTGAGGATGACTATATGGGCTTTGCCATTTGGGATAAAAAAGGCCGTCTATTAATGGCTGATGAAAATGGTCAATCATTTGCTTTTTTGCCAGACCAGCATGGGTTTTTAGAAGAGCATGATTCTGCCTATCAGCGCCTCAACCCTTTTAGTAAGCGCTGGCGTTTATTTTACGTCCATGATGATCATGACTATGAAGGTCGGGTCATTGCCGTCGGACAGAACCTCAAATCTCGCCGAGAGATGATTACTGATGCCATGTCCGTGCAAGTGCTGCCGATGTTGATTGGGCTATTTGCATTTATGGGTTTGGTGGTGTGGCTGATCCGGCGGGGGTTTATGCCGTTAACTCAGATTAGTAGTGCGCTTGAACAGCGTCAACCGCAAGATGATAGCCCCATCACAGCGGACGTGCCCAAAGAGATCCAACCGTTAGTGAGCGCCTTAAATGTCTTGTTTGTAAAAGTCGCGGATACCCTAGCACGTGAGCAGCGCTTTACCGCCGATGCCTCACATGAGCTTAGAAGCCCGCTTGCGGCGTTAAAGCTACAAGCTGATTTGTTACAGCAGCAGATATTGCAGTTATCTGGCGTAGAAGACGATAATCAGCTGTTCTATCATGCCCAAAACATTAGCAATGGCATTGAGCGGGCCACTCATTTGGTCGATCAACTGCTGATTTTAGCCAAAATAGAACCGCAACAACAATTACCTCCTGAGCAATTAGAAAGTCCGGATTGGTTGATGCTAACGGATATTGTACTCAGTGATGTCAATCGGCTGGCTCGTGAAAAGCACATGCAATTAAAACGCACTGTGAACTGTGACAATCCTGCTGATATTCTACCCATCCTTATCAATCCAATTTTATTCAAACTGCTCATCCGTAACCTGTTGGACAATGCCATTCGCTATTGTCCCGAGGGCGCTTTGATTGAACTTCAGCTCGACACCAATGCTATTAGAGTGGTCGATAATGGCAGTGGCGTCGAGCCAGAACAACTGACGCGCTTAAGCGAGCGCTTTTATCGCCCAGCAGGTCAAAGCCAATTAGGTAGCGGTCTTGGGCTATCCATTGCCAATCGAATAGCAGAGCTGCACGGTCTGACGTTAGAGTTTGCTAACCGCTCTCAACCAGAAACTGGCTTTATCGTCACGATAAGACATAAAAAAGCGATATCAAGCATCTGATAAAACGATAAAAATTAATCGGCGTGGGCTTAAGGTTGAGTTAATATTTACCCCGTATGCTAGTTGTATTCCCTAATAATATAGACGGAGTACAATCTTATGAGCCTACCTCTATTAAAACCCTTATTATTGACTGTTGGTGCAACCTCATTAGTGTTTTTTGGTGGCGTTATCGCCTTATCTGTCCAGTCGCCCAGCGCTGATGACGCACTATCAGCTGCGAATGCCATGAGTCAAAATACTGACATTACCTCTATATCCTCTGATTTATCGTCCTTTAAAGCCGTGGCAAACCCTCTCACGCAATCCCCATTTGCCAATCCATCACCTCTGGCGGCACTCACAGCCACGCAAGCAACTGCGCTTGCGCAGCAAGACGCGCCCAATTCAGTATTGCAGGCTTCACCCGAGCTCGTCAATTATAACGGCACCGTCGCTTATGAGGTGCTATTAGACAGCGGCGCTACTTATATTGATGCCAGTGTCGGCACTGTACTGAATCCGGTTGCGACCAATGACTATCGTGCTGAGAGATTTGACGATGACGATTATGAAGATAAGCACCACGATGATGATAAACGTAAAGAGGATAAACATCGCAAAGCACACGATAAAAAATACTATAAAGAGAATGATCGCCTAATCGCCATGAGCTATCAGCAACATGATGAGGAGGAATACGATGACTAATACCAAATCACATTCGACACCAGCCGTCAAAAAAACGGCTAAAAAAGCAGATCCTTTTGCCGCTCTTAAAAGCAGCATTATGATGGTCTCGATTGCAGGTACTATGGCAGGATGGCTGGTACTACTCAATCAAGAACAAAAAACTGCCCCTGTGAGCACTGCCATTATAAGCACTGCTGTTGCTGAGTCTGATGAAAGGGCAGTCACGCCAACGCCCATCGCTGATATCAATCAATTGCGACAGGTCAATGCAGTCGCACCTGTTGAGGTAATAAGGGTTGTCGCTCGTACGCGATCTTCTCAATAAATAAGAAAAACCACAGATTATTTAGTTTGAATGTTTAGTCAAGGGAGGGCTTTGAATGCACACAAATATGTCCAATCAAACAACGCCGCAACTGGCAACGATTAAACTGTTTGCCATGGGTTGTCACATTCAAATTAGCTTAAATACCACAAGACTGAGCGCGCAACCTTCACAAATGAGAATAGACCAACAAGTCGCTTTTTTGACAAACGATATTCAGCAGCGCTTAGCTGACTGGGAACATATCTTCAGTCGTTTTGATGACAGCAGTGAGCTTATGAGACTGAATAACCGTGGCGACCAATGGTCTGAGGTGAGTTCAGAATTATTTGAGGTGTTGCAGCGTGCCATTCACTTTGTCTCAAAGACTCAAGGCTTAGTAACACCAACGTTATTGCACCCTCTATGGGACGCAGGCTATAAGCATTCATTTGAGACCTTGCCCAAAATGTCTGTGCCATCATTACCTGTTACTAGCGTAAGCACCCCTACAAACGTGCAAGACACGACAAGTGCTAACCATGCCAATCAGCAGATAGAAGGTATTCAGCTTCGCCAGTTAGCTGACAGACAACATCAAGTATATCTGCCAGCTGGCATGGCACTGGATTTGAATGGATATGTCAAAGGGTGGTGCGCCATGCAGTTGGCGGAAAATATTAGCCGAGTTCATGACTGGCATATTCCCTGCTTAGTCGATATGGGTGGGGATATCGCGATTGGTGTTCCAAAAAACCCAACAGATAAACCGGTGTCTTGGGGAGTGGCTGTTGCCAAGCCGTATTTTGCCAATAGTGAGCACGTTCACAATGATGAAGATGTGGCGATCCTCAAGCTCAGCTCTGGGGCTGTCGCCACATCTGGGCAAGATTATCGTCGCTGGTTGCACGACGGCCGCTGGCAACATCATTTGATCCATCCGCATGACTTGCGTCCAGTAACAAGTGACGTCCTAACTGCAACGGTACTGGCGAAAGATGCGATGACGGCGGAGGTATACGCCAAATACTGCGTGCTTCTTGGTGTTAAAGCAGCCGTGGCGTGGCTCAACAAACACCATATTGCGGCGTTGTTAATAGATAGGGATAACAAAGTGATGGTGACTTCTGCCATGCGTCCAAACCTGCTTGCTAGTTAATTTATCACGCGACATGCGCTAGATATCAATACATTAAGTAAAGCCATTCATAGGAGCATAGTCATGCATACAGACCATCCTACCAGCAGTCATACTGCTTCCAATACTAATGTTCTCACTCAGGCTCTATGGGTTGGCTTAACGTTAAGCATTGCTATCGGAGTTGGTGGTTATGCGTCGTTAACTTGGGGAGAGACGGTATCTCAGCTACTGACCAGCACAGATAAACACTTTTGGTATTTATCACGGGCAAGCGGTGTTATCGCTTATACGTTATTTTGGTTGGCAGTCATTTTTGGCTTGTTGTTAAGCACTCGTTTAGGCAAGCGCTTTAATGCAGCGCGGGTATTTGTCTTACATCAGTATCTAAGCCTGATTGCCGTAGGCTTTGCCGCGTTTCATGCTGGTATCTTATTAGCAGATAATTTCTTAAATCTGAACTTATGGCAGGTGCTAATGCCTTTTGGTTTTCAGACTGAGCGTGTGGGCGTGGCCTTGGGGCAGTTGGGGTTTTGGTTCTTATTTATCTGTGCGTTTAGTTTTTATATTAAGCAGTATATTGGTCAATCAGCATGGCGCTGGCTACACTTTTTGACCTTTATGGCGTATATGTTCATCAGTATTCATGTGTTTATGGTGGGCTCAGACAGTCGCGCGCTGCCTTTGTTATTATTTTATGCCGGCAGTCAAACAATAGTCTTTTTACTAATAACCTATCGAATAATCGCTTTAAAGCAAGCAAGGTAACTATGTGGAAATTGGTGTGTCATTATAGGCTACACTGACATATTCTAATTTATGTCTAAATCGTTTGAGGGTATCTATGCTATGCATCATTCTATTCACGACGAAGCTCATCTAAGCAATCGCAATCATTGGCTTAGGGCAGCAGTACTTGGTGCCAATGATGGACTGATTTCAACCGCGAGTCTATTAGTCGGTGTCGCTGCAGCAAGTGCAAATAGTCAAACACTGCTATTGACAGGGATGGCCGCGTTAACCGCAGGTGCTCTATCGATGGCAGCTGGTGAGTATATTTCAGTATCGTCTCAAGCTGATACCGAAAAAGCGGATCTGGATAAAGAGTTGCATGAACTGACTCATAATGCTGAGCGCGAGCTATTTGAGCTCACCAAAATTTATGAGAAACGTGGACTGGATCATGTCTTAGCGCATCAAGTTGCCATAGCTTTGACTGAGCATGATGCACTAGAGGCGCATGCCCGAGATGAGATTGGTTTGACAGATCTGAGTCAAGCTAAGCCGATTCATGCGTCAGTTGCTTCTGGATTGTCATTCATTGCGGGCGCCATATTACCGATTATTGGTATTTTACTTTTGCCAGCACAAACACTGGTTTGGTCACTCGCGACTTTAACGATAGTAGGCTTAGCGCTACTTGGCATAATATCAGCGCGCTTGGGCGGTGCCCCTGTTATTCCTGCTACGTCTAGAGTTGTGATATGGGGTGTGCTCGCTATGGTCGCAACATCATTGATTGGTCGGTTGTTTGGGGTGGCAGCATTATAGGGGCCTCATAAAACTGGTCAGTAAATAAGGGTATACCCTAAGGGAACCACCTATTTCACCCTTCAAACCTATTAACAGACCACTTAAAACAGACTGGTATAATGGAACCACTTATAACAGACTATTTTAACCCCAGTTCGGGATAAGGGCTCAAAAAAAAGATAAAAAAAGAAGTCCAAAGTTGCTAAAGTAAGTTTACCAAGACAAACTTCACAACAAGGACTTCTTACATGGACAACCTAACCGAACT
>Ga0114916_1000911_pt1 | contig 17930 bp, 17 predicted proteins | sample MalvirAntarct_66_FD_83501 | JGI IMG/M metagenome (GOLD analysis project Ga0114916, IMG submission 83501) | Marine viral communities from the Global Malaspina Expedition - Malaspina viral metaG Antarct_66 | ecosystem: Environmental > Aquatic > Marine > Oceanic | place: West Anvers Island... | reverse complement strand
TTCTTCTACATCTTTGGCCTTTTTTCATTTACTTTTTTGACTTTAAATGGTAGCCGCAAGAGTCTTAACTAAGAGTCCGCATTTTTGTCACAAGACCGCTTAAATTAATAGTCCAAAATGGATAGAATTTTTTGCTTCACTTTTTCTTCGGAAGGAATCATCGCTTCTTCTAAGATTGAATTTAATGGGATAGCCGGCATATTTTCGGAACCAATAACCATAACAGGCGCATCCAATTGTTGAAAGCATTCTTCTTGAATACGACCTTGTAGCGCTCGCGAGAAACTATTATCCGCTGGCTCCTCGGTAACAACCAAGCACTTGCCACATTTTTTAACGCTCTTGAAAACGGTTTCGTAATCCAAAGGATGAAGCGTTCGTAAGTCGACAATTTCAATTTTATCAACCATATTTAATGACTTTGACGCGTTGTACGCCCAGTGTACTCCCATTCCATAGGTAATAATCGATAGCGTCTCATCCTCCTCTTGTGGCCAAATTTCTTGCAAGACCCAAGCCTTTCCTAAAGGTAAAATATAATCTTCACTAGGCTCCAGCGAAGTTGCAGTCTTGGTTCCTTTCAACTTACTCCAGTACAAGCCCTTATGCTCAAAAATAACCACAGGATTGGGGTCATAATAAGCCGCCTTCAAAAGACCTTTTAAGTCGGCCCCATTACTTGGATAGGCAATTTTAAGTCCTCTAATATTAGTCACCACACTTTCTACTGAAGACGAATGATAAGGCCCACCGCTTCCGTAGGCACCAATGGGAACACGAAGAACCATACTCACTGGCCATTTCCCATTAGACAAATAACAACTTCTACTCACCTCAGTGAATAATTGATTGAGGCCAGGCCAGATATAATCTGCAAACTGAACCTCAACAATAGGCTTTAAACCAACGGCACTCATACCAACAGTAGACCCAACAATAAAGGCTTCTTGTATGGGTGTATTAAACACACGATTGTCACCAAATTTCTGCGCCAGTGTTGCAGCTTCGCGAAAAACACCTCCTAATCTTCCACCTACATCTTGTCCATAAAGCAAGCATTCGGGGTGTTTCGCCATGAGTTCTTCAATCGCGAATAACGCGCAATCTACCATGACAACTTTTTCTCCGCCCTTTGGCGATCTCTCCCCTACTTCTTCCGTAATGGGTGTAGGAGCAAAATCATGCGTAAACAAATCTTCGGGTTTCGGGTCTTCAGCCTTCAACGCTTCTTCCAACGACTTCGCAACTTCTTTTTGAATGTCGCTTTCAACTGCTTCGAGCTCTTTTTTAGAAAAATTATTCTTAACTAAAAGTGCTTTTAATTTTGGATATGGATCTCTGCTTCGCGCCTCATCCAAATCATCTCGATAAAATTCCATACGCACCCCTGAGGTGTGATGATTTAAAAGTGGGACACGCGCGTGTACTAGAAACGGACGTCGTTCAGTCCTTATTTTCCCTATGATATTCTGAAGTGTTATATAACTTTCTTCAAAATCGGTTCCGTCAATTGTTACCGCCTCCAAGCCATGAAAACCGGCGGCATATTCATAGGCATTCTGCGCTCGGGTCTCTTCAGCATTGGCGCTAATATCCCAACCGTTGTCCTGCACTAAATAAAGTATAGGTAATTGTTTCAAAGCCGCCATCTGGAAAGCCTCTGAAATTTCACCCTCAGTAACCGATGCGTCACCTAATGAGCATACCACAAAACCATCATCACTAGGCAATCCTGTTATGGCATCTTTATAGGACATCCCCATAGCAACTCCGGTAGCAGGAATAGCTTGCATTCCAGTAGCACTACTTTGATGCGGAATTTTTGGCTTGTCATCATCTCGCAAACTTGGATGACAATAATAGGTTCTACCCGCTGAAAATGGGTCGTCCTTTTTAGCCAATAACTGAAGCATTAATTCATAGGGAGTCATCCCAATGGCAAGCATCATACTATCATCACGATAATAAGGAAAGGCATAATCCTTTGGTTGCAACTGCATTCCTAGGGCAGTCTGAATAACCTCATGGCCTCGCGAAGTAGCGTGAACGTATTTAGAAACCAGCTTGAAATTATCTTCAAAAACATCAGTCATAGCCTTGGCTGTAACTAGGTTCTTAAACGCCTTTAACAAAATATCTTTTGAAATAATTTTGTCCATACTAGTAGGTTCTTTCAGCATCAAATTGTTCCATATAATCTGCTATCCGTCTCAAAAATGAACCCGCCAAATAACCATCAACAATACGATGATCAAAGGAAAGCGATAGGTACATCATAGATCGTATCTCGATAGTATCCCCATCTTCTTTTTCCATCACTTCTGCGCGTTTCTTTATAATGCCTGTTGCTAAAATTGCTGCTTCAGGCTGATTGATAATAGGTGTTCCCATTAAACTTCCAAAGGTTCCCACATTGCTAATTGTAAAGGTGCTTCCAGAAGTGTCATCTGCTTTTAGCTTATTATCTCTTGCTTTCCCAACTAAAGTATTGGCAGCCATTGCGAGCTCCTTTAAGTCTTTTTTATCTGCATTACGCACCACAGGAACAATTAAGTTTCCACTGGGCAATGCTGTTGCCATTCCAATATTAATGGCTTCTTTTACAATAATATTTGTTCCGTCTAAGGAAGAATTAATCATCGGAAAGTCCTTAATTGCCTTGGCTACTGCTTCAATAAATAAGGGTGTAAATGTTAGTTTTTCATTGTGTTTTTTCTGAAAAGCAACCTTATTGGCATTTCTCCAAGCAACCATGTTAGTTAGGTCTGCCTCAACATAAGCAGTAACATGTGGCGAGGTATGTTTACTATAAACCATATGGTCTGCAATCATTTCGCGCATGCGATCCATAGGCACTATCTGTCCTGTCCCCTTATCAAATTTTAAATCGGGAATCTGAAACCCCTGGTTGTTTGAAACAGCTTGGGTAAATTGAAATGGCCTGCCCTCACTCACATAACTAAGAACATCAGTCTTACGAAGCCTCCCATCTTTTCCTGTTCCTGTGATGCGCGCTAATTCATCATAGCTAATATGATGTTTACGGGCAATGCTATCTACTAGCGGACTCACAAACACATTTTCGTTTACGGTAAAAGCGCCAGTTTTGGCTACAGATTTACTCTTTTTAACTTGGGATACCACAGCAGGTTTTTCTACAGAACCTTCAGGCGAGGTTTCTTGCTTAATATCCGTATTCAAATCCAACACAGCAATAACATCCCCTACATTTACAACTTCTAACGCCTTCGCAGTATAACGCAAAAGTCTACCTGCGGCTGGCGCTGGCACCTCGTTATCTACTTTATCGGTAGCCACCTCAACCAGAATATCTCCTTCTTCGAAAGTGTCGCCTTCCTTGACCCACCAACTGAGGATTTTCCCATCGGTGATACTTTCGCCCATTTTTGGCATTCTAAATTGTACTTCAGGCATTTATTCTTTTCGTTTAATTTCTTGTAAGGTCTTATAAAAATCTTCTTGAACAGGTCTATTCGCCGGGATTTCTCTTAGCGGATCTACTGCTCGTAAACTCGTATGACAATCGGAAGGCAACTGCTGATACAATTTGGTCCCAGCCGTTTTCCATGCAATCATTTCTTCTGAAACTTCCTTAATCGCCTTTGCAGGGTTACCAACTATTAACTGTCGTTTCTCAAAAACCATTTCCGCTTTCACAAAACTCAAGGCACCTACAATACATTCATCTCCAATATGCGCATCATCCATAATGACACTATTCATTCCGATAAGGCAATTTTTACCCAAATTCGCCCCGTGGATTATTGCACCATGGCCAACATGAGCTCCTTCTTTTAGAACAATGGACTTCCCTGGAAACATATGCACCGTACAGTTTTCCTGAACGTTTACACCATCTTCCAGAATAATCTCACCCCAATCACCACGAATGGCGGCACCTGGCCCGATATAACAATCTTTGCCAATGATTACATTGCCAGTGACTGCCGCAAGCGGATGTACAAAGCTAGATTCATGTACTACAGGTATATGTCCGTTAAAACTATAAATCATATTGTTTATAAATGTAAAACCACAAATCTCAAAATATAAAAATAATTTTACTTTGATATTTTACATTTCTCTGTTTTAAAATTTTCAGTTTATTTAAATCGTTTTAAAGTCTCTTTCGTAAATTCCGACAATACCAGTCGACCACTAATAGCCGCTCGTTCTGCTAATAGGTTATCCCAGTCTTCAGTTCCTTGCCACATAACCTTTTTCATCTCCTTCATTGCTTCTGGATTGTAGTTGCATAAGTTTTCAGCGAAAGCTTGTACAGCTTCATCAAGCGCTTCAGTAGAATCATATACTTGTGCAAAGAGTCCTTTTTGTCTGGCCCATTCAGCATCATAAAAACTATTCGCGTCAATCGCAATCTGTGACATCCCCGTTAAACCTAATTTACGTTCTACGGCGGGGCCAACTACAAAAGGCCCAATACCCACATTTAGTTCACTTAATTTAATAGATGCAAATTTTGAAGCCATACAGTAATCTGTAGCCGATGCCACGCCTACTCCACCGCCTACGGTTTTTCCTTGTATGCGTCCTATGATAAACTTTGGACACTTCCGCATGGCATTAATCACGTTCGCAAAACCACTAAAGAAAACACGCCCCGTTTCAGCATCATTAATATTTATTAGTTCTTTAAAGCTTGCGCCTGCGCAGAAAGTACGTTCTCCCCCACTCTTTAAAATAATCACTTTAACAGCATCATTTGAACCAGCATCATTTATTTCTGACACCAATTTTGCAAGAATATCCCCTGGCAAACTATTGTGTGCTGGATGAAAAAATTCAATGGTTGAGATTCCGTTTTCTATGTTCTGTTTTACGTAAGGTTGTGTCATATTTAAATGTCAATCCGCACCTGTTGCGGATTCGTTTTAATTATTGTTCGTAATATACTTTGAAAGATCCCAGTCACGACTTAGATCTAACCATTTAGGGTTTTGCTCTGTTATTAAATTGATTTTCCAATCTTTTTTCCACTTCTTAATCGTCTTCTCTCTCTTTATTGCAATTCTAACATCTTCATGCCTCTCGAAATAAACAAGTTTCTTTATGTTATACCTTCCTACGTGTGTGCCAAAAGTAGCTGCTTTGTGCTCACTCATTCTCCTTTCAATATTATTTGTTACGCCAACATAGTAAATATGATTTCTTTCATGTGTCATTATATAAGTATAATACTTCCGTGACATTGTTTTATTAATAAACTTATCGATTGCGCAATGAATGCGCAATGACTTTGCTATAAAAGATCAAATTGTTCAAAATGGTGATTCAGGTGCTTTCTTTCCATTAAATACCACTCAAATTTATTTAAATCTCCAAAAACTACATTCCTCGTAGTCGCTTCTGGATGCTCCTTGAAATAAGCAAGGTATGCTTCACGCGCCGCTAGCAATTTAACCTTCGCAGTTTCCAAATCTGGATGGTTAGCTTCAGTAATATTAGATTTTTCAGCTAGCGGAAAATCATATTTTCTTGGCATTGATTCATAATCATACAAGGTGTCTTGCACTTTTTCAATATACTTTTCAGGTGTTGAAAAATCGAAATCTTGAATTTCTCCTGAAGCAATTCTATAGGTATATTCTAGATGTTCTACCATCAATTGGGGCGTTAATTCTCCCCATTTTGGTTTTGAATCTTCATTTAACTTCTGAAGACATTCAGTGATTTTTTCCGAAGTCATTTCAGCAAAAACCGTTTGCTTCTTCTGAACCATAGTCAGAACTGTGACAATCGCTACTAATTCATCCTCAGCATCAAAAACTTCACCGTACCATTTAACAATACCGCTCGGAAGCTCCTTACCGCGCTGATCTCTGTCAACCTTCTGCTTACAGGTTAGTCTAACATATATGGTATCATCATGATACAATGGGCGAAGAAAACGACATTCCTCAAGGCCATAGTTTGCCGCTACTGGTCCTTTGTTTGGATATACAAATAGCCCCGCCGCAGCGGCTATGATAAAGTAACCGTGTGCAGTTCGCTTTTCAAAAATACTCCCCTCTAAGGACGTGATATCTGTATGCGCATAAAAATGATCCCAAGTAAGATTCGCGAAGTTTATAATATCACTATCTGTGATGGTACGCTTATGCGTCTTCATGGACATACCAGGCTGAATGTCCTCCCAGTGATATTTAAACGGATGTTGTTCTGCTTCTTTGTAATCTGCTTTTGGTTGATAAATACCCGTAATCTCTGTGAGCGTTGTTGGTGAACCTTGAATTGCACAACGTTGTAAATAATGCTTCACACCGCGTATTCCGCCCATTTCTTGTCCTCCACCAGCGCGTCCTGGACCGCCGTGAATCAAACCTGGAAGTGGCGAACCATGACCCGTACTTTGCTTCGCGCTTTCTCTATTCAGCACTAAAATCCGACCGTGATGCGTAGCGGCAGCAATTGTATAATCTCTTGCAATTTTATTGTCATTTGTAATTATCGAGCTCACCAAAGACCCTTTACCCATTTTGGATAAGGTGATTGCTTCATCTAAGGTTTTATAAGGCATCAAGGTGCTAACTGGTCCAAAGGCCTCTGTAATGTGAGCTGCCTCGTTTTCTAAAGGATTATCCTCACGAAGCAATATAGGTTTCATAAATGCTCCTTTTGTAGCATCTGCACCTAAAGTCTCAAAAGATGAATCCCCGTAAACTACCTCAGCAGTTTTAGCGATTTTGGCAACTTGTTCCCTTACTGAATTCCGCTGAGCGTCATTTACCAAAGAACCCATCCTAACTCCTTTTTGTCGTGGATCACCTATGGTAACTTTATCTAAAGCCTTTCCTAAATTAATTTGAACATCTTCAATTAGATTTTCTGGCACAATAACTCTGCGAATGGCAGTACATTTCTGTCCGCACTTTGTGGTTATTTCATTCCTAACCTCTTTGATAAATAAGTCAAATTCTGGTGTCCCTGGAACGGCATCTGCTCCAAGAATAGAGGCGTTCAAAGAATCAGCTTCCATGGTAAATGGAACAGATTCTGCTGTAAGTTGTGGATGATTTTTTAATTGTCTGCCTATTAGAGCAGAACCGGTAAACGTAACAACGTCTTGAGACTGCACAGTGTCTAGAATCGTTTTTGCAGTACCACTAATAAGCTGTAATGAGCCTTCAGGCAGGATTCCCGATGCAATTATTTCTTTTACCACAGCCTCGGTTAAATAGGCGGTTTGTGGAGCAGGCAAAACAACAGCTGGCATCCCTGCCATCCAGTTAACTGCACACTTCTCGAGCATGCCCCAAACTGGAAAATTAAAAGCATTTATATGAACGGCAACTCCCTCTCTTGGCACCATAATATGATGGGCCATAAAACGTCCGCCACGAGACAAATCTATAGGATCCCCTTCTACATGAAAGGGCTGATTTGGAAATAATTTACGAAGTGAAGCATTTGCAAATAAGTTTCCAAAACCTCCTTCAATATCGATCCAACTATCAATTCTAGTAGCTCCAGTCCTGTAGCTTAAATCATAAAACCCATCCTTGCGCTTGCCTAGGTAAAGGGCTAACTTCTTAAGCATGTTTCCACGCTCTTGAAAGGTCATTTTCCGCAGCGTATCGCCATTGGTCCTACCGTATTGAAGTATCGAAGGAATGTCTAGACCTTCGGTGGTTACATTGGTAAAATGCTCTCCGGTAACCGAATCTAGGATAGGACTTCCATCGCCCTGTCCATTCATCCAACTCCCTAATACGTAATGTTGTGTTTTGTCCATAACTACCCTCTAATTCTTAAAATCTTCATCTTAAATTATAAATGAAAAAGTTGATATACTTTTTTTTTTAAAATTTTACATTTTACGGCTTGTCATTCATACACGCTCTATAATCGCAGCATAGCCTTGACCAACACCAATACACATGGTGATTAGTGCATAGCGTTTGCCATTTTCTTTTAATTCTAAAGCCGCTGAATATGCAATTCTCGCACCTGTTACGCCAAGCGGATGACCAATTGCAATGGAACCTCCATTCGGGTTAATTCGGGGGTCATCATCTTTCAATCCCCACGCCCGAATACAAGCAAGAGCCTGCGAAGCAAAAGCTTCATTTAATTCTATCACGTCCATGTCTTCCATGGTTAAACCTGCCTTCTTTAGTGCCTTATTTGAAGCTTCAACTGGGCCAATACCCATAATCCGTGGTTCTACGCCCACGCTAGCCGAACTCACAATACGTGCTAAAGGTTTCAAATTATATTTCTTAACAGCTTCTTCGGAAGCAATAATTGTAGCTGCTGCTCCATCATTCAGTCCAGAAGCATTTCCTGCCGTAACACTTCCACCTTCTTTTTTGAAAGCTGGACGTAGTTTTGCCAATATTTCTTTGGTTGTTTCGGGCTTAACGAATTCATCGTCTCTGAAGACAATTGGATCTTTTTTTCGCTGCGGAATCTCAACTGCCACTATCTCTTTAGCAAGACGTCCGCTTTTTTGAGCTTCGGAAGCTTTCATCTGGCTCGCATATGCAAAGGCGTCTTGATCTTCTCTTGAAATCGAATACTTTTCAACCAAATTTTCGGCAGTATTTCCCATACCATCCGTACCGTAAAGTTTTTGCATCTTCGGATTTACAAAACGCCATCCGAAGCTAGAATCATACATCTTTGAATCATTTCCGAAGGCGGAAGAAGGTTTTGAAACTACGTAAGGCCCACGTGTCATATTTTCAACGCCACCCGAAATAAACACATCGCCATCCCCTGCTTTAATTGCTCTATTGGCATGGATTATGGCTGAAAGTCCGCTGCTGCACAGTCTATTGACCGTTTCACCGGGAACGGTGAAAGGCAGCCCTGCCAGCAGCAGCGACATACGGGCAACATTCCTGTTGTCTTCACCTGCCTGATTCGCGCATCCTATGATAACATCGTCATAGGCGTCCTTCGGAATACTTGGGTTCCGAGCCACGATTTCTTTAATAACTATGGCGCCTAAATCATCTGTACGAACAGCACTTAAGGTTCCTTTATAGCTCCCAATGGGTGTTCTGATTCCGTCTATTATATATGCTTCTTTCAAATTCTAAATTTTAAATATAAAATTTTAAATGTAAAAGGACTACTGTGATATTCCTTCTTTTACATTTTACTTTTCGTTGTTTTTATACTTGTCGTAAAGATGGCAACTAACTCCTTACATTCCTGAGCTATCGTTTCAAACTCTTTTTGATTTCTCACTAATTCCGCGCACTCGAGAATTTGTAAATTTACTTGAGACTCTCGAAGCTCTTTTAGGCACACCTTCATTTTGTGAATAAAATCACGTCTTGACTCTGCTGCCTGTGCCTCACCATAATTTAAAGCTGCCGACGTTTCCGAACGAATCAATTGTTTTGTCAAATGTTCCGTTGCATAATTCTTGTTTAAAATATCAACTCCTACAATAACATTAGCCGGAAATTTGACTAATCTATCTTGCAAATCATATTTAGAATCACTTTTTCATTTTACATTTTTCGGTTTAACATTTACTCCTCCCAATCTTTTTGTGTGCGATACACCACACCTTTAAAAAGCGCAACTAATTCATCTCCTCTTTTTACCTCAACGATATTAAAACCTACTTTAGTCCGTTGCTCATCCAAAGTCGCTTCTGCCGTTATATAATCGCCTTCGTCCAAAGGAGAAATGTGATTAATAGACGTTTCAATAGAAACCGCATACTTACCTCGGGTATTTGCTGTAAAACCAAAAGCCGTATCAGCCAATGTATAACTTACCCCACCATGCGCCTTCATCATACTATTCAACATCTCTTTTCGAATGGTCATGCCAACTTTACAACGCCCTACCTCGCATTCCAAAATCTCTATCCCCATCCATTGACTAAACGCATCTTGCGAAAGCATTTTGTATGGTATCTCTTCGCCTTTTATCATTAGAAAAAAGTTTTGTTTTCGCGATTCATTTTCCGCAGTAAAGGTGAACATCGATATCGATCCTCATGATATTCATTATATAAAGCATCTAAAACAGTAACACACCAATCCACTCCTTTTTCATCTGCCCAAGCAAGTAAGCCTTTCGGATAATTTACGCCTTTGGTCATCGCATTATCAATATCATCTGCACTTGCAATATTCAAAAATAATGCATCCGCGGCCTCATTTATTAGCATTACTAGTATGCGGTTAAAAATTTGCTCCAATACAGAAACATCAATAGTGTTTTCTGTTACATCAGAGTCCGCAACTTTTTTTCCGTTTTGATCATACTCATAGTAACCAATACCTGTCTTACGACCTAAATAACCAGCTTCTGAAAAACGCTTTTGAGTGAATGACGGCTTGTATCTCGGATCAAAATAGAATGCTGTGAATACCGTTTCAGTCACGGTGTAGTTTATATCATTCCCTATAAAATCCATGAGTTCAAAAGGTCCCATTCTAAATCCTCCTAAACTTTTCATTGCGTAATCTATGGTTGCAAAATCTGCTATACCTTCTTCATAAATACGCAACGCTTCCCCATAAAATGGTCTTGCAACTCTATTCACTATAAAGCCGGGGGTATCCTTGGCAACAGCTACTACTTTTTTCCAACTATTAATAGTATCTATTGATTTTTCCAGCACTTCGTATGATGTTTGAATCGCAGGTATTACCTCAACAAGCTTCATTAAAGGTGCAGGATTAAAGAAGTGAATCCCAACACAACGCTCTGGTTTCTTTAAAGACGACGCAATGCTTGCAATCGAGAGTGATGAAGTATTTGACGCGATGATACAGCTATCTGAAACATAGGATTCCAATTCCTGAAAAACTTTTTTCTTTATATCCAGATTTTCTATAATTGCTTCAATGGTAAGGTCAGACCCTGCCAATTCTTGTAATGAACTCACATACTGCATATTATTTTGAATCCTGTTTTTTTCTTCGGAATCAATGCGGCCCTTCTCAATTAAACGATTCAGGATTTTCTCCAAGGACGCTTTTGCCTTGTCCAAGGCAGCTTGATTGGTGTCATACAATTTTACCAAACAACCCGAAGTTGCCGCCACTTGGGCTATGCCACTTCCCATGGTTCCAGAACCAATTACACCTACCTTTTCAATCATTTATTTTCCTTTAAAATTTGGATGTCTTTTTTCGACAAATGCCGCAACGCCTTCTGTGTAATCTTCACTTTGGGCGGCTTCAATTTGCAACTTTGATTCTAATGCTAATTGTTCGTTTAAATTATTCGACATTGATTCATTCAACAATCGTTTTGTCATGCCCAGTGCTTTGGTTGGCATTTTAGCCATATGCTGGGCCAATAGGGTGAATTCTGAATTAAAATCTTCAGGAGAAAACACCTTATAAATCATGCCTAATTTTTCTGCTTCGTTCGCAGACACTTTATCTCCTAATAGCATTAAAGCAGATGCTTTCTGAAAACCTATTAATCGCGGTAAAAAGAAAGTTCCAGCACTATCAGGGACTAAACCTATTTTACTAAATGCTTGAATAAACGATGCCTTTTCCGAAGCAACCACCACATCACAAGCTAAAGCGATATTAGCTCCAGCACCAGCAGCCACACCATTCACAGCAGCTATTACTGGTTTCTCAATATTTCGGATTCTTGAAATAATTGGATTGTAATGCTCTTCTAATATTATTTTGAATCCAGGGTTTAGGTCCGGCGTTGTAACTTCTTTTAAATCTTGTCCTGCACAAAATGCTTTTCCGCTTCCCGTAATCACAATCGCGCGAACTTCAGAATTTTCAGCACAAGCATCTAGCTCCTTTTGAAGCAACAAAGCCATCTCTCTGTTAAAACTATTAAACACCTCTGGCCTATTTAAAGTTAAGGTGGCAACACCATTTTCTAACTGTTTGCTTATACTACTCATAGTTACTTTAAACATTTAAAATAATCGAACGGCTCTTGACAATCATCACACTTAAAAAGCGCCTTACATGCTGTAGAGCCAAATTGGCTCACCACATGCGTATTTGTTGAACCGCAATTAGTACATTTTACAACTTTTGCGTTGCCCAATAGGGCATCTTTATCCGCAGTTTCTGAAAGTGGCGATGCAATGCCATAGGCTTCCATTTTTTGTTTTCCATTTTCACTGATCCAGTCTGTTGTCCAAGCTGGAGCTAAAATTAACTCAACCGTACAATCCGTGCCTGCTTTTGCAAAAGCGGCCTTCAAATCATCCCCAATAACATCCATGGCTGGACAACCTGAATACGTTGGTGTTAATTTTATCTGAACCACGCCATTTACAATAATTGCTTCGCGAATAACACCAAGGTCCGTCACCGAGAGCACCGGAATTTCCGGGTCGGCCACTTGTTCCAGAATTGGAATTAAAGTATCATCAATATTTGGTTCTTCTATCGTTGTCATTTTACCATTTCATGCCCGGGTAACTACGTTGCATGTATTGCATATCAGCCAGCAGGTATCCCATATGTTCACTATGAATACCTTCTTTACCGCCTTTTGTGAAGTATTTGCTCTCAGGTACTTTAAGCGCTGCTTCTTCTAGCACTTCGGAAACTCTTATGTAATAGGCTTCTTTAAATTTTGATACATCAACCCCAATGCCCGCCTCAACCATTGCTGAATCTGCTTCCGTTAAATCAAACAATTCATCTGTAAATCGCCAAAAGGCATCAATTCCCTCTTGCATTTTCGCATTACTTGCTTCGGTGCCATCTCCTAATCTTCGAACCCAATCCGAAGAAAATCGCTCATGATAGCTTACTTCTTTAATTCCTTTTTTCGCGATAGCGACCAAGGTCTCATCTTTACTGTCTTGCAATTTTTCAAGAAACAAACGATGATACACATCAAACAAAAACTGTCTGGCTATTACAAAACCGAAGTGGGTGTTAGGTTGTTGAACCAGAAGAACACATTTATAATCTCTTTCGATACGCAAAAAAGCAATATCATCTTCCGTCTTGCCTTCGCCTACTATTGAGGCTAGGTACTGAAAATAGGTTCTGGTCTGACCGAACAAATCCAACGAAATATTTGTCAAGGCAATGTCTGTTTCTAAATTAGGTCCATGACCACAAAGCTCTCCTAGGCGTTGTCCTAGAATTAAGCTATTGTCTGCGATCCCGAGAACATAATTATATAATACTGAATTCTTCATTTAATCATTACATGTGTTTTACCTCATCAGGTAAATTATAAAATGTTGGGTGACGGTATACTTTGTCTTGAGCAGGCTCAAACAACTCACCGTTATCTTGCGGATTTGAAGCTGTTATATTACTGCTTTCAACTACCCAAATACTAACGCCTTCACTTCGGCGTGTATATACATCGCGTGCATTTTCCATAGCCATATCGGCGTCTGCAGCATGCAAACTTCCAAAATGTCTGTGTTCTAATCCGTTTTTACTTCTTACGAAGATTTCCCATAAGGGCCAGTTCTTTTTCATATCTCTTAATTAACTTGCTTTAGATACGTTTCGCTTTTGTTTTTTATCTGCATACGCCATAGCCGCATCTCGCACCCATTCGCCTTCATTCCAGGCATTCACGCGTGCATCAATCCGTTCTTTATTACAAGGACCATGTCCTTTAACAACTTGCCAGAACTCGTCCCAATTAATTGTACCAAAATCGTAATGCCCAGTTTCTTCATTCCATTTAAGGTCTGGATCTGGCACCGTAATTCCTAGCAAATCGGCTTGAGGCACAGTTTGATCAATAAATTGCTGTCTGAGCTCGTCGTTTGTTTTACGCTTTAACTTCCACTTCATGGATTGTTCTGTGTGGACAGATTCTGCATCTGTTGGCCCTAGCATCATCAAACTTGGCCACCACCATCGGTTTAGCGCGTCTTGTGCCATTGCTTTTTGCTCTTCAGAACCCTTACAAAGGGTCAGCATGATTTCATATCCTTGGCGTTGATGGAAACTCTCCTCCTTACAAACACGAACCATTGCTCTCGCGTAAGGCCCGTAAGAGGTACTGCAAAGCGGGACTTGGTTAATAATCGCCGCACCATCAACAAGCCAACCAATAGCCCCCATGTCCGCCCAAGTAACTGTCGGGTAGTTAAAAATAGAGGAGTACTTTGCCTTTCCAGAATGCAATTGTTCGTAAAGTTCCTCACGTGAAATCCCTAAGGTTTCACAGGCCGAATATAGATAAAGTCCATGTCCAGCTTCGTCTTGAACCTTTGCCAGCAAGGCAACTTTCCGTCTTAAGGATGGGGCCCTGGTAATCCAGTTTCCCTCAGGAAGCATCCCAATAATTTCTGAATGGGCATGTTGTGAAATCTGCCGAATATGTGTCTTTCGATACTTTTCAGGCATCCAGTCTTTAGGTTCAATTTTTTCATCCCGAGCAATGCGAGCTTCAAAAATTTCTTCTAAGTTTTTTATTTCGTTTTCGCTCATACTAGTATATAATTAATTCCCTTCAAGATTGAAGAGAACAGCTTTCAATAGGTTAAACATCAAAATCTACTTTTACCTTATCTGAAGTAGGGACCGACTGGCAACTTAAAACAAAGTTTTGGGCAACCTCTTTTTCTTCTAAAGCATAATTCACCTTCATTTCAACACTTCCGCCAACAACCTGGCACTTGCAAGTGCTACAAACTCCTCCCTTACACGCGAAGGGCAAATCTGCTCCAGCACCTAAGGCCGCATCGAGAATGTTATCAAAATCATTGGTCATGGTAAACACAAATTCTTTACCTCCATCCACGATGGTTACTTCCACGCCTTCAACATTTTGGCTTGAAAGTCGTTCTGCTCTTGCCTTATCCTCTTCTGTTAACCCAGAAACAAACAATTCAAAATGAATAAGCTCCTTTGGCAAACCAGCATTAACAAGATAGTCACTCACATAATGCACCATATCTTCAGGTCCACACAAGAAAACTTCACTCGTATCTGGAATATCAATAAAAGTCTTTGCCAAGACCTTCATTTTATCATCATCGAACCGACCATTAAACAAGTCGATATCGCGTTTTTCTTTTGTCAAAAAATAGTAAATCTCCAACCTTCCCAGATAGGTATTCCGAAGTTGCTCGAGAGCTTCCTTAAAGATAATGGATTTTGCCGTTCTATTAACATAGAAAAGCTTGCAAGTAGCATTCGTTTCGACAGCTAAATGCGCCTTAATCATTGACAAAACAGGCGTAATGCCGCTACCAGCAGCAAAGAATAAATAATTTTTGGATGCCTCTTTAGTTGTTTCAACGCCAAAGGCACCGCTAGGAGCCATTAGCTCTAGGACATCTCCTGGTTTAACTTTATTATTTATATAGGTAGAAAACTTGCCTTCCGGTATTTGCTTTACCGCAACTTGCCATTCCTTTTCAACAGGGCTTGAACATAGGCTGTAGGATCTACGTACATCTTCACCATCAATATCCACCTTCAAGGTAAGGTGCTGTCCTTGTCTAAACGCAAATGCGTCTTGAAGTTCTTTTGGAACGTCAAAAGTTACAACAGAACAATCTTCCGTCTCCTTGTAAATATCCTTTACTCTTATTTTATGAAATATAGCCACAATCTTTAAATATAATGAACAAAACTAACGTTTGTTAGTTAGATTTCCAAGTTAAATTTTACTGACGATCCCGCCTAGAAAAACTGCCACTAGGTCTTTCTTCAAAACATTGACATCCAGCTTGCCGCGCTTCTGATACCAAAGATATAGTGTGCGCAATGTAGAAAGGATTGAAAAGAGAATTACCTCAGGATGTCGCGGCTGTATTTCGCCGCTACGAATACCTTCTTTTATGATGCTTCGGAAATTTTCTTCGTAGTCTTCCCGCATTTTTACAAAGGCATTTAGCTCTCCTTCCTCCAAATGAACCCAGTCATTATTCAAAGCGGCCAGCCCTTCAGAATGATTTACGGTAATATCAATATGCAATTCAATTATTTTCTGAATTTTTCGAACAGGCGTTTCATCAAGCACAATTACTCTTTGCATACCATTGGTGAACTCATGTGCAACTTCTAAGATTATTGCCGATAAGATTTCCTGTTTGCTATTAATATGATTGTACAAACTCGCAGCTTTAATACTCATTGCCTTTGCAATATCCCGCATGGAGATGGCATTATAGCCTTTTTCTTTAAATAGCTGAGCAGCAACGGCTATAATTTCTTCTTTTCGAGTCATAAATAATATCGTATAGCTAAGATAGACATTCTGCTACTGGAATTGAATTTATATATGTTAGTATCCCGTTTCATTCGAATTTATTGCTGCTTTACAATTTTACTTACTATTTTTGAAACTTCATGGAAGTAATATTCGAAACCAACGAATTACTGGACAGGTTACCGCCTCATTTAAAGCAGTATATCAAACCACAAAATTATGCACAATACACGCCCATCAATCAGGCTGTATGGCGCTATGTGATGCGAAAAAATGTAGCATATCTTAGCGCTGTTGCGCATGGAAGCTATCTTGACGGCATTAAGAGAACAGGTATCTCGATTGATGAAATTCCGTCGATGTACGGAATGAATCGCATCCTCAAAGAAATTGGCTGGGCGGCCGTAGCAGTTGATGGGTTTATCCCACCGAATGCCTTTATGGAATTCCAAGCATATAAAGTACTTGTAATTGCAAGTGATATTAGGCAGATAGAAAACATTGAATACACCCCGGCACCAGATATTATTCATGAAGGTGCTGGTCATGCTCCTATCATCGCAAGTCCGGATTATGCAGAATATTTGAGACGTTTCGGGGAGGTGGGTGCTAAAGCAATCTCAAGCGCTCATGATATTGAGATGTATGAAGCTGTTCGTGAACTTTCCATCTTAAAAGAAGCAGAGGGCACTTCAAAAGAAAAAATTGATGCGGCTGAAAAACGTGTCGAAACCTTACAAAATAAAGAGGTACCTCCTTCTGAAATTTCTTTGATCCGAAATTTACACTGGTGGACAGTAGAATATGGCCTTATTGGCACTGTGGAAAACCCAAGGATTTATGGTGCAGGCCTGCTTTCCTCTATTGGAGAAAGTACCTGGTGTATGAAAGAGGAAGTTAAAAAAACAATGTATTCAATTGATGCAGCTTATCAAGGTTTTGATATTACAAAGCCTCAACCGCAGTTGTTTGTTACACCAGATTTTGCCTATTTGCAGGAAGTATTGGAAGAATTTGCCAATACTATGGCCGTCAGAAAAGGCGGTTGGCGAGGTCTAAAAAAGCTAATAGAATCCAACCAATTAGGGACTATTGAAATAAGTACTGGTTTGCAAATTAGCGGTCATTTTAGCCGCATGATTCAAAATGAAGACAATGACGTTGTATATTTTGAAACTGAAGGTGCTACGGCACTTTCATATCGAGAAAAAGAAGTTATTGGACATGGCGTGTCAAGACATAGTAGCGGATTTAGATCACCACTAGGCAAGTTAAAAGGGATCAACTTAGCTATTGAAAATATGGGGCCTCGCGACTTGCAGGCCTACAACTTTTACGACGGCAAACCTATTTCTTTTGAATTTGAAAGCGGCATTACAGTATCTGGAATGAACGTTACGGGTATTCGAAATTTACGCGGCGAATTAATGCTAATTCAATTTACCAATTGTACAGTAACCTATAAAGACGAAATTCTATTTTCTCCGGAAATGGGCGATTTCGATATGGCAGTCGGAAAAGAAATTGTTTCGGCCTTTGCTGGTGCAGCAGATTATCTTTCGTTCCCACTTAAAAAACACGACTTGCGTAGTTGTGTTCAAGAAAAAATACCTTCAGAAAGCAAAAGGGAATTAAACGAAATGTATGCCGATGTTCGTCAAATTAGAATGCTTTCTTCGGAAAAATTAGATTCGGAAAAACTACTTCATATTTTTCAGAAATTAAAAGCAACATATCCAATGGATTGGTTGCTCCCTATAGAAATTTATGAACTAACCAGAAAC
>Ga0114916_1000909_pt1 | contig 17965 bp, 18 predicted proteins | sample MalvirAntarct_66_FD_83501 | JGI IMG/M metagenome (GOLD analysis project Ga0114916, IMG submission 83501) | Marine viral communities from the Global Malaspina Expedition - Malaspina viral metaG Antarct_66 | ecosystem: Environmental > Aquatic > Marine > Oceanic | place: West Anvers Island... | reverse complement strand
GTTTATGTCTTCACCGCGATCAAGGGCATGCAGGTAATCATCGACGGCCCGGTTGGCTGCGAGAACCTGCCGGTCACCTCGGTGCTGCACTACACCGATGCGCTGCCGCCGCACGAACTGCCGATCGTGGTCACCGGGCTTGGCGAGGAGGAACTCGGCCAGCACGGCACGGAGGCCGCGATGAAACGTGCGCGCGCCGTGCTCGATCCGGATCTCCCCGCCGTTGTCGTCACCGGCTCGATTGCCGAGATGATCGGCGGTGGCGTGACGCCGGAAGGCATGAACATCCAACGCTTCCTGCCGCGCACCATCGACGAGGACCAGTGGCAGTCCGCCGACCGCGCGCTCAAGTGGCTGTGGACCGAATACGGCCCGAAAAAGGGCAAGGTTCGCCCGCCCAAGGCTCGCAAGGATGGCGAAAAGCCCAAGGTCAACATCATCGGCGCGATCTACGGCACCTTCAACCAGCCTTCCGATCTGGCCGAGATCCGCCGCCTGGTCGAAGGCATCGGCGCCGAGGTCAACATGACCTTCCCGCTCGGCAGTCATCTCGCCGATGTCGGCAAGCTCGCCGATGCTGAAGCCAATGTCTGCCTGCACCGCGAATTCGGCCGTCTGCTCTGTGAAGCACTCGACCGGCCCTATCTGCAGGCCCCGATTGGCATCCATTCGACCACCGCCTTCCTTCGCTCGCTTGGCGAGATGCTGGGGCTCGATCCCGAACAGTTCATCGAGCGTGAAAAGCACACGACGCTTAAGCCGATGTGGGATCTGTGGCGCTCGGTCACCCAGGATTTCTTCGCCACCGCGAGCTACGCCATCGTTGCCGGCGAGACCTATGAGCGCGGCATCCGCAATTTTCTCACCGAGGAGATGGGCATGCCCTGCACCTTCTCGGTGCAGCGTGTCGCCGGCAAGAAGACCGACAACCAGGCCATCCGCCAGATGATCAAGGACAAGCCGCCGCTGGTCATGTTCGGCTCCTACAACGAGCGCATGTATCTGGCCGAAGCGGGGGGGCGTGCGATCTACGTTCCGGTCTCCTTCCCTGGCGCCATTATCCGCCGCCACACCGGCACGCCGGTGATGGGCTATTCGGGGGCGTCCTGGCTGATCCAGGAAGTCTGCAACGCGCTGTTTGATGCGCTGTTCTCAATCCTTCCGCTGGCCACCGACATGGACCAGGTCGAGGCGACACCGGCAAAGCTGCGCGGTGAACTCCCCTGGGCGCCGGAAGCAAAAGCAAAACTCGATCACGCCATCGGTCTTGAACCGGTGCTGGTGCGGATTTCCGCGGCCAAGCGGCTGCGCGATGCCTCGGAGGCCGAAGCCCGCTCCCGCGGCAGCGAAGTGGTCAACCAGGAAGACGTGGATTTGGCAAGCCAGGCGCTCAGGCGCGGGCGGGCCGCATAGAACGCCGGGAATGTTCCGGCAGACAAGGAGAGTGCGATGAGCATGACAATGCACCACAGGGAACGGCAGGCCGCCCGCGGTCAGTCACGGGCCGACCGGATCGAATACCGGCTTCTGGTCGCCATAGCCTTTGTCATCTGTTTCGTCATGGCGGGTGCGTCCCGCCTGGTCGCGGCGATGCGCGGCAAGCCGCTCGACAGCCATGGCCGCTCTGTTTTTGCGGAAGCGAGGGCCTCGGCCCACGCCACCGCGGGTTACGCGTTTCTCGCCTGACCCGAACGTCTTTGCCGGTGTCCAAATCCGGCAATACCCGCCGAAGACGTCTTGATAAGGCGGCCTGAGGCAGACCCGGCTGCGGGGAACCGCAGCGCTTGTGACTAGGAGGTACTTCAATGTCCAGTCCAAACACCGTTTCGCTTTCGGGAATGACCGAAGGCGAAGCACAGGAGTTCCACTCGTACTACCTCCAGGGGATGATTGCATTCGTGGCAATAGCCGTCGTTGCACATCTTCTCGTCTGGTTTTGGCGCCCGTGGATCCCCGGTCCGGAAGGCTACGCCTCGCTTGAAGGCGTCGGTCAGTCGGTAACCGCACTCCTGCCAATGCTCGCGTAAAGGAGAAGCGAAATGTGGAGAATTTGGATGCTTTTCGACCCGCGCAAAACGCTGGTCGTCCAAGGTGTTTTCCTTTTCGCGCTGGCGGTGATGATTCATCTCGTCCTGCTCAGCACGACTCGCTTCAACTGGCTCGAAGGCGCTCCGGTGGTAACCGGCGCACTCGACCCGTCGACGGGCATCCTGGGGCTTCTCCCCACGATGATCGGCTGAACGCTGACAAAAATGACTGCGGGCGGGGCATTGAGTCAGCTCACCCGCCCGCGGTCGAAATCCGGAATGGGTAAAACCTGGAACGGGACTGCGCGAATACCCCGCACTCTCTAAGGTTGGAGACAAGCCATGGCGCTGCTGAGTTTTGAAAGAAAATACCGCGTTCGCGGTGGCACCCTGATAGGCGGTGACCTGTTCGACTTTTGGGTCGGACCATTTTATGTGGGCTTCTTTGGCCTTACGACTGCTTTCTTCGCAGTCGTTGGAACTGCGTTGATCCTCTACGGGGCTGCGCTCGGACCAACCTGGAACATCTGGCGGATTTCGATTGCGCCACCGGATCTGAGTTACGGGCTCGGGCTCGCACCTCTGGCCGAGGGCGGCTTGTGGCAAGTCATCACCATCTGCGCGATCGGGGCGTTCGTATCCTGGGCTTTGCGCGAAGTGGAAATCTGCCGCAAGCTGGGCATCGGCTACCACGTGCCTTTCGCTTTCGGTGTGGCGATCTTCGCCTATGTCACGCTGGTCGTGATCCGTCCTATGCTGCTGGGCGCCTGGGGCCACGGTTTCCCCTACGGCATCTTCAGCCATCTCGACTGGGTGTCCAACGTCGGATACCAGTATCTGCACTTCCACTACAATCCGGCGCATATGCTGGCGGTGTCGCTGTTCTTCACCACCACGCTGGCCCTGTCGCTGCATGGGGGCCTCATCCTCTCTGCCGCCAATCCGGGCGGTGACGGCACGCTGCGCAACAAGCAGGATGTGGTCAAGACACCGGAATACGAAGACACCTTCTTCCGCGACATCATCGGCTACTCCGTCGGCACCCTGGGCATCCACCGCCTGGGTCTGGTGCTGGCGCTGAACGCCGGCTTCTGGAGTGCGGTCTGCATCGTCATCAGCGGGCCGCTCTGGAACAAGGGCTGGCCGCAATGGTGGAACTGGTGGCTCGATCTGCCGATCTGGAGCTGAAAGGGATCTGATCATGCAATATCAAAACATCTTTACCCAAGTCCAGGTCCGCGGTCCCGTCGAAGCCGGTATTCCGCTGCCCCGGGGTGACGACGAACGCGTCGGAACACCATTTTACAATTGGCTTGCCGGCTGGTTCGGCAATGCCCAGATCGGACCGATCTATCTCGGGTTTCTCGGCACGGCATCGCTGATTGCCGGAACCATCTGGTTCGTGATCGTCGGGTTCAACATGCTGGCCTCTGTCGGCTGGGATCCGATCCAGTTCATCCGTCAGCTGTTCTGGCTGGCGCTCGAACCGCCACCGGCGAAATATGGTCTGTCGATCGTGCCACCGCTCAACGAGGGGGGCTGGTACATCATTTCCAGCGTCTTCCTGCTGGCCGCGGTGTTGCTGTGGTGGGCCAGGATCTATGTCCGGGCACGGGCGCTCGGTCTCGGCACCCATGTATTCTGGGCCTTCGGCGCGGCGATCTGGCTTTTCCTGGTGCTCGGGCTGTTCCGTCCGCTGCTGATGGGCAACTGGGCTGAGGCCGTGCCCTACGGCATCTTCCCGCATCTTGACTGGACCGCGGCGTTCTCGATCCGCTACGGCAATCTCTACTACAACCCGTTCCATTGCCTTTCGATCGTCTTTCTCTACGGCTCCGTGCTGTTGTTTGCCATGCATGGTGCGACCATCCTGGCCGTCACCCGCTACGGCGGCGAGCGCGAACTCGAGCAGATCACCGATCGCGGCACCGCTTCCGAACGCGCAGCGCTGTTCTGGAGATGGACCATGGGCTTCAACGCCACCATGGAATCGGTTCACCGCTGGGCCTGGTGGTTTGCCGTGCTCACGCCGATCACTGGCGGAATAGGAATTCTGCTGACAGGCACCGTTGTCGACAATTGGTATCTATGGGGCATGAAGCACGGCATCGTCGCGCCATTGCCCGACATGTGGCCGACCGTCGTCGATCCGGCCATAGGGGGTTAAGATCATGAAACTCTGGATACCGTTTGCCGCCGCTGCCGGCGTGTTTGTCGGGGCCGCCATTATCTTCGGCGCCGACTGGGACCTGCCGCCCGTCGATACCGATCAGATCGGTTACCGCGGAACCGGCATGTACCACACGCTCGACCGCGAGGATCAGGCAGCTCTCAGGCTCGCCAATGTCGCACCCGAACCGCTCTACGAGGCGGACCCGGAAGGCGACCGTGCCGGCGAGTTCTATGAGAATGTTCAGGTGCTCGGGGATCTGTCCACCGACGAATTCAACCTGTTCATGGCCTCGATCACCGAGTGGGTGTCGCCCGTCCAGGGCTGTGCCTATTGTCACAATGAGGAGAACCTTGCCTCCGACGAGGTTTACACCAAGGTCGTCGCCCGCCGCATGATCCAGATGACGCAGACCGTCAACGTGGACTGGCAGGCGCATGTCGCCGAGACCGGCGTCACCTGTTACACCTGTCACCAGGGTCAGCCGGTGCCGGCAAACGTCTGGTCGCGCAATCTCGTGCCGGGTGAAAAGGGAACAGCCCTCGGCTGGAGCGGCGGTCAGAACATTGTCAACGAGACGGCCGGCAACACGTCTTTGCCGATCAACGCTCTCGAGAGCTACCTGCTCGAAGACAAGCCGATCCGCGTTCATTCGCTCACCGCTCTGCCCAATGGTGAAAACACCACCACCACCAAGGAGACCGAGGAAACCTGGGGCTTGATGATGCACATGTCCGAGAGTCTCGGCGCCAACTGCATGACCTGCCACAACTCCCGCGCCTTCAATGACTGGGATCAGAGCCCGCCGCAGCGCGTGACGGCCTGGCACGGCATCCGCATGGCGCGCGAGATCAACCAGACCTATATGACCGGACTGGCCTCTGTCTTTCCGGACAATCGCAAGGGACCCGAGGGTGACGTTCTCAAGGTGTCATGCGCCACCTGCCACAACGGTGTTCAAAAGCCGCTCTACGGTGTCTCGATGCTCAGGGAGTTCGTCGGTTCACTGGGCACGAAGACCAACACCGATGTGCCGGACTACACCACCTACAAGCCGGGGGAGACGACCACCATGTCGCCGGCGAACACCACTTCGATCGAACCGCTCAACGGGACGACCGGGGAGGACACGGCTCTGGCATCCGCCGATTGAGCCTTGCAGCAGCAGGCAGCGCTTTCCCTCAGCGTGCGCCTGCGCAAAGGAGAACCGGAGATCGCGAGATCTCCGGTTCTTCTGTTTTCAGCCGCGAGAAATGTCGGTGACCGGGGATCCGGTTTATCATCCACAAACATGCGGGCGATCAAACGGCAAGGCCATCCCGGCGGTCCCGGATGTCGCCGGAGGTGTCTGGAATCTGCAAATGACGCCTTGGGCTCTGGAGACAGAGCGCGTCTTGTTGAGAGAAGAGACAGGCGTTGGCAGCGCCCGGCTTATCCGGAACCGCCAAGAGCGGGTGACGGGCCGTCAAGGCTGCCGGCAGCTCAGAACACGAGATCGGGATAGCGCTCGGCGTAAATGCGGAACCAGGGCGTGAAGCTTTCGGGCTGCCGGGCAATCTCCGCATGCAGCTCGTCCTTGCTGATCCAGCGCGTTTCCTCGACTTCGAGCGGATCGGGCAGGAGCTCAATCGAGTTGCGGTCGGCGTTGCCGATATACATGGTCACCTTCTCGTGCTCGTGCAGGCCATTGCCGACATCGGCCGAGTATTCGACCACGCGCCGGCGCGACAGCGGCACATTGAAGCCCAGCTCTTCGCGCAGCCGACGGCGGGCGCAGCGGTCGATCGGCTCGTCCCAGTAAGGGTGAGAACAGCAGGTGTTCGCCCACAGGCCGCCGCAATGATATTTCGAGGACGCCCGTTTCTGGATGAGCAGCTGCTCGCCGTCAAACACGAAGATCGAGATCGCCAGGTGAAACAGCCCGTCAACATGGGCCTTGAGCTTTTCCACCGGATAGAGCGAACCGTCTCCAGCGATGGCGGGAATGATGATGGGATGCGTGTTCATTCTGTTTTCCTGTCTCATCCTGCTGCGGCCGAACGTGCTGCCATGGCACCAGCCCCGGACCGCGGGCGGTCTTCTGCCTTTCCCGAAAGATCACGATCCAGTCCTGACATGTCCGTCAGGCCCTGCCAATCGCCTTGCGTGGCCAGCAGGTTGAATCGCGTGAAGCAATACTCCGAAAACCAGTTTTCCTGGTAGGCGAGGCGGACGGCCTCGCCATGGGTGGCGCTCTCCCTTGAGAACCGTTCCATCGCCTCGGCCGATTGCCACAGCGACACAGTTACCTGGTGCAGCCAGGGAATTTCGCCAGTGCCAATCATGAAACGCCGCATGTCTTCCCGTTCCACGGTTTCCGAGATTGCCGGCACGCGGGACCAGAAGCGAAACAGCTTTGACGGCCGGATCGAGGCGCGTGTCAGCGCCACCAGGGGGAGCTTCTGGTCGCGGGCGTCAGCCGCAACCTCGAACCGGTGACCATCCCACCGTCCGCGGCTGGTGACAGGCTCGAGATAGAGTGTCGCCATACGGTCAGCCATCCGGCGGTGGGCCTCGAGCCCACCCGCCGAGGCGATGCGTTCGCGCGCGACCTCCATCGACGGCCATTCGGCCAGCAGCGTGTAGACGCCGAAATCCGGACGCGTCGAAAAACCAGCGCCGGAACCGGTTCCCATAAGCTTGAAAAACCGCAGATCAGGGATCTTGCGCAGCGCAGGCTTTGCCAGTCCCATCTGCGAAAATGCCCAAAGGCGCTTTCTCAGCGTGGCAAAGCCGAACAGCGAAAATGTCACAACCGTCACCGGCCACTCTCCGTTCCCTGTCGCCGCCGGCGCATGGTCCGGAGCGTTGCTGCCCCGGTTGACTTGACCGGGGTCAGGCCACCGCCCGCGACAGCGCGCATTGCGACCACAGATCGCACAGCGAATCCACAAGATGTCTCAGATCCCCGTCGCTGTGCATCGGGGTCGGGGTAAAACGCAGCCGCTCGGTGCCCACCGGCACGGTCGGGTAGTTGATCGGCTGGACGTAGACCCCGTAAGTGTCGAGCAGGATGTCGGAAATCCATTTGCATTTCTTGGCGTCACCGACCATCACAGGCACGATGTGGCTCGGGTTCTGCATGTGCGGAATGCCCTTGGCATCGAGCATTGCGCGGAATTTGGCGACATTGTTGCGGTGCCCCGCACGCTCGAACTCGCTGACCTTGAGATGCTGGATCGACGCGGTGGCGCCGGCTGCCAGCGCCGGCGGAATGGCGGTGGTGAAGATGAAGCCTGACGAGAAGCTGCGAATGAAGTCACAGACGGCCGTGGAGCCGGTGATGTAACCGCCCATCACGCCGAAGGCCTTGCCAAGCGTGCCCTCGATGATCGTCACCCGGTCCATCAGCCCGTCACGTTCCGCAACACCGCCGCCGCGCGGCCCGTACATGCCGACCGCGTGCACCTCGTCGAGATAGGTCATGGCGCCGAACTGCTCTGCAACGTCAAGAATCTCTTCGATCGGGGCCATATCGCCGTCCATCGAATAGACACTTTCGAACGCCACCAGCTTCGGCGCCGCCGGATCGTCCGCGGCCATCAGTTCCGCCAGGTGCTTGGGGTCATTGTGCCGCCAGAGGCGCTTCTCGGCGCGGCTGTGGCGGATCCCCTCGATCATCGAGGCATGGTTGAGTGCGTCCGAATAGATGATCAGCCCTGGGATTTTGGCCCCCAGCGTGCCCAGCGCTGCCCAGTTGGAAACGTAGCCCGAGGAAAAGATCAGCGCCGATTCCTTGCCGTGCAGGTCAGCGAGCTCCCGTTCAAGCAGAACGTGGGCATGGTTGGTGCCCGAAATGTTGCGGGTGCCGCCCGCGCCCGCACCGCACTGGTCGACAGCCGCATGCATCGCCGCGATTACCTTGGGGTTCTGGCCCATGCCCAGATAGTCATTGGAACACCAGACCGTGACATCGTGGGTACTGCCGTCCTCGCGGTGACGCGTTGCACGGGGGAAACCGCCGGCATGCCGCTCGAGCTCCGCGAACACGCGGTAATTGCCTGCCTTGTGCAGGGTCTCGAGCTGTGAAGTGAAGTAGCGGTTGAAGTCCATTTGGGTGATCCCCCTCATCTCTCAGGCCCGTGCGGTCGCTCGGGAAGTTTTGGTTTCCGGTGTGGTGTGAATGACGGCCGGGTGCTCCCGGTTCTTCTCCGAGGAGACCTTGTTTGCCTTCTCCATCGCCCAGCCCCACAGGGCTGAGTCACGGACCGGCAGCACAAGAAACAGATGTTCGATCAGCGCCAGGGCGGCAAACGAGGCGAGCAGCGTCCATTTGACGGCCGCATGGTCGGTCGCAGCTGTCGCCGCCGCCGCCACCAGCCAAGCCAGCAGCACGGCGCTGCCACAAAGCGAGAGGTAGAACCATCCGCTGGTCCGGTCGGTGCGGAAATAGCTTTTCAGATAGGACAGGCGGTCGGGCAGCATGTCGCTGATGGCGTGGCGTGCGCCGAGATAGATGTTGAGCTTGGTCGAGATGCGCATCACCCAGAGCAGACAGAATGTCAGGAGTCCGGTCGTGTTGACGGCGTCGCTCATCAGCCACAGCAGTGCGAGTACGGTCGCAAACAGGGCGATCTCGTGGTCGCGGACAGTCAGGAAAGCCGCCCGGAACCGGGACTTTTCGCGCGGTGCTTCGCCGGCGCCAACGCGCCGCGGACCGGTGACCAAGCCTATAAGGAAGGTTGTTTCATGCCAGGCCCACAGCGCCAGCGCCGAGAAGAAGGCGAGATAGGCCGAGGCCGCAGTTGGGATATCTGCGGTGGCGATCATTCCAGCGAGCCCCAGGAGGGCAACTCCGGATGCCAGCGCCATAACCGTCTTGAAACGGCGGCCTCCTGCCCGCGCCAGCCCAAGCACCAGCCCGGTGGCGATCCACCAGGCGAGGCTTGCGATCAGGACTGCGGACAGGAAGGTCATCCGTTTGGCTCCTTACCAGACCGGCTGCAGCCGGCTCTTGACCGGGATTGCGTTGCTCTTGGTCGGGATCATGTAGAGCCGGGCGAAGGTCAGACCGGCACGGCCCATGTGAAAGGCTTTGGCGACCTTGCCGGAGATCCCGCCGCGCTCTTCGGCGGCATTGACCTGATCATTGATCCGGTTGAGCTTGCGCACGCAGGCAATGAAGCCCGGATGATCAAGGTCGAGCGTGATCGGGAACACTTGCTTCGTGATCTCGCTGGTCAGGCGGAAGACCTTCATGTCGTAGTCCTCGATGCCGATGTCGAGCGCCTTGTGAAACGCCGGACGGGCATGATCGCGCACATACATGGTGGAGAACACGGCCAGCAGGAAGAACTTGATCCAGTAGACATTGGCTCCCGAGAGCAGCTTCGGATCCGACCGCATGATCAGCGAAAAGGCTTCGCCGTGACGGAACTCGTCATTGCACCACTCCTCGAACCACTTGAAGATCGGATGGAAGCGCTTGTCCGGGTTTTTCTGCAGGTGCCGGTAAATCGTGATGTAGCGTGCATAGCCGATCTTTTCCGACAGGTAGGTCGCGTAGTAGATGAATTTCGGCCGGAAATAGGTGTACTTCTTGGCCTTGGCCAGAAAGCCCATGTTGACGCCGATGTTGAACTCTTTCAACGCGTCGTTGATGAAACCGGCATGGCGGCTTTCATCCCTGCTCATCAGCCCGAACAGTTCGCAGATCTCCTTGTTGGTGCCGCGGCGCTTCATTTCCTTGTAAAGCACGCAACCGGAAAACTCGGCTGTCAGCGAGGAGACCAGGAAGTCGATGAACTCCCGGCGCAGCTCGTCGGGCAGGGCGTCGATGTCGATCTGGTCCCAGTCGGCGTTGCGCTTGAAATGGCCCTTGTTCGGATCCGAACGCATTTCCGCGATCAGTTCGTCCCATTCCTCCCTCACGCCCGACACGTCAAGACGATCCATCTCGTCAAAGTCGGTGGTGTAGAACCGCGGGTTGAGCATGGTCGATTCGACCGCGGTCTTGGTCGTGTCATTGATGTCGGGCCGGGCGCCCGCAGCGGCTTTCGATCTGGCAAGATCGGGTTCAACGTGCTTGTTCATGCCCGTGCCCTCTCTGAAAAGCTGAATTCACACAGTTCCATGAACTCGAAATCGCCGGTGGCGCGTGTCCATGTGCGTTCAAGCGCGCTGGCGCGCGTGATCGTCGCCGTCCGGCGGAAGCTCTCGCAATGGCCGTAAGGCACCTCGACCGGCGCGCCGTGCACCATCACCTCGTCACCGGGATGGACCACCACGCCGTTGTCGAAGCGCAGGTGGGCGCCCAGTTCCTCGAATGTATTGTTGATTTCGACAGTGCACGGAACCTCTTCCCTGCGCCGTCCTATCAGCGGTGTTTTGCTCATGGCTTCTCATTCCCTCTCGAAGCTAGCAGTTCAGCATAAGCGGCGGCGTTATCAGGCCCGAAGGCATTGAGATAAATCCGTTCGCCGGTGGCGGTATCGGAGAGCGACACGGAGCCGTTCTCCCATCTGATCAGCCGGTAAGGCAGCCCTTCAGGCGTTTCAGCCATCAGCCGCATCCGCGACAGGGCCCTGAGCGAGCCCCGCACGAAACCACCCTCTTCCGGCGCAAGGGTGATGATTGGTTCGCCCGTCCGGGCATCTGAAATCGTGATTTCCGTGTCATGCGCCCCGGCGATCACGATGTCGCGGATCGCCTGCGGCTGGCCATAGACGTTGAGCACCGTGCCGATACCGGTCTTCATCCCGAAGAGCGTCGCGGCTATTGAGAACCCGAGCAGTCCCAGGCCAAGCACCAGCGGAAACCGCGGAAACCGCCGCGCCTTGCGGCTCGGCGATTGTGGTCCGCGGTCTGCCTCGGGATAGTGGGGGCTCAACGCGTTCATGATCTTACTCCGCGGCTTCGATTGCCGGGGCGGATGACACCGGTCCGGCCTGTTTGGGGGAGGCGGATGCCAGTCTTTGAGCGATCCTTGGCGTTCTGCTGACTGCCAGCGCGGAGGACAGCACATTGGCTGCGACGGCCACGTCCTTCAGGCAGATCATCTGCGGCATCAGCGCGCCTTTCTTGAACCCGCGCACGTGCGGCCAGAACACCAGCCAGGACAGCCGGTCGCCGGGCTTGAGCGTCAGCGCGATGTCGCCATTGCCGTTCGTGTCCTCGCGCATGTCCGCCGAGAGGATCCGGGTGAAGGGCAAGTTGAACGTCGCCGAAAGCGCCACACCGATGCGCATGACGATGCGCCTGTTGGTGATCGTATAGAGCGTGGTCTTCTGCACCCCCCACGCGAAGGCCTCCAGCAGGCCGATCGCGATGGTCGACAGGATGGCGAGCGCGCCCGAAGAAAACAGGATTTCGCTTGGCAGGCGGCCGTCGTAGATGCCGGCAGTGATGTTCCACAGCACCAGCACCCCGAAATAGCCCGCGATCCAGCGCGTCTTCATGATCTGGCGGGAGACCTGTGCCGATGACGGCGCGCCCTGCCAGAGAATGTGCTCGCCTTCAGGCAGCCGGCCGGGAAGGCCGGGCACCGGTTCATAATCGTGTTCTGGTCCGCCGGTCTCGCTCATGCCAGCGGCTCCTGGCGGCTCGGGTCGGCATAGAGCAGGCCGGAACCGAAATAGGCGGTGATCTGGTCTTCCTCGAGGAAGCTCACGCTGTCCGACTGCTTGGTGCCGGGGACCGATGCGAACTGCGCGCCGCGCAGGGCGTGCACATAGAAGATGCGTTCGCCGTCCCCGGTCTTGCGGAACACACCGAAATTGATCGGCACCAGGATCTGCCGCGGCGCATCACCCACTTCGGTGGTGGCTTCGAGGTAGCGCAACATCTGTTCCGAGCGGTCAACCCAGACATCTGAAACGGTGCCGGCAACAACCAGGTCGTAGCCAACCACCCGGACACCGACGGGATTGATCTCGCCCTCGGCAACGGCGAAGTCGCTCGCCACTCGCAGCGGCACGATCTTGGCCTTGCCGTCATGGCTGAGGTCCGGTGTGTCGGACCGTTCCGCCCAGGAGCCGGGACCGATCGAATCCAGCATTGGATTGTCGCCGGTGGGCAGGTAGGGCGCGCCTGAGAAATTCGCGATCTTGGCGCCCGGGACAGGCCGGTCGGCATTGTCGCGCTTGTCGTTGGGGACCGACACCTCACCGTGGCCGTGCGGCAGCAGGAAGGTCTTGGCTGGCGGCAGGAACAGCCAGTCGTCGCGGTTGAAGGCGCCCGACTGGTCGGCTTCCAGCGGATAGCCCTCGCGGCGGTCTTCCTGCCGAATGTAGAAAAGCAGCAGTGCGAAGAACACCCAGAACGCGTAAAGCGTCACCTGGGCGACATCGATATATCCTGTAATGGCTCCGGTTTCCATGACTTCTCTCCTTGCTGCGCGGCGCTTCAGCCGGGCATTTCTGCCAGTCCGAAGCGTGGGCTCCGGGTTTGATTGGGGATTGAGCGGCGGGCGGCGAGCGGCCCGAGAGCCGCGAGCGCCGCAAACAGCAGCCCGATTTCGAGGTGATAGACAACGCTGTACCCGGCAGCCGGTGCGCTGAGCGCGGCACCGGGCTCGGCCCCGGCCACAAGGCTGTTGACGCCGTCGCGGATCAGCCCGCCGGCGGCAAGCCCGAGCCCGATGGCCGTTGCCTGAACCGCGCCCCAGGCGCCGATGGCCAGGCCATTGTCGGACTTTTCCGCGATATCCATCGCCGCCAGCATTGTGCAGACGGCAAACAGACCTCCGCCGAAGCCGATGATGCCCGCGCCGGTGCGGAACAGGTTGGCCGCATGAAGCGGCTCGGAAAAGATGATTGCCGAAAAGCCGGTAATGCCGGCCACCAACCCGAGGGCTGCCAGCCGGTACATGTTGGCACCCTTCTGAAGGGCGCGGCCGGCATGGGCGAAGCCGAGCAGGGTGCCCGCGGCCCAGATCGCTGTCAGCAACGTCGTCTGGCTCACCGAAAGCTTGAGAACCTCGCCGCCATAGGGCTCGAGCAGCACGTCCTGCATCGAGAACGCGGCTGCGCCGAGCGCCACCGCGACGAGCAGCCGGATGGTTCCCTTTTCCTTGCGGTAGGCGGCAAAGGCCTCGGAAAAACGCGGTGTCTGACGATTGTGCCGGGTCGCCACCGGGTTGCGCGGCTCCTGTTTCCATAGGCAGATGACGTTGAGCACAACGGTAACGACAGCGGCGCCCTGGACCACCTTGATCAGGATCAGAGGCGAGTAGTTGCGCAAAAGGATGGCGAAGACGATCGAGGCGATCAGCATGCCGACGAGCAGCATGACATACATCAGCGCCACCACGCGCGGCCGGTTTTCCTCCGCCGACAGATCCGTGGCGAGCGCCAGCCCGGCAGTCTGCGCCATGTGCATGCCCAGCCCCGTGAGCAGGAAGGCCAGAAGCGCGCCGGCAGGCCCGGCCCATTCCGGGCCTGTGGTCTGCGATTGCAGCAACAGCAGCGCGAACGGCATGATCGCCAGACCGCCGAACTGCAGGATGGTGCCGAGCCAGATATAGGGCACGCGACGCACGCCGAGCGCGGATTTGTAAGTGTCGGAGCGGTGTCCGATCAGCGCCCGGAACGGGGCGGCCAGCACCGGGATCGCCACCATCAGCGCCACCAGCGAGGTCGGCACGCCGAGCTCGACGATCATCACCCGGTTGAGCGTGCCTGTCAGAAGCACCGCAGCCATGCCGATGGACCACTGGAACATCGACAGCCGCATCAGCCGGCCAAGCGGAAGATCCTCGGTCGCCGCATCTGCAAACGGCAGGTAGCGCGGACCGAGCGACTTCCACTTGTCGAGCATCTTGCGGTTGGCTTTGGCGACGATCTTCATGAGCGGACGAGCTCCTGCGCCTCGGAGATGTAGAATCCGCTCGAAATCCGCGCGGTCTCGCCCCGGCTCCAGTTCTGCATATCCTCTCGTGCGAGCATCCGGTCCATCAGGCGGTCGATCACCACCGGATGGATCGAAGGCGAGCGGTCGCTGCGCGGAAACAGACCGCCCAGCTTGTGCATCGCAGCAAGAAAGCCGGTACGCGGGGCGAGGGTGAACACCATCTTCCGGCTGGTACGTTGCGCCAGTCCTGCGATCGCCGCAGCGGCTTCATCGCCGCTGTAGTGAATGAGCGCATCCATCGACACCACGGCATCGAACGCTCCATTCTCGACGGCCAGCATGTCGCCGGCGATCAGGTGCACCGAGCCGCCATTGCGGATCGCAGGCAAGGCTTCGTTCGCGTGCTCGACCATCTGAGGCGAGAGGTCGACACCCAGCACATCCGCGCCGCGATGAGCCAGTTCGATTGCAAGAGGCCCGGCGCCGCAACCGGCATCGAGGATGCGCCAGCCGCTCAGGTCTTCGGCGAAACGGTCGAGGATTGCCTGGCGCATGGCGTCTCGTCCCGCGCGCACCGTGGCGCGTATGCCTGACACCTTTTCGGTCGAGACCAGCCGTTTCCAGGCGTCGAGCGCGGTGCGGTCGAAATAGGTCTGAATCTCATCCCTGCGCTTGATGTAGGCGGCGTCCTGCATGGTCCTGTCTCACTCGAAACCGAGGAAATCGAAGATCTCCCGGTCCTTCATCGGGTTGGCGGAGAGCTCTTCCGTTCCGGCCCAGAGCTGTTCGGCCAGCTTCATGTATTCCTGCTGGATCGACACGATCTCCGGATCGTCGCCCATCTCGAACAGGGTGCATTTTTTCAACCGGCTGCGGCGGACGGCATCGGAATCGACGATGTGCGCCAACCGCTTGAGACCGATCGCCTCGTTGTAACGGTCGATCTGGTCGGTCTCGCGCGAGCGGTTGGCGATGACGCCGCCAAGCCGTACGTCGTAGTTCTTCGACTTGGCCTTGATGGCGGCGACGATGCGGTTCATGGCGAAGATCGAATCGAAATCGTTGGCGGCCACCACAACGGCCCGCTCGGCGTGCTGCAGCGGCGAGGCAAAGCCGCCGCAGACCACGTCGCCGAGCACGTCGAAGATGACGACATCGGTGTCCTCGAGCAGGTGATGCTCCTTGAGCAGCTTGACCGTCTGCCCGACCACGTAGCCGCCGCAGCCGGTGCCCGCGGGCGGGCCGCCGGCCTCGACGCACTGTACGCCGTTGAAGCCCTCGAACACGAAGTCGTCGGTCCTGAGTTCCTCGGGATGAAAATCGACGCCTTCGAGCACATCGATCACCGTCGGGATCAGGCTCTTGGTCAGGGTGAAGGTGGAATCGTGCTTGGGGTCGCAGCCGATCTGCAAGACCCGCTTGCCCAGCATCGAGAATGCCACCGACAGGTTCGATGATGTCGTCGACTTGCCGATGCCGCCCTTGCCGTAGATGGCGAAGACCTTGGCCTTGCCCGCGTCCATTTCGGTTTCCAGATGCACCTGGACGCTGCCGTCGCCGTCACCATTGCCATCCAGGCCTGCGGCCTGCTTGAGCTTGGCGGTACGTGCCTCGTCCATGATCGTGCGCGGGTGGGTAAAGAGATTCATTCTGCAGCCTCCACGGACAAGCCTTCGGCACGATCTTCCATTTCCTCGCCCGCAGCGCAGAGCGCGGCCCAGGTATCGTCGTCCGGTGTCCAGTAATTTCTGTCTTTTGCCTCGATCAGGCGGTTGACCATGCGCAGCGATGAAGCGGGGTTCATCTCCGAAAGCCGCCGGCGCATTGCCTCATCGAGAATGAAGGTTTCGCTCAGCTTCTGGTACACCCAGGGCTGAACGTCTCCGGTGGTCGCCGACCATCCGACGGTGTTGGAAATCTGCGCCTCGATCTGGCGCACACCCTCATAGCCGTGGGCAAGCATGCCCTCGAACCATTTCGGGTTGAGCGAACGCGTGTGGGTTTCAAGCGCCACCTGTTCACCAAGTGTCCGGACCTTGCCTTCGCCCTGGGTCTGGTCGGAAATGAACACCGGCAACTGCTTGCCGTTCTGGGCCATTGAAACCGCTTTCGAAATGCCGCCCAGCGTGTCGAAGTAATGATCGATGGTGGTCACGCCCAGTTCCACCGAATCGAGGTTCTGGTAGGCCATGTCGACCTTGGCGAAGACATCATTGAGCAATTCGACCTGCGCCGAGGACTTGCCCTTGCGGTCGATCGCAAAGCCCTTGCGGCTTGTATAGGTGTCGGCGATTTCCTGGTCGTCGGTCCAGGCGCTGGAGCCGATCAGGAAGTTCACGTTGGCGCCATAGGCACCATCCGCATTGGAAAACACCCGGTAGGCGGCCTGCTCGAGGTCGCAGCCATGCTCGGATGCATAGGCCAGCGCATGCTTGCGGATGAAATTCATGTCTTCCGGCTCATCGGCCACTGCCGCCAGGTATGAAGCCTCGGCCAGCATCGAAGCCTGCAGCGGCAACAGATCTCGGAAGATCCCGGACAATGTCATCACCGCATCGATCCGCGGCCGCTTGAGCTCGTCGAGCGGGATCAGTTCGGCGCCGCAGACCCGGTTGTAGGCGTCAAGCCGCGGCCGTGCGCCCATCAGGGCCATGGCCTGGGCCATCGGGCTGCCCTCGGTCTTCAGATTGTCGGTGCCCCACAGCACGATGGCGATGGTTTCGGGCAGCATGCCGTCGGTTTCGAAGTAGCGCTCCAGCACCTTGGCCGCCTGCCGTGCACCGTCCTTGACGGCGTAGGCGCTTGGAATGCCGAATGGGTCGAAGCCATGAATGTTGCGCCCGGTGGGCAGCATGTCCGGTGTCCTGAGAAGATCGCCGCTGGGCGAGGGCGCCACGAACCGGCCGTCGAGCGCGGTGATCAGCCCGTCGAGTTCACGGTTGTGGGCAAGATTGGCATTGGCCCGTACCAGCCGTTCGATCAGCGCGTCGGCCTCGTTGCTGCCGCCGCGTGCGGCATCGATGGCCGCAGTGTCGAAATCGGCGATCGCGTCAATCACTTCCGGCGCGGGCGATTGTGCTTCGGCGGCCTCGGCGATCTGGGCCAGCATCTCGCGACGCTCATCAATGTTCATGGCTCGGCCGGCCACGTGCAGCCCGTGCGGTATCAGCGCATATTCGAGCTCGAGCATCGAGGCAGTCAGCTGCGCCACGTAGCGGTCCGGGTCGTGGGCTGGCACAGAACGGTTGAGTTCAAGCTGCTCGGCCTGGATCTTGATCAGGTCAAACGCCTCTGACCGTTCTTCGGTTCGGCTTTCATCCAGATTGCGCAGGCGATCAAGCGAAGCCTTAAGCTCGCTCAGCCCCTTGTACAGCCCGGCATTGGTCACCGGCGGGGTCAGGTAGGACACAAGCGTTGCCGCCGACCGGCGCTTGGCAATCGTGCCTTCGGACGGATTGTTGGCGGCATAGAGATAGAAGTTCGGCAGATCCCCGATCAGCCGGTCCGGCCAGCACTTGCCCGACATGCCCGATTGCTTGCCAGGCATGAATTCGAGCGCGCCATGGGTGCCGAAATGCAGAACCGCATCGGCGCGGAAATTGCGCTTGAGATAGGTGTAGAACGCGGCAAACGCATGGGTCGGAGCAAAGCCCTTCTCGAACAGGAGCCGCATCGGGTCGCCCTCGTAGCCGAAGCCCGGCTGGACTGCGACAAGCACATTGCCGAACTGCCGGCCGAGCACGAAGATCGACTGGCCGTTGGTGAAGATCCGGCCCGGTGCAGGCCCCCATTGCGCCTCGATCTCGTCGAGGTGCTTCTCGTTGCGGACATGATCGTCGGCGCTCACCAGCGCATGCACATTGGCCAGCGCGCCATACTGCGCGGCATTGCCGTTGAGCACCATGTCGCGGAGGTCTTCAACGCTTGCGGGAACCTCGAT
>Ga0114916_1000905_pt1 | contig 18038 bp, 18 predicted proteins | sample MalvirAntarct_66_FD_83501 | JGI IMG/M metagenome (GOLD analysis project Ga0114916, IMG submission 83501) | Marine viral communities from the Global Malaspina Expedition - Malaspina viral metaG Antarct_66 | ecosystem: Environmental > Aquatic > Marine > Oceanic | place: West Anvers Island... | reverse complement strand
GCTCCCCTTTTTTTTGCCTGTTATTCGTAGCCATTTTCTCGTAGCCAAGCGTTGTAATATTTTAAGAATGGGCCGAGTCTTAGTACGCAATATGAGTCTGTTGTTTTCATGTTATTCATTCGGTTGATGACGATGGGAGTCTCAGGTGAATGAGTATCCTTTGCGTTCCTCTCAGCTTGTCTAATAGCTTCTTTGAAGTTGCACTTCTCTACTCGCTTGGCCTCCACGAATAGGTCAGGTGTCCCTACTAGGTCAGCCCCACCCGATGTCATTACATTACCACCGCCAGAGAGAGGTGCTCTGTATGCACATTGAGATATTGGGTAGCATTCTTGATTGAGGTGAGCCGCAAGTTCTCTCTCAAAGTTGTCGCCTTTTTGTTTCATTCCTTTCATTGATGGCATTGATTGTTTCCTGTGTCAGTATACTGGGAGCGATGGGAGTGAATGTAATTGGGAGTGGATCGTTTGCTTCTGGAAGTTCGGATGGCACTGGGCCATTGATGTCGATTGCATATCTTATGGCTGAGTCTTTTGCTTCTTGGAGTTCAGTGATCGTCCCTGCTTTGAATGTGTTCGGGTAATGCAGGTCTCCAATGGAGAAGGTTCTCTTTGTTTGAGAAGTAGCGCACGGGTTCTTGAAGCCTGCCCAACCTATCTTGTTTTGGTTTCGACTCCAGCCCACGTTGCAGTATGAATGAGATGGATGTGCTGGTTGGAGTTCATTAAGTCTCCACTTGCGATTGCGTACAATTATTCGAGCTGAATCTTCGTCACCGATAAATACTCCAGAGTGAGACGAGTACCAGTTGTTCTTTTGGATGGGGTTCTCATTGGGTACTGTGACCCATTCGGTTCTTACTATCGTTGGAGAGTTGTGATGTTGCCACTCTTTTATCACGCTGCAAATATGAAATGGTGAGACCAAATACATATCTGGATACAACCAAGATTGAGTGGCGTACATTATATGTGACCCCTCTTTCTTCTGAGGCTTCCGATGGCATCGCGGAGAGATCTATACTCTGGGATGTCATTAGTAATTATTTGATTGATCCTCCGCTTGGAGCAATTAAGTTCTACTGATATTTCTAAGCTGGTCATGCCTTTGAGTATGAGTCTTTTGATCTGCTGGTTGTCTATCGTCCTTGCTCTCGACCTTCCTGATGTCAGCCCTAGATCCTTTGCCTTGATTAACAGAGCTGTTGGAGTTCGTTTAAGTTCTGCTGCTATCTCTCGATGGTCTTTGTGTCCCCAGTGCGTTGTAATTATCCGAATGTCTTTGGTTGTCCACCAACCCTGTGGAGATAATCCATTGGCTTCACTCACGGCTTCGGTTCTCTCGCATAGATAGTTCCATCGCTATAAACTGAGGAGGCTTCAGATGTCTTCACTGGAATGTCAGTACCAGTTAAGATGAAATTGTCGTACTTGTCGGGATTGTAATCGACTAATTTATAAGTCACTGGAGAGGTGACTAACTTAAATACTTTCGGAGAGTCTTCAGTAACTTCTTTAACAAGTTGTAGATCTTCTTCAGTAATGTGGAGTACATCATTGTCCAGCTCCCTGTCCTTGATTGACTCAAAGTCTGTGACGTATTCAAGCGTACCTGTTATCCAAGCGTGTACATTTTTATGATGCGTTTCTCTCACGCGAGCTTGACCTGCTAGCTGAATCACAAACTTACAATCACTTAACTCCGCGTGGTGTGCGTGACCAAGCACGAGGCCACTCGATGCACATCTAATTGAGAGGGTGGAGGGAGTCTTCTTCACATTGCGGTAAACATTCACCTTCATTTTAAATACTTCCTTGGCCTTGGTATTGGTCTGCGTTCTTTCTCGGAGGGATCGCTCAAGATGACGACTGCTTTGTTGGATCTACGAACCTTGTCGATAGCTTCCTTCTTGGGCTTACTTGCAATGCTCATAACCTGTCAACCGATGCGGCTTCTGCTGCGAGTGCAAAGTAAGCCGCTCCATCTTCGTAGTTATCTAGCTTGAATGTACCCTGCTGACTACGAACCATTTTCAAGATTGACATGAACATCCAGCCCTGCTCCTCAGTCATCTCAATACCTGTTAATGAAGTGAAGGTGCTCACAGTGCGGCCCATGCTCCGCTCACCATCAGGTGAGTCGTATGTCGATGCACGATTCGAGAGATGTTCAGCGGCATTTTTGAGGCACTTATGGGCATGTACTTCGACAACTTCTGGTGAGTCGTTAACGAGTACGTTGTTCTCAACATTGATTAAGTCTTCTATCGCCTTACTCTGCATGACATTTCCTCATTCATTTATGTCCTTATAGAGTAACATTTAATGAACAATATGTAACCATCAGAATGATGACAACATGAATAAATCATTTTAGTTATAAGTCTCTCGCGCAGCCCAGCGCAGCGAGATGACAAACAGCCAGAGGAAGTGTGCCTTTAGGTGTGTGCCTTCCACGAATACGCGCACTGCGCGGATGGTAAGCAGCCAGATACAGGAGGTTAGGTGTCTTCGTATTCTCTACCCCAGCAAGGGGTGCAGACGTATTGATTCTTAGGTCGAGACTTCTCGCACTTGCAGCGGATACAGGGTCTGTTCCACATCTTGATAGGGTTCTCGTTGATCGCAACGTACTTGGCTCCCTCAAATGTTTGGAGTCCTTCTCTGTGTAATAGTCGCTTCAACGTGTCTACGCAACAGTCGGCTCTGAAAGCCAGTTGCTTGTGCGTGTAGTCATTATGATTTTCTCTTAACCATTCCATAAATCTTCTTGGGACTATAACTTTCTTGGGCATACACACCACTCCTAAGTCATTCACTTAGGATCTCATGGTACATAAATGTATCATCGTTGTAACCATATATATGATTTAATATTTTGACTTTGGAGGTCATCCGTGCTACCCTATTTTTAGTTTTTAAAGTAACCAAGACACAGGCAACACTTCTCATATCTTCCTGCTCTCGTTTCACTTCGCAGAGATATTCGTTTACAGGATTCGAGAGTTCTTCCAAAGCAAGTTCTCCTTAACCATCTTGAAAACTAAAAATTTACAATCGCAAATTAATTAATGAACACAGATAAAAAACTCAGCAAAGAAGAGAAGCGTCAGTCCAATCGAGAAAAGTTTGCGTGGGCAACTGAAGGGTTTGATAATTTAAACAAAGCCTTTGGGCCACTGAAAGTAATTAGAATGATGGATGATGAGGGTAACGTCACCCATTCAAAGTAGTTTCCTTTATGCTCCTAGTCCACTGGTGCTAGCCAGTTTTAACCAGCGTCCTCTCCTTCGCTGGTTTTTTTTGAGCTAAGAAATGTCCTGCAAATATCCATACGCTTTATGAAGATGATCCTTTATCAGTTGGTCATGGCATTCTTCCATCGTGTCATCAATGAGTGCGGCAGTGGAGTCGATGTCACCGCTCTTGAGTAATGACATAATCTCACGCAAGGGTTCGCCCATAACGTCAGACATGGCGTTGTCGATAGCCACACCTATGTTTGTTCTAGCTAGTGCAATTGAGTTTGTTTTGTAGAGATGCATAATGAATGTCCATGTTTACGGAGGCATTCATTATGAGTAGATTGACTGATAACTTTCGTCCGTTACTCGTAAAAAATATGGACTCCAATCTTACCTACGATAGGACGAACCTTCGCCCATGATGGGTAAACGTATTCAGCATGATAGTGGATAGCTTTTCCCACTGAACCCTTAGTTCTACCAAGCAACACACCTTCAGCCACTTGTTTAGATAACTCCCAAGCAGCTAAATTTGTAGGGACATCAGAGAGTCCATCACAGTGCCAGCTAAATTGACATTTGTGTTTCAAGGGATAGCCATTCCAGTACACTCCATCCTTCACCACCCCACATACAGTGTCAGGGTATCTGGGTGACTCCACTCTATTCATGACAACCTCGGAGACAGCTATCATCTCAGCTATACCTTGGCTCCTCGTCTCGAAATAAACATTGAGTGCAAGACAAAACGCAGCTTCAATCATTCGCCCACCCACTCACGGATTGTCCGTATCGGTCTATGTAAAGAGTCAGCAATATTCTCCAGTGTACGATTGTTCTCGTAGTACCACTCAGCCTTTTGCTTGGGAGATTTTGAGGTCACAACGATTGAGTTGTCGTGCTCGTCTCGTGCGAATCCAACATACATAACACGCTCCATTAGGTCAGACCACTCTCTAACCTTTCCGTATCTAAGCTCCATCACGACAGTCATAGTTGCGTTACGAGGTATCTGCTGACGGAACCTTTGGAAGACACAGTTCCCTCCCTCCCTCTCCGCTACATCTGGAGCAAACAGTCCAGCGTTTTGATGAGCAGTAGACTTATCTTCGTACACCTGAGTGACGCGCATCTGAGTCTCTACCACTGTCAGTTGGTTGGTACTCCCTGCTTCACGACCAAGCCCAGATTCAGATGGCTTGTTGCTATGGTGCAGCCAGATGACAGCAAACCCAGCGTTACGCAGCTTGAGTAAGATGCTATTCATTCTGGCCCAGCTCTCAGCCTTACTCTCTTCAAGTCCAGAGAAAGCAGAACGAACAGTGTCGATGACCACTACGTCTGGGTTAACTTGCACCACCCATTTCTGAAACTCCATCAACCCCTTCTGATCGTTAAGGTTAATCTCTTTCTGGCTTATGAATGGAGTCCACATTTTAAACTTATCGGTTGACCCAAATGAATTACGGAAACGATTAAGCATGTTGCCGATAGTCGCCCTGCCGTTTTCCCAATCAAAGTAAAGTACATTGGCTGGCTTCTCCACCTCATACGCTCCCATGTCTCTACCTACCGCCAGATGATACATAGCGTGTTGGCAGAACATCGACTTGCCATGGCCTGAGTACCCAAAGATTTGAGTGATACTTCCCTTCCTTAACCACGGCTCTATAAGGTACTTAAAACTTGCAGCCTCTTCGATCAGCGAGTCAGCATCAGCAACAGTCAAAGGTTTGATGATGTACTCATCTTCTTTTTCATCATCAACATCTAAAGTGAACGCAACATCGGCATCCCCTTGATCACGCGGAATGTAGTTACCATCTATGTCGAAACGCTCTGGATGATTCCGCATTTCCTTTTCGCGGATGCTATCCAAGTTCACTTTGAATTTGTGTTCTGGCAGTGGCTCTTCATAAAACTTGTCCATGAACTCACGACCAATCTTCTCCAGCTCTGCACCAACTCCATGCACCAGAACCGCATAAGATAAATACTGAAAGACCCGATCATGACAACCATGCCCACCTGTTATTGGAATCTTATTGCTATCGAATTGTCTAGCGTAGTCCTCTGTCTCTTTCCAGATGTCTCTTCGAGAATCACCTTCCATTGCCAGTGACGCAAGATCAATTGATTCAAGCCCAAGAAACTCAGACGTTGCTGCATCGACAGATGCTTGGGGCTTGATGTAGTCTTTGAAAATAGGCATGTCCTCGTGCAAGTCCATGCCCTCTGGAATTGACCAAGAGTAGCCAGATGAAGGAGGTGCTTTGACGTAGCTCCCATCTCCACGAAAATCTAATCCATTGCAATCGATCCAGTGCTTACCGCTATTGATTCCTGACCTTGGCCCACGGATGGCTCCATCCATTGGATGTGCGAAGTAGTAATGCCAACCTCGTTTAGTCTTCACTTGTATAGGCGAGATGTAACCTTCCAGTTTTGCACGTTCAACAGACTCTTGATTGTCTGCATCAACAACGCACAATCCTGAGATTGCTCCAGTGATTACACCCACATCTGCATCAGGCCATGCTTCCCACCATCTCTCCAAATCCTCACATTTTGGTAGCTCTGACTGAAACTTCTTCCACTTCACTAGCGGATGTTTCTCAACAGACGATAGTGGGATAACAGACCAGCCCGACTCTAAATACTCCAATGCCCTTTCTAAATTTTCCGCACTCATACTCTTCCTTATTCTTTGTTATACGTCTTCCGCGCATTCTTCTCTTTTGTTGTTAACTCTCTATCAATCGTCCTTGGGGCCAAGCCTCTTTTTATATGACCCGTCCTTGCTATCACTTCTTTTACTTCAATAGGCTCGAAGTAAAAGTCCAACTCAATGTCAGGGAAAGCCGTCTTAATATCTTCAAGCAACTTTGAGCTAACGCTGTCGGTGTTAATCCATCTATAGAAGGAGGTGCGTGGATGGCCCGTGTATCTGGCAATTGCCGAAGGCCCACCCAGATCTCTAAACAAGCGGTGGAGATTTAATCTGTACTGAACTGACATGACTTTTTTCCTTGTTGATTAAAAAATGTGTTGATTTCGAGACAATCTTGCCATATCCTATCGATGATTACAAACACCATCAATACTATTACAAAAGAAAAGAGGTAAGAAACTATGGGAATGTTTGATTCGGAATCGAAAGATGATTCAACACATGAAACAAATTGCAAAACAGAAGTCGTTAACAGTGAGGCTCTAAGCAGAATTGAAGAACATGCATTAGATGTTGTGCTTCTTCAGCAACGCTACAAAGCTGCCAAGGAAGCCTTAGACGCAGCAACAGATGGGTTATCAATGTCATTGCCTAGTAATATGAGAGAAGTCGGTGAGCACATCGTACAGACCTCTCAGCTACGAGTGCAGACAACAGTCGCAGAGAAGATGACTTGGGATCAGGACATTATGTCTGATCTATACAAGCAAGCAGATGATTTACCTGAGTGCATGAATGTTAAATTTGCTGTCACTAAGGGACGCTACGAAAAGGCATCACAAATTGATCGAGATCGATTGGCTCATGCCTTAACTCGTTCAGCCGCGAAACCTAAATTTAAAATTGAGGCCATCTAATGTTTAAAGTTTTAAACACGACCGATGCCAATGTTCACTTCGAGAAGACGCTCTTATGTGCTCATCATGGCTTCGGAAAAACAACTCAAGCCATCCATGTTCAACGCGAATACGGCAAGACATTAATCATCTCCTTGGAGGGTGGCCTAAAATCTTTGTCGCTCGTATCAATTGATGTGATTCCTGTGACCAGTTGGGACGATGAACACAAACCAGATAAAGGCGTGTTCTCCTTTCGCGGAACTATGAGCATGATCACAACCGCAGAATTTAAAGCAATGGGATACAAGGCTATCTTCATTGACTCAGTAACTGAGTTGTCAGATCAGCTAATGTCTTTCTTAGAAGAGAAACATAAGGACAACAAAAACACGTTTGATAAGTGGGGTGATAACTCTCGCTTGATGATTGCTGCCTTGAAATGGATGCGAGATTTAGACATGCATGTTGTGTGTACCTGTCTCCTAGCCGAGGAGGAAGATGACAACGGACAGACTACCTACTGGCCCATGGTCAAGGGTGGCAAGGTGAGTAAGCAGATACCTGCATTGTTTGACCATGTGTTTTGCGGCAAACGCAAAACAGCGGAGGTTGATGGAGAGTTAAAGGTGACTCGATACTTGGTTACTGATCAGGTGCAAGGACACTATGCCAAGGCGCGTGATCCACGCAGACGTTTGCTGCCCGTGGAGAAGTGCGATGACATCACTGTGTTGTTTGCAAAAATGCAGATGGATGATGAGCAGTGGGCAAAACATAAAAGCAATATTAATAAACTGGCAAGCACTACCGCTGCCACAACGGAGAAGTAACTTATGAGCGATTGGAATGGTTTAGCAGGAATAGATTTATCAGGTATTGAAGCTGACAAGGGTGGCTCTACCCTCGCGGCTGGATCACACATCTGTCGTATAGCAGATGCTGAGATCAAGAAGACCAAGAATGGTAAGGGTCATCGCTTGGCTGTAACCCTTACATCTATGGATGGGTCAGGTCAGGTCATCGACTACATGAACATTCACAACGCTTCTGCTGAAGCGCAGGAGATTGGTCAACGTAGGCTGAAGACAATGTTAGTTAAGGCAGGTTATACCCACTCAACTCCAGATGTTGTGAAGATGAAAGGTCTGACAGTTGGTGTTCATGTAGTGCAGGGTGCTGATTGGCAAGATCAGACAGGTGAGCGCAGGAAAGGTGGTGGTGAGCCACGCCAGAACAACCCGTACTTTGCTGCTGGTGATCAACCAGCCGCTCCAGTAGGTGCGACAAGCACTGCATCTAGTGATGATAGCTTTGATGACGACATCCCCTTCTAAGTCTTAGCCATGTTAACAAGCCCCTTTATTGGGGCTTTTTTGGTACTACAATAAGAGGATAAGAGTATGGAAAAGTTTGATGGCAGTGACTATAAGCCAGAGCGAGATGACGAAAGGTTGGACAAGCAAATAGACAGAGTGAAGAAAGTTTGTAGCAGCGGAGTACCCATGACGCTATCTATGATTGCGACCTTGAGTGGTGATCCAGAAGCCAGTGTTAGCGCACAGCTTCGTCATCTAAGAAAGGAAAAGCATGGGTCTCATATAGTTGATAAGATTCATTTATCACATGGACTTTATCTATATAAGGTGACTCTCAATGACAGATCAAACGCAAGCACTTAATGTCATAACACTGATCGATGAAGCGTATGACTTGGAGACGGAGAGTAAATCTCGCAAGTACATTGGGGCCAGTGGAGTAGGCAATCCATGTGACGCTAACCTAGCGTTTTCATTGCGAGGCTTCCCCAACACTGAGCCTCCAGCATTTCTCAAGCGCATCTTTGCGATGGGACACATGATCGAAGAAGTTGTTGTCGCTGACCTTAAAAAGATTAAGGGTGCAGTGGTCATCGAGAATGATCCAGCTACTGGAGAGCAGTGGAGTTATCAGGAGTTAGGTGGACACATCAGCTCCCATACTGATGGCATGATTGAGTTGGATGGCAAGAGATACATCCTTGAGATCAAATCCATGAACAACACGAGCTTCCAAAAGTTTCTGAACAAGGGCGTGAAGATTTCACACCACAGTTACTACTGTCAGTTGATGATGTATATGGCACTGGCTGACATGAAGGAGGCATTCTTCATTGCGTACAACAAGGACAAGTCTCGCTATCATGCGGAGATTGTGGAGTTCGATCAGCTTGAGTGGAGCTATCTAAAACATCGGATAGTGACTGTGCTGGAAGGCAATGCTGCTAAGATCAGTGTTGATATAACGGATTGGAGATGTCGAGGATGCTTCAAAAGAGATGTGTGCTGGGGAGAAGTTTCAGTACCAGTTGAGGCATCAAGCTGCCACTTCGCCAAGCCCATCAAAGATGGTACTTGGTCATGTGAAAGTTGTGGTGGCACTGAGGCATGTAATGATCATGACAAGTACATGCGTTATCACCCACAGCCTCGGCTTTAAGATGATGCCTTTTGTTTAGTACGATCACCAAACCACCACGCAAAGCACATGGATGTGATTGCAATAATCTGAGCGGCTAGTTCTCGTTGAGTAATAGCATCAAAGGTAGCTGCAACATACGCAGTAAGGGCAACCATAATTACTGTGAGCAGTGGCCTAACCAATCGAAGCACATTGTTAACCCAAACGCTTGTCTCTCCAACACTACTGGCATGCTGGTATGAAGCGACTCTAACAGATTTATCTGCTGAGATATTAACAATTGCTTGCTCACTCTCAAGCTCTTCTTTTCGTGCTGCTAACTGACGATCAAGCAAAGACTTCTCGTGCTCGTAGTCTAACTGCTTGGCTTTCAGCTCTTCCTTGTACTGCCAGATGGATAAGCATTTAGAAACTACTGATCCGAAAATTCCTGCACCTGATCCAACGAATGCTGCTCCAATCATGTCCCACATACTTACCACCTTGCCTTGTTAGGTCTGTCATCTACATGTACAAACGTATTATATTTAATTCCGATACCACCAAATCCAACACGTTCAGCCAGAGAAATAATATCCTGCTTATCGTGGTTGCCAATGGCGATGTCGAATGCTGTTGATGGGCTAGCCTTAGTGGATCGATGCTGGCTCATTGGTGCTCCACCAATCTTGGCATTGTGGATAGGACACCTACAGGCTGAATTGATTTGAATTGGAGCACCAAGTAAAACTCGCAACTCCTCCAGCTTATCGATAGCATCTTGAGAAACATAGGTGCAACCGCACCCACATTTACAAGCAAACTCCGACCACTTAAAGTGAGGACTTGCGTTGTCTTTTATCATGAACCAAATCCACCACTTCCGAACCCACCACCACTTCCGAACCCAGACTTAGATTTAGAACTGCTTTCAGCTCCTCCTGCCAGAGCGTCAACAACATTCTCTCGAATAGATTTAACTCCTCCAAGCACTGGCACTCGTTCAGCTAATGCTCGAATACCTTGACGCTCTTTACTGTTGGTAGAATTGTTGCCCATGGCATCACCAATTGCATCAGCTCCTCCAGCAGCTACGTTATACGCAGAAGCAAACAAGCCGACTGATGGCCCGAATACAGTAGAAGCAACTCGCATCTGACCATAAGCCCCATTGTCTAGCTGCTGTGCCGAATCGTAGATCATGTTGGAGAGTAGACCTAAACCACCCATCTGGATCATGCCGTCAAGATACCAGCCAGCAAAGTCGTCTTGGTTTCCGTGGATCTTCTCATCGTATCCCAAAGATTTTAAAAGGTTTCGATTACGGAAGGCTGCACTTTGCTCATCTTCTCCACCACGCATCTGGATAACATCCTTTGAACCCATGGATGCCATTCCAAAACCAGCACCAATAGTTAATGCGTAAAGTAATGGATAAGGATTGCGTAATGCTGCTTCACTAACTAGCCCACCCTCACCAAGAGTAAGACGCTGCATCATTATTGGGAATGACTTTAGCTGGAAGATAATGCTTCCCCACGGAGTCTGCGCCCACAAAGGTACATCGTTACTGTTGGGAGTGAAGATGCTTTCGTTAGCAAAGCGGATCATGCCCTCACGAACAGAGTCGTTATCCATGACACGAGGATCGTTAAGATCTTTAGCACCTTGCTTACCAAAATCAGCCAGACCATAACGATTTAAGAAGCGCATCGATGTGCGGTATTTTGCTGTTCCCTTCTTAGCAGTTAAGGCTATACGCTGCTCACTGATAATGGCCTGATGGAATACAGCACCAGACATTTCTCGGTTCATGTTTGTCCACGGAGTCAGCATAGTGAAGTTGAAGAAAGCATTCGTTGCCTTCGTTGAATCAGCTCCAACCAAACCTGTAAGACGCTCATGAGTTAAGTTCTCAATCGCAACACCAACCTTTTTAATGTCCTCTCTATACTGTGGATCACTGGCATACTTTCGTATTCCATTTGTCCACGCTCTGAAGTTTCCAGATCTGATCAAAGGAAGAGCTACATCACCAAGCGAGGTGAGTGTAGTCCAACCAAGAAGAGACACTGCGTTAATAGATCGTAGAGTTTTAGAAGTCCTGTTCTTCTGCTCAAAGAACGTATCTTGAGGAGACACAGGCTTGCGCTGAGTGACGTTAAACAAACCCTGTGCAAACTTATACTCTTTCTCTTGGATCATTCCCTGTTTGCCTTCAAACTCAGCCAGAGCATTAGCGATAGCATCAGCCCTCTTCTCCCAAGCAATAGTTGCTTTAGGGTGAATAGAGATTAAGTAATCACGCGAGGCTGTTGGGCCTTGAGTTTTGGCAATCTCCAATGCTTGAGTGGCAATCTCTTGCGCCTTCGCAGGGTCTTGAGTTAGAGGCTGGAACAGATCATTTTCAATAGTTGCCTTCGATGATCCATTAGCTTCTGGAATAATAATTTCACGAGAGAACACCTTACCTTTTGTGATCAACTCAACTGCACCACGGATTCCATGTTCGACTGTATACATATAGTCGTAATAACCATGGGAGTTAGCACCAAACTTATTAGCCATAGCGACTCTTCGAGTAGACATGTCAAAGTATTTGGTCATCATGCCCTCAAGATCATTCTCCAGATACTTCTCCAAAGACTTGAGTGAATCAGGATACTTATCTAGGCGAATCATTCTCTGGTAATCAATATGATCTCCAGTTGAATCCCTCCTGCCAGAAGTAGGAGGTGGCATAAATACACCATCATCATCCGTTAATCGATTGAAGATAAGTTTAGCTTTCTCAATAGCGATAGCAGGAGTTATGTCAGAGTTACGCTCAGTGATTGACTCACGCATTAAGTGACGAGCAAGGTCAGAGATAACTCCATCCTTGTCACGAATCATGGCCTCTTTGTTCCATACTTGAGGGAAGTAGTCCTCAATGTTACCCATGATTACGCCAGACTCCTTTAAGCTGGCTGCTTCTTGAGAGAACAAAACGCGAAGGTCTTGATAGACTGAGAACTCTTCTGGAGACAATCGTTTTTCAGACTCGTGACCAGCAGTTCTCCGCAAAGTCTTAACAATACGAGTTACGCTTGGAGCCTGAGTAGTTCTGAGCGGATTGTTTTTGCTAGCCCAAGCTCCGATAACTCCTTTGGCATCAGGAAGTTTGCCGATCTTTTGAATGATCGGAACAATCCTACGAGCTAACTCACTGTTCTGCCTTTCATGGAAGCCCGTGCCGTGGAGAGGTTGGATGAAATCACCCAGCCATTTCATACCATTACTACGAAGACGATCAGAACCTTTTGAGAAGAACTGCTTTGGCCCGTATTGCTTTAGGGCATTAGCTTGACCCTCACTTAGTGTCTTGCGTTTAGCAACAGCAACTAGCGCATTGGTTAGTGACGGAGGAGCACCTTCATCTTCCATTTTTCCTACGACACCAGCCCATCCACGATGATTAATATTACCTTCGGAGTTTACAGCAGCCAGAAGGACAGGCGTGTTAGGGTTTTGAGCTTCACTTAATACTTCGACCTTACTGTATAGCATTGAGCTTTCTTCATCGAACAAGTCTGAAGCTAGGTGGTTAGTCTTTCTACTGTCAAAGATAACAACCTCTTTGTAGAACTTAGTCTCAGATCCAAGTAGCTCTCCATCCTTACCCACACTTCTCAGTGTGTTTCTGGTGGAGCCAACCTTGCCTTCATATCCAAGGGATTCAATGACATCATCGATGAACGCACGAGCTAAAGGAACGCCTGATTCATCGTCAGGGAATGACTCAGACAAAACGCTAACCATAGTGCTGTACAAATCTTGACCAGTTAGGCTGTGATCCTCATTAAGATTGTTACTAACTCGTTCAGCAATCCTCTCGGCAATACCACCTTCAGCACCATTGAGTATAGTTTGCTGTGTCTCGCTGGGATCAACGACCTTGGATTCAATCTGCTTAATACGACCTAGCATTTGAGAAATTAAGTCGCTGTCAGGACGATGCATGGTGGCATCAAACATAGCCATCCTATCGGCTTTAAGAATCAGTGGAATCATTACTGGGTCTGGCTTATAACCCACAGATGACTTGAGATTTTTATGAAGAACAGAAATGTTCATGTCTAATTCGACAAAGTTATCATTCATTATCTGGATAACGTCCAATTGCTTATCAAGATCTAGCTCTGCTTGCTCTAACAAGGAATCATCGGCTCTCTCAGTAATTAGCTTTGAAATTCGAGCTTCAAGCACACCAACATTTTCTTGAGCCTTCATCATGTAAGAGGCAGAAGTAGAGCTGTCTTGTTGAGCTTTATGAAGGTCTTCTAAATCTTTCATTACCCTCTGGTACGTCAAGGAGCCTTCATCAATATCTTGTTCAACAGCAAGTTTATCCACCATAGCTTTCTTGGCTTGGTAGGTGGGTCTCAATGCAAAAGAATCATAACCAACATCAGCACTGGTGGTCATATAAGTTCCACGACCATGCTGACCATCACGCGACTGACGGAGTATCGGATTATTAGAGCGATCCAATGCTCCACCATTGGGAGAAGAATGCCAGAAGATTTGAATGTCTCCGTTAGCTTTTCTACCATAGCCTGATGCAGCATTATTAAGTAACTCAAGTCGTGTTGGGCTAGTTTTTGCAAGGTACATAAGATAGCTACTCACCATCTCATCTTTCATTGCAGGGAATACTCCTCTAAGCATTGTGTCTGCTGTAGCATCAGACCTTTGGATCTTAATCTGATTCGCTCCTAGAGGCTCTGAGTGTGCAAGCTCATCAAAGATGCCCACCAATTTGCTCTTATCAACGATGCCATCAGTAAGATACTTAACACTGTCACGCACATCATCAAAGATGTCGATAATCTTGTCGGCTTCTCGTGAGTCAAGGCCAGTAAAAATGTTATCTTTCTCTGGGAACTTGCCAGATAAGTAATGGATGAACGCTTCGGTAAAGAAGTATTCCATCTGCTGGTGCTCAGTAGCTGCGCCTCCAACCTGACCAACAACCTTTTTCTTAACAGACTCTGGCTGCAATCGATAGGTATCTAAGATGGCAATCTTGCTAGAGGAGGGTATAGCTTGAGTCCGTAACGCAAGTCTAGCCATGCCTCGAATACCATCACGAACCATCTCAGCGTTAGTGCCTGACAGTGACACAACATTTCTACGCCCATCAGCTAAGAACTTCTTGGATTCTGGAGAGCTAAGATCTAGCTCGTTAACCATGTCTTTAGCATAGGGAGTGTTGGGATCGCCAATCTTTCCCCAATGCTTTTGTAGATCACCCATCAAAGTGTAGTTGTCTAGGAACTTAGTACCTAAGAACTCTGAGTTGGCATCCATGTCTAGCATGTTTAGGAATCGAGCCATCACTGTGCGGAGTCCTGTCTGTACGTCAGGAGACCTATGAGTAAACATTGTTAAGAACTCTTTTCCGACAGCCGATATGTTTTCTGGGATTCCCTCATCGGGATCTATTGGCCCATTAAATAGCCGCTCTTCTTTGGCAACTAGAATCCTAACTACGTTGTTTAGGTTTGATCGATTAGCTTTCTTTTGATTACGTTTCTGTCCTCGATTAGCCATCTCAAGCCTAGCTTCCTTAATCACAGAGCTTGCCCTAGCGTCACCAGCGGCTGAATCAATCAATGCCTCTCTAAGAATGACTTGGATTTCTGCAATGGTTCCTTTGTCAATCGCTGAGTTCTTAGCTTTGAATCCTTTAGGGATTTTTGCAGACGTTGATTTCCATTTCTCAAGTAAAACAATGGCGGCTTTTTGTGCCTCCTCATCGACACCTGTCGCCATACGAGTTAGTTCTTCAATGCTTAATTTCTTGAGTGCAAACTTATCAGAGTTCAACTGGTCACGAGGAGTCTTGGGTACGTTTTTAGACTTCGCCTTGGTAGCCCATTCAACTAGAGTAGGGTTCATTATCTCTGGCTTCTTCTTCTGCCACTCTACCTTGATCTTGAATCCATCTCGGTACTTATCAAGAGCTTCTGGGAAGGATTCTTTAGACATGCCAGATAAGATAAGCTCTTGCTCGTGACGGAAATACTGCGCTCGGAGAGTGTCATCTAGCTTAGAAACTAACTCACGAATTCCACCTTTTTCCCATTTTGCTGATAGAATTTCAGATAGCTCTATCTCTGCATCCCTAGGAAGTTCTTGGAATCCTGATTCAATTGCTTCCCAATCAAGATCTCCACCCATCTTTTCATTTGCTTCTCCATAGAACTCACGGATAGAAGCATAGATGCCTTCGGATGCTTTTCGTAGCTCTGGATTAATTGCAGTAGTTTGTCTGAATGCACCCGTCTTTCCACGCTGACTAGATAGAGAGTAGAACTCTTTTCCTAACTCTTTCATTTTCTCAATGATGGAAGTGTTACCAAGTGCTTCTTCTATTCCCATGTTGTGATCATTGGCAGTGGCTATACGGATACGGATAGCTTGGCCTGTTGGAGTCTTCGGTTCAGCATTTAACAGCGCAACCTTTGTTACGTTCTCGGTCAGAAGATCACGATGCTGTTTTTCATTAGGGATGATGTTAATGAATAGGCGTTCTAAATCTGGATCAACTACACCAGACTGCTTAATGAAACGCTCGTATAAATACTTAAAATGAATCTGCACTTTTTGGAAAAAAGTTTCTAGCTGGGCATCTGGAGATGCATGAGATCGCATGGAGAACATAGAAAAGCTCTCTGCAAAAAACTCTTGTGGAGACAAGTCTGAGTTAGTACCAATGACTGTTCCATCAGAAGAACTGTATTGTCCAAGCTCTTCTTTTGATACTCGACTCTTATTGCCATAAGGGAGTGCATTGGTTAATTTTTCTTGGTCTAAACTACCATCTTCTTTGTAGTATTTGCCCATGGATTCCATGAACTCAATCTTTTGACCTGGAGTCAGTATGTTGCCATACATCCAGTGAGCCATTTCATGGTAGAAAATCGCTAGCTTGGGGGTTGTAAGACCTTCTCCGTCTGAAATATTAACTCGATTACGCTTCGCATTTGGTTCCCAAGTTCCTTCATTTCCTTTCTTTGCTTTCCCAAAGATAGGAGCTGTATCCGCGTAGCCTAAGTCGCCAAATCTATCAAACAAAGCAACTGCATTGTCCACAAATACAGTGCCGTGGGATTTAAACTTCTTGCGTATTTCTGCAACCGCCAACTTTCTGGACTGAGTATTCTTAATTATTCCGTTAGGCATTAATTTTTGACGAATCTCTTCAACAGTTTTAAGAGCATCGATGCGCTTCTTCAAGCTAGTCGAATAACGGCCCCATTGCGCGGTAGTTAGGTCAGTAGAGATCATATCAAATTTATCAATGGTCATTGATCCAACTGTATAGGATGAAGTCCTAGAGGTTGACTTGCCCGTTGACTTCAGTACCTCAAGAAGAATAGCGTTGTCTTCTGAAGTCAATCCCAAATCATTTAGCGTTGTTCTACTAATCTCCTCGAATGGAATAGGTGCTGGATCGGCAACTCTTGGAGTTGCTTCTGGAACCTCGGAAATGGGAGCTGCTTCTGGAGCTGCTTCTGGAGTTGCTTCTTTAGCTTTAGGTGCAGGCTCATCCAGTATATTCATTATATCAGCAAGTACACGAGCGTCATCAGAATTTGGAATGTCCGAATCCATCTGTGCTGTCGTATAGTCTGGGCTTTCAGCAGTCTCAACTGGTCTTTGAACTGGAGCAGTCTCGGTTGCAGTGGTGACTTGCTCATCTGTATAAGTTTTAATTCGAGCAGCCAGATCATTAATGGAGATACTGGCAACGTCTTCGCCTTCTACCGCAAGTCCTTTAGCCTCAACGATCTGCTTCATTAATTTCTTGCGTTGATCTGGTCGCTTACTTTTAACTGCCCTTTCTATAACCTTTTGATCAACACCCAGCTCTTGAAGTAAAGAGATAGACGCTAATGTTAAGTCAGCACGAGGGCGACCATTACTTACTGGAGCAGCTTCTGGTACTGCTGCTTCAACAACATCATCAACCACTGGAGCAGCTTCTGGTGCTGTATATTCTGCTGCTTCAGCAACATCATCTAAAACAGAAGTATCTGCTTCGCCTTCTTCTATTGTCTTAGCTACTGGAGCTGGAGCAACTTCTGGCTCTACTTCTGGAGCTGTAGGTGCAGGCGCATCGGACGCATTAGTAGGCACTCGTGTTGTCGGTGCAAGTTCTGGTGCGTTTTGAGAAGCCTCAAGTGAGTTGCGAATTTGGGCGACAGTTTCTTTGAGGTCAGATAATTCTTCACTTTCTTTGAAGAGAGTTTCTTGTGCCTTACCAGAAGCGGTCTTTAACTCCTCATCTATTTCTGCCTGACGAGCTGCACCATTGCGTAGCTTAACGCGATTACGATTGAGTAAATTAATTTGGGCAACAAGTGGCTTACGACCAACTGGATTAGTGGTTTGATCTAACCTAGCTTGTACTCGGTCAATGGCTCCAGTGAGTACATCGTAGTCATCTTTGTCTACCCAACTGATTGCCTCTTCTACTGGAACTTTTCGATCTGCTGCATCCATGGCAGCACGTTGAGCATCCATCTCATCAAGTTGAGCTGATTCTGTAGCATCCATCTCAGCACGTTGGTCGTATGATTCTTGAGTTTCTGTATCGAGCTTTGCAGCAGCTCCTTCTGGAGTTAGAGCAAAATCAACTTCCTTCTGAGTCATCATTGGAATTGATTCGGGAGTGTAGCCTTCGTCAAGTAGACGTTGGGCTTGCTTGGTTCCTATGCGAGCACCCCATGCTCCAGAG
>Ga0114916_1000901_pt1 | contig 18124 bp, 16 predicted proteins | sample MalvirAntarct_66_FD_83501 | JGI IMG/M metagenome (GOLD analysis project Ga0114916, IMG submission 83501) | Marine viral communities from the Global Malaspina Expedition - Malaspina viral metaG Antarct_66 | ecosystem: Environmental > Aquatic > Marine > Oceanic | place: West Anvers Island... | reverse complement strand
TGCTCAATGTCGGTCCGGCGCGCGACGAGGAGATCGAGCACCGGCTCAAGGTCGAGGAGATCATCGATTTCCTCGAGATCCAGCACATCCGCAAGACCCCGGTCGGCAAGCTGCCTTACGGGCTGCAAAAGCGGGTCGAACTCGGCCGGGCGCTGGCAATGGAGCCCGACCTGCTGCTGCTCGACGAGCCGATGGCGGGCATGAACCTCGAGGAAAAGGAGGACATGAGCCGCTTCATCCTCGACGTGAACAGCCAGATGGGCACGACAATCGCGCTGATCGAGCACGACATGGGCGTGGTCATGGACATCTCCGACCGGGTGGTGGTGCTCGACTACGGGCGCAAGATCGGTGACGGGCCGCCCGACGAGGTCAAGAACAACCAGGATGTCATCGACGCCTATCTGGGAGTGTCGCACTGATGGACTTTCTCTACGCAATCTTCATCGACCCCTTCGTCCAGATGGTCGAGCTTCCCGACTTCCTGCTGCAGGTGCTGTGGGAAGGATTTGTCGCCGGCGTTCTCTACGCGTTGATCGCGCTGGGCTTCGTGCTGATCTTCAAGGCGTCCGGCGTGTTCAACTTCGCCCAGGGCATCATGGTGGTGTTTGCCGGGCTGACGCTGGTCGGCCTGCATGAGAAGGGCGTGCCTGCCTACCTGGCGCTGATCCTCACCATCGGGGTGATGGGACTTCTGGCGCTTGCGGTCGAGCGCTTCGTGATGCGGCCGCTGGTCAACCAGCCCGACATCATCCTGCTGATGTCGACCATCGGACTGACCTACTTCCTGATTGGCTTTGGCGAGTTCATCTTCGGCGGCGAACCCAAGCAGATGATCACCGAGGAGCTGGGGCTGCCGACCGGATCGACGGCGTTCGAAATCGGCGATGGCGGGCTTCTGATCCTGCAGCATATCGACATTGCCGCGGCGGTGATCGCCATCATCATGGTCGGCTGCCTGGCGGTGTTCTTCAACAAGACCCGGATCGGTCGGGCGCTCAGAGCGGTGGCCGATGACCACCAGGCAGCACTTTCGGTCGGCATCTCGCTCAACCAGATCTGGGCCATCGTGTGGTTTGCCGCGGGCATCGTGGCGCTGACGACGGGCATCATGTGGGGCGCGCGCTCCGACGTGTCGTTCGCGCTCGAAATCATCGCCCTCAAGGCGCTGCCGGTGCTGATCCTGGGCGGCTTCACCTCGATCCCGGGCGCAATCGTCGGCGGGCTGATCATCGGCATCGGCGAGAAAATCGGCGAGATCTACTGGGGACCGCTGATCGGCGGCGGTATCGAAAGCTGGCTTGCCTACATGATCGCGCTGATCTTCCTGCTGTTCCGGCCGCAGGGCCTGTTCGGCGAACGCATCATCGAAAGGGTGTAAGCGATGCACAAGAGCAGACTTTCAGCCATCGTCGTCGACTGTCACACCGACCATATCGAGCATGCAGCCAGTTTCTGGTCCCAGCTTCTGGGCCAGCCGTCGCACATTGATGACGGCAAGCGCGCCACCATCATGGCGGCCGACAAGGGCGTATCGCTGGTAATCGAAGCGGTGCACGACGAGGCGCGGATCCATTTCGACATCGAGACCGACGATCTTGCGGCGGAAATCCACCGCATCGAACAGCTGGGTGGCCGCAAGGTCAGCGTGGTTGATCATACCGTGATCATGGAAGCGCCGACCGGGCACCGTTTCCGGCTGACGGGGCCACATTCGCACATACTGCCGTCGAGCGGGAATGTCTGGGGAGACGAGTAATGCTGTATCGCGAATCTGGCCAGTACAAGACCAGCTACATTTCCGACCAGTCGATCTTCCCGATCCGGGAAGACCGCATCGGCATTGCCATCATCGGAGTGATCGCGATCGCGATCCCGTTCGTGGCGAGCGACTTTTTCCTTAATGCGATCATGACGCCGTTCCTGATCCTGGCGCTGGCGGCGATCGGGCTCAACATCCTGACCGGATATGCCGGGCAGCTGTCGCTGGGCACCGGTGCATTCATGGGCGTGGGCGCCTACAGCTGCTACAAGCTGACGACGATCTTTCCGGATGTGAACATCATCATCCTGGTTCTGCTGTCCGGTCTGTTCTCGGCCGGTATCGGGGTGATCTTCGGACTGCCCTCGCTCCGGATCAAGGGGCTTTACCTGGCGGTGACGACGCTTGCCGCGCAGTTTTTCCTCGAGTGGTGCTTCATCCGCATTCCGTGGCTCTACAACTACAATTCCTCCGGCGCGATCGAAGTGCCGGAACGGCGGGGCTTCGGTGATATCATCCTGACCGGGCCGGCGGCCGGCGCGATGACGCAGTATTTTGTCGTGCTCGGCATCGTCGTGGTGGTGACGCTGGCGGTGAAGAACATCGTGCGCGGACGCATCGGGCGGCAGTGGATGATGATCCGCGACATGGACATCGCCGCCGAGCTGATGGGTGTCAGGCCGCTGACCGCCAAGCTCTCGGCCTTTGCCGTGTCGTCCTACCTGTGCGGTGTTGCCGGTGCGATGTTCATCTTCTTCTATCTCGGTGCGGCCGAACCTTCGGCGTTCTCGATCACGCTGTCGTTCCAGATCCTGTTCATGGTGATTCTGGGCGGCCTGGGTAGCCTGGTCGGCTCCTATTTCGGCGCGGCCTTCATTTGGGGCCTGCCGATCGTGCTGCGCGCGGTACTGCCTGCGATGGGCATCGATATCGGTGCCGAGACCGTGTTTCACATTGCGACCATGGTTGTGGGCGCATTGATCATCTTCTTTCTCATTGTCGAACCCCACGGGCTGGCAAGGCTCTGGTCGCTCGGCAAGGAGAAATTGCGTGTCTGGCCGTTCCCTTACGGCTGACCGGCTGACGTTTCCCGCAACGGCCAGAGGAGGCGGTTCGGGGGCGTTGAACATAAGGCATTGTCCGGGCACGGGACCCGTCCGGACCAACAATGTCGGGAGGAATTGGGTCCCCGAACTGGCGTGATCCCCACGCCAAATGGGAGGAATACAATGCGACTGAAACGTCTGATTGCCGGAACCATCATGGCCGGTACCCTGGCGGGCGCAGCGCTGCCGGCCTTCGCCGACGAGCTGTTTGTACCGCTGTTCAGCTACCGGACCGGCCCGTTTGCCGGCTCGGGTATCCCGATTGCCAACGGCATGCATGATTATCTCACCATGCTCAACGAGCGCGATGGCGGCATCAACGGTGTCAAGATCCGCATCTCGGAATGCGAAACCGGCTATGACACCCAGAAGGGTGTGGAGTGCTACGAGCAGGTGAAGGGCGAAGGCGCGCTGGTGATCAGCCCCTATTCGACCGGCATCACGCTGCAGGTGATCCCGAAGGCCTCGGTCGACAAGATCCCGGTCCTGTCGATGGCCTATGGTCTTTCGGCTGCCGCGGAAGGCAACACCTTTCCCTGGGTCTTCAACCCGCCCAACACCTATTGGGACGGTGCTTCGGCGATCGTGACCGATATTGCACGCCGTGAAGGTGGCGCAGACGCCCTCAAGGGCAAGAAGATCGGTTACATCTTCCTTGACGCCGGTTATGGCCGCGAGCCGATTCCGCTTCTGGAGCAGATGGCCGCCGACATGGGCTTCGAGCTGCTGCAGTACCCGGTTCCGGGCAAGGAAATGCAGAACCAGTCGTCGCAGTGGCTCAACATCCGCCGCGACCGGCCTGACTACATGATCATGTGGGGCTGGGGCGCAATGAGCCCGACGGCCGTCAAGGAAGCCACCAAGATCCGCTACCCGATGGACAAGTTCTACGGCATCTGGTGGTCGGGCGGCAATGATGATGCGGCAGCCGGCGGTGAAGCCGCCAAGGGTTACCGCACCCTCAACTTCCACGGCGTCGGTTCCGACTTTGGCGTGATCCAGGACATCAAGAAGTACGTCGTGGATGCCGGCAAGAGCGAGGTCGATCCGGCCAAGTTCGCCGACAACCTCTACAACCGCGGCGTCTACAACTCGATGCTGATCGCCGAGGGCATCCGTCGTGCGCAGGAACTCACGGGCAAGACCGTGATCGACGCGACCGACATGCGTAATGGCCTTGAGAACCTCGACATCACCGAGGCCCGCCTCAAGGAAATGGGCATGGAAGGCTTCGCGCTGCCGATGAAGCTGTCGTGCGATGACCATTCCGGTCATCACAAGGTCTATGTGGTCGAATGGGACGGCAAGGACTGGCAGAAATCAGGCGACTGGTTCTCGCCGGACGTCGATGTGGTCAAGCCGCTGCTGAAGAAGGCCGCTGAAGACTATGCCGCGAGCAATGCGCCGTGGCCCGAGCGGACGGAAGCCTGCCTGAACTAACAGGCACACCGAAAACCTGCCGCGCGGGCCCTGGCTGCGCGCGGCAGGCGACTGCCCAAGAACTTCATTCCCGACCGGAGAGGGTCCATGTCGATGTCCACTTCCGTATCAACCGATGCGTCCGCACAGCCAAACATTCTGGCAGTGAACAATATCGAAGTGATCTATGATCACGTGATCCTTGTGCTCAAGGGCGTGTCTCTGGTGGTGCCGGAAGGCGGGATCGTGGCGTTGCTCGGTGCCAATGGCGCGGGAAAGTCGACAACACTGAAAGCGATTTCCAACCTGCTGCGTTCCGAGCGGGGCGAGGTGACCAAGGGGTCAATCGAATTTGAAGGCAAGCGCGTCGAGGCTCAGACAGCCAATGAGCTGGTGCGGCGCGGTTGCATCCAGGTGATGGAGGGCCGGCATTGCTTCGGCCATCTCACCGTTGAGGAAAACCTGCTCACAGGCGCGTTCACGCGACGTGACGGCAATACCGCGATCAAGCGCGACATCGAGATGGTGTATGACTATTTCCCGCGCCTGAGAGAGCGCAGGACCAGTCAGGCCGGCTACACATCCGGCGGCGAACAGCAGATGACGGCCATCGGGCGGGCGCTGATGAGCCGGCCAAAGATGATCCTGCTCGACGAGCCGTCGATGGGACTGGCGCCACAGCTGCAGGAAGAGATATTCGAGATCATCAAGAAGCTCAACGAGCAGGAGGGCGTGTCGTTCCTGCTGGCCGAGCAGAACACCAATATTGCGCTGCGCTATGCCACCTATGGCTACATTCTCGAATCCGGCCGTATCGTCATGGATGGCGTGGCGAAAGACCTGCGTGAAAACGAGGACGTCAAGGAATTCTACCTCGGTGTTGGCGGCGAAGGACGGCGATCGTTCAAGAACGTCAAGCACTACAAGCGGCGCAAACGCTGGCTGGCCTGACAGGCCGGCCGCACGGATGCGGATGCCAGCGGCGGCATTCCGGCCGTTGCCATGCAGGACTTGCGGATCAGTGTGGAAGACGATAAAATAAACAAACGTTCATTTAATTGTGTGGGCCATGGCGCGACGGGCGGGATCAACGGGGGCTGAGACAGCGGAGAAGCTGCGCAATGCAGCGCTCGAACTGTTCGCGCGCTCGGGCTACGCCGCGGTGTCGATGCGGGAAATTGCGGCAGAAACCGGTGTCCAGGCCGGGGCGATCTACAATCACTTCCCGACCAAGCAGGATCTGCTCAACGAGTTGCTGCAGGTTCACATGGAAACGCTGCTGAATGCCTGGTCTGAGGCCGAAAAGCCCGACCTGACGCCGCCGCAGGCGCTCGAACATTTTGTCCGCTTCCACATCCGCTATCACCTGGCCAAGTCGCGCGAGGTGTTCATCTCCTACATGGAGTTGCGCAACCTTGAAGCGGCGAACTTCAGCGCCATTGAGGGGTTGCGGCGCAGATATGAGAGCGTTCCGCGCGCCATACTCGACCGTGGTGCTGCCGACGGGACCTTCAACATCGTGGACCCGCAAGTCACCACCATGGCGATCATTGCCATGCTCAACGGCATGACCACCTGGTACCGCGAAAACGGCCGGCTGTCGCTGGATGAAATCGAAGCGCTCTATGTCCGCCTGGTGGCGCGACTGGTGGGGCAGAAAAAGGAAGACTGACGTGTTCACAGCAAGCATGAATTTCGGGCTTGGCGAAGAGATAGATGCGCTCCGCGACACGGTTTCGCGCTTTGCAGCCGACCGGATCGCGCCGGTTGCCGAAGAGACCGACCGCGACAACCAGTTTCCCATGCATCTGTGGCAGGAGATGGGGGCGCTTGGCCTGCTCGGCATGACGGCGGATCCTGATTTCGGCGGCACCGGCATGAGCTATCTGGCGCATGTGGTGGCGATGGAGGAAATCAGCCGCGCATCCGCCTCGATCGGCCCGTCCTACGGCGCGCATTCCAACCTGTGCGTCAACCAGATCAACCGCTGGGGCAACGAGGCACAGAAGCAGAAATATCTCCCCAAGCTCTGTTCCGGCGAGAATGTCGGGGCGCTGGCGATGAGCGAGCCGGGGTCTGGCTCCGATGTGGTGTCGATGAAGTTGCGCGCAGAAAAGCGCAACGACCGCTACGTGCTCAACGGCAACAAGATGTGGATCACCAACGGGCCGGACGCCAACACGCTGGTGGTCTATGCCAAGACGGACCCGGAGGCGAAATCGCGCGGCATCACCGCATTCCTGATCGAGAAGGGCATGGCCGGGTTCTCGACCGCGCAGAAGCTCGACAAGCTCGGCATGCGCGGCTCCAACACCTGCGAGCTGGTGTTCGAGGATTGCGAAGTCCCGTTCGAGAGCGTGCTTGGCGAGGAAGGCCAGGGCGCGAAGATCCTGATGTCCGGGCTCGACTACGAGCGTGTAGTGCTGGCCGGCGGACCGCTTGGCATCATGGCCGCGGCGATGGACGTCGTCGTGCCTTACTGCCATGAGCGCAAGCAGTTCGGCGAGCCGATCGGCAATTTCCAGCTGATGCAGGGCAAGCTCGCCGACATGTACACGACGATGAACGCCTGCCGGGCCTATGTCTACGCCGTAGCGCAGGCCTGCGACCGTGGCGAAACCACGCGCAAGGACGCGGCCGGCTGTATTCTCTACGCCGCCGAGAAGGCCACGCAAGTGGCGCTGGAAGCGATCCAGGCGCTGGGTGGAAACGGCTATATCAATGACTACCCGACAGGCCGGCTTTTGCGTGACGCCAAACTCTACGAAATCGGGGCCGGAACGTCCGAGGTTCGCCGCATGCTGATCGGGCGCGAGATGATGGCACAGACGGCGTGACATGAATGTGTTATCGTGCCAGGAATGAGAATTCTGGCAATATCTCGAAAGTTGGCACAATGGGCAAACGCGTCAAGAATGCAGGTTTCGAAGAGGGAGGGCAGTCGGCCTACAAGACTGCTCAAGGGTCTGGGAAAAAACCGATGCTCGACCGGGTCAAGCTCGGCGAAGGCGGACGGCTGGTCATCCCTGCCGCGATGCGCGAAGCGCTCGGGGTCAAGCCGGGTGACGAGATGGCGCTGGAGTTCGTTGATGGGGAACTCAGGGTCAAATCCTACATGGCGGTGATCAGGGAGTTGCAGGAGGAGTTCCGCACGCTTGTGCCTGCGGGGACAGACGTGGTGGACGATTTCCTGATGGAACGACGGAACGAGCAGAAGCGTGCAGACGAACGTCTGGATCGTTTGCATGCCGAAGGACTGCGTCTGAAGGACGAGACCTGATGAGTGTCGTCGTGGACAGTTCCGTCGTCCTGGCGGTGTTGCGGAATGAGGGTGGTGCCGAGCGCGCGGCGCCGTCTCTGGCTGATGGCCACCTGTCTTCGGTGAACGCGGTGGAAGTTGTCACGCGCCTGATTGATCTGGGCTACGGTCCTGATCGCGCGGCGACTGCTCTTTCCCGGTTCAGGCTTACCATCGTGCCATTTGACGAAGAGCAGGCGATGTTGGCCGGTCGTTTGCGTGCGGATACCCGCCATCGTGGTCTTTCGCTCGGCGACCGGGCCTGTCTGGCGCTGGCGATCCGAGAGGAGGCGACAGCTTTGACCGCCGACCGAAACTGGGCCGACCTCGACCTGCCCTGCAAAGTGGAGCTTATTCGCTGATGACCGTCATCCAATCCAAAATCTCCACGGGCTCGCAAGCCTTCAAGGACAATGCGGCACGCATGCAGTCACAGATTGCCGAGACGGCAGCGGCGGCCGCTCTACACGGGCTGGGCGGGCCGGAAGCTTCGCGCGAGCGTCATGTCGGGCGCGGCAAGTTGTTGCCGCGCGACCGGGTGGCGACACTGCTCGATCCGGATTCGCCGTTTCTCGAGATCGGACGGTTCGCCGCGCACGACCTTTATGGCGGAGATATCGCTTCGGCTGGCGTGATCGCGGGGGTCGGCCGGGTCAGGGGCCGCGACGTGATGGTGGTGTGCAACGACGCCACGGTGAAGGGCGGGACCTATTACCCGCTGACGGTGAAGAAGCATCTCAGGGCCCAGGAAATCGCGCTCGAGAACAACCTGCCTTGCGTCTATCTGGTGGATTCGGGCGGCGCCAACCTGCCCAACCAGGACGAGGTGTTTCCCGACCGGGATCATTTCGGCCGGATCTTTTTCAACCAGGCCAACATGAGTGCCCAAGGGATTTCGCAGATTGCCGTGGTGATGGGATCGTGCACGGCGGGCGGCGCCTATGTGCCAGCCATGTCGGACGAGACCATCATCGTGCGCGATCAGGGGACGATTTTTCTCGCCGGTCCGCCGCTGGTCAAGGCCGCCACCGGCGAGGTGGTCAGCGCCGAGGATTTGGGCGGCGGCGACGTGCACACGCGGCTTTCTGGCGTCGCCGATCACCTGGCTGACAATGACGCGCATGCGCTGGAGCTGGCGCGCCAGGCGGTGGCCAATCTCAACGGACGGGGCAGGGCAGGGCTCTGCCAGATGGACTGCCTGACGCCGGAAGACCCGCTCTACGATCCAGCAGAGATCGCCGGCATCATTCCGGCCGACACGCGCCAGCCCTACGATATCCGCGAGGTGATCGCCCGCATCGTCGACGGCTCGCGGTTCGACGAATTCAAGGCGCGCTACGGCACCACGATCGTCTGCGGCTTCGCCCACGTGATGGGAATGCCGGTCGGCATCGTCGCCAACAACGGCGTTCTGTTTTCGGAAAGCGCGGTGAAGGCGGCGCATTTTGTCGAACTGTGCTCGCAGCGCAAGATCCCGCTGGTGTTTTTGCAGAACATCACCGGCTTCATGGTCGGGCAGAAATACGAGGCCGGCGGCATCGCCAAGGACGGCGCCAAGATGGTCACCGCGGTCGCCACCACGCAGGTGCCGAAGATCACGATGATCGTCGGCGGCTCGTTCGGCGCCGGCAATTACGGCATGTGCGGCCGGGCCTATTCGCCCCGCTTCCTGTGGACCTGGCCCAACAGCCGCATCTCGGTGATGGGTGGTGAACAGGCGGCGGGCGTGCTTGCCACCGTCAGGCGCGACGCCATCGAGCGCAAGGGTGGCGAGTGGTCGACTGAGGATGAAGCCGAGTTCAAGCGTCCGACGATCGAGATGTTCGAGCGGCAGTCGCACCCGCTCTATGCGTCAGCGCGGCTGTGGGACGACGGCATCATCAATCCATTGAAGAGCCGCGAGATCCTGGCGCTGAGCCTGTCGGCGGCGCTGAATGCGCCGGTGGAGGACACGAAATTCGGCGTGTTCCGGATGTGAGGTGGAGATGACCTGGCAAACACCGGAATCATTCCTGTTCGAGGGGCATCGCATTCGCTGGGGCACGCTAGGTGACGGCGAGCCGCTGGTGCTGATGCACGGCACACCGTTCTGGTCTCATGAATGGGCCCGGCTTGCGCCTTTGCTGGCGCGCGAAAGCAAGGTCTATTTCTTCGACATGCTCGGTTATGGCCACTCGGATCGGCCGGATGGTGACGTATCGCTCGGTGTCCAGAACCGGATCTTCGCGGCGCTGGCAAGACACTGGGGGCTCGACGCCCCCGATGTCGTCGCTCATGATTTCGGCGGGGCGACGGCCTTGCGGGCGCATCTGATCGACCGGGTGGACTACAACAGCCTGACGCTGATCGACCCGGTGGCGATCCGTCCCTGGGGCTCGCCCCTGGTCCGGCACGTCAGACATCATGAGGCGGCGTTCGCCGGCATGCCCGGCTACATGCACGAAGCGATCCTGCCTGCCTACCTGAAATCGGCAATGAAGCGGGAAGCGACGAACGAGGTTCTGGCGCCCTATGCCGAGCAATGGATTGGCGAGGGCCAACAGGCCTCGTTCTACCGGCAGATCGCGCAAATGGACCAGCGCTTCACGGATGAGGTGCAGGACCGCTATTCGGAAATCCGTTGTCCGGTCATGATCCTGTGGGGCGAGGACGATGAATGGATCCCGATCGAACGCGGACGGGAGCTGCATGCGATGATTCCGGGGTCGGAGTTCATTTCCGTTCCCGGTGCAGGTCACCTGGTGCAGGAGGATGCTCCGGAAGCGGTCGCCTTCTATCTCCAGGCGTTTCTGAAATCCAAAGGACGATAGTGATGCTCAGCAAAATCCTCATCGCCAACCGGGGCGAGATTGCCTGCCGGATCATCCGCACGGCGCGAAAAATGGGTATCGCCACGGTCGCGGTCTACTCCGAAGCCGATGCAGGCGCGCTGCATGTCGAGATGGCCGATGAGGCGGTGCTGATCGGCAGCGCGGCGGCCTCGGAGAGCTATCTCAAGGTCGACGCGATCCTCGATACCGCGAAGCGCACCGGAGCCGATGCGATCCATCCGGGCTACGGCTTCCTGTCGGAGAATCCGGATTTCGTTGAAAAGGTCGAGAAGGCCGGGCTGATCTTCATCGGACCGTCGGCCAAGGCGATCCGGGCGATGGGGCTGAAGGACGCGGCGAAGGCGCTGATGGAAAAGGCCGATGTGCCTGTTGTTCCGGGCTATCACGGCGAGGCGCAGGACCTGGTGGTGCTTGCCGGCAAGGCAAACGAGATCGGGTTTCCGGTGCTCATCAAGGCACGCGCCGGCGGCGGCGGCAAGGGCATGCGCAAGGTCGACATCCAGGCCGATTTCCCGGCGGCGCTGTCTTCGGCGCGGCGGGAGGCCAAGGCTTCGTTCGGCGATGACCGGGGGCTGGTCGAGAAATATGTCGCAACCCCGCGGCACATCGAGATCCAGGTCTTCGGCGACAATCACGGCAATGTGGTGCATCTGTTCGAGCGCGACTGCTCGGCGCAGCGGCGGCATCAGAAGGTGATCGAGGAGGCGCCCGCGCCGGACATGCCTGAAGACATGCGGGCTGCAATGGGTGCTGCCGCCGTGGCTGCGGCCAAGGCGATCAGCTATTCGGGTGCGGGGACGGTCGAGTTCATTGTCGATGCTTCAGACGGGCTCAAGGCTGACAAGTTCTGGTTCATGGAGATGAACACGCGGCTGCAGGTCGAGCATCCGGTCACCGAACTGATCACCGGGCTGGACCTGGTCGAATGGCAGATCCGGGTGGCTGCGGGCGAGACACTGCCGATGGGCCAGAACGAACTCTCTATCAACGGCCATGCTGTCGAGGCGCGGATTTATGCCGAGGACGCGGAGAAAGGCTTTCTGCCCGCCGTGGGACGGCTGATGCATCTCAGGTTCCCGGATGGCGACATCCGCGTCGATGCGGGTGTGCGTGCAGGCGACGAGATCACGCCGTTCTACGATCCGATGATCGCCAAGGTGATCGCCCACGGCAAGACGCGAACCGAGGCGCTGGGCAAACTGGCGGGCGCGCTGGGCCGCACCGAGATTGCCGGCACTGTGACGAATACCGCTTTTCTTGCCAGGCTGTGCCGGGATGCGGATTTTGCAGCGGGACGGCTCGATACCGGGCTGATCGACCGCAACATCGCCAGCCTGACCGAACGGGTTTCAGCGCCCGATGCCATCGTGGCGCTGGCAGTGCTCGCCGCGTCAGGGATGGTTCCGCCGGAAGGGGCAAACCGTGGAAGTGTGACCGGCATAGGTCCGTTCGAAATCTGGGGCTCTCCGATGCGGTCGGTGACGCTTGAGGCCAACGAAGCCAAGCATGACTTCCGGGTTCAGCGGGAGGGCAATTCTGCGTGGCGGATAGCCGGGAGTGGTCTCCAATCGGCCGATATGCTGCTGAAGGCCGTTGAATACAAGCATGATGAGTGGGCTTTTCGCGCTGATGGCGTGACACAGCGCTGCCGGCTGGTTCAAAGCGGCATGGAAGTTGCGGTGTTTCATGAGGGGCTGACCCACCGGTTCGCAAAGCCGCAGGGCAGCCGCGCCGATGATCTGGCATCCGGTGGAGACCAGGTGGTCTCGGCCATGCCAGGGATCATCAAGCAGGTGCTGGTGGCTCAGGGCCAAGAGGTCAAGTCCGGCGCGGCGATGGTGATCATGGAAGCCATGAAGATGGAGATGACGCTGTCGGCGCCGCGCGATGGCGTGGTGGCGGAGGTTCTGGTAAGTGTGGGGGTGCAGGTGTCCGACGGTGTCAGCCTGGTCATGCTGCAGCCCGAAGCGGCTGCCGCCTGACACGCGGGATTGACGGGCTACGGCCGGAACCTCGCTGCCTGCCTCAATGCTGCAGCGGTTGAAAGTGAGGCAGCAACCCCCAGATTCAAGCGGCAGAACCGCACCCACGAAAGCAGGAATCCTTCATGACCGAGACACCTGAAACAGTCCTCGATTTCTGGTTCAACGATCTGGTCCCGAAGGACTGGTTCGTCAAGAACGAGGACCTGGACACGCGAATTGCCGAGCGATTCGCAGGTCTGCATCTTGCCCTGTCGCGCGAGGTCGGCGAGGCTTGGCGGGCAACGCCGGATGCCCGGCTGGCGCTGGTCATCGTCTTCGATCAGTTTCCGCGCAACATTTACCGCGGTTCGCCGCTGGCCTTTGCCACTGATGGCCTTGCACTGAAGGAAGCCAAGGCGGCACTGGCGGTGGGAGCGGACAAGAGCGTCGATGAAAGCCGACGGGCGTTTTTCTACATGCCGTTCGAGCATGCCGAGGACATGGACGAACAGGAACGCTGCGTGGCGCTGTTCGAGGCGCTCGGCAACGAGAACTACCTCGATTACGCGCATCAGCATCTCGATATCATCGAACGCTTTGGCCGGTTCCCGCACCGCAATCCCATCCTCGGCCGGACATCCACGCCGGAGGAGAAAACCTATCTGGCAGAACCCGGTGCAGGCTTCTGAGTTCTCAGGTAAGCCTCAATCCTGTCACAGCGCCGGTGCATGGGCCACGGTGGGGCGGTCATCGTTTGAGAAGCGGTGAGAGCCTGCTATGGATGGTCGGGTACTTTATCAATGGACAGGAAACTCATGCGTTTTGACCGGTTGATCGCGGCACTGCTGGTTGCCTTCATGCTGGCAGGTCAGGCTGTGCCGGCGCAGTCGCAAACGTCAGCCCCTTCCGGGACCGCGCAAACGGATGGACAGGATCAGGCAACTGGTCAAGCCACTCCTTCGGCGTCTCCGCCTGCGCAAACCTCTGTCTCGGCCGCCCCGGCCGAGCCGGTCGTCTCGCCGGCAATCACTCAGGCTGAAGAGGAGCTGACGGCGGCCGAAACCAGCATCACGCGGCTGACCCGCCGGGTCGAGGAGAACATGACCAACGACAGCTCGTTGGTCGATCTGAAGGTCGAGGCCGAAGAGCTTGCCCGCAGCATGCTCGACATCGGGGTGTCTCTGCGTCCGAGACTGACAGAGGTCAAGGCGCGGCTCGAGCAACTGGGCCCGCCTCCAGCCGAGGGCGAGCCGGCCGAACCGGATTCGGTCATCGCGGAGCGGACAAGGCTGGCCGCGGAACGCGCGCAGATCAACGCCCTGACCGGACGCGCCGAAGCGGTTTCGGTGAGAGCCAACCAGCTTGGCGACAGCATCACAGAAGCACGGCGTGAGCTGTTTACCACCACCTTGTTCAAACGGACCGAAATCGGGCCGGCGATGCTGTCGCAGGCGCTCAGCGCCTTCTATGCGGAAAGCAGCGATGTGGTGCGCATCTACGGCTCCTGGGCGAATTTTGTCATCGCCTTCAAGTGGCAGGCTTTGCTTGGATGGCTGTTCTTCTCGCTTCTTGCAGCGCTGGTCTTCGTGCCCGGGGCATACCGGGTGTTTGGCGGGCTTATCGACCGTGATCCCAATGACGACGATCCTCCCTATACGAGCCGGCTGTCGGTGGCGTTCTGGTCAACGGTGATACCGACGGCGGCAATGACGGCGCTGGCGGCGACGATCTATGTGCTTGGGCAAAGCTTTTCGGTGCTGCGGCCGGATGTTGCGCCGGTTGTCGCCAGTGTATTGGTGACACTTGTCGCGATCTTTTTCGTCAGCAAGCTGGCGCGGGGCATTCTTGCGCCAAGGACATCAGCCTGGCGGCTGGTCAACCTGTCCAATGGTGGGGCGCGAACGCTCTATTATCTCGTCGTGGCCATGGTTGTGGTCAACGGCATCGACTTCGTCGGCGACGAGATCAGTCAGTCGCTGGGGTCGCCCGTGGTGCTGACGGTCTTCAAGGGGCTCCTGTCGGTGTTTCTCATGGCGCTTATCCTGATGGCGATGGCGCTCGGAAGGCCGATGGTGGCCGCATCGGGCAATCCGTCGGACCAGGGACAGCCCTGGCCGCGCATCATTTCGGTCGCGCTTCTGGTCACGGGGGTCGGCCTGATGGCGACCGCGCTGCTCGGTTATGTCGGTTTTGCCAGATTTGCAGCAACGCAGATCGTCGTGACCGGCGCCATCCTGACGACCATGTATATCGGCTATCTCTCGGGCAAGGCGATCTCCGAGCCCGAGGCGTTCGCCCATACGGCGATCGGACGGCGGGTCGGCGAGCGTTTCCAGCTGGGAAGCATGGCTCTCGACCAGTTCGGGCTGGGCGCTGGGCTGCTGATCAGCCTGCTCGTGCTGCTGTTCGGTGTGCCGCTGATCCTGTTGCTCTGGGGGTTCCAGATCCAGGACATCGAGCTGTGGTTCTACCGCTTCCTGACAGAAATCCGCATTGGCGGGATTTCGATCTCGATAGTCGGAATCCTGTTTGGCGTACTCTTGTTCCTCTTCGGGCTGGTGGTCACCCGCTGGTTCCAGCGCTGGCTGGACGGGAGCGTCATGGCGCGGGGCCGGATGGATGCCGGAGTCCGCAATTCGATCAAGACCGGCGTAGGTTACCTCGGGGTGGCGGTGGCCGGCCTGATCGGTATATCGGCGGCAGGGATTGACCTTTCCAGCCTTGCGCTTGTGGCCGGCGCACTTTCTCTCGGCATCGGTTTCGGTCTGCAGAACATTGTCAGCAACTTTGTTTCGGGCCTGATCCTGCTCGCCGAGCGGCCCTTCAAGGTTGGTGACTGGGTTTCGACCAGTTCGACCGAGGGTTTCGTCAAGAAAATCTCTGTGCGAGCCACCGAGATCGAGACCTTCAACCGCCAGTCGATCATCGTTCCCAATTCCGAGCTGATCAATTCGCCGGTGGGCAACTGGACCCACCGCAACAAGCTCGGCCGGGTCGACGTGCCGGTGGGCGTAAGCTACGATTCCGATCCGCGACGGCTGATCGACATTCTGATCGAGGTTGCTCAGGGCCATGAACTGGTGCTGCGCAACCCGGAGCCGGTTGTGCATTTTTCCGGCTTCGGCGAATCCTCGCTGGATTTCGTGCTAAAATGCCACGTGGCCGACGTTCTCACCGGCATCGGTGTCAAGACGGAATTGAGCCTGCGCATCTTCGAGCGGCTGAAAGCCGAAAAGATCGAGATTCCGTTCCCGCAGCGCGATCTCAATATCAAGCTCGGCGACGACAATGAGCCGGTAACGGTGATTGCGGAGAAACTGATGGGCGCGAAGTTCAAGGGAGCTGCGAGTGGGGATGCGGCCGCTGCTGCCGCCGGGGACCCGCCGAAGCCAAAGCGCTCCAGAAGAAAGGATGTGCCCAAGAGCAAGTCGGATTCGTTTGAGGACGGTGCCGAAGGTGAGGGGGGTGACCGGTGATCCCGGTTCATTCAGGCTGCATTCATTCTCGCAATGCAATAAAGCATCCATACCGGGCCGAAACCGGCTCGACACAGTTCCAACAGGGAGCGGCGGACCGTTTCGCCGGACACTGATGAAAACACTAATCCTCGGGTTTTTCACGAGCCTTGCAATGATCGTGGGCGCCAATGCCGCAAGCATCACCAACAAGGATGCACAGCCGCAAGTTCTGATCGTGACCGAATCCGGCAACAAGATCGAAATGGTGGTCGAAGCCGGCGCCACAGTGAGTTTCTGCCCGGCCGGATGTTTCGTAACCATGCCTTCGGGCGACCGCGAAACATTTGCCGGTAGCGAGAGCATCGAGATCATCAACGGCGCGGCGGTTATCAAGTAACCGTCGGCGCGCCTCGGTAAGATCAAGGCAGTTGCGACGGGCCGGTCGGTTCGAAGGCCGGCCGGCCCGTAGCCACCTCCAGTTTCGCTGCGCCAACCCTGCGGTCATCTGTTCACCATGGAAAAGATACTTGTCTCGGCGTGCCTGCTTGGAAGTCCGGTGCGTTACAATGGTTCGGACCGTCTGGTCGACAACCCGCTGATTGCCAGATGGCGCGAACAGGGGCGCATTGTTGCGCTTTGTCCCGAGGTTGCCGCCGGATTTCCCACACCCCGTCCGCCCGCCGAAATCGAACCCGGACGGCTCGGCGACGACGTGCTGGGCGGCAGGGCCCGGATCCGTGATGATACCGGTGCCGATGTGACGGAGGCTTTCCGTCTGGGGGCGAAGATCGCGTTGGAGATGGCGGTTTCCCAAGGTTGCCGCTTTGCGCTTTTAACCGATGGAAGTCCTTCCTGCGGCACATCGTTCGTCTATAGCGGATGGTTTGATGGAGCGGCGCGAAAGGGCAATGGCGTTGTGGCGGCGTTGCTTGCCGAAAACGGCATTGCGGTGTTTTCCGAGCGCGAGATCGAACGCCTTGCCAAGGCGCTGGGCGAAGCCCCCTGAGAGCCCCTTTGAGACGGCTTGCAAAGCCGAGTCCGCCGGCAGGCCTGCGTGGCAAGGCCGTTGCCGATGCCACTGGTCGTCCTGCATTGTGATTATGTCGTAGACAGGCTCTAGTTTTGAGGCGGCAGCTTCTAAATTCTGTTCAAAGCGCAATCAGGGCAGATCAAAATGGCAGAGTTTCCGAAACAGGCAAAGGTCGTGATCATTGGCGTGGGTGGCATCGTGGGTGCTTCCATTGCGCATCATCTGATCGAGCGCGGATGGGACGACATTGTCGGCATCGACAAGTCCGGCGTGCCGACCGATATCGGCTCGACGGCGCATGCCTCTGACTTCTGCTACACGACCAGCCATGACTATCTGTCGGTCTGGACAACGCAATATTCGATCGATTTCTTCGAGAAGATGGGCCACTACGCGCGCATTGGCGGCCTCGAGATTGTCCGTGCCGGCGACGAGACCTGGATGGAAGAGATCAAGCGCAAGATTTCCTCCGGCAAGGCTTTCGGAACGCGGGTGAGCTTTATCGGTCCGGAAGAGGTGAAAGAGAAGTTTCCGCTGGTCGAGGAAGAGATGGTGGCTGGGGCGCTGTGGGATCCGGATGCAGGTCTTGTCATTCCGCGCTCGCAGACCGTTGCCGGCAAGCTGGTCGATGCCGGCGAGAAGACCGGCAAGCTGAAGGTCTTCGCCAATACGCCGGCCCAGTCGCTGATCGTCGAGGGTGGACGCATCAAGGGCGTCGTCACTCATCGCGGGACGATTCACGCGGATCATGTCGTCGTCTGTGCCGGTATCTGGGGGCGTCAGATCGCCGAAATGGTCGGCGAAGACCTGCCGGTGATGCCGGTAGATCACCCGCTGACATTCTTCGGCCCGTACAAGGAATTCGAAGGCACCGGCAAGGACATCGGCTTTCCGCTGATGCGTGACCAGGGCAACTCGGCCTACATGCGCGATACGGGCGATCCGACCACCGCCGAGGGTGGGCAGATCGAGTGGGGCTACTACGAGACCGACAATCCGCGGCTGTGCCATCCGCGTGATATCCTGGAAAAGAACGAAGCCCGGCTGTCGCCCTCGCAGCGCGATCTCGACATGGAGCAGATCCTCGAGCCGCTGGAACGCGCGATGGAGTTGACACCCATTCTTGGCGAGCTTGGTTACAATGAAAGCCATTCGTTCAACGGCCTGTTGCAGGTGTCCGCCGCCGGTGGAGCGTCCTGCGGTGAAAGCCAGAAGGTGCGCGGGCTTTGGTACTGCGTCGCGATCTGGGTCAAGGA
>Ga0114916_1000899_pt1 | contig 18151 bp, 13 predicted proteins | sample MalvirAntarct_66_FD_83501 | JGI IMG/M metagenome (GOLD analysis project Ga0114916, IMG submission 83501) | Marine viral communities from the Global Malaspina Expedition - Malaspina viral metaG Antarct_66 | ecosystem: Environmental > Aquatic > Marine > Oceanic | place: West Anvers Island... | reverse complement strand
TCAATTTCTCTTTCTAAAATTTCTTTAGGAAGAATGATAACATCTAGACGCATCCAACCTGCAGGACGATTACCTGGAGTCAACTTAGGAAATCCATTACTATCGGAAGTCTCAAAAACGATAGCCAGGCGCCCATCTGACAATTGGGTTACGCAACTATAGCCCGCCGATTTATCATGCAATAAATGATCATTTTCCCAAGTCTCGCCACCATTTAAACTGCGATAAATAAACAGGTTCTGCCGATCTTCATGATTGGCATCCCCTAATCCACCGGCAGGCCCCACATAAAATAATATTTTATCTACACCTAACATACTGCCTTGGCAGCCACCATAATCCACTGAAGATTGCAAGCGAAAATCAATATGACTAGTGCTCCAGGACACCCCTCCATCTTGGCTAGTAGACACGGTTCGCTTACCTTTACCGGCTCTGAGATTGTATCTTAACACATTATGTGGAGATTCTGCAATTTGGTACTCTCCGCCATCAGGAGCGTTGGTTCCAACATTCCAAGTCACCCCATGATCGTCGCTGTAGATTGCTCTATTTTTAGAGGTTTTTCCGTCGGTTTGACGCGTTGGCACAATAAGCCTGTTCTCAAAAAGATTGCCCTCCATTTGAACACCAGCACCGGGGCCAAAACCACCAATATAATGGTTGGGCGCAACAATGTCTTTAGTGATGTCGCGAGGCGTACTCCAAGTTAAACCATCGTCATCGGAAATAATTACCCACGCCGTGTTTTTCAATTTGCTATGATCATCTGAAGGCCATAAGGTGGTAAAAAGAAATATCCTTCCGGTTATTTTATCCACCAACGCCACAGGATCCATAAAGGCATCCACACCGCTGTTGGTTAAGAGTTGAATTTTGGACCAACTATTGCCGTTGTCTTCACTTCTCTTTAAAGCTATATCTGTGGGGGTTTTATCAGTAGAGCTTACTTTACGAGCTTCGGCAAAAAGGAGTAAAGTTCCTAACTTACTAGTTGTAAGCGTAGGAATACGATAGGAGTCAATCCCATCATCTCCAGCGTTGAAAACTGTTGTTTTACGTAGGGAGTCTAAAGGAACTTCAGTGGCCTTAACTCCTAAAAAAAAGAACAAGCATAAAACTAAAAGATACTTGTCCATCCAATGGTTGTTCATAAATACTAGTTTTTTAGAATTTATAGTCATTAGTGTCCGATAAAAAAAATAAATTAACAAACTCATTTAAAGCAAGGGACATTAGAAGATTTCCGAAATGAGTCCTTGCATTTTAGAAACTGTTACTACCGATAGCGCATGTGCGATTTTAATTTAAATGATCATTGTTTGTCAGTTAATTGCAAACAAGTCCCTGCCTGCTAGGGTCAGGTTTATTCTTTATTCTAACAGCGCAGCGCCTGCCTGCCGATGAGGCAGGGTCTTGATTCTTTATCGGACAACGGTGATTTATAGTAGCTAATTACGCAATAACCTTCACAAATGTAGGTCAGGATTTGGTTTTATCTTTTTTCCGCATCCGGCTAGCTATATCATACATTACCGTCTACCGGGGTTGGTAAAAAAGAAACCAAGTTTAAAATGCACTTTAAAACGTGGTTTTACTCAAAATCGTCACTTAAAACTACTTGCTTAAGAGCGTTAACAATCCGATGTTTTCCAGTTCAGCTTTAATCTCCGAGTAAACGTCGTCTGACACGGTAGCATGTGGAAATCTGCTTGGTCCGAAATCCAATCCAAAGGTTTTCATATACCCTTTAGCCACACCGTTAAATCCGCCATAACCATCTAAAATTTCCACAAATCGAATCGCTTTAGTTTGCAATGCTGCGGCTTCAGTCATTTTCCCTTCTTCAAATAAGGTTTTAATAGAGTAATAAAGTGGCGCCATATGATTATAGGTACTACCTACCCAACCATCTGCGCCTAATGGTAAACTTGATAGAAAAATTTCATCAAAACCAAAAAGGATATTGTATTTGCCTCCTTCAAAGTTTTTACAATGCAAGTAATCAATAAGATTATTGTTTGTAAACTTGATTCCTGCCAAATTGGGGATTTCCTTGGATGCCATTTTTAAAAAGTCGAGCATATTTAAATTAGCGCCGCTCAATACAGGAATGTGGTAGTAATAAAATGGCAAATTTGGTGCACAGCCCGCAATTTCCTTGCAATAATGCAACAATTTCTCAACGGTGTTTAACCTGAAATAGAATGGTGCTAAAACTGCTATGGCATCAACTTTATCTGCCGCATGCGTGGCTAAGTCTTTAGCGACCTTCAAACTAGAATCACCTACGTGATCAATTAAATATAAATCAGCAGATTTATGTTCTGACCATGCCGTTGTTATTTCCTTTCTTTCATTACTTGTTAAAGATGTGAAATCTCCCGTAGAACCGTTCATGAACACTCCTGAGATTTTATTTCGTATTAAGAATTTACTATACTCCCCAATAATACTTGGATTTAATGAACCATCTTGGTGCATGGGAGCGTATGTTGCTGCTATTAAATTTTTTATCTTCATTATTTCTAATCAATCACTTTGGGTTATTTTTACGTTGGCTAAACTAATAAATGCTTTAGGCAAAATTTGCTAAAATTTCACTAAAAAGCGGGATTATCCCGATAGCTATCGAAACATTCAGCAAAACACAACACGCTTCTCTTTTATATTTTGCCTGCTTGGTCCGGCAAACAGGGGTCAAGATCCCGCCAAAAAGCGGGATGAGTTCAACCAGCACAACATAATGCGCTTCGCTTTTATGTTTTGGGTTTCACTAATAAAAAGAGAGTTAAGATTTTAAACATAACTCTCCTTTCCTGCTAACTCAAAAAATATTAAAAACTAATTTGTATATCCTGGGGTCTGTTCCAACAATGGATTTCTTCCAATCATGTCATTCGTGATAGGCAGCAGCAATTTAAACTCATCACCTGGATTTAAAAAGCTGATGTTGTCAATAACGAAGCTATTGCCTGCACGTCTTAAATCCCACCATCTTTTACCTTCACCAATAAACTCTTTGTAACGCTCATTTAAAATGGCATTGGCGTTAGCTGTTTTTGAGCCATTAACATATCCGTTGACGGCTTGGTCATAATCTGCCCCGTAAGCTCTCTCACGAATTTGGTTAATTTCAGCCGATGGATCTTCACCTAACAAGTTTTTAGCTTCTGCCAACATTAAGACCACATCTGCATATCTATACACGGGTACGTCGTTTTCAAAGATCCGTTCAGACCCCACAACCTTACCTAAAAATTTATTGTAAATAGCTCCAAAATATTTTGATTCTGTATAGGTAGGATATCCTGCCCCGCCATTGCTATCTTTATACAATCTAATAAATGTTGCATCTTTTCTGCTGTCTTTATTGTCATCCAACAATAATAAGGTCTCTTCAGAAGGTCCGTATCTGTTGGCTCCGGCAATCACAAAATCGCTCATAGAACCACCATCATCATTAAACTGAGGGTTAATTTCCGTGCTTCTTCCCGTTAAACTGTTATAAAAATTTTCCGCTTCATCTTGCTTGTATTGAATAGCAAAAATAAACTCATTATTGTCTTCATTATCAACACCCCATAAGTTGTTAAAATTGGGCTCTAAACTCACTCCTAATGATGCTACTTGCTCTAACGCCGATTTAGCTTCCGTAAAATCAGCATTTCCACCACCCATCAAATTGCCAGACCAGATAAACACATCACCTTTTAAAGTTAATGTTGCCGCTTTTGACCAGAAGTTTTTACTTCCCACCCAGTAGCTATTATCCGTACCGAAAGAATTTAAAGAGGCTGCAATATCAGACTTAATCAAGGCCATCACTTCAGCTTCAGAGGATCTTGCTCTACTTATACCTTCAGGATTGACTTCTGATAATGGCTCTAGAATGATTGGTACACCACCCCAAGTTTTAAGTAAGGTATAGTAATATAATGCTCTCAAACCGTAGGCCTGACCCATTAAGTGTTCTTTCTCAGTTTCATCCAGAAAAGAAACGTTTGGTGCATTTAATAAGAAATCATTAACTCTATGAATCCGAGTATACAATCCTGCCCAACCTCCAAAAGGTGCTGTGGCAATTGTAATATTATTTTCAATCAAATTCTCATTGGATGGCGACTCAAATGTACGGCCTCCCCAGATATCACTTCTCATTTCTCCTAACAACCAAAGCGTACCTGCTGATGATCTTAGGTTAGCATACAATCCTGTATGCGCGGTTTTGGCTCCCTCTTCAGTATCCCAGAAACCTTGTGCTGTCAATTGACTCGGACTCTCCAACTCAAGTTCACTTTCACAAGCTGTGAAAGTGACTACAGCTAAAAATATATAAATGTATTTTTTCATCTTCTAAAATTTAAAATGTTACGTTAAGACCTAATGTAATTGTTTTTGGAACAGGGAATGATCCGTATTGAACTCCACCTTGCTCTGGCGTATCGCCACTCATACTCTTAAAGTAATGCAAGTTAGATCCGGTAACATAAACACTGAATCTTTGAATTGCATCTTTAAAATATTTTGATGGGATGTTATAACTCAACGTTATTTCACGTAATGCTAAATAATCGCCTTTTTCCCAGAACTTCTCGTTACCGAAATTTTGCAAATCATCTACTCCTTCTCCAGTTCTCCAGACGTTTTTTGATCCGTTTACAAACACAAAGCGCGGCCAGTCAGTATCTGTATTGGTTGGTGTCCAAGAATCCGCTACTTCAATAGGTTGTGCTAAATTTCCTTGGGTTTGACCATAACCTTTATTTTTGATATGGTTCCATACCAAATGTCCAGTTGCAAAATCGGTTTTTACAAAGAGATTGAAGTTTTTATAATTTAAACTTGTAGTTATACCTCCAACAAAATCAGGTGTTGTGCGTCCTATCACTTTTCTATCTAAGTTATCAATCACACCATCGCCATTTTGATCTACCCATTTAACATCTCCAGCCCAACGTTTGTTACGGCTAGCTCCCGGTACATAATTATCCGTTATGGCATTGTCAGCATCAGCCTCTGCTTGTGTCTTATAAATACCTGCTTGTTCAAAAGCAACTACTAAATCATGCCCTGAACGTTGCCCTTCTTGAAAACCACCAACCCATTCTTCTTGACCGGTAGATGAATTCCATATTAATGTTCCACCTTGTCTGTTTCTATCGTTGTCATTTTTAGGAAGATTTACCACATAATTTTTATTGGTGGTAAACGTCGCTCCTACATTCCAACTTAAATCGGCAGTGCGGATAATATCCCCATTAACTTGCAACTCAAACCCTTTGTTTCTAATGGTTCCATTGTTCGTTAAAATACTGCTAAACCCTGTGTAATATGGCAAGGTTAAGTTGGCTAACTTATCTTTAATATCTCTTGAGTAAACATCTGTAATAAACGAAAGTCTGTTATCAAAAAACGAGATGTCCAAACCGGCATTAAATGTGGTCGATTTTTCCCAAACTAAATCTAAAGTTGGCAAGGAAGAATTTGCATATCCGGTCTGACCATTATATACACCTTGCTCTCCATAAGAACCATATACTCCATAGTTGCTTAAAACATCTTGATTTCCATTTACACCATAACTTAATCTTGGTTTCAATCGCGAAATGATATTACTTAAATTAGAATCTTTAAAGCCTTGTTCGTTGTGTACATTCCATCCTATTGAAACACCTGGGAAAAAGTCATATTTATTATTACCTAATCTTGAAGATCCATCATATCTATAGGTGAAGCTCATTAAGTAACGATCATCATAATCATATAGCAATCTTCCGAATGTTGATACAATGACATATTCTGTTTCAAAGCTATATGGAATTCCATTAGCTTCTGCACCAGCGTTCAAGGTTTCAATCAAATCAGTTGGAGAGTTTCGAGTTCCTGCTGAGGTATTAAAATAATTGTCTTTATAGTATTCAGCTCCAACTAAGGCGTTAAAATTATGATTTCCAAACTTCTTCATATAATTTAAAGTTCCCGTCAATTGATTCCTCAACGTTCTTTCTAAACTAACTGATGCCTCGCGTCCTGTACGTAATGGTCCGGAAGTACTTCCTACTCTATACGCTCTATTAAATCTTTCATCGTGATTATTTACTGTAAAATGACTACCGTTAAGTGCAAAGGTGAAATTTTCAAATATATCCCAATTGATTCCTACAGACGCTGACAAGCGTTGTTCTAAATTTTTTCTAACAAATTTATCTTGGTAGTATAAAGGGTTTCCAAAACCTTCGTTTTGTCCTGGCGCAAATTGATCTGAAAACGTACCATCAGCATTCGTATCAAATGTTCTAGACGTTGGTGCCTGACCTTGGAATCTTCTAAAAACAGTATCATCACCTCCCAACGGACTTAATGATAAATTAGAGTGCGAATACAAAATATTAGAGTTCACTTTAAACTTGTCGCTGATATTGTAAGAGCCACTAAATTTTCCTGAATATCTCTTAAAGCCAGACCCTAAGATCAAACCGTCATTATCTAAAGCCCCCAAACCTAAATAATAGGTTCCTTTTTCGTTACCACCATCAAAAGACAAATAATGATCTTTTGAAGCGCTATTTTGATAAATACGATCCGGAACACTTGTATTGTTATAAAATAAAATTTCTTTTGAAGGATCTAAAATATCTGGAATTGAACTCCATCCTGGCTGATTTAATAAATAGCTGTTTGATGCCGATAGAAACTGCGTGGTAAAAGGATCGTTTGTCGCATTGTTACCTGTTCCTGCACCGTTATTTCCATCTAAGAAAGCTCCAAAAGAACCTGCATTACCAGCAACTTCTCTGTACCAAGCAATCCCTTGTCTGTTGTAATTGATGTGTTGGGCAGCATTAAGATATTTCTGATCGTTTCTTTCTTCGTTCATACTATATTTATACTTATAGTTAATTGAAGATTTTCCAACCTTACCGGTTTTAGTGGTTACCAAGATAACCCCATCTGCAGATCTTGCACCATATATAGCGGTGGCAGCAGCATCCTTAAGAACCCCAATAGACTCAATATCATCCGCATTTAGCGCATAAAAGGATCCTGGAATCCCGTCAATTAAAATGAGCGGCGATCCTGTACCGTTGAAATTAGTTCCTCCACGCAATACAATTTGCGGGGTAGAACCTGGCTGTCCTGTGGTATTAGTTACTCGTAAACCAGCAATGGTACCTTGTAAAGCCGTAGCCACGTTAGAACGTGTAGAGGTTTCCAAAATTTTAGTATCCAGTTTTGAAACCGAAGTAGTCAATTGAGACCGGCTCTGTTTCCCGTATCCTGTAATGACGATTTCGTCCAACATGGCAGTATCCTCCGTTAGAGATATATTGATGACCGTCTGGTTTCCGACAGTTGCTTCTTTGGTCTGGAAGCCAACAAAGCTAAATACAAGAACATCTCCTGTAGACGCTGCAATGGTAAAGTTACCATCAAAATCGGTGACTGCCCCAGTACTCGTTCCTTTAACAATAACAGTGGCCCCCGTTAAAGGAATGTCATCTGTTGCCGAAACGATAGTTCCTGTAATTGTTTTTTCCTGTCCGAAACTCAGGGCAGGCAAAGCAAAAAGCAAAGTAAATATCATATAAATGATATTGGAATGTCTTTTTTTCATATTAAATAATTTTAATGAATGATGTTAAGTTAATCAATCTTGTATGAAAGTATTATGTTATACATAATGCAATGTTATGAATTTAAATTTACTTCTCAAAGAATTCATTTAAGAAAATTTTAACGAAACACGCAGGTATAGTTTTCGTTATACTCATCATAATCAGTGCTTTTCTACAGTTAGCCTAATTAGTAAAAAACAACTGCCTATGTTTTAACAAGTGACCAATTAAAAATAAATCCTAATTGAGAAGCTCTAAAAACTTAATTTTTAATCCAAATTTCCTAAATATGATTTAAGTTATTTTTTATGTATAGGAAATATCGTAACTTCATTCGCTTAACTAATCCTCTTAAAACCTAACAGTATGGAAGATAAAAAATCGAAACTTACACGACAGACAGGAGCCCCTGTTCCTGACAATCAGAATGTGCAGACTGCAGGCCCACGTGGCCCCATGTTAATGCAAGATGCGTGGTTTCTAGAAAAAATGGCCAACTTTGATCGGGAGGTGATCCCAGAGCGACGGATGCACGCCAAGGGCTCAGGTGCTTTTGGTACGTTTACTGTAACGCACGACATTACCCCATATACTAAAGCCAAAATATTCAGTGAAGTCGGTAAAAAAACGGACATGTTCAGTCGTTTTTCTACGGTTGCTGGAGAACGTGGCGCGGCAGATGCTGAACGCGATATTCGCGGCTTTGCCCTAAAATTCTATACCGAAGAAGGCATCTGGGATTTAGTGGGCAATAATACTCCGGTATTTTTCTTTCGTGACCCGATGAAATTCCCGGACTTGAACCATGCCGTTAAACGCGATCCAAAAACCAACTTGAGAAGCGCGAATAACAATTGGGATTTCTGGACCTTACTTCCGGAAGCCTTACACCAAGTGACCATTATTATGAGTGATCGGGGTATTCCTAAAGGCTACCGACACATGCACGGGTTTGGAAGTCACACCTACAGCCTAATTAACCAAAACAATGAACGCCATTGGGTGAAGTTTCACTTTGTGACCCAACAAGGAATCGATAATCTGAGCGATGAAGAGGCTAAAGCGATTGTAGGTATGGATAGAGAATCGTCACAAAGAGATCTTTTTGATGCCATTGAAAACAAGGACTTCCCTAAATGGAACATGTTTATTCAGGTAATGACTGAAGAACAGGCTAAGACCTACCGTTTTCATCCGTTCGATTTAACTAAGGTGTGGTCTAAAAAAGACTTCCCACTGATTCCTGTGGGTCAATTTGAGCTGAACAGAAATCCAGAAAATTACTTTCAAGATGTTGAACAGGCGGCTTTTAACCCGACGAATATCGTTCCGGGAATCGGCTTTTCTCCTGATAAAATGTTGCAGGGTAGACTGTTTTCATATGGTGATGCCCAACGTTACAGATTGGGTGTAAACCATTATCAAATTCCGGTAAATAAACCTACCTGTCCCTACCATTCTTACCACAGAGATGGGGCGATGCGTGTGGATGGAAACTATGGGGCGACCAAGCATTATGAACCCAACAGCTATGGCGAATGGCAAGAGCAACCGGAAGCACAAGAACCACCATTGGAATTAAGTGGTGATGCCTACGCGCATAATTTTAGGGATGATGATGAAGATTACTTCACTCAACCTGGCGACTTGTTCCGTATCATTAAAGCAGATGGAAAAGAAGAAGCCTTGTTTAATAACACGGCCGCTCAAGTGGGAGGTGCAGAAAAATTTATCCAGATACGTCATATCCGAAATTGTTATAAAGCTGATCCGGAATACGGAGAAGGCGTCGCAAGAGCTCTCGGCCTATCGATGGACGACGTGACTAATTTTGACATGACGCCATACGATAGATGGGCACCAAAACCTACCCATAGATAAGTTTTTAGAACCTGCATGCACTTAGATAAAGGCAGGAAAAATATTGAACTCAAAAAGATGTTAGTAGCAAGATAAATTAGCCGCTAACATCTTTTTTTTTGGGGAAAAGATACTATTTATGGTGATCCCGATTTTGTGGTACAGATTGAAAATTTGTAGACCTCCTCGTCATTCCCTTGCAACACATTTATAACATACAAAAATATGTTTCCGAAAATAGGGTAGTTTTAGGCTAAACAAAAACACAATCTATGTGCGTTGCATAATTTTAAAAACCAACTTATGCAGTTCAGCATTGACGGGAATCTGGCAGGCCAACCGACTGTTTTCTCGGGCATCTTCATTTTTAGAAATCGTACCTTTTTCATCGCTATCCATGGTTTGAGAAAGCTGGCCCTCAAGAATTTGTATATGGCAAGTGCCACACCAGGCCCTACCCTTACAGTCGCCCCAATCTTCCATACATTTATCGAATAACAACTCCATTAAACTATGATAATCATTGACTCTAAATTCCACGTTATGCGCTTCACCAAACTCATCTATATACGTAAAGTCATAATTCTCAGATCGCATAATGTATACGGTATTTAAGGTCTTGTCTAATGGATGCTATACATCCTCATGAACTGTATTATTCCCATGTTGTTAGCGAAAATTTTTTCCTTCCGTTTCCTTCATGGAATTTACGCACTCATTGCAAGGATGTTTGAGATCAAAGTTCTAGGAGGATTTATAGTTTTACTATCCATGGGTCTCCATTGCTTCCATGGCAATAGAGGCATGGGCATAAGCCGCACCTGCCCGCATTTCAGAGGCTACCCATATGGCTTCCATGAGTTGCTCATTGCTGGCACCTTTTAATTTTGCCATTTTAGTGTGGCCCTTTATACAGTTGGCACATTGCGTGACGTGCGCCACGCCCAGCGCAATCAGCTGCTTGGTTTTTTCATCGAGCGCGCCGGTTCTAAATACGGTATTGCTAAAGTTTCGCCATGCATTTGCAGTTTCCGGAACCAAATCGGCCTTTTTCTTAGCCATTTCAGGAGTTGATTGGGGCACTAAACTGTCTTGGTTAACACCATCCATGGCATCTACAGCAATTGCAGCATGGGTATATGCGCCACTAGCGCGCCCCGCAGCTGCTACCCAGATGGCCTCCATAATCTCCTCTTTGCTCGCACCTTTACGTAGGGCTTGGGGCGTATGCGATTTAATGCAGTACGGGCATTGGGTCACGTGAGCTACCGCCACCGCTATAAGTTGCTTGGTTTTTTCGTCTAAAGCGCCTTCCTTAAAGACGGTTTGGCTAAAATTTCGCCACGCTTCGATATGGGCGGGCGCCAAATCGGCCTTTTTCTTGGCTAGTGTTGTTGGGTTGTTCATGATAGCATTTTTTTAAGATTGACTTATTGCAGTGATGCGTCCATGGTAATTGGCAAGCTCAGTGCTTTACTTACAGGACAATTCTCTTTGGCCGCAGTGGCACATTCCATAAACTTCGCTTCGGTAATGTTTGGGATAGTTGCCTTTAAGATTAAATGAGAGCCCGTAAGTTCCAATTTATCCGCATCCATGGTAACTTCTGAAGTCACATCGAGTTCTGTCGGCGTATAACCTTCCTTTCCTAAAATAAGACTCAATGCCATAGCAAAACAGCCTGCGTGTGCCGCTGCCAACAATTCGTCAGGATTCGTGCTTCTTCCTTCCCCAAAGCGGGAATTAAAACAGTATTTTGACTGGTTTAAAACCTTGCTTGGAGTGGTTAATTTTCCTTCACCTTCTTTGAGTGAACCGTTCCAAACGGCATGTGCTGTACGTTTCATAGTCTTATGTTTTAAGTTTTTATAGTTTAACCTTATCGTCCGATGAATCAAGGCCGATGCGCTTCTTGCATAAAGATTAGCCTGCTATTAACCGACCAACAATCATCATTAAAATTAAAGCCTGCGAATTGCTTTCGGTGGACAGAAATTCTTAAAAGCAAGGACTCATTCCAAAAATCTCCTAAGACCTCTTGCTTTAAATGGATTTATGAAGTCATTAAATGGTTTAACTGGGCTATCGTTTAAAGAATTAGACTTAAGAATTTTTTGCAACATTTTCCACGCGTTTGGCGCTGTCGGCTTTATTTAAACTCAGCCGGACAATACTGTCTTTTAAAGCGGTTAAATCGTGCGGCACACCACCTTCTAGCGACACAAGATCACCGGTATTTAAGGTATGCACGCTGCCATTGACGCCAAAATCGATACTACCCTTAAAAATTTCAACTACAATGGGAAATGGAGTTTTGTGCTCTTTCATCACCTGATCTTTCTTAAAAGCAATTCTTATTTCTTTACCATTTTCTGTTTCTAATAATACTTGAATAGTAGGTCTGGTCTCGTGGTATTGAATGTTTTTGGTTAATGATGCTGTTTTCATGTGTTTATTTTTTAGTAGTCAGTATTAAGTAGTGAGTATTAAGAATTAAGTACTCAGTGTTCAGAGTTCAGAGTTCAGAGTTCAGAGTTCAGTCCTCAGTCCTCAGTCCTCAGTCCTCAGTCCTCAGTATTTAGTGTTCAGTGTTCAGTATTCGAAACTTCTCTATTCTCCATTCTCTATTCTCCATTCTCTATTCTCAATTGTAAAGATACAAACATTTTTAATTAGGACAAAACTATCCGATTTAAAATAATAAACAAAAAAAATCCTTAGTCAACGTTATGGTTAAAAAAAAACTTAGTGCTGAGGCACGTTTAATAATGTCCAGAGATAGATTGTTGGTAGCGGTCAATTTTAAATTGAAAGATCTCTGCCATTTTTGAAGCGCGCCATTTGGCTTCCTCAGCAATTTCGCCCTCAAACTGCTCGTCTATGGTACTGTAAAAAAGCTCCAACCAGCGGTCAAAATGCGCTTTGGAGACTGGTAATTTGGCGTGTGGCGGAAACGGACTCCCGGTATACGTATGTTCTCCCAAAAGTACGGTTTGCCAAAAGGTGTACATGGTTTCCAAATGTTCTGGCCAACGCTCTTTAATGACCTTATTGAAAATTGGTGCTAATAAAGCATCTTCACGTACTTTATCATAAAATGTATTGACCAAGGTTTTGACATCCTCAAGGCTAAAAATATCGTGTTCCATACTTAAAAAAATGATTTATAAAGTTCAGGATCCCAGTACATAATAATGTAAAAAAGTCCAAAGGCAAACACCATTACCAACAGTGCCCAAACCCATGCGGGAATCGCTTTTGGCGTTTCAGAGCCGCGGATGACGAAAAAATCGGAGGTTTCACTTCCGTAAGCATTGATGGTGATAGGAATTTGGTTATCTACCGTTTCATTTGGCTTTAACCCAACCACAGAAATCTCCGGCCCATTACGCACAATAAACGGAATTTCACGAATGCCTTCCACATTGTTGGAAGATTTTGCTACTATTTTTAGGGTATGCTTTCCGTCGGGAATTTTGGTAGTATCCAGTACGATTTTGACCGGCGGTGCAAATGATGCAAACGGTTTGATATCATCGTCCAAAAATACGGTTACGATCCTATTGTCTTCCATAATTAAAATCCTTCGTTTCTAACAATATTTTTAATGTGATCAGGATTATTCTCTTTAGGTCTTATCAGATATTTCAGACTATAAAACAGTGTAAACCCTACGATAATTACAGCGCCCCAAATAATATAATAATCGAGGTCTCCTGAAGGCCCCGCCCCGTGCGTGATATTTTCAAATCCTTTGGGTTGATCTTTCTCACAAACATCGCAAGCCACTGCTATTGCCTGTCCGAAGAAAAACAACCCTACGAATATTAAAGCTCCTTTTTTCATCTCCTATTTATTTAATTCCATCTCTACATATTGTCTCACCTTGGCGACATCAGCGGCCGTTACAGGCGCTGCATCATTACCCCAACTACTTCTTTCATGGGTAAGAATGGCCGCAATTTCTTCATCCGTAAGTTGGTCTCCAAACGGAGGCATTACACCGTAATCCGTACGGGCATCATAACCCTGAATAACCACTCGGATTAGTTTTTCAGCATTGGCATCATTGACTAAGGCGCTACCTACCAACGACGGGAAGGCGCCCACAATACCTTTACCAGCGTCCTGATGACAGGCTGCACAGACTTGGGAATATAACTTAGCACCATCCAAACCGCCCGCTTGTTGACTTTCACTTCTTTCGGCTTGAATTTTCTTCAGTGCTGGAATAAAATCATTAACATTCCCGCCCGGCAATTCCGTCTGTTTCAAATATTTTAAATAATCTACCAAGCGCAAGGCATCGTAGGAAGCTACAATTTTTTTACCAGGCTTATTAAATAATTCCTTAGGTACCGCAACTACTTTATCGTCCTTTTTTACTGACGCGCTATCCACTTCTCTAAACAACCATGGATAGGACGGCATAACTGAGGCGGAAACGACCGCTCTAGGGTTATATAAATGGAGCAAATGCCAATCTTCACTGGGCTGACGGATTCCGATATTGGTCAAATCTGGTCCTGTACGTTCACTACCTAATACTGAAGGCGATTGGCGCCACACATCCATACGTTTTTTACTGTAAAAATAATCGGAGGGAATGGACGGCCGACTACCCCACATATTGTCCATTTCAATGTTTCGGACTTGCTGCGTGTGGCATGCCATGCAGTTTTCTGAAACATAAACGTGTAGACCTTCCCGCTCTTCGGCGGTTAAAGGTTTTTCGTCCGGAATAGGTTCCGTACCCTGCATCTGGAAAGCGGGCACTATGGCAATAAGAATACTTAAGGCTATGAATACACCACCTGCAGTAAGTACCAAATTTTTATGTTCTTTATGAAAATTAAGCATGTTTTGAGATCGTATTAAACAGTTATTTCTTCAATTTTTTTGGCGCTTGCAGAAGGTTTCACTTTGGCGTAGCCCTTCACCATATAATAGAAATTATAGGCAAACACCAGGTGAGAGACAAACATGAGCGATCCACCAACGGCACGCCACACCCAATACGGCTTCATCAAAATGACGGATTCTATAAAAGCATTACCTTCGATCCAGCTTAAGCCTTTATAGGTTCCTCCAGCCATTAACGAAATCATATAAGCAAACAACCCGATAAATGCCAGCCAAAAATGCCCTCCCACTAAAACCTGTGAGGGTTCCCTTCCTGTTAATTTTGGTAGAATGGCATAAATACATGCCCACAAGAAAAAGGCGATGATGCCATACATGGTCATATGGGAGTGGGCCACGTTAAAATCGGTAAAATGCCACACGAAGTTGGTAAAGCGGAACGCTTGTAAACTCCCCTGCATAGATCCCACAAAATAAAAGACAGTGCCCACCAAAAAAAACGGGAGCACATAACTTTTAGAGATATGATTCCAACTGCCCTTCATGGTCATTAAAAAGTTAGTGGACCCCGCTACCACAGGGATCACCATTCCTGCACTAAAGACAATCGCAATGGTCTGCAACCACCAGGGCAAGGGACTGAATACAAAGTGATGGGTCCCGATCATGGTATAGAACAGCATTTGTGTCCAAAATGCCAAAACCCCTAAGGAATAGGAATAAATAGGTTTGTTTAAAGCCGAAGGCAAGTAATAATACACCAGACCCAAAGTAAAGGTCATAAACCACATGCCAACGCCCTGATGCATGTAGTAGCCCTGAATGACCGTCTCCCCCAACCCATCTTGATAGAATGGCAAATAGCCAATTATGGATAGAACAATGGTCCAAATCAGAGCTGCTAGGATAAACCAATTGGAGATATAGATTTCTGATATTTTGCGAGTTGCTACAGTTTTATAAAAATTGATGAAAGTCATCACCAAGCCGATGGCAAAAAGGAGCATAATTGGCCAGATGTATTCTCTATATTCTCCACCCCCATTATTGATGCCCGCCATTAAGGACACACTGCCCAATACAATAGTTGTATTAATAAGGCCCCAGGCGGTCCAAGCCCAAGCGTAATTATATATTTTAGTGTTAGAAGTACGGGCAATAACAAAATACCCAAGGCCGATCATTGCCAAGGAGGACCACCCCCAGAATACCATATTGGTATGCACCGGACGTAAACGTCCAAAACTCAACCAAGACTGATGGTCCATTTCAGGCCACACAAACTTCATACCCAGATATTGCCCAATTAAAGTCCCCAATACAAGCCATAAAATAGCGGCTCCAATATAATAAATGACTATTTTCTTTAATTCTAAAGGGGTTTCGAGACTGAGTGACGTTTTCTTTTTCTCGTCAAAATAGGCGTTGTTGGGATCATTTTCGATACGTTGAATGAGACCTTTATCGTCACTAGCCAACACATTGCCCGATAATTCGTTTCCCCCTAATTTATACTTAAGAGCAGCTTTTCGTTGTTCTAGAATGGCGTCAATATCGGCACCATCCAAAGCGATGAGCTCGTCATCAAATGCCAATTTTTGAGTATTTATCTGACGGCGCTTCATAGCATCGATATAGCCGTTTAATTTCACGAACAAGATGACAATGGCAATAATCATCACAATGGCAATGAGTACGAACGTGCCAATAATTCCAGGACTGGAAAGCCAGTTATCTGTGGTTATTTTTTCTTGAGCATTTAAAATATTCGGAAGTATCACAGAAAACAACAAGATGAAGATCTTACCTTTTTTCATAAAAGCTATTTTTTTTTAAGAGGCTACGATAGGGTCAAAATCACCACTAATTACCATTGAAGAATGCATCCGTTGCAAACATTTTTATCCCTATAGTGCGGCACAAATATACATTAGGAAACTAATGAAGACAAATTTATCCGATATAAAATATAAAAATAATTCCTTCAGACTGAAAGACATAGCATTAAGCCCAACATGGCCAGTAGTGCAATTGTGGATACTAAAATCCTAATTTAAGAGGTTAATTAAAGGAAAACCGTGATTATGTTTAAGCTGTGAAAGCTTTTATTTAACGGATGGAATGACGGCATTTTCGAAGTCAAATTCAGAATATTAAGAAATAATATTCCACAAAAAAAGCCTCTCTAAAAAGAGAAGCTTTTGATTTTTGTACAGGTGGGGAGACTCGAACTCCCACACCTCGCGGCACTAGATCCTAAGTCTAGCGTACATTTGCCTAAACAGTATTTTAAAACCTAGCATTTATAAGGGCTTACAGAGGTTATGTGGTACATATGTGACACAAAGTGTGTTTTTAATGAGAAACTAAGGGATGATAAAAACTTCTGAGCTTTAACTTTTTGAGTATTTGATGCAGTGATAAAAAAATTAAAATTATTCAAAATTCCCTTCTGCATCAGTTTTATAAACTAAAATTTTTGCTCCACCATAATTTTGTGCAGAACTAGCGCAAAACATGAATCCATTGTCCTGTGTTTCAAAAATAGATTTCCCACGAAGATGTGTAAACGATTGCTGATATGTTTTACTCCAATCTACAACCCCAGTTGATGTTAGTTTTGTGATTCCTAAAACATCATAATTGCCTCCGGCAATATGGCCTGTTGTAATAAATCCCCCATCTGAAGTTTCGGCCAGAGAAAGAACTGACCAAAGCGGAATTCCTGCACTCCACATCTCCTCTCCGTTAGAGGAAATTTTACTGATTAAACCTGAACCTATATCATAACCTCCCAACGAAAACCCTACTGTCGCATAATTATTGTCTCGGGTTTTAATTATTTCTGTGGCAAAACCATAACCATAACCATCAATAATTTTCTGCCAAATAATATTCCCATCATTATTGGTTTTTAAAATCCACGTATCAACTACCAAGATAGACGAACCTTGTTCGATCACTTTCTCCTTAGTTGCACCCGCTGTTTCTATTGTTCCTAGAATTACTACATCATCGTTTGATTCTATGATAAGATCATTAAAAGTGCTTAAATAGGAGTATATAAATTCTTTGTCCCAAATTATCTGACCATCGCTACTCACTTTAGTAAGCACTCCATAATGTAAAATTTCATTACTAAAAAAAGTTGGGGCCCTCCATCCGACAACAAAGATATTCCCTTGGGAATCTTCTTTTGCAGAATACATTTCTCCATAGGTTAACATGGACGTTGTGTGACTTCGATTTATGTAACCTTCGTTTTCGACACTCCATATTCTATTACCAAATTCATCAAATTTCATAATAAGATGAAATGTAGCAAGAACGAAACCACCGTCTTTTAATTCTGTGATTTTAAATGTGGCACCTGGATTTACTTCGTTTCCATAAAAATATTTCCAAATCTTGTTACCCTCTTTATCTATTCTTAAAATATAGGATTGAGATCCACTACCATCTGGTTTGGATGAGCTCCCCGTAATAACATAATCCCCATTCTTTGTTCTTATCATATTGGTAGGACCTATGGTACTATTTTCTTCACTGTCTCCTGTAAAAAATTCTTTCAGAAATTTTAAATAGTACTTTTTAGTTGTGAAGCTTACTTCTTCAATGGTCTTATTACCATTACTATCCTTTGCGATAACTTTACATGTGTATTCAGACAATTCACTTAAATTAGTTAATGTGTACTCATTCTCTACCGTGTTTTCTATTTTTATCTCATTGTTAAGTATTACCGAATAAGTAACAATTTCGCTTTCGGGATCTATCGATTTATCCCAACTTATTTTCACTTTATTATC